>Ga0208849_1000120_pt1 | contig 77352 bp, 81 predicted proteins | sample NGESurdeep072012_10_FD_184470 | JGI IMG/M metagenome (GOLD analysis project Ga0208849, IMG submission 184470) | Arctic peat soil microbial communities from Barrow, Alaska - NGEE Surface sample 53-3 deep-072012 (SPAdes) | ecosystem: Environmental > Terrestrial > Soil > Wetlands > Peat ...
CGTTCTTGGCTGGCTGGCCGGGGGGCTTGTTCGAGTGCCACCGGTCCCTCTCGGGTGGTGCTCGAAGAGGCTCCGTCGTGTGCTCCCACACGCGACGGTTCCAGTAGCGCTGAGCGCCGTGGCCTTGACCCAGGGCCACGGCGCTCCCCAACCGCTGTCCATACGGCGGCGATCGATGGTCCTTGCTGCTCTGCGCCCTCGCGCGTGTCGTCATTCAATACTCGAGGGGCGCTCCCCTCTTTCCCGGAGGAGACGCCCTGATGAGAAGAGAAGACTCCAACGCCCGCATGCGTCTGTTCCGGTCGGAGAGCTCGGGTTATGCTCGGAGGCGTAGGGCCTGGATGGCGGTCTCCGTCGCGCTCGTTGGCGCTTGTGTGTTCAGCACCCCCGCCCTCGCCGCGCCTGAATGGGGCATCGAAATGACCCACGCCAACGCCTACGGGCTACAGGTCGGCGAATGTCCCGGTGGGGTAGCGAAATACGTGCCCGGTAGCCCAGAAGAAGACTGCGGCGTGGACCCATTCACCGGAAGCGGCAAGACGTTTTCTCAGGAAAGCGGCTTTAACACGTACAAGATCACCGTGAAGAATACGGGTAGCCCGACGCTGGTTGCGGGGGACAAACTGTCTTGTGACGCAGGCCTCTGGATTCGGGACGAATCTACGTTCGAGTACCATTGGCTCCGCGACGGTGCGCAAATCACGGGCGCTGAAGAATCCGAATACACCATTACCTCCCAAGACCCCGGCAATGCGCTCCAGTGCCAGGTTGAGGGCCTGAATGCGTCGTATACGACTAGCGCTACGACCACCGCCGTGATGGTGCCGCCCGAACTGTCGGTATCGTCTCCCGCCCTCAAACCGGAAACGGAAGTAAAGGTCTCCGAAGAATCGGGGACTGTAGCCACCGGCACCCCGCAGACATGCACGCCAGGTGAATGGGCGGGAAGCCCAGTATTGTCCTACCAGTGGCTCCGCAACGGAGCAGATATCCCAGGTGCGACGGGCCCGGTTTACACCCCTGTGGCGGCCGACGAAGGGACCGCTGTACAGTGTCAGGTCACCGCCACGAACGGCGGCGGAACCGTCGTCGCGGTGAACAGGTATCCGCTTGTGGTGGCACCTGCGCCGATTGAAGAAAGCGAATACCCGGCACACCCGGAAGACGGGAGCCCGGCGCTCCCAAGCGGTGCCGCGACTAGCGGTCCCGTGACCATTGCCGCTCGCCTCCCTAACGGAGTAGTCTTGGCGGCCGAAGGTGTCCCCGCCGCTGGTGGGGCCGGTTGGGGCGGCGCGCCTGGAGAAGGAACCTGCACAATCACCAACGGCGCCACCGGCGTCACCTGTAGGACTTCCACCGAACTAGCGCCGGGAGAAAACTACCCTCCAATCACATTGCACGTTCGAGCAGGTTCGGAAACACCCCTCGGCAGCCCGCCAGCCGGCGGCGTGACCAGCACTGCTGTTGTTAGTGGGGGAGGCGCATCCTCAGCGGTGGCAAGCGATCCCACGACGGTCACAGCACGGGTGCCCTTTGGTATCGCACGGTTTGAAACCAGCATCACTGAATCGCTTGGGGCGCCGTTTACTCAAGCCGGCGGGCATCCGTTTGCAGCCAATGCCACGTTCGCATTCAACAACTCGGTCGTGAACGACGGCGAACTACAGACCGCGGGGGGAACGCCGAAGGATGTCGAGACGGAACTGCCCCCCGGATTCGTAGGAAATCCACTGAACGCGCAATATTGCACCACGTCGCAGCTGCAACAGCCCTTGGTTCCTACCGAGTGCCCAGCGGGTTCGGTCGTGGGCTTCGCCACGGTCGTACTTCAAAGCCCGATCACGGGCGGACGCTCCCGGCCATTTGCAAATGCGGCAACCGACACGTACTCGGTGTTTAACCTTGAACCCAGCCCAGGAAACCCGGCGGCGTTCGGCTTCGTCGACAAGGCAGCTTTCGTACTAAATGCGAAGCTGCGTAGTAATGGCGATTACGGCATAACGATTGGTGATACCGAGAGTGGACGGGATCAGACACGGAGCGTGCAGGCTGTCAGCCTGACCCTGTGCAGCTATGGCGTAACCGGACATGCAAACGAAGGCGTCTACGAAAAGGTGCCGGCGACTATTGAGTGCGCAGCGCCGAGCGCGGGCGTAAGGCCATTCCTTACGATGCCGACGGAATGCGCTGGGTCTGCGCCGTCCACGACGCTGCGCGCCAATACCTACCAGGAGCCGGCTGACTACGTCTCAAAGTCGGTCTATAACGGAACGAGCTTGGCTGAGGGCGCTCCGAGTGCGACTGAATCGTTCGTGACGGGCTGTAGTGATCTTCAGTTTCAGGCGAAAGTTGAATTCAAACCGAGCTCGGGCTCAGAAGGTGGAACCTCGCAGGCCGACGAGCCTACTGGTGCGACGTTCGCCCTAAAGGTCCCGCAGACCAACGAAGCGGGCGTGAACGCGACACCGGAGCTGAAGAACGCGACGGTGACGTTGCCGGAAGGCATGACGGTGGACCCGTCGGCCGCGGATGGACTGCAGGCGTGCAGCAACGCGCAGTTCGGGTTGGGTTCGACCGTGGAACCCACGGAACCGGCTGAGTGTCCGTTGGCGTCGCAGATCGGGACGGTAAAGGTCGTCACGCCGCTTTTGGAAAAGCCTCTCGAAGGTAAGGTGTTTCTCGGTGAACCGGAATGCTCGCCGTGCAACAACGGTGATGCTGAAGACGGTCACATCTTTCGGCTCTTCTTGCAGGTCCGCTCGGTCGAACGTGGTGTGATCGTCAAGCTCGCCGGTCACGTGACGGCGAACCCGACGACAGGACGATTGCAGGCGACGTTTAGCGAACAGCCGCAGCTTCCGTTCGGCGAACTGCTGTTGACGTTCAACGGTGGCGCGAGGGCTTCGTTGGCTAACCCGCAGACATGCGGTACGTTCACGACCACGTCCGACCTGACGCCGTGGAGCACGTCCGGCCTGGGTGGCCTGTCGGGTACTGAACCGATCGCGGGCACCCCCGACGCCACCCCGTCATCCTCGTTCAACGTCGATTGGAATGGTGCGGGTGGCGCGTGTCCGGCGACCATGCCGTTCAGTCCGTCTTTCAGCGCTGGTAGCCAGACACCGACGGCGGGCGCGTCGAGCCCGTTCGCGGTGACGATTGGTCGTGAAGATCGCGAACAGGATCTCTCCGATATCACGGTGAGTACCCCGCCTGGCCTGTTGGGCAAGATCGCGGGTATTTCTCAGTGTCCCGAAGCGCAGGCGAACGCGGGGACGTGCGGTCCTGGAAGTCAGATCGGGACGACGACCGTGGGTGCGGGTCCCGGTCCGCACCCGTTCTATCTCGGTGGCAGGGTCTATTTGACAGGCCCGTATAAGGGTCAGCCGTTCGGCCTGTCGATCGTTACGCGTGCGGTGGCGGGACCGTTCAACCTCGGCACGGTGGTCGTGCGGGCGGCGATCGCGGTGAACCCGTCCACGGCGGCGTTGACGATCGTTTCCGACTCGTTGCCGCAGTATGTGGATGGTGTGCAGTTGCGGTTGCGCTCGATTCACGTCGAAGTCAATCGTCCCGGGTTCATGTTGAACCCGACGAGCTGCGCGGGGCAGGGTGTGGGTGCGAGCATCACTGGCGCGCAGGGCGCGAGCGTGAGCGTGTCGAGCCCGTTTGAGGTCGGTGGCTGTCAGAACCTTCCGTTTGGTCCGGGCTTCTCCGCTTCGACGCAGGGCAAGACGAGTAAAGCTGGTGGGGCGAGCTTGACGATCACGGTCAGGCCGGCTGCGGGTGAGGCGAACATCGGCAAAGTCGATGTGCAGTTGCCGAAGGCGTTGCCGGCGCGGTTGATCCCGACGCTTCAGAACGCGTGCACCGAAGCGCAGTTCAACGCCAACCCAGCCGATTGTCCCGCGGACTCGTTCGTGGGGACGGCGACTGCCGTGACGCCTATATTGAACGCGCCGCTCTCAGGCCCGGCGATCCTGGTGTCCCACGGTGGTGCTGCGTTCCCGGATCTCGAGTTCCTGTTGCAGGGCGAAAACGGTGTCGAGATCGTCCTCGACGGTAAGACGGACATCAAGGGCGGGATCACCTACTCCAAGTTCGAATCGGTCCCCGACGCACCGATCTCCAGCTTCGTGACGACGCTGCCGGAGGGTCCGCACTCGATTCTCGCGGCGCCCGGCGGCAACCTGTGCGGTAAGAGTCTCGTTATGCCGACGACGATCACCGCTCAGAACGGCAAGCAGATCATCCAGAAGACCAAGATCACGGTCACAGGGTGCGCCGCTGTGAAGATCAAGCCGTTGACGCGCACACAGAAGCTCAAGCGGGCTCTGCACGCGTGCCGGACGAAGTACAAGGCGAAGGGCAGGAAGGCGAAACGTCTCGCGTGCGAAGTGCAGGCGCGTAGGCGGTACGGGCCGATCAAGAAGACTAAGAAGTCGAACCGGAGGGGCAAATAATGCGCAACCAGAGAACCCATATCCTCCCCCGACTCGTACTCGCTGGACTCACGCTGCTGGCAATGCTCCTCCCGTCGGCACCGTCAGCACTAGCATCCGCCGGAGGCTGTCCCAACGAACCGCTCCGTCAAGGATCAAACATCAACCCAACGACGAGCCAGCCGTACGACATAGGACTGCCTGAATGCCGCGCCTATGAGATGGTCAGTCCGCTGGATAAGCAGCAGCATGACGCGCTCACGATCATTCAACCACCGCGCATATCCGTATCGCCCGAAGGCGACGCGATCGAGTGGGCGAGTCAAGGCGACTACGCCGGCGCGCAGAATTATCAAGTGCACTCTGCTGATCCATCCAATCCGTACGTTGCGAGGCGACTAACCTCGGGCTGGGCAACGAGTTCGGCGTATCCACCGCCGAGTCTCATTGAAGAACCATTCATCGGCTTCACGGCGTCTGGCGTGTTCTCTCCCGACCTCTCAAGCGAGTCAGTCTGCGGCACGGCGCACCTAACAGGCACGGAAGAAGGTCCGACGATCCGCTGCGCACTACGCAATCCAGAAGGCTCTTGGACCGGCACTCCAGAATACACCGACCTTACCGGCGCCAATTTCGCCCACGGCCAAGAGGTGGGGGCATCACGGTCCGTCGGCGACGTCGTGTTCTATAGCGAACGCGGCCACCCGTTTCTTTCACAAGACACGTCGCCGGTGGAAGGGTGCGGCAGCGTCGAAGGTCATTGCGGCGGCATCTACGAGGAGACAGGCACAGGAACCGACTCACCGGGCCTGCAACTCGTAAATGTCGACAGCGGAGGCAACATGATCGGCCCAGAAAACGAAAACGCAATTGGAGCGCTGCCTTCCGAACCCTCTGGCAGCAATTACCAAGCCGTGTCGAGCGATGGCTCGAAGGTTTTCTTCACGGCGATTCCGAGCGGCGGCGTCCCTACGCTTTACGCGCGCGTAAACGGTTCCGAAACAATCGCGATTTCCCAACCCCCTCCCTCGCAATGCACGGGCGCGTGCGCCGGAGCCCCACCAGCGCGGGCTATCTATCAGGGTGCCTCGGCCTCTGGCGCGCGCGTCTTTTTCACGACCACGCAGCCGCTCGTGAACGGCGACACCGATGAAGGCAACGACCTCTACGAATACGACTTCACCGCCGCGGCGGAACACCGGTTAGTGCAGGTGTCGGGCGGCGGGTTGGGCGATCTAACGCCGGGTGCGGGTGCGGAAGTGAGGGGCGTCGTGGCCGTGTCGGAAGACGGCTCCCACATCTACTTCGTGGCTGATGGCGTCCTGACATCTATTCCAAACGCCTTGGGCCAGCAAGCAAGTCTCGGGGCGAATAACCTCTACGGGTACGACGCTGAAACTGGCGAAACGCGATACATCGCGTCGCTATCCGAAGCTGATCGGGAACTGTGGGGGTTCTCCCTGTCGGTGTCCGGAACGAGCGGCCAAGCTGACCTACGGCTTGCGCAATCCACCGCAGACGGGCGATACCTGGTGTTCGACTCATTCGCAAAGCTGATTACCGCGGGGTCCGAAGCCGATACAAGCGGTGCACGGCAGGTTTATCGCTATGACTTCGCGACCGGCGCACTCGTTCGTGTGTCGGTAGGGCACAACGGATTTGCAGACAATGGGAATGTGCCCGGCTTCAACGCGGTAATTGGGCCTGTCCTTGGGTCGGATTCCCAGGAAACGGAAGGCGCTTCGCCTTCGGTCAATGACTCAAACAGGTCGATCAGCGAAAACGGCGACACGATCGCGTTCGTGACCGCCGCTCAGCTTCAGAGCACAGACATCGCGGGTGGAGCGAACAAATCGTGTACGGCGGGCATTATTGATGTTGACGGCGCGGGGTGCGAGGTCTACGCATGGCATGAATGCTCACAAGCGGATTGCGGGAACGGGCAGTCTGGGGAAGTAAGCATGATCTCTGATGGGCAGGACCCTGCTGGCAGCGTGTACGCAGGGATGTCCGCCACCGGCTCAGATATCTTCTTCCAGACTCGCACCCGACTCGTGGCTCAAGACACGGACAGCCTGGGGGACATCTACGACGCGAGGATCGACGGAGGCTTCGCGGCGCCCACGCCCGAACCTTCCTGCTCTGGAGAAGCCTGTCAAGGCACCCAATCGTCATCACCAACATTCGGGACTCCGGGTAGTCAGTCCTTCACCGGCGGAGGCAACCAAACGGCCCCGCCATTCAAGGAAGTCCTCGAACCCGAAACGAAACCGAAGTCAAAGCCGCTGACGAACGCGCAGAGGCTGGCGAAGGCGTTGAAGCAGTGCAGGAGGGATAGGGCCAAGGCCAGGCGGGTGGCGTGCGAAAAGGCCTCTCGGAAGAGATTGGGTCCCAAACCCAAGGCGAAGGGAAAGAAATAGGAGGGAGGGGCTCTTTCGAGGCCTTTGGTCAGGGCGTGATGATCGTGTCTGTATCCAGGTCGAGACGAGGAGCCTTACATCCCGGGGCGGAGCGTCCGCGAGCGGGTATTAGCGGTGTGTCGCATGCGCCGATGAGCGAGTTCCAGCGCGTGCGGCTACTCACAGCCGCTGTGGAGGTCGTCTCCGAGGTGGGCTATCGGGGAATGTCAACGGCGCGGGTCTCCGCTCGCGCGGGTGTCTCGCGTAAGACGTTCTACGACCTGTTCGCTGATCGCGAAGATTGCTTTCTCGCGGTGTTCGATGACGCGGTAGCCCGGATTGTGGCGGTCGCCCGTGCGGCATTTGAGGGTGAGGAGTGTTGGCGGGAGCGGGTCAGGGGCGGCCTGTCGAGCATCCTTGAGTTCATCGGGGATGAGCCACTATTGGGAGCGCTTGTCGTCGTCGACGCGCTCGGTGCCGGTCCCAGGGTCCTTGCACGCCGTGCGCGATGCCTCGAAACCCTTAGCCACATCGTTGATCAAGGACGCTCGGAAGTGAAAGGGGGCAAGGGACCGCCACCGATGACTGCCGAGGGTGTCGTCGGCGGGGTGTTCAATGTTCTGCACGCGCGGATGATCGACCCGGATGGCCGGCCGTTGCCGGAGCTTTTGAACCCGCTGATGGCGATCGTCGTCATGCCCTATCTCGGGCAAGCCGCCGCGGCCAGGGAACTCCAGCGCCCGACGGCGAAAACGCGCCGCGCGCCGCGCCCGCGCGTGCGGTCTGTGCTGGACGAGCTCGATACGCGCATCACCTATCGCACGCTTCGTGTCCTTGCGGCGGTCGCTGCGCTGCCGGGTGGGAGTAACCGTGAGATTGCCGATCATGCGGGGATCTCCGACCCGGCGCAGATCTCAAAGCTCCTCGCGCGCCTGGAGAAGATCGGGTTGCTTCACAACAGCGGCGACGGGCAGGCCAAGGGAGAGCGCAACGCCTGGGGGCTCACCGCCAGAGGGGCGGAGGTCGAGGAGGCGACCAGGGCTCAGGCGGGGCGCTGAGCCGCACCCAGCTTCACGGCGCTCAGTCCTCCCCGAGCCGCCGCAGATCCTCCAGGTCCTGCGGGCGCCCCGCCGCGCGCTTCATCGCGCGCAGGTGGTCGATGGCGCACACGCGTATCTGGGTATCCCTGAACGTCACGGGGAAAGCTTCAGGTGCAAGTTCTGAGTATGCGAGGTCTGTCTCGATTCCCGCCACCCACTGCATGATGTCCATGGGGCCGAGGCTGGTGTTCAGACGGAAGTTGGCGCCTTCGGCGAGCTGGACCGGGTCGGTCGGGTCGTAGGGGAACTCCTCGGGCGAGAAGTCGTCGACGCCGACCTGCTGGGCGCCGATCTCCACGAGCACGCGGGCAAGTCGCTCCAGGTTCTCCGGGGCTGGGTCGGGAACGATGTCGAGGTCTTTGGTGGCGCGTGCGAAGCCGTGCACGCCGACGGCGACTCCCCCGATGACGATGAACTCGACCTGTGCTGCCGTCAGTGTGAGGAGCAGGTCATCGGGCTCGAACATCGCCGGGCGCGCCCTGCTGCAACTCGCTGATGAACCGGCTGAGACGCAACGTCTCCTCCAGACGCTGCGCTGGAGTCTTCTCGCGGTCTTGCGCGGCCCTGATCTGCGCGACCCGCTCCTCGCGCACGATCTCCTCCTGCGTCCACGGCCCTTTCGGCCTGGCCTTTGGCTTGACTTTCGGCTTCTCTGCCATAGCCGGATTGTAGATGCTCGCCAGGCCGCCGGGTGATTTGACCGACGCGTGTCCCGTTTCGAGGCCGCTGTCGGATAAGGGGGTATGGCGCCTCCTACGCTCGAGGAGTTGGTCTACTCCGCGGCCCAGCGCGCGCTCGATCAGCAGAGGACGGCCTTGTCCGATCTGCGGACCCGCACGAGCACGCTGATTGCCGCGGCGACCCTGTCGGCGAGCTTTCTCGGCGCCGCCGCGATCGGGCGAGGCGCGCCGGCGTGGGCGGTGGTGCTCGCGATGGCCGCGTTTCTGTCGACCGGCGTGTTTGCGGGGTGGGTACTGTGGCCCGCCCGAGTCTTGTTCGCGGTTGACGCTGATCGCGTGGAGGAGGAACTTCTACCGTACCGCGAGGACCCAGCGGCCTATCTACTCGAAGCCGCGCATGGCTTGCACGGCGCGTATCGCGAAAACCAGGAAGTCATCGAGCGGCGCGAGATCGTCTTCAGGTTCGCTCTGAGCGCGCTGGGCGCGGAGACGGTGCTATGGGCGTTGGCGCTGGCGCTAACATAACTACGATGGCTGATCAGCTTGACTCTGCCCCCGATTCCACCGCGGCGCCACGCCGGGGGAAGGGGATGTCGCTCGATGTGTTCATGCCTGAGAATGAACTGTCGCGTAAGCGCGCCGAAGCGCGTAAGCGTGCCGTCAAGCGCTGGTTCAATCGGCTCCTGAAGCGCTCGCCCGAGCCGAATTAGCCAAACCGGCCGGCGCCACGCCGGGTTGTCCAGCGCCTCAGTGCATCGGGGATGACCCCGTGTCGAAAGCGCTCGCGCTCGCCACCCAGTCCTGACCGGGCTGTTCGCTCTTTCGACGCCGAGCCTTTGGGCTCGTCACCTCTCCCACGACCCGCGGAAACGATACGAACACGCGTTCCGTCCGAAGCGCCCTCTAACTTGGTCAATCCATCTCGAACCGGAGGAGTCAGACCATGCCCGTGACCGACCAGGAGAAGGCAGCCAAGGCGCGCGACGCCGCCCTTCAGGGGGCGCTCACGCAGATCGAGCGCGAGTTCGGCAAGGGCACGGTCATGCGCATGGGCGACGAGGGCGCGCAGGTGCGCTGCGACGCGATCCCCACGGGCGCGCTCTCGCTCGACCTCGCGCTCGGCATCGGGGGAGTGCCCCGCGGGCGCATCGTCGAGGTCTTCGGCCCCGAGTCCTCCGGTAAGACGACCCTGATCTACCACGTGCTCGCCGAGGCACAGAAGCTCGGCGGCGTGTGCGCGTTCATCGACGCCGAGCACGCGATGGATCCGCTCTACGCCAAGGAGATCGGCGTCGACATCGACGAGCTGCTCGTCTCTCAGCCCGATTACGGCGAGCAGGCGCTCGAGATCGCCGACATGCTCGTGCGCTCCGGCGCGGTCGACGTGGTCGCGATCGACTCCGTCGCCGCGCTCACCCCGCGCGTCGAGCTCGAGGGGCAGATGGGCGACCAGACCGTCGGCGCGCAGGCGCGCATGATGTCCCAGGCGATGCGCAAGCTCGCGGGGAACCTCAACCGCACGCAGACGCTCTGCATCCTCACCAACCAAATCAGGGAAAAGGTCGGCGTCATGTTCGGCTCGCCCGAGACTCAGCCGGGTGGGCGGGCGCTGAAGTTCTACGCCTCCCAGCGCCTCGACATCCGCCGCATCGAGACGCTCAAGGACGGCACCGAGGCGGTCGGCAACCGCGTGCGCGTGAAGGTCGTCAAGAACAAGGTCGCCGCGCCCTTCCGCCAAGCCGAGTTCGACATCGAGTACGGCAAAGGCATCTCGACCGCCGGCTGCCTGATCGACCTCGGATTGGAGCACAACATCGTCTCCAAGTCCGGCTCGTTCTTCTCCTACAAGGACGAGCGCCTCGGCCAGGGCCGCAACAACGCCAAGATCTACCTACAGGAGCACCCAGCGATGGCCAAGGAGATCGAGGACAAGATCTACGCCGTGCTCGGCCTCGGCAAGGACCTCGTCACGCCGATTGAGCGCGACAAGGACACCGCAACAGCAGTCCCAGTGCCCCTAGCCAGCGAACCCGCCGTGGCAGCAGCCTGACATCCCGCCGCGCCGGTTAACCTGTCAGGAGGCATGAAGCGCTACCACCTCACGACGTTCGGCTGTCAGATGAACGAGCACGACTCCGAGCGGATGAAGGGGATGCTCGAGTCGCTCGGCTACTGCGAGGCGCCCGCGCGCGGCGAGGCCGATCTGATCCTCTTCAACACCTGCTCGATCCGCGAGACGGCCGACAGCCGCTTCCTCGCACACCTGGGTGAGGCCAAACGCCTCAAGCGCGAACGGCCAGAGCGGATCGTCGGCGTCGGCGGCTGCTGGGCGCAATCGGTCAAGGAGGAGGTGTTCGAGCGCTTTCCCTTCGTCGACGTCGCCTTCGGCCCCGGGCAGGTGCACAAGCTCGCCGAGTTCCTCACCAGCGACTCGCTCACCGCCCAGGGCTACTTCGAGTTCGAGGGCTTCACCGGCCATCTCCCCGCGCGCCGCTCTCGCCCCTTCCAGGGGTGGCTGCAGATTTCGGTCGGCTGCAACTGCGCCTGCGCGTACTGCATCGTTCCCTCCACACGCGGGCGCGAGGTCAGCCGACCGGCCGCTGAGCTCGTCGCGGAGGTGCAGGCGATGGCCGCCGACGGCGTGCGCGAGGTCACCCTGCTCGGCCAGAACGTCAACTCCTATGGACGTGATCTGCGGGCAAACGGGCACGGGGTGGGTGGGCGTCCATCATTCGCGGGGTTGCTCGCGGCCGTCGACGAGATCGATGGCATCGATCGCATCCGCTACACGAGCCCGCACCCCAAGGACATGCGCGAGGACGTCATCCGTGCTCACGCCGAGCTCCCCAGCCTGTGCGAGCACATCCACCTGCCGCTCCAGTCGGGCTCCTCGCGGATCCTCAAGGCGATGCGCCGCACATATGGCCGCGAGCGCTACCTCGACCGCGTAGCCCTGATCCGCGAGCACGTCCCCGACGCATCGCTCACGACCGACATCATCGTCGGCTTCCCCGGGGAGACCGAGGCGGACTTCACGGAGACGCTCGAAGTGGCAGAGCAGGTCGGCTACGACAGCGCCTTCACGTTCATCTTCTCTCCCCGCCGTGGCACCGACGCCGCGGAGCTGACCGATGGGCTCGTTCCCCATCCTGTCAAGGTCGAGCGCATGGAGCGCCTGCTCGAGGTCGTCCAGCGTCGCGCCCGCGAGCGCGCCCAGCGGTTTGTCGGGCGCACGGTCGAGGTGCTGGTCGAAGGCGCCTCGCGCACCGACCCCGAGCGCCTGCGCGGCCGCACCCGTCACAACAAGGCCGTCAACTTCACCGGTCTTGCCGCCCCCGGCGAACTCACCGAGGTGGAGATCACCGCCGCCACCAGCCAGACGCTCTCCGGGGAGGAACGCCTGCTGGTACGGGCGGGCGGTTGAGAAGGATCTTCCGCGCCGCGCGAGCCTTCCCCGCGGCGCGACCTGAGCCTCCATCGGCTACCGGCTGGTTTACTTGACTACTGAGCGGTCACCCCGGCGGCGCTGCCCGCGTAGCTCGCGCCCGCGTTAGGCCCTGATTCCGAGCCTGAGCCCGAGCTTCCGCTGGGGCCGGAGCCCATGTTCGGGCACGAATGTTTCCCCGTCGAGCCTCCTTTCGGCGGGGCCGTTTTCGATCCCGGGGCCGGAGTCGAGGGGTTGGGAGTCGTGGGCGTGGTCGTCGTCGGCGTGGTGGATTGCGTCGTCGAGGCCGCGGTGCTCGTTGAGCTGGGCGCGGCGGCCGCGCCGGCGATGCCGGAGACGGCGCCGCCGACGGCAAGCGCGCCGGCCACCATCGTTGCGCCAAGCAGCTTGGATGTATTCATGCGATCGAACCTCCTGTTGGGTAGTTCGGGTGGTTGTGTCGATCGATCGTCCATCACGCCGCTAAGGCGACCCCAAGGCCCGTGTAAGGACCGGCATAGATGTTTGTAGGGGCTGTGTAAGAGCCGGCGCCTCGGTCGAGGCGTCGTCGCTACCTACTTGCCCAGGAGCGCGCGTGAGGATGGGTCCTACAGATCGCCCTTACGCCCGCCGGTAGCGGGCTCGGCCCAGCCCCGCTCAGCGCTTGTCGCGCTGGCCGGCGTGCATCGCCTGGGCGATGTCCTCCGCGCCGAGCTTGCGGGCAACCCTGGCCGAGAGCTCCGGGGCGAGACCGGCGAAGGCCGCGCCCACGCGCACCGGCAGTGGAGCGACGTCGATCTCGGCGCGATTGTGCTCGATCGCCTGGACGGTGGCACGGGCGACATCCTCGGGGCTGGCCGTGCCCACGCCCGCCGGAAGCTCGACGCCCGCGTCGGCGAACATGCCCGCATCGCGGATGAAACCGGGGAAGACGGCGGAGACACCCACGCCGCTCGCGCGCAGGTCGGCGCGCAGGGCTGAGGCGAAGCCGCGCAGCCCGAACTTGGTCGCGTTGTAGATCGCGGTGCCCGGGGTGGCCGACTTGCCAGACAGCGAAGACATGAACAGCAGGTGCCCGCTGCCCCGCTCGACCATCGCCGGGGCGAGCGCGTGCGCGAGCGCGATCGGCGCGCGCAGGTTCACGTCGAGCGCGCGGTCGACCTCGGCCATCGTGAAAGACTCCAGGCGCCCGGCCGCCGGTAGCGCGGCGTTGGCGACGAGGATGTCCACCTCGCCGGCCTCCGCCACGAGGCGGTCGACCTCGGCTGGGTCGCTCAAGTCGACCGCGAGCGCGCGGGCGTCGAGCTCGGCGGCGAGCGGCTCGAGCACGTCGGTGCGCCGCCCCGTGAGGATCAGCTTGCCGCCACGCTGGTGCAGCGTGCGGGCGATCGCATGGCCAATGCCGCCGGTGGCGCCGGTGAGCAGGATGGTGGAGCCGGAGATTCGCATTAGGTGCGAGCCTACGACAATGCAGATCATCGCGCTGTTCGGCCCGACCGGCGTGGGCAAGACGGGCATCGCCGTCGCGCTGGCCGCGCAGCTGACCGCGCGGGGCGAGGAGAGCCCGGTGGCGGTGTCGGCCGACGCGCTGCAGGTGTACGAAGGATTGGAGATCCTCACCGGCGTGGCCGCGCCGTCCGAGCGCGCCTCGCTGGAGCACCGCCTGGTGTCGTGCGTGCCATTGGATGCGACGTTCAGCGCCGGGCAGTATGCGAAGCTGGCGCACGCGGAGATCGACGGGCTGCTGGCGGCCGGCCGGCGGCCGATCGTGGTGGGCGGGACCGGGCTGTACCTGCGTGCGGCGCTCGGCGAACTGGACTTCGAACGGCCGCCGCCGGGAGCTCCGTCGCAGCTGTGGAGCGAGGACATGCGCCGCCCGACGCTGCTGGCGGGGCTGACGATGGAGCGCGAGGCGCTGTATGCGCGCATCGACGCGCGCGTCGATGCGATGCTCGCCGCCGGCGCCCGTGAGGAGGTGCGCCGCGCGCACGCGGCCGGAGCCTCGCAGACGGCGCGCAAGGCGCTCGGCTTCGAGGAGCTGCTGGCGGGCGACGTGGAGGCGATGAAGCGCCACACGCGCAACTACGCGCGCCGTCAGCTGACGTGGATGCGCAAGCTCGCGCGGGTGCGCACGATCGACGTGACCGGTCGTGACCCGGACGCCGTGGCCGGCGAGATTCTAGACTCCGCCGCCTGATGAGATTCGAGAAGTGGCAGGCACTGGGGAACGACTACCTGATCGTCGAGGCCGACGAGCTGCCGTTCGCGCTCACGCCAGGGCGAGTGCGGCGCCTGTGTAAAGGGCACTTCGGCGTGTTCGCCGACGGCATCCTCGAGCTCTCCCGCCCAAAGGACCCTGCACATGTGGCAGACCTGCGGATCTACAACCCCGACGGCTCGGAGGCGGAGCTGTCGGGCAATGGCGCGCGCGAGGCGATCCTGTACCTGCGCCGGCGCGGCTGGACGGAGGATGACGAGTTCTCGATCGAGACCGCCGCGGGCCCAATCCGTCCGCAGATCACCGGGCTGGACACATGCCGCGTGGATATGGGTCGAGCGAGCCTCACCTCCAAGGACTTTCCCGGCGGGCCGCCCGACGGTCGCGGGGAGCTGTCCGTCGCGGGCCCTGAGGTCCACAGCTTTCGCTTCCAGCACGTCTCGATCGGCAACCCTCAATGCGCGATCCGGGTCGAGAGCGAGGCCGCGCTCATGGCCCTCGACCTTGAGATCCTGGGTCCGCCGATCGAAGCTCATCCAGATTTTCCGAATCGCACGAACGTGTCGTGGTACAGCGAGATCGACGCGCCGGCATCGACCACCGCCCCGACATCGACCCCTGATCACACTCGCATCAGAGCACGGATCTTCGAGCGTGGGGTGGGGGAGACGCTGTCTTCGGGAACGGGCGCGACGGGTGCCGCGGTCGCTCATCTGCTCGACTCCGATGGAGTTGCCGGCGGCGGTCACGGCGGTCGGGGCGTGACGGTCGTGCTCGACGGCGGCGAGCTGGAGGTCGAGGTGGGGGGGGATCTGCAGGTAAATCTGACAGGCTGGGCGAGACCTGTATTCGAGGGCCGCCTGAGTGACGACTTCGTGAAGGATCTGAATGAGACCGAGTAAGCGCTTGGAGCGCATCCCGCCGTACGCGTTCGCCGAGCTGGAGCGCAAGATCGCAGCCAAGCGCGAGGCCGGGGTGGACGTGATCAGCCTCGGCATCGGCGACCCCGACCGGCCGACCTCGCCCCTGATCGTGGAGGCGATGCAGGAGGCGGTGACCGAGCCGGAGACGCATCGCTACCCGTCAAACCGCGGGCGCGCGGACTTCCGTGAAGCGGTGAGCGACTTTTACGAGCGGCGCTTCGACGTCGAGCTCGACCCCGAGCGCGAGATCATCCCGGCGATCGGCGCGAAGGAGGCGATCTTCAACCTGAACCTCGCGTTCCTCGACCCCGGCGATTACGCGCTCGCCGCCGACCCGGGCTATCCGGTCTACACCGCCGGACCGTGGCTGGCGGGGGCGGAGCCGGTGCTGATGGCGCTCGAGCCCGAGCTGGGCTTCGTCCCCGACCTGGACGCGATCGACGCGCAGACGGCGAGCCGGGCGAAGCTGATGTACCTGAACTACCCGAACAATCCGACCGGTGCGGTCGCGCCGGAGGGCTTCTTCGAGCGGGTCGTCGAGTTCGCGCGCGAGCACGAGATCCTGGTGGTGCACGACAACGCGTATTCGGAGATCTCCTTCGACGGTTACCGCGCGCCCTCGTTCCTGGCCACGCCGGGGGCGAAGGAGGTCGGGATCGAGGTCTTTTCGCTGTCGAAGGGCTACAACATGACCGGCTGGCGTTGCGCGGTCGTGGTCGGCAACGGCGAGGCGATCGAGACCTACTGGCGGTTGAAGACGAACATCGACTCGGGCCTGTTCGAGGCCGTGCAGCTCGCCGGTGTGGCGGCGCTCTCGCCCGCTGCGGACGCGGAGGTGGCCTCGATGAACGAGCTCTACCGACGCCGGCGCGATCTCGTCTGCGAGGCGCTGCGTGGGATCGGCGTGGATGTGCGCCCGCCGCGCAGCACGATCTACGTGTGGGCGCCCGTCCCCGCGGGCCACGCAAGCTCGGAGGCCTACTGCGAGCACGTGCTCGAGCAGGCGGCCGTCGTGCTCTCGCCCGGCGCGATCTACGGGCCCGCGGGGGAGGGCTGGTTCCGAATCTCGCTGACGACACCGGACGAGCGTTTGCTGGAGGCGGTCGGGCGGTTGGGGGCGCTCGGGAGCTGAGCGGAAAAGATTTTTGGGAGGCCAGGACGCGCGAGGATCCGCAGGACGGCCGCTGCGACCGGCCCCCTCGCGGTGCGCCGCCAGAAGCCTTAACAGCGACTCCGGAGTGGTCCTAGACTGTGAGGTGAATGCATCGAAGCCGAAACGGCCGCACAGGAGCCACCCCGAAACCGTCGCTGGCCGCGACGAACGGCTCTGAGCCCGCGCAGCGCGCGCGCCAGCGCGCGTTCTGTATCGCGGCGCTGGCGGAGGGCGATGACCTGGGTGAGCTGGGCGAGCTGCTGAGGACGGCGGGGGTCGCGGTGGTGGGGGAGATGGTCCAGCGGCGCGAGCAGCCGCACCCGAACACCTATCTGGGCCCGGGCAAGGTCGCGGAAGCGAAGGCGGCCGCGGGGGCATGCGACGCGAACCTGATCGCCTGCGACGACGAGCTGACCCCACGCCAGGAGCGCAATTTGGAGGAGGCGGTGGGCCTGCCGGTGGTCGACCGCACGACGGTGATCCTCGACATCTTCGCCGCGCACGCGGGCAGCGCGGAGGGCAAGCTCCAGGTCGAGCTGGCCCAGCTGGAATACAACCTCGCGCGCATGCGCGGATTGTGGACCCACCTCGAGCGACTCGGCGGCGGGATCGGCACGCGGGGACCGGGGGAGAGCCAGATCGAGACCGATCGCCGCCTGGCACGCGACCGGATCTCGGCCTTGCGCCGCCGGCTGGAGCACGTGAAGGGCACGCGCGCGGTGATGCGCGCCGAGCGCGAGCGCGCCGCCCTGCCGACGATCGCGCTCGTCGGCTACACGAACGCCGGTAAGTCGACGCTGCTCAACGCGCTCACCGGCGCCGAGGTGGGGGTGCGCGACCGGCTGTTTCATACGCTCGACCCGACGACCCGCACGCTGCGCCTCTCGGGCCGGCCGTATCTGCTGACCGACACGGTCGGCTTCATCAGCAAGCTGCCCCACCAGTTGGTCGACGCCTTCGGCGCCACGCTGGAGGAGACCCGCCGGGCCGAGCTGCTGGTGCACGTGCTCGACGCCTCCGCGCCCGCGGCCCAGGAGGAGACGATGAAGCGCGCGGTCGAGCAGACGCTGGAGGAGATCGGCGCCGGCGAGCGCCCGCGGCTGCTGGTGCTGAACAAGGTCGATCTGCTCGACCTGGACGCGCGCGAGGAGCTGCGCCTGCGCCATCCCGACGCGGTGCTCGTGAGCGGCGTCACGGGCGAGGGCTTACAGGAGCTGGGTGAGAAGGTCGAGCGCGAGCTGTCACACACGCTGCGCCCGGTCGAGCTGCTCGTGCCCTATGCAAACGGTGGCAGCCTGGCCGAGCTGCACGAGCTGGCCGGAGACGTCACGCGGCAGGACACCCCGGAGGGCGTGCGCGTACACGTGATGCTGCCCGCGAGGTTGGCCGAGCGTTTCGCGCGTTTCGCGGTGGCTTCTTAGCGCTCGTCGCCGTCGCCCGAGAGCACACCGCGCTGCTGGCGGGAGAGCAGCTTCTCGAGGTTCGTCTGGGCGATCTGGTCGAGGTCGAGCTCCAGCTCGCTGGCGAGCTGGGCGACATACCAGAGCACATCCCCGAGCTCCTTGGCCATCGCGGCGCGACGCTCCTCGGTGACCTGGCCACCGTCGTCGCGGATCGCCTTCTTGGCGTGCTCGGCGACCTCACCGGCCTCGCCCGCAAGCCCGAGCGCCGGGTAGGCAAGCCAAGCCTCGCGCGGATACTCGGCGGTGCGGCGAGAGAGCTTTTGATACTCGGCGAGATCCATGGTCATAAAACGACTCGACCCGCCGGAGCGGGTCGGGTACGGGTAAAGGAGGAGCTACCTCCAAACGACTGTCAACCGTTGCAAAAGAGTAGCAAGCCCGACCGGACGACCAAGGCGGGGGCGACCCGCGAACGGTTCGCTCGATCACACGCCCGCGGCACGACGAGCACTGAGGTGCGCCTCGCGCTCGAAGGCGTCATCGAGCGGCGTCAGCTCCGACGGGTCGAGGCGCAGCGCGGTGGCGATCAGCCAGTCGGCGAACCATGTGTTCTTGGGTAGGAGAGGACCGTGGAGGTAGGTGCCGATCGTGTTGCCGTTGCGGGCACCCTCGAGCCCACTGCGTCCGTCGTTGCCGTGGCCCTTGAGGACACGACCGAGGGCGTGCGCGCTCGGGCCGAGGTATGTCCGCCCGCCGTGGTTCTCGAACCCGGCGAGGATTCGATCGTCGGGACGCGCCGCGCGGGTGGCTGGGTCGGCGGCGGTACTCGCGTCACCTAGCGAGACCTCAATCGCGACATTGCCGATCAGGCGCGGGCCGGGATCGCGGACGGTGCTCACGTCGAGCAGTCCGACGCCGGTGATCTCCTCCTCGTCGAGCGCATAGGAGTGCCCGAGCAGCTGATAGCCGCCACAGACACCGAGAATGACGGCGTCGCGTGCGGCGGCGGCGTGGAGCGCCTCGCGCTTGGTCTCGATCAGATCCTCGGCGCAGAGGCGCTGGTCGCGATCCTGGCCGCCGCCGAGGTAGAAGAGATCATGGGCATCCGGGTCAAGCCCCTCGCCGAGCCCGCTGGATATCAGCTCGAAGTCGATCCCGCGCCACGCAGAGCGGTGTTCGAGCACGAGCAGGTTGCCGCGGTCGGCGTAGATGTTCATCAGGTCCGGGTAGAGCGCGCAGACGCGCAGGACACGACGCGCAGATGAGAGAGGGGACGACAGGGCAGCGCCGGTGGGCTCAGGCACGGAGCATCACCACGGTGCTGGCGACGTGCTCGTCGGTGGGTGCGATCTCGCGAACGGGCTCGGGGTGCAACCCCGCTTGGGAGCCCTCGTGTTCCAGTTCGGCAGCGCTGAGGAGAGCCAGCTCGATCAGATTGCGCTCGCTCCCCGGCTCACCGGCAGGGCATCTCTCGCTTGACTCGCCGACGCCAGACGGGACGATCCGCCGCTCGCGTTCGATCACGACGCGCGCTGGGAGCACGCGCACACATGTGGCCTGACTGACGTAGAGGGTCTCGCCGACATACGCGGTCTCGGGCGATGGGCCGGGTGAGCCGTCGGCGACGTCGAACGGCTCGAGCTCGGTGACGATCGCGCATGCGAGCAGCCCACCGGGTCGCAGGTGGGCGCGCGCACAGCGCAGGAACGCGGCTCGTTTGGCGGCATCGCCGAGCAGCTGGATGGTCTGCATCGGCACGAGACACAGGGCAAAGTCGCGCTGGTCCAAGTCAAACGAGCACGCGTCGGCGCATACCGTCTCCACCGGCAGGCCGCCGGTCCGGTCATTCAGCGCGCCGAGCAGGTCAGGATCGAGATCGAGCGCGGTCACGCGCTCCCCTGCATGGGCGAGATCGAGCGTCACCCGGCCGGTTCCGGCGCCAACATCGAGAACCGAGCCGTCCTGTGCTCGCGCGAGCTCTCGCCAGAGCGGAAGGTCGGCGCGGTAGGAGCCGCACTCGAGGTCGTGCCAGACGACCTCCGTGGGAAGAACGTGCGCCGATTGACCCATTGTCTCACCGCCGCGAAGCGGCGTCCCGGGCGAGCGAGAGTCACGGGCGGCGCTCATGACCATGCGCTTTGGGCCTCGCCGCGCGCGACGAGCAGCTCGCGCAGCGCGAGCATCGCGGTGTAGGTGGGCAGCGCGTAGAGCGGCGCAGGAGATCCAGACCCCACCGGCCCATCGGCGGCGGCTTCGCGCAGGGCGCGCGCGAGGTCGGCCTGGACGCGGATGCGCGCGGGATCGATGCCCGCGTACTTCAGGCGCAGGGCGAGCTCGGGCGCACGGGTGCCGCTGCAGGTGGCCAGCCGTATGCGCCCGGCGAGCAGCTCGAAGTCAGCGTCCCAGATCCAGGAGACGTCGCGCCCGTCGGCGATCTTGTCGTTGAGGATCCCGAGCAGGTCGTGCTCGCCCGGCTCGAGCGCGAGCGTGCGCAGCACCTCGTTCGCGCCGGCGGGGTTCTTGACGAGCAGGATTTGGAGCTCGCGTTGTGATTTGGCGGGCGGCTGTTTGGCGGGCGGTTGCGCAGCCGTGCCGGCGGCGTCCCGCGCGGGCTCTGGCTCCAGGTCAAGCGTGACCGTCTCGGCTCGCCCGAACGCGGCCTTCGTGCCCTTGAGGCCGGCGACGATCTCGGGCAGGCCGACCTCCAGCGCCGTCGCCAGCGCCGCGGCGGCGAGGGCGTTGTAGACGTTGTAGAGACCTGGCAGTGACAGCTCGACCTCCGCTTCGCCGGCCGGAGTCTGGAGGGTGAAGCGGGCCGCGTGGACGCCCTGGAGGGTGACGCGCGTGGCGATCACGCTGGGCAGGGGGCGGGTCTGGCCACAGCTCGGGCAGTGGTAGTGGCCGAGGTGGCCGAGGTAGACGGCCTCGAACACGTACGGCGCGCCGCAGCGGCGGCAGTGCTTCGCGTCGGCGGCATGGGCCATCCCGGGTAGGGCGAGCGTGTCGTCCTCGACGCCGAAATAGAGGACCGGCGCGTCGCGTCCACGACCGAGGTCGGCGATTGCGGGGTCGTCGGCGTTGAGCACCAGGAGCGACTCGCGCGCCGGTCCGGTGTGGACGGCGGCATCCCAGCGAGCGGCGATCGTCTCGAGCTCGCCGTAGCGGTCGAGCTGGTCGCGGAAGAGGTTGCTCAGGAGGACAGTGCGAGGATGCAGCTGGGCGGCAAGCGCGTCGAGCCACAGCTCGTCCACCTCGAACAGGCCCAGCTCGCCCGCGATGCGCCCGCCGGGGCGCGCCGCCGCGAGCAGCGTCGATGCGATCCCGCCGGCCATGTTCGCCCCCGTCCGGTTGTGCACGAGCGCCACGCCAGCGCGTTCGAAGATCTCGGTGAGGATTGCGGTCGTCGTGGTCTTGCCGTTCGTCGCCGAGACGAGCGCGCTGCCGCGCGGCAGGCGCGCGCCGAGCGCCTCGATCGCCCGGGGGTCGAGGCGCATGAGGACCTTGCCCGGCGCGCTCGAGCCGCCGCCGCCGCGCAGGCGCGAAACCGCGCCAACGGCTCGCGCGAGGGCGAGCTTGGGTGCGAGCGGCCCCACCATCAGCGGGGTGTCGGGCGCTCGGTGGACCCGGTGGCCGGAGCGGCACCATCCGCGGCCGGGGGCTGGGTGGCGGCGGCTGCGACTGGCGCAGAGGAGAGGAAGGGGGTAGATGAGAACGCGGAGTCGATCCCGGTGGTGTCGGCGGGGACGAGCACCGATACCGCGCCGTGCACGGCGCGCACCCGCACGGGCAGATCGCCGATCGGGTCGCCGTCGGCGTACATCGCGAAGGGGCGGTCAGCGGAGATCTCGACCTCGGCGGCGCGGAACACGTGCACGGAGGGCAGCTGCACGTGGGTGCCCTTGAATACTCGCGGCAGGATCGTCGTCAGAAACCTGAGCTTGCCGATGCGCTCGAGCACGACCACCTCGAGCAGGCCATCGTCGAGCATCGCGTCCGGCGCCGCGCGCATCCCGCCGCCGTAGCTCTTCGAGTTAGCGGCCCCGACCGTGTAGGCCGTGAAGCTGAGGCGCTCGCCGGGAGGGTCGAGCTCGATCTGAAAGCGCGCCGGACGCCAGTCCGCAAGCGCCCGCAGCGCGCCGTAGGCGTACACGAGACCGCCGAGCCAGTCGGGCGCTTGATTGGCGATGCGATTGGCTTCGCTGTCGAAGCCGACGGAGGCGATGCCGACGAATGCCTGCCCGGCGATGCCCGTGCGCCCTTCGACCTCGGCTCCTCCGCCGGCTGCAGCCTGCGCGACCTCGCCGACATCCATCGCGCGCGAAACGCCGCCGGCGATCACGGCGCACGCCGCTAAGGGATCCTCGGGGATGCCGAGCACCCGCGCAAGGTCGTTGCCCCGGCCGCCCGGAAGGACGCCCAGCACCGCGCCGGGAAATCGCCGCAGGGTGTCGGCGATCACGCCGATCATGCCGTCGCCGCTGAGTGCCACGACCGTCTCACCGGCGCGCACGCCCTCGTCCGCGAGCAGGCGCGCATGGTCGAGGTCGCGCGTGTCGACGCGGCGCACCTGTAGCCCCAGCTCACCGAGCCTGCGCTCCACCTCGGGCGCGATCCGTGCCGCCTTGCCGCCGCCGGCGGAGGGGTTGACGATCAAACAGACAGGGGCGGGCACCGGGTCATCGTATTGAGGCTCACGGCCTGCCACCGATCGCTCGATCTTGGATGCCCCACCGATCGAAGCTCGGCCGATCGCGGCGCACGCCAGTGCAGGCTCTCACCGCGTCCACTCCTGCTCGCGCATGAACGCGATCACCTCGTCCGGTCGGTCGGTGACGACGTAGGCGTCGATAATCGCGCCGTCGACGTTGATCGTGATCGAGAGCCCCGAGTCGACCTGACGGACCTTCGAGATCGGCGCGACTGGGCGCCCTGAGCCCATGCGCGGCTTGACACGTCCGGTGGCGACGCTGTGCACCGTCTCGTGATCGGCCAGGCGGTCGAGCAGGCGGCGGTAGTCCTTGCGCGAGGAGTGCTTGTGGTGCGTGCGTTTCCCCATCGGAAACATCTTGGCGCACCCGCGCGCGAGTCCCCGATCGGTTGGGCTCGTGACCAGCTCGAGTTAGAACTCGCGCTTGGCCCGAGACGGCCCGCGCGTAGCTCGCGCCAGGGCCCGTGCCTAGCTCGCCGCGGCCTTTTGCGCCCGGTCGCGGCGGCGTTTGCCGACGGCTGCGACCACGGCGAGGACGGCGATCACGAGGAACAGGCCGAGCAACACACCCGGCGCGATCCCGAGCCCACCGAAGGGCAGCGAGATCAGCTCGACGATTCCCAGGCCGAGCGCGAGCAGCACGATGACAAGCGCGATGATCAGCAGGATGCCGCGCACGCGCGCGAGGATTCCCGCGGAGGCGGGGGGGACGAGCAGGCCCATCGCGCGGAGCGCGAACATCTGACGGCCGCTGGGTGGAGTCTGGCCGAGCCGCTCGACGGCGTCCTTCAGATCTCCCGCGCGGCGTTCGGCGAGCGCGAGCGAGGCGTCGGCCATGCGCCGGATCTGCATCCGCTCCTGCGGGCGGGCGGCCGCGATCGCGCGCTGAAAGTAACCACGCGCGCTCTCCGCATCAAAGCGCTCGGAAGCGCGCGCACCGAGGATCGCCAGCGCGGCAGACTTGTATTTGGTCTCGCCCTCGAGCTCCTCGTCCGAGCGCTGCTCGAGTGCCTGGATCTGATCGAAGGCGCCACGCTGCTCCATCCTGACCTGGCGTTGCTTGGGTGGCATCGGTCGCCCATTCTACGGTCTTCTCAGGCGCGTGCCAGGCGGTATGCTCGCCGCGTGTCGAGTCGACGTCTCGCCTCACTGTGTCTCTGCGCCATCCTGGCGCTGGCGGCCGCCATGCCGGCCACGACGTTTGCCGCCCTCGGCGGCTCGAGCGCGTTCAGCGAATTGACCGAAGGGCAGACCGAAACAACCCCGACGCAGACGACCGCAACCACCGCCTCGATGGAAACCACGTCCAACTCGAGAAACCTGATCGTGCTCGCGAGCGGAGCGGCGGTGTTGCTGCTGGCCGGGATCGCCTTCCTGATCGTCCGTGACGCGCGCAGCGTGGCGCCGGCGGGCGATGGCCTGCTGGGTAAGGGTGGCTCAGGCCATGACACGGCCACGATGATGCGCAAGCGGCGGGCAAAAGCCAAGGCCGCGCGGCGACAGCGCAAGCAGAACGTCAAACGCGGCAGGTAGCGCGTCCTACCGGAAGGTCTGCTTGCTTCTCGCGCGGACCGGCGCACGCACGCGGGCTGGTGCCGGGAGCGCCGGGGAGCCATGCGGGTCGCGGCGCGGGAGGCGGGGAAGGGGCATGCGTGGGTGTGGATCACGCGGTCCCGCGGGCAGCGCGCGGCTGCCTCCGTCCTCTTCGGAGGAGTCCGGGGCATCTGTGGCCTCGGGCGCGCGCATCGCCTCGTCGTTGCGAAACGGCATCCACAACATCAGGGCGAGGAATGGGAGCTTGAGCAGCCCCAGCAGTACGAGCAGCATCCACAGCGACATTGCCCAACCGATGCTACTACTGCCCTGTGGACTCGCGTCGAGGCAGGGAATTGCAGGCACTGGCCGAGGAGATCGGCGGCTGCCGGCGCTGCCCGCGCCTGGTTCAGTGGCGCGAGCAGGTCGCGCACGAGCGCCGCGCCGCGTTCGCGCAGGAGGAGTACTGGGGACGGCCGCTACCGGGCTTCGGTGACCCGGCGGCGCGCATGCTCGTCCTGGGGCTTGCCCCGGCTGCCCACGGCGCCAATCGCACCGGGCGCATGTTCACGGGTGACCGTTCGGGTGATTTCCTGTTCGCGGCGCTGTGGCGCACCGGCTTTGCCAACCAGCCCAGCTCGACCCGGCGCGAGGATGGCCTGCGACTGCGAGACGCTTGGATCACCGCGGCCGTGCGCTGCGCGCCGCCGCTCAACCGTCCAACGCCGGCCGAGCGCGACGAATGCCTGCCGTGGAGCGTGCGAGAGCTGCGGCTGCTGGCGAACGTGCAGGTGATCCTCTGTTTGGGTGCCTTCGCCTGGGATGGGGCCCTGCGCCTGAGCGGCGCGCTCGCCGATCTGCCCGCGCCACTACCGCGACCGCGACCGCGGTTCGGCCACGGCGCCGAGTTTCAGGGCAAGCGGTACACGTTGCTCGGCTGCTACCACCCGAGCCAGCAGAACACCTTCACGGGCAGGCTCACAGAGCCGATGATCGACGCGGTGCTGGGGCGGGCACGAGAGCTGGCCGAGGGCGACCCGTCTGAGCGCTAGCCTTGGAGATGTGCACAGGCACCCGGCAGGTCCGACGAGGGTCCTCATTCCGGCGACGGCAGTCACCGTGGTCGCGCTGATCGCGGCGGGCATGCTGGGCGTCGCCTCGGCAGAAGCTCCGACGACGGCCTCGCCGCCACTCACCGTCAGCGTGCAGGGCGTCGCGATCGAGCCGATCGAACCGAGCGCGAGCTCCGCGACGGCGACCACGGTCTACCGACAGGGGATGGCCGCCGCGGTCACCGACGGCCAGGCCAAGGCGCAGTTCTTGGCGAGCTCGGCCGGTGTAACGCTGGGGGCGGTCCAGAGCATCGTCGAAAACGGCGGCTACATCGGTTGCACGGGCAACGAAGTCGAATATCTGGGCGAACAGCCCGATTTCGGCTCGCCGGGCGTCGGGGTCTCGCCGGGCGCGGTCGGCGTGCCGCGCGTCGCCGGTGCGGCAGTCCCCGTCACGAACAAGCCGGCGAGGAAACACGCGAAGAAGAAAAAACGTAAGGCTCCCGTCGCGAAACGTGCGAGCGCCGCCGGCTGCACGCTCACCGCGCAGGTATCGCTCACTTACGCGATCAGTTGATCTCGCTCATGTCAAGAGCGATCGAGCAGTAGAAGGGCTGATCCCTGCTCAGGTTTACATAACATACATTATCGAGCATTGCAAGGATCAGCGCTGCGCGCCTCGCGTCGTGCGATCGTCGTCAGGGCCTCGATGTCCTCAATGTCGCTTGGTCTTCCGAGCGTCTGCTTCATTCGAATGAGGTCGTCTACACCGACGATATGCATGGTGATCCCGTCGAGGTCGGTCGTCAGCGCACGTGTGCGCATCCCGGCGTACGCAGTGGCACCGGGGACTTCGTTCAAGATATGCAGCTCCCCATGTCGAGTGCTCAGAGGCGGCACGACCGGGGCGACACGGAGCTGCTCTGCGGTGGGTGTCGGGGCGCTCGACCCGAGTGCGACCGGGTGGGCGTCGAGAGCCACGAGCGCGGCTGCCAGTCGCTTGAAGTTCTCTGGGTCCGGTGCGGGCGTGACGTCGAGATCCATGGTTGTTCGCCGACGTCCATGCACCTGCGCGGCAACCCCGCCGATTACCAGATAGTCCACGCCGTGTTCGGCGAGCACCCGAAACATCTCTCGGAGGTCCAGCGGGCGCTCAGGAGCGTCGCTCACGATCGTATGTAGCGCGTCGCTGGATGGCCGGCCTTCCGTGCTTGTGCGCCCGCAATCTCCAGTTTGGTCGCAACCAGGTTCCACGATGCCGCCTCGCGCAGTCGCTCGCGTGCGGTAAGCCGCGCAACATCACCCTCCGCCTGCTCAAGTGGCACGGCGTTGAACTGGAGGCCTTCACCAAGCATCATCAGCAGGTGAATAAGCCGCTCAAGCGTCGGCGACTCAACACCACGCTCGATGCGGCTGATCGCGTCCTGACTGGTCCTCGCGCGCAGCGCCAGCCGTCGCTGGCTGATGCCATGCCGTGTTCTCGCTTCGCGCAGCAATATCGACGCGCTTGTACTACACCGCATACGGTGTCAGGATAGCAGCGCGCGGGGTACTCCGCCGAGGCCGATCATGCCTGGGCCCGCGTAGGTGCCGCCAACCGGCCCGACTTCGGAGACGAAGATCGGCTCTGAGCCGTAGATCTCCCGCCCGCGCTCGATCAGGCGCTGGGCCTGCTCATGCGCCTGGATGTGCTGGACGATCCAGCCGTCGGATCCGTTGTCCTGCAGCTCGTGCATGTACTTGACCATGCGCTCGAAGGCGCGCCCGGCGGTGCGCACGCGCTCGACGGGCGTGACCTCGTATTCGAGTGAGAGGATCGGCTTAATCCTGAGCGTGCCGCCGATCCACGCCTGCGCGCTACCGATGCGCCCGCCGCGGCGCAGGTACTCGAGCGTGTCGAGACAGAACCAGATTTTCAGCCCGGCACGCGCCTCGCGCACGCGGGCAACGACCGCGTCCCGGTCGGCCCCGCCGTTCGCGGCCGCGGCCGCGGCGAGCGCGAGCAGGCCCATGCCGCCGGCGATCGTCTCGCTGTCGATCACCGCGACGCGATCGCCGAGGCCGCGCTCGGCGAGCAAGGCCTGTGCCTGGCGAGCGGCCTCGCAGGTACCGGAGATGCCGCTGGACAGGTGGATGGAGACTATCTCCTGCCCGGCCTCTATCAGCGGCTCCCAGACAGCGAGGAAGTCGCCGATCGAGGGCTGTGAGGTGCTTGGCAGTTCGGAGTCGCTGCCGAGACGCTCATAGAAACGATCAAAGCCATCCATCTGCAGCTCGCGCTCGGATTCGCCCTTCCAGCCGACATACAGGCTGACCTGATGAATGTTGCGACTATCCGCCAGCTGGCGCGGGAGGTAGTGCGTGGTGTCGGTGACAACCGCGACGGAGCCCATGCCGCGACGCTACACCAACAACGGGCATGCGTGTCTTCCGTGTCCCTCCCCCCAACGACGGGCCTGCGTGTCTTCTGTGTCTCTGACGGGGAAATGCCGCCAGAATCCCGCAAATTGTGTATTTCCACCCAGGCCTCGACCGCCGGCAACGCGGCGGCTCAACCAGGCAGTCGCGGCGATCAGCCAAGCAGGCGCACGATCGCGGTGAGACCGACCACAACGATCAGCCCTCGCAGTGCTGCGGGCGGCAGCCGCCGTCCATAGTGCGCTCCGAGCTGGGCTCCGAGGATCGATGTGCAGGCGATGATCCCGGCGGGCGCCCAGGCGACGTGCGCGGCGAGGATGAAGTACAGGCCGGCCACGCCGTTGGTCAAACCGGCGAGGACGTTCTTCAGCGCGTTGGTGCGGTGCAGGGTCTGCGACAGCGCGACGCCGAGAATCCCGAGCAACAGGATCCCTTGGGCAGCGCCAAAGTAACCGCCGTACACCCCGGTCAGGTAGACGGCGAGCAGGGTGAGCATGCCGCCCTCGCGCTGCGGGTCGATCTCGCGCTTGGCCAGCCGCAGCTTCAGGCGCGGTTGCAGGACGACGAGGACGAGCGCGATCGCGATGAAGACCGGCACGATCGCCTTGAATGCCGACGCGGGCAGGACCAGGAGCAGAACCGCCCCGGTGGCGCCGCCCAACACCGATGCCGTGCCCAGCCGCATCATGCGCCGGCGCTGGCCTGCCAGCTCGCGCCGGTAGCCCACTGCGCCCGAGAGCGACCCCGGAACCAGGCCGATGGTGTTGGAGACGTTCGCCGTCACCGGGGCGTAACCGAACGCAAGCAGCACCGGAAAGGTGATCAGCGTCCCACTGCCCACCATCGTGTTGATCATCCCCGCCGCGAGCCCGGCGCAGGCGATGGCGATGATCTCGCCGATGCTCATCTACAGCGCGCTATGTCTCAGAACCGGTGGACGTGTCCCGGCAAGGTCGCGAACGCACGCAGCACGACGATTGCAGTTGTCTGGATTGAATGTCTCATCTGCGGATATATCGATTGCCGCTCTGCTTCGTTCGGGGGAGATGCTACGCAATAAAGTCCTGTCCGTGAGCTCCACCCCAGCTTCCGCAACTACCTCTGCACGTCCAGCCACGGGAATCCAGATCCAAGGGCTGACGAAGTCCTTCCACAGCCCGCAGGGTGTCGTGCGCGCGGTGCGTGGCATCGACGTGTGGACGATCATCCTCGCCCGGCTTGCCGCGTACGCCTACCGGCGCGACACCGGCCGCGTGTAGGAACCTGTTTCAAAAAGATCGGCACGCCCGGATGCGTCCCTGTACGCGGCGCTGGATCACCACGTGCTGGCTTGGCCGTGCTACCAGCACGGCCTTCACCTGCCCGCGTCGCCCAGCTTGGTCCATGAACGCCCCGACCGCACCGCCTATTTTGAAACAGGTTCTAAGAGCTCGCCCGCCTTGAGTTGTGTCTCATAAGTGCATCCCGACAGCGCGTCCAAGGGCGATGGCGCCGAGGCCGACCACGAGGCTGAGCAGAATATTGATCGCCGCAACGGCGATCTGACCATCCTCGGCGAGACGCTGTGTCTCGAGCATCCAGGTCGAGAAGGTCGTGTAGGAACCGAGGGTGGCAGTGCCCAGCAGGACAAGCGCGTCGCCTTCGACCGCGAGCCCGGCGAGCAGTCCGAGCAGCAGGGCGCCTGTCATGTTGACAGCGAACGTACCGAGCGGGAACGCTCCCGGGAACCCTGTCACGACACGTGAGCTGATCAGCGCGACGAGCACGAACCGTCCGATCGCGGCGATCCCGCTGCACAGCGCGACGCCAATCCAAACCCAGGCGCTCATGCGATCTCACACCCGCCTTGCATGACCCAGACACTCATGCGGTCGCACGCTCGCGTCGCACGAGTCCCGTCCCGATCCAGATCGCCAGGTATCCGGCGAGGATGCTGGAGAGCGCGTATCCGGCGGCGAGTGCGTAGCGGTCGTGGTTGAGCAGCACGAGCATCTCCAACTGCATCGTGGAGAACGTGGTGTAGGTGCCGCAGAAGCCGGCAGTCCACAGCGGATGATGAAATGTCGATTCCGGCGGGCGCTCTCTCAGCCAGGTAACCAGGCAGCCGAGCGCAAACGAGCCGGTGACGTTGATCGCGAAAATGGCCCAGGGCCAGTCCGTCGGGCCGCTTGCGAAAGACCGGCTCAGCCAAACCCGCAGCAACCCGCCTGCGACCCCACCGAGGAAGATCGCCCCCAACTCACGTCTGTCCAGATCCGGTAAAGCCCTTGTGGCCAGCGCAACTCTTGCGGGCATAGTCTCTTGCTCCTCTCGCGTGGCTTCGGTTTCGCGAAAGGAGCCATCAGCCCTTCAAAGTGGGCGGTTCGGAAGGCATGCCTCCCACCAGGGACCCATCTGGCGCTCAGCAAGATATCGCATCACGGCGCTGTCAAGCCACTGCGGTGCTGTCAAAGCCGCGCCGGCGCTGCTCGCCTCAGCGACAGAGACCGAGCGGTTGGATGATTGTGCTCGTGTCGGCGAGGAACTGTGAATAACCTAGTGGTCATGACCTACACCACCGCACAAGCCAGAGGACAGCTGCTCGACACCGTCGCACAGGCAACCGAGGAGCTCGGGATCGCGCTTGCGTCGCTGGGCGAAGCCTATGAGCAACTCGATGAGGCCAACGCGGAGCGGCTCGAGCAAGAGATATTTCGCCCGACGCAGATGGCCTATGGCCGCGCGCAGCGCACCTACATGGAGTTCGCCGACCGCCATGACCTACCTGGCCGCGCGTTCGAGCCGGCATCTCCGGGGGCTCCGTCACAAGGTCCGAAGGGTTTCCTCGATAACGCGGTGGAGGCGATCGGCAAGGCAGACAGCGCGCTCGCGACGCTGCAAGATTCGATGTTGCCGATCGAGGTCGGCGATGCGGAGCTGCGAGCGGGTCTCGAGCAGGTGCGCAAGCTGCTCGGCGATCTGCGCGGGCGAGTCCATCAGCTCGAGCGCACGCTGGGACGTTAGACACTGCCCGCTTGCCTGCTTGCCTGCTTGCCTGCTTGCCTGCTCGCCTGCTGCCCGCCGGCCGCCGCGGTCGAGGCTCTCGATCCGCGGACGGTAGCTAGATTGGGCGGATGGTCCGCGAGATCCCGATCCGAGGCGAGATGATCAGGCTCGGCCAGCTGCTGAAGCTCGCCGGCATCGTCGACAGCGGCAGCGAGGTCAAGGCGTTGATCGCGGCGGAGTCGGTATCGATCAACGGACAGCTGGAGGGGCGCCGTGGTCGACAGCTGCATCCCGGCGACGCCGTTCGCGTCGGCGAGCACGACCTGCGTGTGACCACGCTCGGCCTCACTCTGCGCCTCAAGGACGCGATAGACGGACCGGTCTCCGCAGCCGACGATAAAACCTCGCGTTAGCGGGTAAAGCCTCTGTAGATCCCCGCTGCTCCGGTGCCGTGGCCCGCGCGTCGAGCACTGTGCCGGCGAGGATGGTCTGGACAGAGCTTTTTGGGCGGTTCACGGGTTGTGCTCTAAAGGGCAGGTGGCTTCGTACACAGTGTCGAACGAGAGTCTGTTGAAGGCTCGCCCAGCCGCGCTTAGAAAAATCATTGACAACGCAACTATCGAGGAATATAATTCCGACTCCAAGCATCGGATTAGAAGGACAGTCATGCCAGATCCCCGCATAGCCCCCATCACCCCACTCGACTCGATCGCCGCCGGTGAGCGCGCCGCAGGCGAGCAGCCGCCCCGTGCGGAGGAGGAGCCTCGCGCGAAGCCCGAGCGCCTCGACAACCCCGCTCCCGAGCGGATCGAGTTCGGACCGGCAGACAGCTTCATTCCCGAGGCGGTCGACCAGCTGCTCGCGCATTCGCGCCGCTATCCGCTGCTCGCTCCCGCGCAGGAGATCGATCTGGCGCAGCGCATCGAGCGCGGCGACCTGCATGCGAAGGAACTGCTCGTCAACTCCAACCTGCGACTCGTCGCCTCCAACGCGAGGCGCTACCAGAACCAGGGCCTGCCGCTCGCCGACCTCGTCCAGGAGGGCCTGCTCGGCCTGATCCGGGCGAGCGAGAAGTTCGACTGGCGCAAGGGCTTTCGCTTCTCCACCTACGCCACCCTCTGGATTCGCCAGGCGATCCAGCGCGGCCTGGAGAACTCAGGGCGCACGATCCGTCTGCCCGTTCACGTCGCCCAGCGCTCGCGCAAGGTGGGGCGTGTCGAGCGCGAGCTGTCGGTGCGCCTCGGACGCGAGCCCACGGTCGAGGAGCTGGCGCGGGAGACCGGCCTGGAGATCGAGCAGGTCGAGGAGGTGCGCCACCAGCGCGCCGCCTTGGTCAGTCTCGATCAGCAGATCGGTGAGGATGGCGACACTGCGCTCGGCGACCTGCTGCCTTCCGACCAGGAGGCCCCCGAGGACACGGCCTGGGACAACGAGCGCGAGCGCATCGTGCACGACGCAATCGCCCAGCTGCCCGAAACCGAGCGGACCGTGCTGACGCTGCGCTTCGGCACCGGGCGTGAGGAGCCCCAGACGCTGACCGCGATCGGCAAACGGCTCGGGTTCTCCGCGGAGCGGGCTTCGCAGCTCGAGCAGCGCGCCTTGAAGAAGCTTGCTGAGCTGCCCGAGCTGCTCGCGCTGCGCGAGGCCGCCTAGATCACAGAAGGACTCGGTCGGGCACGGTGGAGGTCGCGGATCCCGCGAGACCTCCACTGAGGTCAGTGCGGGCGGAGCCTGCTTACCTTCAGATGTTCGAGACGCTGAGTCCGGTGCCTTCGAGCAGGGAATTTGCCTGCGCGTTCAAGGTCGTGAACTCGCCGGTCAGGATCAGCACGCCGAGGCCGATCATCACCACTCCACCGATACCGATGATCACCGGGAAATGGCGCTTGACGACCGTAAGCGCGTTCGTCATGCGCTCGAACGCGAGCGCGATCAACAGAAAGGGGATCGCGAGCCCCGCGGAATAGAAGGCGAGTAACAGGGCTCCGTGGGCCGCCGAGCCGGAGATCGCGGCCTGCGTGAGGATCGCGCTGAGGGTGATGCTGGTGCAGGGCGTCCAGGCGATCGCAAACGCGGCGCCGGCCACCACCGGACCGCCGCGACCGGCGAGGCGCAGCAGCGACTCGGAATGCCACTCGCGGTTGAACATCGCGATGAACGGCGTCGCAAGAAATACGAGACCCATCAGGATGATGACGATGCCGCCGACCTGCTCGAGCTCTTCTTTGTGTGTGGCGAGCGCCGACCCGATCACCGTCGCGCTCATCCCCAGCAGGATGAAGATCGCCGAGAAGCTGCCGATGAACAGCAAGCTCGGGACGAGCACCCGGCGGGCGCTGACGCCCTCCTTCATGTCCACGGGCGTGACCCCGACGACGGTCGACAGGTAGCCGGGCACGAGCGGCAGCACGCACGGTGATAGGAACGACACGAATCCCGCGGCAAGCGCCAGCGGGATGCCGACACCGGTCGCCGCATCGGATGAGGCGGCGAGGATCAGGTGGGCGTGGCTCACGGCTGTACGGTCGCGCGGAGCTCGGCTACCGCACGCTCCAATCTGGCGACGCGCTCCTCGAGGCCATCGACCGGGGTCAGCACAACCGGGATGATCGGCGGCGGCTCCTGTGGAACCAGGACGTCCTCTTCGAGCAATTGGGTGTAACGGTCCTCCTTCTGCCCCGGCCGGCGCTCCATGCACGCTGCCAGCCCGCGCTCGATCAGCCGCCCAAGTATCTCGTGCACCGCGGACAGGTCGGCGAAGGTGTGCATGCGCTCGGCCCGCTGCTTCAGCTCTCCGGGCGTCTGCGGGCCGCGCAGCATCAGCACGCACACGATCGCCTGTTCGTCCTCGGCCATCGGCAGTGCCTCCGCGAGCAGATGCCGGTACTTCGGCGCGCGGCGACCGCTTGCCAGGCGCGTGAAACCGCGGCGCTCGAGGTGATGCAGCGCATCACGGAGGATCGCGTCGTCGTACTCGACGACCGGGTCGCGGTTGGTCGACTGGTTACAGGCCAGACGCAGTGCGTTGAGCGAAAGGGGGTACATGTCTGGAGTCGTGCGCTGCTTTTCCAGCAGGCAACCCAGCACGCGCGTCTCCGAGGCCGAGAGGTTCACGCCTTAACCCTACGACTTCGGGCTCTGACCCTACGACGGTACAGTCAGATCGTGAGCAGCCAGCCCTTTGGTGGAGGACAATCACGCGAAGGACGCCACGGCCAGGCAGCCGAGCTAAGGCCGGAGGACATCCCCGCGACGCCCGTGTCGTTGCGGCGGATCGGTGCGCTGTTCACGCCGTACAGGAGGCGGTTGAGCGGGCTGCTCGCGTTGATCTGCCTGGCAGCGGGCCTTGGGGTGATCAGCCCGTTCCTGCTGCGCGGGGTGCTGGACACGGCGATCCCGCAGAAGAACACCCAACTGCTGACCCTGCTCGTCGGCGGGATGATCGCGCTGTCGATCATCGGCGGCGTGATCGGGGTGGCGCAGACGTGGATCTCAAATCAGGTCGGCCAACGCGTGATGCATGACCTGCGCGCCGCCGTATACGCGCACCTACAGCGCATGTCTCTGGCGTTCTTCACACGCACACGCACGGGCGAGGTCCAGTCGCGGATCGCCAACGACATCGGTGGGATCGACAGTGTCGTGACAAGCACCGCGACCTCGATCGTGCAGAACGTGACCACCGTCGTGGCGGTGATCGTGGCAATGGTCCTGCTCGACTGGCAACTGGCGGCGTTCTCGCTGGTCCTGCTGCCGTTCTTCGTGTGGCTGACCCGCCGCGTGGGTAACGAGCGCCGGCGCATCCAATCGGTGCGTCAGGGTCGTCTGGCGGACATGTCGACGCTCGTCGAGGAGTCGCTGTCGGTATCGGGGATCCTGCTCGGCAAGACGATGGGCCGCTCACCGGAGCTGGTAAGGCGCTTCGGAGAGGAGTCTGGGGAACTCGCCGACTTGGAGGTGCGCGCGCGGATGGCGGGACGCTGGCGGATGGCCTCGGTGCAGATGAGCTTTGCGATCATGCCCGCCGCGGTGTACTGGTTCGCGGGCGAGAGCATCGCCTCCGGCAGTCAGGCGATCACGATCGGCACGCTGGTTGCTTTCACGACGCTCCAGACCCGGCTGCTGTTCCCGATCCAGTCGCTGCTGTCGGTGGGCTTGGAAGTGCAGACTTCGCTGGCCTTGTTCGGACGGATCTTCGAGTATCTCGACCTGCCCGTGGACATCGTCGAGCGGCCCGAGGCTCGTGCGCTGAGCGGCGTGCGCGGCGATGTGCGCCTTGATGAAGTGTGGTTTCGCTACGCGCCGGAGGCGCCCTGGACGTTGGAGGAGATCGCAGCCGAGATCCCGGCGGGAACGCGTACCGCATTGGTCGGTGAGACTGGCTCGGGCAAGACGACGCTTGCGTATCTCGTGGCGCGGTTGTACGAGCCACAGCAGGGCTGCGTGAGCATCGACGGCGTGGACATTCGCGACATGACGTTGCAGTCCCTGGCCGGGACCGTCGGGCTGGTCTCGCAGGAGACCTATCTGTTCCACGCGTCGATCCGCGAGAACCTGCGCTTCGCCTGCCCTGAGGCGAGCGACGAGGAGATCGAAGACGCCGCCCGCGCCGCGCAGATCCACGGGCTGATCGCCTCCCTGCCGGAGGGCTATGACACCGAGGTGGGCGAGCGCGGCTATCGGTTCTCAGGCGGCGAGAAGCAGCGAATCGCGATCGCTCGAACGGTGCTGCGCAATCCACCGGTGCTCGTCCTCGACGAGGCAACCAGCGCGCTCGATACCGAGACCGAGCGCGCCGTGCAGCTGGCGCTCGACGATCTTTCGCGAGGCCGTACGACGATCGCGATCGCCCACCGGCTCTCGACGATCAGGGACGCCGATCAGATCCTCGTGCTCGACGCCGGGCGGATCGTCGAGCGTGGTACCCACGAAGAGCTGCTCGAGTTGGGCGGGCGCTACTCGATGCTGCTGAGCGGTGCGGCTGTCGCCGAGGATCGACCTGTGTCCGATGCCGGCTCTTCCGCGGCGCTTGCCTGAGGTCGATTTACGCGAGCACGATGAACCTCGCGGGCCTTACGCCGTTGCGTCAATGTTCAGGCGCACATAGTCGACCATCATCGCGGATTCCCCCACCCCGTCCAACACGGCGTCGAGAAACGGGTCCCGCAGGTCCTCGGGTAGCTGCTGGACGTGAGGGCCGAGGATCACCTTGGCGAGGAACTCACGCGGCTGCTCGGGATATTGCGGCGCCGGTGCCAGCCAGCACTCCGCGGCGATGAAGCCGGCTGAGGACAGGCGTTCGCGGGTGGGCTCGGGGGCGGCGTAATACCAGGGCGTCTGCCAGTCGCGGAAATGTTGTGCGTATGGCTCGCGCTCCAGTACGCCTTTGGCGACGCCGCGCAGGACATCGATGTTGCCCTCTCCCCCACATTGGGCCACGAGCTGACCGCCGGGACGCAGCGCTCTGTGCAGGCAACGAAATAGCGCGTCGTGGTCCAGCACCCAGTGGAAGGTGGCCGTCGAGAGGATGGCGTCCACCGGCTCGGACAGCTCGAGCTCGAGGAGGTTCATCTGGTGGATCTCCACCCTGTCGCCGAGGCGTTGGTGAGCCTGCTCCACCATCGATGGAGAGGCGTCCACGGCGATCACCCGCCCGCGCGGCAGGCGCTCGAGCAGCGCTTCGGTGACGCGCCCGGACCCGCAACCGGCATCCAGGACCGTCTCATCTCCGCGCAACCGCATCCGCGCGAGCACCGCTCGGCCCAGCGCCTCCTGTGGCGCGGAGATGCGGTCATAGCTGGCTCCATCCCAATCACGTGCTGGCATACGAACGTACGTTATCACGTATGACCGTTGTGATCGCGTGGACCGTCGTTGGCCGGCTACAGGCGAGCGAGAGGATCGGCGCGACGTGACTGTCTAGGCGGCGTTGGTCGCCAGCTCGGCGAGCACCTTCGAGAGCTGGCCTCCCTGCCAGGCGATCGGGGATCGCGCCGGCGAGGCGGGCGGGCTTGACTCCTCGACCACGAACTCTGCGTACGGGATCGTTTGCGCATAGCGTTCACCCAACGCGAGCGGATGATCCGGGTCGGCCTCGTCGCGGCTGGCCACCACGACCGTCGGCGCCTCGATGCCCGCAAGCTCGGCCATCTGCTCGAACGGTCGCGAGCGCGGCACTACTTCAAGCGCATCGGCCACCGCCCCCGGGTGCTCGTGCGCGGCGAGCCGCTGGCGTACCACCTTCTCGACGGTACCCCGCCACTCGACAGGCACCGCGGAGAAGTCGTAGGCGTCCACGAACCCCTCCACTCCACCCTCCCGTAGCCCCCGCGCCAGCGCATCCCAACCGGCGAGGGCTGTGGGAGTGACGCGCAGGCCGGGATCGAAGGCCGGCGTGATCAGCCCGAGCCCCGCCACACGCTCGGGATGGCGGATGGCAAAGCGCACGGCGGTGTGCGCGCCCATCGAGGCGCCGGCCAGGACGGCCCGCTCCAGACCGAGCGTGTCGAGCACCTCCTCAAGGTCGCGTGCGAGGCGCTCATAGCCATAAGCATTCGGATCTGCTGCCGCGGTCGAGTGTCCGTGCCCACGCGCGTCGTAGGCAATCGTCCGGTATCCCCCGCGCTCAAGCGTCCGTGAACCCATCACCACATAACGCCGTGTCGCCGTCAGCCCATGTAGGAGCACGATCGCCGGACCGCTCCCACGCCGCTCACCGGAGAGCTCGACCCCATCGTCCGTGCGGATGATCAACTCTTCGGTCGCGGAACTGGCGGCCATCTCGGTTATACGGGCAGCGCCAGCTGGTCCGCGGGCTCCGGCGATCCACCCGTCGGAGCTGGAGCGGTCGCCGACCCGGACGCCAGCCCGGCCACACGCACGCCCAGCAGCCGCACTGCCCGCGCGGGCGCGTACTCCTGAAGCAGCCGCAGCGCCACGGCCTTCACGAGCTCACCGTCGCAGGTGGGCTCGGCCACGGTATGCGCCCGGGTGACCGTCGTGAAGTCATCGAGGCGGATCTTGATCCCGATCGTGCGGCCGCGGCGCCCGTTGGCGGCGAGGCTCCCGCACAGCTCCCCGGACATCCGTTCCAGCGCTTCGCGCAGCGCCGCCGGGTCGCGGACGTCCTCGTCGAAGGTCCGCTCGCGCGACTCCGAGACGACCTTGCGCGCAGCACCAACGACGCCATCGTGTTCGAAGCGCGCGCGGCGTCCCAGTTCGACCCCGAGATTCGGGCCGAAGCGCTCGACGAGCACGTGCTCGGGCGCGGCACCGACGGCGGCGAGCGTGGTCAACCCCAGCCCAGCTAGGCGTGCCGCCGTCTTAGGCCCGATTCCCGGGATCAGGCCGGGGGGAGCCTGCGCGAAACGTGAGCAGGCCTGCTCACGCGTGAGCACGACGAAGCCAGCCGGCTTCTCCGCATCGGAGGCGACCTTCGCGACGAGCTTGTTCGGCCCGATGCCTACCGAGCAGACAAGCTGTGTAGCAGCGCTTATCTCAGTGATCAGCCGCCGCATCGCCGCCCGCGGTGAATACAGCCCGCTCAGGTCCAGATAGGCCTCGTCCAGTCCGACCACCTCGACGCGCTCGACGTGTGCACGCACGAGCTCCATCACCTGCCGTGAGACCTCCCTGTAGGTGGGAAAGTCCGGCGGCAGCACGACCGCCTGCGGGCACAATCGCCTGGCTCTGGCCGCCGGCATCGCCGAGCCGATCCCGTAGCGCCGCGCCTCGTAGCTGGCGGTGGTGACCACTGCGCGCGGGCCGCTACCCGCGACGATTACGGGCTGACCGCGCAACTCCGGATGGCGGCACAGCTCGATCGAGACGTAGAAGGCGTCGGCGTCAAGATGCGCGACGCTGAACTGGGTGTGCTCGACGGACACTGACATCGAATCTAGCGAGGGGTCCGGCGGGCCAATCAGGGCATGTCGGTTGCTGGTGATCAGCCGCTCGGTGTAGCCGCGATGCGATGCGGGATCGCCGAGCGCACTATCTAGGTCGCTTATCCGAGCGCCGAAGCCGCGACTTTGCCGGCGAGGATCGCCGCGAGCTGCGCGCGGTGGCGCTTTGCGCTGCCGAGCAGCGCGGCGTCGAGCTGGGCGCGCTTGTAGAGCCAGTGCACGTCGGCCTCCCAGGTAAAGCCGATCCCGCCGTGCATCTGGATCGCGCCGGCCGTCACTTCGCGACCGGCGTCGGATGCGGCGATCTTGGCCATCGCGGCGGCCTCGGCGAGGCGCTCCGGATCGGCGTCGGCCGTCCACGCGGCGAACGCCGCCGTCGCGCGCGCCTTCTCGGTGTCCAAGAGCATCTGCGCGCAGCGGTGCGAGACGGCCTGGTAGGCGCCGACCGGGACGCCGAACTGCTTGCGGTCCTTGACGTAGGCGACGGTCATCTCCAGTGCGCGCTCGCACACCCCGACGAGCTCGGAGCTGACTGAGATCAGTGAACGTCCGAGACCGACGCAGACATCGCCGAGCGAGTCGCCGGCGCCGTCGGGCACGCTCACGCGCGCGGCCGAGCGCGTCGGGTCGATCGCCTCAAGCGGCGCGAGCGCGGCGTCCTCGGCGGCGATCACGAGGCCCGTGCCGTCTTCTTGCACGAGCACGAGCACCTGCGCATGCGCCCCGCCGATCACGAGCTCAGCAACGCCGGCGGAGACGGCTCCGAGAGCGCCGATCGTCTCGCCGGAGGCGAGGCCGGGAAGCCAGCGCTCACACTGCTCCTGCACGCCGGCCTGCTCGATCACCGTCGCCGCCAATGCGCTCGGCAGGAACGGCACGGGCGCGAGCGAGCGGCCGAGCTCCTCGCAGAGGATCGACAGCTCGATCTGGCCGAGCCCCTGGCCGCCATATTCCTCAGATACGGCGATCCCCGGCCAGCCGAGCCCTGACAGCTCGCGCCACAGCTCCATGTCGACCGTGCGTGCCTCGGCGTGCTCGCGCACCCGCGCGGGCGTCGCGCGTTCGCTCAAGAGCTCACGCGCCGTGCGCTGGATGTCGCGCTGGTCGTCTGTCAGGCCGAAGTCCATGAGCTACGCACGCCTCCCCGCGGAGCCCGCGAGGGCGGAGCTCATAAAAAACATACGCCTGCATGGACACGCAGGGCAAGCCGGGCAAGTATGGAAAGGCCCACCCACCCCGCGTGGCGTGCTACGCACGCGTGCTGGCCGATCTCGGACGATCGGTGAGGACGCCGATCCGGCGCTGGCCGGTTCGGGGATGCGAGCGGAGCGAGTGTCTCCCGGTTCGGCGTGCGTGTTCATGCGGCCACCTTCAGGCGGGGGAGGCCGAGCACGCGCTCGGCGACGATGTTCTTCAGCACCTCCGTCGTGCCTCCCTCGATCGTGTTGCCACGCGCGCGCAGCAGCTCATAGCTCCAGCTCTCGCCGCTCGTCAGGGCGTCGGGACCGACGATGTCGACGGCGAGCTGCGTCAGGCGCTGGTTGGTGTCCGACCACAGCCACTTCACGAGCGAGCCCTCGGGACCCGGCTGGCCGTAGCGCTCGACGTCGGTCAGGCCCTTCCACGCGAGCAGGCGGATCGACTCGCAGCGTACGTGCAGCTCGGCAAGCGAATCCGCGTTTTCCTCGTATGTGCCGCGCTCGGCCGCCTTGACGAGCAGGTCATCGAGCAGCTGGCGCAGGCGGATCTGCAGCGCGAAGCCGAGGCCCGCGCGCTCGTTCATGAGCGTCGTCAGCGCCACCTTCCAGCCGTTGCCGACGCCGCCCACCACGTTGGCGTCGGGGATCCGCGCCTGCTCGATGAACAGCTCGTTGAACTCAGCCTCACCGGTGATCTGGCGCAGCGGGCGCACCTGCACCGCCTCCTGCTCCATGTCCATCAGGAAGTAGGTCAGGCCTTTGTGCTTGGCCACCTCCGAGTCGGTGCGCGCCACCAGCATGCACCACTTCGAGTACTGCGCTCCGCTCGTCCACACCTTCTGCCCGGTCACGACCCACTCCTCGCCGTCTTTGACCGCGCGCGTCTTCAGGGCGGCGAGGTCTGAGCCGGCATCGGGCTCGGAGAACCCCTGACACCAGATCTCCTCGGCCGAGAGAATCGGCGCCAGGTAGCGCTCCTTCTGCTCCTGCGTGCCCCACACCATCAGCGTCGGTCCGCCCAGCAGGAGGCCGAGGACGTTGGCCGCCAGCGGGACCCGAGCCCGGCCGAGCTCTTCGAAGTAGATCGCGGACTCGGTCAGCGACGCGCCGCGGCCGCCGTACTCCGTCGGCCACGATGGCGCCGCCCAACCGGCGTCATACAGGCGCCTCTGCCAGTCGCGTCGCCATGCGTAGTGCGCGTCCTCGCCGCCATCGCTCGGCTCGGGCGCGGGCGGGTTCTCGGCAAGCCAGCCGTGAAGCTCCTCCCGAAAGGCGGTCTCCCGCTCGTTGAACGTCAGGTCCATCGGGCTCCCTCCGCTGCGGGCATGGAGCGACGATAGCTCGCAACGCGCCAGCTTGCGCTGTAGGGGATGATGGACATATGCCGACTCCCCCCTCCGTGCGCAGCGTCAAGATTGGTTCCGAGGAGCGCGGAGGATGGACAACCGAACGCCCCCGCCGCGAGGGTGACGCCCCGCCCCGCCCGGTTGACGTCTCGGCGCGCTGTCGTGTCCTCGCTCCAGCGGATCGACTGCGCTACTCCCCCGGCAGCCTGCTGCTGATCGCAGCCGCCGATCCGTCGCAGTCCGCGCGCTTTGCCGAACGCGTTGTCGAGGAGCGCGGCGTGGTGCTCTCACTCGCGAAAGTTCGCGTCCTGCTCACCGGGCGTGTCGCCGCCGAGGAGCTCGAGGAGCGAGCCCGCGCGCTGCTTGACGGTGCCGTTCGCAAGCGCTTGGACGAGAGCCACACGATCGTTGTCGTACTAGAGGGTCTCGACGCCGGGGAACGTGAGCGTTACGTGCGACTCGCCCACGGCTTACGACGTCCGCGACACTTCATCCTGCTCGAGACCCCGCGTGAGCAGGTCCCCGAGGAGGAGCGCGTCACGCTCAATGAGCTGCGCCGCGCGCTCGACGCCGGGGATCTTGGGCTCGAGGGTTTTCAGACCGCCCTACGGCTTGGCGGCAGCGCGATCGCCGAGCTGAAGCGGGTCGTATTCCAGCCGCCACCGCGCGAGGACTGACCCGAAGCCCGCCATTGGCTCGAAGCCGGCCACTGGCTTGGAGCCGGCCGGTATCCCGAAGCCGGTCGGTATTCCAAATCGGCCGGTATCGCTCGCGGCTGACGTATCCCAGCGCAGCGAGTAGATCAGTCTTGTAGGGCGAGCGCCGCGGGCACCTTGGCGGCGAAATAGCCGGGCGCCGCGACCATCACGACGGCTGCGGCGGTGACGAGCGCGAGGCTGATGATCGCGTCGAAGATGCCAAGCGAGCTCACCACGGGATAGTTGATTACGGTGCTCAGGGCATGGTCCAGGAGCTGCTGTCCGAGCAGCCCGAAGAGCGCACCGGTGGTGCACCCGACGCCCACCAGCAGGAAGCTCTCCAGCACGATCGTCTGCCACAGTTCGGTGCGCGCGAAGCCCTCGAGCTTGAGCTTGGCCAGCCGCGGGCGGCGCTGCCAGATCAACGCGCCCATCGCGGCGGCCATCGCGAGGATCGCGGCGATCAGAATGAGCGTGGCGATCTGCGATAGACGGGTGAGACCCTGGCGGGTGATCGCGACCAGCTTGCCTTCGTGCTGTTCGGAGGTTTGCGCCGCGAGCCCCGTGTTTGGCCCCAGCGCGGTCTGGATCTCAGCACGGATCTGGCGGGGAGTGCTGCCGGGCTTTGCGCGCACGCTGAAGGCGCTCACATCGTTGCTTTCCGAGGCCCGCGCGTAGTCGTCGGCGCTGATGATGATCGCTCCCGGCGCCCAGCCGATATTCGTGCTGACCGCCGCAAGGCGCATCGTCGTGGGATGCGGGGCGTGCAGCGTGAAGGGTCGGCCGATGTGCAGGTTGCGTTCTTCGACAATCGCCTGGGACACCACGGCCCAGCCGCCCTGGCGCAGCCGCGCGTCGGCCTGGGCGAGGTTGCCTTCGATCAGCTGCGTGGGCGGTATCAGCGGCGAGGAGCCGCTGGGAGGCGCGATCACCCAGATACGGCGGTCCCCTTCGTCGAGCAACCCCCCGCGGTAGAGGCCGACCGACTGTACGCCGGGGAGCTTTTCCAGCTTGCCCTGGGCCGTGGGGCGAAAGGGCGTGGTCATCAGCAGGTTGGAGCTCCCCGCCGCCGAGACCCACACGTCGGTGGAGGCGTTGGTGTCCCGGGCGGCGTTCTCCAGGCCCTTCAGGAGGTCGCCGTGGGCCCCTTGGATGGAGACCGCGCCGAACACGGCGATCGCGCCGGTGGCCGCGATCGCGACGGCCCGCGATTGCCCGGAGCGCAGCTCCATGACGGCAATGTGTGGGACGACGCTCGTCACCGCAGGAGCGGTGCGCTTGACGAGCATCAGGGTCGCATTCAGCGGCAGCGCCAGCAACAGCAGCAGCGCGGCGATCAGGCTGACCATCCCGACGATCGCCGCTTCGGGGGCGAGCAGCAGGATGCCGAGGGTCAGCGCGAGGGCGGCGAGGCCGCCGAAGAGCAACCATCTGCTCTGCGAGCCGCCAGCGCTCTCCTTGAGGGTCGTCGCGGCCAGCGGATCGCGCGAGAGGATGTCGCGCAGGGGGCTGAGCACCGCGACGCAGGCGGCGACCATCCCCCCGCCCGCGGCGATCGCGATGCTCTGCCCGCTCACGACACGCTCCGAGCCGAGTGCAAAGGCCGATGATAAGTAGCCGGGGTTGGAGTGGAAAAGATGGATCGAGAGCTCATCGCCGAGCAGGAGTCCGAGCGCCGTGGCGATCACCCCGAGCACGATCGCGTCCAGCAGCAGCACCGAGATCACGGCCCCGGGCGTGTATCCGTCGCGGCGCAGATCGACGATCAGCCGGCGACGCTGAGGTACCGTGAGCAGCATCGCGTTGAACGCGAACAGGAACCCGACGAGGGCGCTGATGACGGCGAACAGAGCGGTCGACTGGTTGGACGCCGCGGCCGCTTTGGCGAACAGCTTTTCGTCGTGGTTTGAGGACTCGACATCCAGCTGATCGCCGGCGAGCCGCTTGAGACCTGTAAGCACCTGGGCTTCCTGGCCGGGCGCGGGCTCCACGAGGATGCGGTTCAGGCGACCCTTCAGGCTGGCGAGTTCCTGTGAGTATTCAAGTGGCGCGAGCGCGATCGGGCTGTTGATCAGCGCCCCGATCTGCTTTTCGTGGAGCTGTGCGTAGAGCGCGGCTTCGGAGTTCGCGCCGGCGACCTGGAAGGTGACGTTCTTGCCGAAGGCGGTCACGCCGATGGTTTTCGCGACCGGCGCCGGCAGCACCACGGCGCCGAGGCCGGCGAAGGGTGTCAGGGAGGCGCGCTTGACCAGCGCGCCTCCGAGTTCGGTGAGGCTCGAATCGGCGCCCACGAGCTGTACCGACTCGCTGCCCTTGGGCCCGACGGCGTTCGCGCTAGCTTCGATCAGCCCGGCCGCGAGGCGCACCCCCTGGAGGTGGCGCACCTGCGTGAGCACCCGCGCGTCGAAGCCGTGGGGATCACGCGCGGTGATCTGCAGGCTGGCCTTGCCGACGATGCCACTATTGAGCTTGCCCACCGAGCTCGACAGGCTGGAGCTGGCGATCTGCGAGGCGAACAGTAGCCCGACGCCGGCCGCGATGCCCACGATCGCGAAGATCTCCTGTAGGGCGCGAGCACGCAGGCGCACGCGGTATAGGTGTATGACGTTCGAGAATCTCATGCCAGCGGGCGGGTGGGGGCGGGTGGGGGCCCGATCTCCTTCAGGGAGTGCCGGCCGGCGCGAAGCCCTGCTCGGGGTCGTAGCTCGAGATCTTGCCGTCACGCAGCGCGAGCACCCGGTCGGCATAGGCGGCGGCCTGGGGGTCGTGGCTGACGAGCACCACAGCCACCTCCCGCTCGCGGCAGAGCTCGCGCAGCAGCTCGAGCACTTCGCGGCTGCGCTGTGAGTCAAGGCTCCCGGTGGGCTCGTCGGCGAGCAACAGCTTGGGCTCGCTGGAGAGCGCGCGGGCGATCATCACGCGCTGGCGCTCACCCATCGAGAGCGTCTCGGCGTGGTGCTCCAGACGCTCACCCAGGCCGAGGCGCTCGAGCAGCGGCTTGATGCGGCTGTGGGCCTCCCGCCAGCGGGTGTGCTTCAGCAGCTTGAGCACTGCGTTGTCGATCGCGGTGACCCCGGGCAGCAGGTCGAAGTTCTGGCGCACGAAGCCCATTTCGGAGAGCCTGAAGTTGGAGGCCTCACGCTCGGACAGGGAGGAGATGTCGCGGCCGTTGACCAGCACAGACCCGCTGGTCGGCTCGAGCAGTGCCGCGACCATCAACAGCAGCGTGGTCTTGCCCGAGCCGCTCGGCCCGTAGAGGACGACCATCTCACCCGGCGCCACCGACAGCGAGACGCCGTCGACGGCGCGCACAGACTCCCCCCCAACCGCGGGATAGTGCTTCACGAGATCGCGCAGCTCCAGCACCTACACCCCAATCCCTCTCTTACGCCAACGAGACTCAAACACGTCAACTATCACTCCAAAGCGAGCACTGGAGGACCCGCTTGCACCCTATCTCAAACCAGCCGGGTGTCGTCGGCGCCGCGTGCCAGGCGCCAGAGCTTGAAGACCAGCAGCGTGGGGCTCGCGAGGTATCCGATCTCCTCCCGGACACTTTGCGAGACGGCCTCGACGCCAGGTGCGTGCGCCTCGGGGCTTGACAGGTAGTTGCCGGCCATCGCGGCGAGGATCAGCGCGTGGCGGCGTCCCCGCGGCAGCGCGCGAGCGCTGCGCATGGCCCGTACGGTGAGCATCCGCATGCGGGTCGCGGCCTCCGCGGGTGAGGCGTAATACCCGACCAGGCTGCCTTGGTGGGTCCTGGCGTCCTCCTGCCGGTCGACGATGTTGTCGAGCAGCGAGTGCAGGGCTCCGATCCAGGGGAAATAGGCGTCGTCGATCGCGGCGAGATCGACCTGCCGGACGCAGGGATCGGCCGCGGCCGCGATCAGCACGTGGACGCCGAGCGAGGAGCCTGCCGCAGCGGCCGTCTCCCACCACCGTAGCTCGGTGCCCGCCGGTGTTTGCGCGCCGGCCCACCGTGCGAGGGCCTCGTGGTCGCCATGCGGCAGGCCGACGTTGAGGCTCTGGAAGGTCACGATACGAGCGGCGGCTCTCTGCGCCGACTGCGCGACCGCGGCGTAGGAGGGCAGGGTGCGCAGCGCGGCGCGACAGGTATCGATGAGCTCCTCGAGGTATCCACCGTCATCGCGCTGCGGGTTGTGGGCGTAGTAATCGAGCTGGGGAGCTGAGGGATCGAGCGCCACGAGCAGCGCTTCATGGAGCCGGCGCCCGTTGGCGATCGCCTCCACGTGTGGCTGCTCGGAGAGCATGTCGGCGTAGCTGTAGGCGGCCTGGAAGGCCGCCAGCGCGCGCACCACGGCGGCGCGATGTGCGCGCGGCACGAACGCCGCGAAGGCGACGGCGCCCTCGATGTTCCCATGCTTGTGCAGCGCGTCGAAGGCTATCCGCCGAAGCACCGGATCGGGGATCCTTCCGGCCCGCTCACGCCAGTAGCCAAGCCAGCGGCTGACACGCGGAAAAACCGTCAACCAGTAGCGCAGCGCCGCATCGACGAACGCGGCGTTCAGCGCGGCGCGTTCACGGGCTAGCGACGACACTTGCCCGATCGTAAACAGGATGTCCACGACCACGCCATCGCTGGGAACCAGCCGTGCACCATGGCGTTTGGCGAGGAGCCCTTATCGCCGTGACGGGCAGGGCACGACGCTCCTCGCCACGGTGCTGGTGCCGTCCAAGAAGCTGAAGTTCGCCGAGAACGGGAAGCCCCCACGCGGGCATCTCAGTGGGACCGAGACGCCGCGCGGGTGAAAGGCCACCCGTTTGCCATGGACATGCTTGTAGTAGATCAGGTGGCTGGGCCCGATCGTCGATTCGACGCTGAGGATCGAGACAGGCGGGCCATTGGTCACGCTGGGTATCAGCGGTATCGTGGCGTCCAGGTCCCCCCCGAAGGCGGTTGAGCCGGCAACGAGTTCACCCTGGAAGACGATTTGGGCGTAGACCGGTTCCTGCCCGTTTGCGTAGAACAGCACGACGATGTTGCCGTTGTGCGAGGGACCCATCAGCGCCTGGATGTCGGGTATCTCATGTCCCGACCCTGTGCCGAAGGGCACTTCCACCAGCGCGCTCCCGAACCCGAGGCGCGAGTTCGGCGAACAGCCGCTCAAGCCACGTTCGAGCAGACTCGCGGGCTGGCAGATCGAGAGTCCCAGCGTCGTCGTGATGTAGTCGATCCCAGGGGGAAGATGCAGGCTGAGACCGGTCAGCGGCGAGGGCAGGCCTCCGCTGGTGCTGGCGATCTGAAAGCCGAACCCGACCGTCGTGCTCTGGCCGAGCTTGTCGGGCGAGAACGACGTGTGGAGCGTGACCGTCTGCGCAGCGCCGGCCGTCGCCGGCAGACAGCAGCAGACCAACAGCGCGGCCGTAATGGCCCTGATCTTCGACATGGGGCTCATACCCCGCTCAGGTGGACATGCTGCCGCTCAGGTGCACGGTGACAGCGCCGCTCAGACGCTGGATCGTGCCGCTGAAGCTCAAGCCTGACCCATGCGCGCCGTTGTAGCTGCCGGTCCCACGCTTGATCGACATCTTGCCGGAGAAGCTGGCCGTGCCGCCATTGACTTGATAGTTGGCCGACCCCGATCCCGTTAGAGAGCCACCGTTCGGATAGATGTTGACTTCGGCTGTCACGCGATTGGGTGATACGACGTCCAGATGGATGTAGATCTTGCCCTTGATCGTCCCCGAGGCCGAGCCCTGCTCGTTGAGCTTGAGCCCAGAGCTGCTGGTGCGATGCAGGCTCCCGGCCTCATGCAGCGTGATCGTCCTCGCCGCGACGGCCCTTGGGCCCGCGGCGCTCGACGTGCCGGCACCGAGCACGGCGATGCCGGTAAGGACACCGACGGACATCGCGCCGGCCATCAGCAAGTTGCGCGCCCGCGCACGCACTCCGAACCGACCAGCCCGCTTCAGCTTTCCCCGAACCTCGTAGCTACAGGTTTCGCGCACCATCTGATGACCCCTCTCCTTATGCTCCCACATCGACCCATGACAAATCATTGAGACCCTGGACACATACTAGTTTATGAGAACCCCGCGCGCGGCAATTAGATGCGGTAGAAGCCGCGGAGATTCTCACCCTGCAGCTGACAACCTGTGCCCCGCGAACACGAGCATGCTCGACAGATGGGCTTGGAGCGTTTCCAGGTTGTGTTCGCCGGGATAGATCGCGCTTTTGGCATCCGCTCCGGCGGCCCGCAGCGCGGCGGCGAACGGTGCATCCTCCTCCGGATCGGCGATGCGATCGGATTCGCCGCCATAGAGGAACGCGTGCAGGCCGAGCCGCGCGAGGACCGGCCGGTCGGCGCGCAAAGCCCCCCCGAGTCCGTTGAAGAAGCTGAGCCAGCTCTCCACAACGCCGAAGCGGTAAGGGTCGGCGAGGGCGATGTTCATGGCGCCATAGCCGCCCATTGAGTCGCCCATGACCGCACGAGCGGCGCGCGCGGGCACGGTGGGCAGCGTGCGGTCGATCAGTTCCTGCACTTCCAGGATGTAGCTTTCGTAGTGCTGTGTCCCCCGGTTGCGCCAGTTGTTCGATCCAGGTCCGCCTTGGATCATCACGGCGATCACGGGTGCGATCGCGTGTCGCGCGATCAACCGGTCGAGCTCAGCCTGCAGTCCGATCTGCAGGAACGCCGTGTTCTGCTGGTCGTTGCCCGTCAGCAGATAGAGCACCGGGTAGTGGCGGCTCGTCTTGGCATAGCCGGCGGGCAGGTAGGCAAGGAACGAGCCCTGTCCGTGCAGCGCCAGCGAGGGATAGCTTGCCCTGTCGATCGAGCTTCCGGCCGCGTCGTGGCTGAGCATCCTGAGCGTGGGCAGCGGTTGTGCCGAGGCGGCGGTCGAGCTGATTGCCGGGAGGATCTCCTCGGTCGACCGCGCGGTGCGAGCTCCGACGAGGCGCTCCAGGCCGATCGGGCCGTTGAGCGCCAGCATCGCGCAGATCGCCGCCAGGGCGCTCAGGAGCGCGCCCGTGCCGAACCTGATCGCTCGCGGCGACTGCCACGGCTCGGGTGCGGCCGCCGCCGGAGCGATTGACTCCAGACGGGGTGGAAACACGGGTACCCAGGACGGGGGCAGCGCTTCCACCGCTTCCGCGCCCCGGCCCGGCCAGCTCCATTCGCCCAGGTTCTCGAGCCACATCTGTGTGCGCGACGTCTTCATTGCAGCGGACATTCCGCAGATTCAAGGAGGCAGGACGCCGAAAGCCAACCCTTGCATGAACGTGCCCATGCACCGCCGTGTCCTCAGGACGTGCTCCACACCTCGCCGAGGTCGCCGAACCCGAGCGCCTGCTTGGTCGCTTGTGTCAGGTCGAATTCGCGCCCGGCCACATATGGCCCGCGATCGATAACCGGCACCCGCACCGTATGCCCGTCGTAGCGGAGCGTCACCAACGTGCCGCAGGGAAGCGTCTTGTTCGCCACACCCATGGTCGTGCTCGTCAGCTCGCCACCGCAAGCCAGCTGGCCACCACCGCCATACCATGACGCCTGCGCCAGGCGGTAGACGTTCAAACGGCCCAGTCTGCGCTGCGAGCCGATGTCCTGGTTGTCGCCCGCGAAGCGCAGCCGCACCCGCTCGCTCGCTGTCTGGCGCGGCACATAGCGCAAGCGATAGCGACCCTGGAGGCCGGTCAGGGTATGGGCCAGTGTCCTCCAGCCGTGGTCGACGAGTACCTGCAGCCTCACGACCCGTCCTGACAGTCCCACCGGCCGATCTTTGTCCGATCGTGGACCGGGGGCACCGCCGCGGAGCGTGCTGGTCAGCTCGCCGGTGACGCTCGTGCTGTGGCCCTCGAGCACGTTCATCTCCGTGCGGTACGCGCTCAGCACGGTGTGCGCCGGCCCCGCAAACGGTGGTGTCGTGCTCGCCGGGATCACGATCGGAGCAAGGGGCGTAACAGCGGGCGGCGCGAGCGTCGTGGGAACGTACAATTGAGAACCTCCTTGGTGTCCGCCTACGGGGTTAGCTGTCGGGCTCACGAGCCGGTAGGACACGCAAGCGAAACGCGCGCCAACCGGGCGTTACGGCCACAACAGCGGCCGATTCGCCCCATCCAGATCGCCTACAACAACGAACTGGCAGTGGGTCCCCCGCTCGTCTCCATCCGGGAGACGACTCGGCGGGTCGAACAATTGTTCGTATCCTAGGCGGCCCTTACGGACGTGATGTGTGATGGACATCACACTTGCCTTCCTTGCCTGCGCGAGCCATCACACCCCTTCCGCGCGAAGCAACGCCGCAAACACACAGAAGCACCCAACGTTGACGTGCGGCAGCGAAGCCGCGACAATCGATGCCCGATGGCCAACCCCGATCGCCTTTCCGCCCTGGACTCTGCCTTCCTGCACCTCGAGGACGACTCCACGGCGCACATGCATGTCGCCTCGGTGATGGTCTTCGAGGGCAAGGCGCCCACCCCGCAGGAGCTGATCGACCATGTCCTCAGCCGCCTGCATCTGGTGCCGCGCTATCGCCAACGGCTCGCGTATGTCCCGCTCGGACAGGGCAGGCCAATATGGGCCGACGATCCGCACTTCAATCCGCGCTACCACATCCGCCATACGGCCCTGCCGCGACCGGCTGACGAGGCCGCGCTCAAGCAGCTCGCCGGTCGGCTCTTCTCCCAGCGCCTGGATCGCTCCAAGCCGCTCTGGGAGATCTGGCTTGTGCAGCGCATGGCCGGCGGGCGCTTCGCGCTGATCGCAAAGACCCACCACGCGCTCGTCGACGGGATCTCCGGCGTGGACATCACCACCGTCTTGTTCGATGCCGCTGCCGAGCCGGTCGCTACTGCGCGCCCACCGGCGCCCTGGACCGCCCGGCCGCTGCCGGGAGCGGCCAAGCTGCTCGGCGAGGCTCTGCTCGAGCGCACGACCGTTCCCGCCGAGATGACCCGCGGCGCCCGCGCTTTGCTGCGCGCTCCGCGCAGGGCGGCCTCGCAGCTGAAGGACAGCCTCGCGAGCATCGGCGCCACCACGATCGCCGGCGTCAGCGCGCCCGCGCCTTCGAGCCCGTTCAACGTCGATATCGGCCCGCACCGGCGCTACACCTTCCTCGACGGCGACCTCGCCCAGTTCAAGACGATCAAGGACTCGCTCGGCGGCACGCTCAACGACGTCGTGCTGGCATCGGTCAGCATCGCGCTTGGTCGCTATCTACGCGCCCAGGGCCACGACACCGAGGGTCTGACCCTGAAGGCGATGGTGCCCGTCTCGGTGCGCGCCGACGTGGATCGGAGATCCAACCCACCCGCGCTCGGCAATCACGTTGCCGCGATGTGGGCCCCCCTGCCCGTTGGCGAGGAGGACCCCGTGGCCTGCCTGCGACAGATCACGCGGGCGATGCACGACCTCAAGCAGTCCGGTCAGGCCGTGGGCGCTCAGGTGCTGATCGATCTGGCCGGGTTCGCGCCGCCCACGATCCTCAGCCAGGCCGCGCGTCTGCAGGCCCGCCAGCGCTTCTTCAACCTGGTGGTCACCAACGTCCCCGGACCGCAGTTTCCGCTCTACCTGCTCGGCCGTCGCCTGCAGGTGCTCTACCCGGTCGTGCCGCTCGCGCGCCGCCAGGCGCTGGGCATCGCCGTCATGAGCTACGACGGTCATCTCGGCTTCGGCCTGCTCGCCGACTACGACGCCCTACCGGAGATCGAGGGGCTCGCCCGCGATCTGCGCTGGGCGGTCGCCGCGCTGGCTCGTGCGGCGGGGCTCTCGACGCGAGCCCGCGTGCAGCCGCGCGGCGCAGGTGCCGACCCAAGCCGAGCCAACGGCACCAGCCCGCAGCCCGATGCCGGCCGAAGCCCACAGCGCAAGTCCGTCCAGGGCCGACAGCGCAAGGCCGTCCAGAGCCCACAGCCCAGGGCCGTTCGGAGCCCTCGGCCCAAGGCCGTTCGGAGCGCCGACGCTCGCCGAGCCTCGGTCGGTAAGCCTCCCGCCGTGCAGAGCTGACGGGATAGGCTCGCTCCGCAGTGCGCCTGGCTCTCTGCCAGATGAATGCCACGGTGGGCGACATCGCCGGGAACGCCGCGCGGATTCGCGCGGGCCTCGACGGCGCCCGTGAAGCCGGAGCGGAGCTCGTGCTGTTCCCCGAGCTCGCCCTCACCGGCTACCCCCCGGAGGACCTGCTGCTGCGCGAGCACTTCCTGCTCGACGTACAGGCCGCCCTGGGAGAGCTGGCGGCCGACACGCACGGCGTGGTCGCGATCGTCGGCTTCCCCGAGCGGGCCGAGCACGTCTGCAACGCCGCCGCGGTGCTCGCCGATGGAGCAGTGCATGCGATCTACCGCAAGGTCCACCTGCCCAACTACGGAGTGTTCGACGAGCGGCGCTACTTCCGGGCCGGCGCCGGCGGGGCCGTGATCGACCTCGGCGCCCACCGCATCGGGCTGACGGTCTGCGAGGACATCTGGGAGCCCGGCCCGCCGGCCTCTGAGGAGGCCCTGGCGGGCGCGACGCTGATCGTCAACATATCCGCCTCTCCCTACCACGCGGGCAAGGGCTCCGAGCGCGAGCTGATGCTCGCCCAGCGGGCCCGTGAGGATCGCGCCTGCGTCGCCTTCTGCGCGCTCGTCGGCGGCCAGGACGAGCTGCTCTTCGACGGGCATTCCTGCGTCATCGGCCACACCGGTGAGACGCTCGCGCGCGCCGCCCAGTTCGCGGAGGATCTGCTCATATGCGATCTCGACCTCGACGCCGTCGCGACGGCCAGGCAGCGTTCAGGCAGCGAGCAGCCGGTCGCGCAGAGCTCGCCGGCGCGGGTGACGGTGCTGCCACGATTGCCCTCCTCCTCCGCGCCGGCCCGCGGCAGTGGTAGTGACAGCGGCAGCAGTAGCGGCAGCGGTGGCTCTCAGCTATGCGCAACCGCGCCGGCGCCCGCTCCCCCTCTGGCGAAACCGATCGAGCCCTCGCAGGCCGAGGTCTATGCGGCGCTGGTGCTCGGTCTGCACGACTACGTCGATAAGAACGGCTTCGCGCGCGTCGTCCTCGGCCTCTCCGGGGGGGTCGACTCCGCCCTCGTGGCCTGTCTCGCCGCGGACGCCCTCGGCGCCGAGCGGGTGAGCACGGTGATCATGCCCTCCCCCTACTCCTCGGCCGCGACACAGGACGACGCGCGCGCCCTCGCCGCCAGGCTCGGTCTGCGCACGCACGAGCTGGAGATCGAGGCGATCATGGATGCCTACGCCGGGACGCTCCGTGACGAGTTCGCCGGGCTCCAGGCCGACCTGACGGAGGAGAACCTGCAGGCTCGTATCCGCGGCAACCTGCTGATGGCTCTCTCGAACAAGTTCGGTTGGCTCGTGCTCACGACCGGCAACAAGTCGGAGATGTCCGTCGGCTACACAACGCTCTACGGCGATCTCGCCGGCGGCTTCGCCGTGATCAAGGATGTGCCCAAGACGCTCGTCTACGGTCTGTGCGAGTGGCGCAACGCTCCTGCCGGGGCCGGCGAGGGACGTGCGCATGCCCCGATTCCAGCCTCGATCATCGAGCGTGCCCCTTCGGCTGAGCTACGCCGCGACCAGCGCGACGAGGACTCACTGCCCCCCTATCCCTTGCTCGACCGCATTCTCTACGGCTATATCGAGCGCGGCCAGGGGCGCGAGGAACTGGTCGCCGAGGGCCTGCCCGAGCCAGATGTAGACCGCACGATCCAGCTTGTCGACCGCGCCGAGTACAAGCGCCGCCAGGCGCCGCCCGGGATCAAGATCACCACGCGCGCCTTCGGCCGCGATAGGCGCATGCCGATCACCAATCGCTATCGAGGCTAGTCCGGCCGCTACGCTGCCGGTCGTGCGTCTCAGCCCCCGACCGCTCGCAGTGCTGGTCGCGCTCTGCGCGGTCGCGCTCGCGGGCTGCGGCGACACGCTCCAAGACCAGCCGATCTCCCATAGCGTGCTCGAGAGCCTGCTCCTCCCCGCCTACCCCGTCTACTGGCTGGGTGGCTCCTTTCAGGGCAAGGCGATCACCGAAGCCGGCCAGGATCCGAGCGGCGCCTTCTCTGTCCAGTACGGCGACTGCACCGAAGGCGGCGAGAGCACCTGCGTGCCGCCGCTGCGAATCGTCACCTCCCCCGACAACAGCTTCGTTGCCGTCGGCTCGATGCCACATCGAACAGTCAAGATCAGAGGGCTTGCCGGCGTCCTCGCCCAGGCGGGTGACACGATCGAGCTCGCGACCGGGGCTGTGGTGGTGGGCATCTACGCCGAGGACCCCCGCTTGGCGCGCGCCGCCGCCGCGACGATCGTGCCGATCAACGATCTCGGCATGCCCGGTGCGCCGCTGCCCTCGCCCTTGCCTGACACGGGCTTTGCCGCGCAGCCGCTTCCCGGCCAGACGCCGGTTCCGTTGCGCGCGTTCCGCTAGCCCGTCCACCCCAGCCGCACCGTCCACGAGCGCCTCAACTCACGGTCGCCTCAGCTCACGGGCACCTCCGCTCACAGGCATCTCAGCTCAAGGGCGCCTCAACTCACGGTCGCCGTCGGCGCTGGGCGCACGGCGATCGTCATCCGCGTCACGGCACAGATCCGGCCGGCGTCGTCGCTGAACTGAACGTCCCACACCCAGGTGGTGCGGCCGCGATGCAGTCGTCTTGCATGGCCGTGCACGGCGGCGCCCTCGGTGAGCGGCCGCAGAAAGCTTGTGCTGTTCGACAACCCCACCGCGATCTCGCCGCTGTCGAGCACCGCCAGGGCCGTCGCCAGCGAAGCCATCGACTCGGCGATCGACGCGTACACACCTCCGTGCAAGAGGCCCATGGGCTGCTTCAGCTCGTCGCGCAGCCGCACCCGCGCGCGCACCTCGGTGTCCGAGAGCTCCACCAGCTCCAGGCCATACAGGCGGTCGAACCCGACCATCAGCTCGTTCAGCTGCTCTGCGCTCGGCGTGGGCATCCCGGCGCCACGATAGCCTACGACCCTCATCGCATGAGCCGACTCGACGACCTCCCACCCGATCAACGCGCGGTGCTGCTGCTGCTGGTACAGCAGGGCAAGAGCCATGCCGAGATCGCGGACATGCTCGGCATCTCCCGGAATGCCGTCCGCGATCGCGCCCGCGCAGCGCTCGAGGCCCTTGCGGGCGGGCCCGGCGAGAGCCCCGTGCCCGCCCCCCAGCCGGTGCCCGACGACCGTGGACGTGCACGGACCTCAGGCGCGCGGACGCCAGGACCTCCATCGCCTACGCCGCCTCCGCCTCCAGGTGTCCCCGAGGGGACGCGAGAGGCCGATTCCTCCAGTTCGCTGCCCAGCTCCAGGCGCGGTGGCGCGCTGCTGCTCGCATTGCTCGTCGTCGTGGTGGTGGTCGTGGTCATCCTGGTAACGAGTGGCGGCGGCTCCCACAAAGCCGCGAGCACCGCGGCCGGCACAACCACCGCTGGAACCACCACCCCCGGGACGACGACGAGCTCGAGCGGCTCGACCACCTCGGGGACCTCCAAAAAAGCCGCCAGCCCCACCGTCGACAAGCAGATCCCGCTCACCTCGCCCGAACCCAACAGCAAGGCCGTCGGCCTGGCCGAGGTCTTCTCCGAAGGCAGCAAGCGCGCCTTCTACATCGCGGCCGAACACCTGCCGCCTTCGACCGGCTTCTTTTACGCCGTCTGGCTCTACAACTCCCCGACGAGCGCCCTGGCGCTGAGTAAGAGTCCCGCGGTCGCCGCCAACGGCCGTCTGCAGGGTGGCGCGCTGCTGCCCGCCACCGCCGGCAACTACCGCGAGATGCTGCTCACGCGCGAGACGAGCAGCCGGCCGACCCACCCCGGTCCGGTCGTTCTCAGGGGCGCATTCAGCCTCGGCTGAGGCTCCCGACCAGCTTTCCCGGGTTCATGATCCCGGCGGGGTCAAGCTCGGACTTCAGCGCACGCAGCGCCGCCACGCCCTCGCTGCCGATCTCCTCCTCCAGCCAGGGCGCGTGATCGCGCCCGACCGCGTGGTGGTGGGTGATCGTCCCGCCGCCGTCCACGATCGCGCGGCTCGCCGCCCGCTTGACCGTCTGCCATTGCTCGAGCTCCTCGCCCTGCCGCTGGCGGGCCAGAAAGGTGAAGTACAGCGACGCGCCAGTCTCATACAGGTGCGACACGTGGCACATCACCAACCCGGGCGTCCCCCCGGCGCTCAGCGCCGCGGCGATCGCCGCGCCGACAGCGCGGTGAAGCCTCTGCACGTTCGACCACTGCGTCGCCGTCTCCAGCGTCTCCACCATCACTCCCTGGGTCAGCAGCTCGTCGCGCAGATACGGAGCGGAGAACCGCGACGCGAGCCACGCCTCCCCCGGCGAACGCCCCACCGTCAGGCCACCGTCGCGGCGCACCAGCGCAAGCGCACGCTTGCGGCGGGCAGCCACCGCCTCCGTCTCCCCCTCAAAGCCTAGGATCGCCAGACACCCCTCGCGGTACCCACGCAAGCCGAGATATGCCTTGCCGAGTCGCCCCTTCAACCCGCCGCTGCCGGCGAGCGCGAGCGACATGCGCGTCTCGGCCTCGTCGGACAGCCGCGCCACGTCGGGCGCCGCGCGCTGCTGGGCGAGCCCCCGCAGAGCCTGAACGCCGGCGGCGAAATCCGCGAAGAACACGCCCTCATATGAGCGCTCTCGCGGCGCTGGGCGCACACGCAGCGCCAGCTCGCTGATCACCCCCAGCGTCCCCTCCGAGCCGACCAGCAGCTGGCGCAGCCCCGGGCCCGCGGCACTGGCCGGGACCGCCGCCAGGTCGATGTCTCCCGCGGGCGCGAGCAAGCGCAGGCCGAGCACCATCTGCTCGAACCGCCCGTAGCCGCCCGAGGCCTGCCCCGCCGAGCGCGTCGCCGCGCAACCCCCCAGCGAGACGTACTCGAACGACTGGGGAAAGTGGCCGAGCGTCAGCCCGTGCGGCGCCAGGTAGCGCTCCAGCGCCGCGGCGCGCATGCCGGCCTGCACGGTGACCGTCCGCGACTCGCGATCCAGCTCCAACACCGCTCCCATCCGGCCCATGTCGAGCGCCACCACGGCGGCGTGCTCTCCGCGCAGCGGGGCGACGCCGCCGACCACGCTCGTGCCGCCGCCCCAGGGCACCACCGCCACCGAAGATCGCGCGCACTGCGCGAGCACCGCGCGCACCTGATCGCGCCCGGCCGGCTGGAGCACCGCGTCGGGCGCTCCCTCGGGCTGCCCGGCACGCTGGCGCACCAGGTCGGGATAGCCCTTGCCGGCGGCATGCACGACCCGTTCGCCGTGCTGATCGCCCATGCCCTCCGCGCCGACGATCCCACGTAGCGCCGCCGCCGTCCGCTCCGACAGCGTCGACGGGGCGAGCTGCACACGTTCAAGCGCCACCGGTGGGCGCGGCCGTTCAGCGATTCCCACCGTTTCGCGCAGGAACTCCAGCGCGTGCGTGGGCAGCGTCGATCGGTGCGCCGGATCGCCCCACCCCCACCAGCGCATCGCGGGTGGGCCAAGCTGGGGCCCACTCGACGGACGGACGGGCGCGGTAGCCGTGTCAGCCACCGATCCGCTCCAGGCCGTCGAGCGCCTCGTCGAGCGTGGCGCGCGCCGCGCGCCGCACCATAAAGCCACCGAAGCGTGGGGACATGCCGTTGAGCGCCTGGCGCAATTCGATCGTCACCTTCGTTGCCTGCGCGGTGTCCGCCTCCAGTCGCACCTCCGTCTCCGCCGAGCGCAGCAGCCGCGCGAACGGGGTTCCCTCGACCCGCTGCGCCCAGGTCAGCGAGTGCTCGGCGTCATCGCGGGCAACCACGTTGAAGTCGGCGCGCACGAGTTTGCCCTTGCGCGTCTTCATCACCTCCGTGAACGCGGTCTCCTCGACGTCCTCCACGCGCGTCACCCGTGGCCACCAGCGCGGCAGATGATGAGGGTCGCGGATCACTTCCCACAACTCCTGCGCGGGCGCGGCGATCGTGCGGCTGCGGCTTACGTCGGGCATCGCGATTCAGCGCACACGAGACAACCACTGCCCACTGACGCACGAGGACCAAGCAGGTCAAGACAACCACTGCCCACTGACGCACGAGGACCAAGCAGGTCAAGGACGCAGTGAGCGAAGCGTGCTGTGCACACGAGCGAGCGAGGACGCAGAGATGCGCAGGTCATCGAACGTCAGCGGGCGATCTTGCGCAGATCGCGGATCAACAGCAGATGCTTCAGATGGGTCGCCACCGCCGCGAGATTCTCCAACGCCTCCAGCGCCTCTTTGCGCCGCTGCGGGTTGCGCGAGCGTAGCGCCGGGGCGAGAATCTGCTGGAGCAGGTTCGCCTCGCGGTCGGCCGAGGAGCGAAAGACCCGCAGGTTGCGACCACCCACGCCATAGCGCGCGAGCTCGGCCACCGCGCCGATGATCTCCCGCTCGGTCTCATCGAAGTAGCGCACCCCGCCCCGCTGCTCGCCCTTGACCACGCCGTACTCTTCGAGCTCGCGCACCAGCTTCGCGTCGGCCTTCGTCTCCTCGAGCACGTCTTCGATCGAGTACAGCGCGCCGGTCGCCTCGCGCACGCTGACGCTCGTGCGCCATGGCCGCATCCCGTCGCGGGACGAGCGGGGGCGGGCGGGATCCGGATTCTGCTCAAGGGTGCTCTCCCCCGCGCGTCCAGCCGCGAGCTCCTGGCGGATCACGCGCAGCGGCAGGAACTCGTCGCGTTGCATCCGCAGGATCGTGCGCAAGCGCGCGACGTCCCCCTGCGTGTAGAGCCGATAGCCACCGGGGGTGCGCCGCGGGGTCAGCAGTTTCTGGTCCTCCAGGTAGCGGATCTTTGAGATCGAGATGTCTGGGAACTCCTGCACGAGCGCCTTGCAGACGGCGCCGATCGTGATCGACTTTTGCCGCTGGCCGATCTGCGATCGGTCGCCCGCCACGCCGGTCCCGGCGGTGGCGTCGGTGAGCGCCAGCTCGTCCTCGAGCTGGGTGGGTGGGATCTCTTCCATCTGGGGAGCCTGGGGTGCCATCAGCGGGCGTGGAAAGTCAGCTTGTACTTGCCGATCTGCACCTCATCGCCCTCCTCCAGGCGCTGAGACTCGATCCGCGAGCGGTTCACATAAGTTCCGTTCAACGAGCCGCAGTCGTCGAGGTGCCATTGCTCGCCACGGCGAATCAACAGCGCGTGGTCGCGCGAGACGGTCACGTCGTCGAGAAACACCTCGGCATCCGGCCGACGGCCGATGCTCGTGCGCTCGCGGTCGACGGCGAAGCTCTCGCCCACCCGTCCGCCGCCGGCGCGGATCACCAGCGCCGGCCCGTGCGCCGTGACCTCGTCGAGCTCGACCGGCACGAGCTCGCCCGCCTCGTCGATTCGGTAGGTGGCTGTAACCGGATCCCCAGCGGCCCCCTCCCCGCGCGGGAGCAGGGCGCCACAACGCTGGCAGTAATTGGCTCCCTCCTCGTTGACGAAGCCGCACTCGGTGCAGTGCAGGGCCATGTCGCTCGAACCCTGCTCTAGGAAACCCGCGGCCGGGCGCCGCGAGCCTGCTTGCATCCAGCGCAGATCACGACATGCCGTCCTGCGTCGGGGCCGCCGGCTGGCGCTGGGCGAGGATGTCGGTCAGCCGCTGGACGTCGTCGCCGGTGATCATCACCTCGCCACCATCGTGCTTCTTGCGCAGACGGTTGACCAGCTCGGCGCGCAGGATGTCGATCTTGCCGTGCAGAATGCGCCGCTTGTAGGAGATCTCGGTCTCCTCCGCGGTCAACTGCTGGATGAGGTCTTTCAGCTCGAGATCCGACAGCGAGCCAAGGTCGGGGAACGTCTCCATCGCGGGCTTCTCCTCTCGCGGACTTGCGCCGGCCTAAGCCGAGCGCGCCAGGCCGGCGCCACTGGCCGGGCTTGTGAGTATAGACCAAAAGGTAAGGCTGAGCTTGAGAGTCTTGCGGGAGGCCGGCGGCCTGCCGTCACTCCAATTCGAGCGCGCGCAGCCCTCTCCTGCCATCCCGCAGATACAGCCCGGTCGCGACCAGCGCGAGCGCCAGACCGATGTACAGCAGAACCTCGCCGACCGTCCTCAAGCCAACCAGCGCGAAGAAGAACGATGCCATCACCGGCGCGACCGCCAAACGTCCCGGCCAGTTGATGCGCAGCTCGACCCCGCGCGCGAGCCCGTAGCGCCCGAGCGCGAGCATCGCCAGCTCGCGCAGCGCCAGCAGCGCGATCGCCCAGCGCGGCAGCAGCTGAAAGTGCCAGCAGACGACGACGCCCGAGACGACCAGCAGGCGGTCGGTCACGGGATCCAGCAGGGTCCCCAGCCGACTGTACTGACCACTTGCGCGCGCGGCAATCCCGTCCGCGTAGTCCCCCCAGGCGATCAGCGCGAACAGGATCGCTCCCAGCGCCTGCGTGCCGTCGCTGCTTGCGAGCTCCACGACGAGGAACACCGGGATCAAGGCCAGCCGCGTGAAGCCGATCGCGTTGGGCAGCGTCCACGGCCGCAGCGGCTGACCGGCCAGCGTCTGCGGCGGCGGCGGCCCGGAGCGGTCCAGGCCGAGCAGGCGGCGAACGCTCAACCGCTGTTTCGTGCTCGCATCCGTTTCAGCGCCCTCTAGGGGAGGCTCCGCCACAGCTCGTCCACCGCCCGAATCAGCTCCGCGGGCTGAGCATTCAGCGCAAGCGGAGCCGCGGACTGGCGTCCACGGCGGACCTGCACCTCGATCTCGCCGTCCTGTAAGGACTTGCGTCCGACCGTCAGGCGCAGTGGGCAGCCGAGCAACTCGGCGTCGGCAAACTTCTCTCCCGGTCCTCGATCGCGGTCGTCGTAGAGAACGTCCAGCCCGCCCGCGAGCAGCGTCGCATACACGAGATCGGCGGCCTCGCGCTCGGGTGTGCCCCCCTTGCCGAGGCTGACGAGGTGGACGGCGAACGGGGCGAGCGCTTTCGGCCAGGAGATGCCGTGCTCGTCTGAGAACTGCTCCACGGCGGCGGCGACGATCCGCGCCGGGCCGATCCCAAAGCAGGCCATCCACACCGGTTCCTCGGCGCCCGCCTGATCGAGGTAGCTCGCGCCGAGCGCCAGCGAGTAGCGCGTGCCGAGCTTGAAGATGTTGGCGATCTCGATCGCCGGCTCGACCGTCAGCTGCTCGCCCGCCCTGAAGTAGGTGTCCCCGACCCGCTCTACATCCGGGCTGTTGCGCGCGAGGTCCATGTTCGCCGCGTATCGATCCCCATCCGCCCCCCCGAGCACCACCTCGTCCTCGCCGGCGGCGCAGGGCGCCATGTACTCGTGCGCGCCGAGACCGCCCATCATCCCGACGTCGCCCTGCACCCGATAGAAGCGCAGGCCGGTGCGCGTCATCATGCGGTCGTAGGCGCGGACGTGCAGCGCGTAGCTCTCCTCCATGCCGGCCTGGTCGCGGTCGAAGCTGTAGGCGTCCTTCATCACGAACTCGCGCGTGCGCAGCACTCCCGCGCGCGGGCGCGGCTCGTCGCGCTCCTTGACCTGGAAGTGGTAGAGGATCAGCGGCAGGTCGCGGTAGGAGCGGACGATCTGGGCGACGTGGGTGGTGACCGCCTCCTCGTGGGTCATCGCGAGCACCAGCTCCGAGCCCTTGCGGTCGGTCAGCTTGAACAGCTCCTCGATCTCGATCCTGCCGGTCTTGCGCCACGGCTCGGCGGGCTGCAGCACGGGCATCAGCATCTCCTGGGCGCCGATCGCGTCCATCTCCTCGCGGATGATCTGAACGACGCGCTGGTGCACGCGCCAGCCGGCCGGCAGCCACGTCCACATGCCTGCGCCCAGCTGGCGGACGAGCCCGGCGCGCACCATCAGCTTGTGCGAGAGCGCCTCCGCGTCGGCGGGCGGCTGCTTCTCGGTCGGCAGTAGGTATTCGGACAGACGAGTCATCGCGCAGAGCCTAGAGGGTGGCGCAGCCGGGCCCCTCTGTCTTCGGTCGATCGTCCCTTTGATAGAACAGCTGTCACCGACCAATCTTCGACGAAGACCCGATAAGGAGCTCCAATGGCCTATTCCGTTCCGCCGCTTCCCTACGCCTACGACGCGCTCGAGCCGCACATCGACAAGCTGACGATGGAAATCCACCACGACAAGCACCATCAGGCGTACGTGGACAAGGCAAACGCCGCTTTGGAGGGCACCGAGTGGGCCGAGACGCCGGTCGAGGAGGTCTTGAAGAACCTCTCCAGTCTCGGCGAGAAGAAGGGGCCCGTCAAAAACAACGGCGGCGGCCACTACAACCACTCGCTGTTCTGGGAGAGCATGAGTCCAGACGGTGGCGGCGAGCCACAGGGCGAGCTGGCCCAGGCCATCGACGCCGCGTTTGGCTCCTTCGCGGATTTCAAGGCGAAGGTCAAGGAGACCGGCGTCGGCCAGTTCGGCTCCGGCTGGTCGTGGCTCGTGCGCGACGGCTCGGGTCTGGCCGTGCTTGGCAGCGCCAACCAGGACAACCCGATCTCCGACTCAAAGACGCCGCTGCTCGGCGTCGACGTGTGGGAGCACGCCTACTACCTGAAGTACCAGAACAAGCGCCCCGACTACATCGACGCGTTCTGGAACGTCGTCAACTGGTCAAAGGTCGCCGAGCGCTTCGCCGCCGCGGGCTGATCCTCCGATCCTCCTTTAGACCCCCCTCGCACATGTGCGAGGGGGCGGAGGGGCGCATGCGCCCCTCCGTGGGAACGCCGCATGCGGCGTTCCCGAGCAGGCCACATGTGGCCTGCTCACATACTGATCAGTTGCGAGAGAAGCGCCGGCCGGCGACCGGCGAGACGGCCTCGTCGAGCGCGACAGCCGGCTCGAGCATCGACTCCAGCACCGTGTCCGCCTCCGCGGCGGCGGCGGCCTCCATCGCGGCTACCCGCTCGGGGGTCATCTGCGTGTCGTCCTCGTTCGCGGCCAGCCACGCGCGCGCCTCGGCGGCCGCCGTCTCGTCGCGCTGGACGGTCTTGCCGGCGGCGTAGTAACGGTCGATCTCCTTGAACAGCTCGTCGACGAGCTGCTCGGTCGGCACCTTCTTTAGCGGCTCGCCCTTGGAGTAGATCATGCCCATGTCTTTCGCGCCGGTGATGCCGAAGTCCGCGTGGCGCGCCTCGCCGATGCCGTTGACCGCGCAGCCGAGCACCGAGACCTCGATCGGGTCCTCGTACGCTTCCAGGCGCCGCTCGACCTCGACGACGACGCTGTCCATGTCGAACTGCAACCGCCCGCAGGTCGGGCAGGCAATCAGGTCGGGGCCGCGCTCGCGCAGCTTCAGCGCCTTGAGGATCTCCCAGGCGACCTTCACCTCCTCCTCGGCGTGGAAGGTGGAGAGCGAGATCCTGATCGTGTCGCCGATCCCATCCGCCAGCAGCGTGCCCAGGCCGACCGCGCTCTTGAGCGAGCCCGACCACTTCGTGCCGGCCTCCGTCACGCCGAGGTGTAATGGATAGGGAATCCGCTCTGCCAGCATCCGGTTGGAGGCGATCGTGTTCGGCACCGAGGTCGACTTCATCGAGACCTTGAAGTTCTCGAAGTCCAGGCGCTCCATCAGCTGCACGGTCTCGATCGCCGCCGTCACGAGCGCCTCGACCGGGTTCTCATACTCGAGCTCGCGCAGGTGCTTGGGCAGCGAGCCCGAGTTGACGCCGACGCGCAGCGGGGTGCCATGGAGCTTGGCCAGCGCGATCACCTCGGCGACCTTCTCCGGCCCGCCGATGTTCCCCGGGTTCAAGCGCACGCAGTGGGCGCCCGCCTCGATCGCCTTGAGCGCGAGCGTGTGGTTGAAGTGGATGTCGGCGATCACCGGGATCGGCGACTGCGCGACGATGCTCTTCAGCGCCTCGGCGTCCTGCTCGCGCGGCACCGCCACGCGCACGATGTCCGCGCCGGCGTCGGCGACCGTGCGGATCTGGTCCATCGTCGCCGCGAGGTTCGCCGTCTCAGTCTTGGTCATCGTCTGCACCGCGACCGGCGCGCCGCCGCCGATCGCGACCGCGCCGACGTGGATCTGCCGCTTGGAAGCCATAGGCTGATTCTACGATGCCCGACGTCTACTCCACCGCGCGTGGGCCGCTGGCGCGCCTCGCCTCGCCGTTTGCCGCCCGCGCCCGCGCCCGGCGCCACGCCCATTTCTTCGCGCTCACGCGCCTGCCGGTCGGAGCGCGCGTGCTGGATGTGGGCTGCGGGCGGATCGGCCTGCGCGCGCTGGAGCCGGAGCTGGACATCACGGGCGTGGACCTCGCCGCGCGCCCTGATTACCCAGGCCCGTTCGTGCAGGCCGATGCATCAGCGGGGCTGCCGTTCGCCGACGGGGAGTTCGACCTCGTCTACTGCTCGAGCGTGATCGAGCACGTCCCGCCGGCGCGGCGGGCGGCGTTCGCCGCCGAGGTCCGCCGCGTGGGTCGCGGCTGGTTCGTGCAGACCCCCGCCTTCTCCTTCCCGCTCGAGCCCCACGCGCTGCTGCCCGGCGCGCACTGGCTGCCGGCGGCGCTACGTCGCCCCTATTGGAAGCTGGGGGCGACCGGCGGGTGGGAAGACATCTCGCTGCTGCGGCGCCCCGAGCTGGAGGCTCTGTTCGGCCCGGCTCAAGCCGAGCGGGTGGGACCGCTTGTGAAGAGCTGGGTGTGTATACGCGCGCCGCAGGACACTCGAGGAGCGGATCGTGGCGAGGTCAGCTACACAGACGGCTGACGTCGTTGCTGTCGTTCAGCCTCCCAGCCGACCGATGTCGTTGCCGACACCGTTGACCACGAGGAACAGCAGCAGCACGATCCCGACGGAGCTGAACCGCCACATGGCGATCAGCGAAACCGGCTTACGGCGGACCTTCTCGACCACGGCCCAGAGGATATGACCGCCGTCGAGCGGTAGGAACGGGAAGAGGTTGATCACAGCCAGGATCAGCGAAAGGAAGGCGAGGAACACCAGCGCAAAGCCGAGACCGGCGACGACCGTTTCGTGCGCGTCCTGGGTGATCCCGACGATGCTCGAGACCTGGTGGCGAACTTTCGCGCTGGTGAGCGCGCGGCCGAAGCCCGTCAGCGTCTGCGTCGTCACGTGCCACATCTCGCTCAGCGCAGCTCCGGCGGCCCCGACAGCACCGAACGGTTTGGAGGTCGCTGCGAAGTTGAAGCCAAGCAGCATCCTGCCGGCTTCCTTGCTGTAGCGGGGGTAGATCGACAGCGTCACGTCTCTCCCCGCGTGGCGCACGGTCAGCGTCACGGGCGTTCGGGCGCGGCAGCCCTCGGTGAGGGCGCCCGCGCAGCGATCGGCCGCAATCGCCTGCTGGGCGGAGGCGACGGTCACTGCTCGTCCCTGCACCGCGACGATCCGATCGCCGGGACGCAACACGCCGGCGGCCGGCTCGCCCCGCTGCGTTGCGAGGACAGAGGTGGTCGGTAAGACCGTCTGCACCGACGGGTCGAGATTGCCGAGCGCCACCTCGCCGTTGAAGTTGCCCGAGACGAGCAGCACCCAGAACAGCAGGAATGCGATCACGATGTTCACCCCCGGCCCCGCGAGAATGACAACGATGCGCTTCCACGGCGCCTGCGCGTAGTAGGCGCGACGCGCCACCTCGGGGTGGAGATCCTTGATCTCTTCCGGGTTCATCCCCGTGATCTTCACGTAGCCCCCCGCGGGGATCGCGCCGATCGCGTACTCGGTCTCGCCCCGACGCACCTTGAAGATCGTCGGCGGGAAGAACAGCGAGAAGCGCTCCACGCGCATCCCCACGGCCTTCGCCGCGGCGAAGTGCCCCAGCTCGTGCAGCACGATCAGCACGACGATGCCGAGAATTGTCAGAAACCAGCTCACGCGCCTAGTTTGGCAGGCGGGGCTCCAAAGCCCGCAGGTCTAGTCAGAGCGGCTGTTGGACACCCGGCAATAGGTCCAAACGATGGTGATCGAGATCCTCCGGATTTACGGTCTAGGTAAGCGCCCCACGGCTTCCCCCGCCACCGTCCTGGCCTGCCGGTCGGCCTCGTAGAGCGACTCGAACGCGCGCACGGGCGCGCCGGGCAGCTCGGAGAGCGTGCGTTCGATCACCTCGGAAATCCCGTTGAAGCGCAGGTGGCCCTCGAGGAACGCGTGGACGGCGATCTCGTTGGCGGCGTTGAGCACGCACGGCGCCGTCCCTCCCGCCAGCGCCGCCTCGCGCGCCAGGCGGAGGCAGGGAAACGCGTCGAGGTCGACCGGTTCGAAGCTGAGCTCGCCGACCTGCGCCAGATCGAGCGGCGCGACCGCCCGCGGACCGGCCAGTAAATCCACGCTCTCCCCGCCGTGCAGCGCGTAGGAGATCGCGATCCGCATGTCCGGCGGGCCGAGATGCGCGAGCATCGCGCCGTCGGCCAGCTGGATCAGCCCGTGGACGAGCGACTGGGGGTGGACGACGACGTCGATCCGGTCATAGGGCGTGCCGAACAGGTGGTGGGCCTCCATCAGCTCGAGGCCCTTGTTCATAAGCGTCGCCGAGTCGATCGTGATCTTGCCGCCCATCGCCCAGGTCGGGTGGGCGAGCGCCTGCTCGACGGTCACGTGCTCGAGCTCCGCGCGGGCCCGACCTCGGAAGGGACCGCCGCTGGCGGTGATCGTCAGGCGCTCCACCGCCCCCGGCGGCTGCTCGGCGAGCAGCTGGTGCAGCGCCGTGTGCTCGGAGTCGACCGGCACGATCTGCGCGCCGGTCGCCTCGGCGAGCGCAACCACCAGCTCGCCCCCGACGACCAGCGACTCCTTGTTGGCGAGCGCCAGGTCGATGCCCTCGCCGAGCGTCGCCACCGTCGGCCCCAGGCCGGCCGAGCCGACGAGCGCGTTGAGCACGAGCTCCGCGCCGGACTCGACCACGAGCCGCACGAGCCCCTCCGGCCCGCTGAGCACCTCCCCCTCGGTCCACGCCGCCGCGGCGCGCGCCGCGGCGCGCTCGTCGACGAGCGCGATCCGCTTCACCCCGTGGGTGCGCGCCTGCTCGACAAGCGCCTCCCACGAGCGCTCGGCGGAGAGGCCGATGAGTTCCAGCTCGTCGCTGCGCTCCAGGACGTCAAGCGCCTGAGTGCCGATCGAGCCGGTCGAGCCGAGGATCAAGAGACGCTTAGACATAGAAGTCCTTACACATACGCGCTCCAGATGTAAAAGCCGACCACGGCGGCGAACAGCACAGCGTCGAGCCGATCGAGCGCGCCGCCGTGCGCGCCGAAGATGGCGCCGGAGTCCTTCGTTCCGGACTCGCGCTTGATGAACGACTCGAACAGGTCGCCCACGGGCGCGGCCAGCGCCACGCCGAGGCCGAGCACGAGCGCGTGGGAGCCCGGCAGCCAGTCCTGGTAGCGCCCGGCGAACCACACGCCGAGGACGGCGCAGACCATGCCGATGAGCAGGCCCTCGACCGTCTTGTTGGGCGAGATGCTCGGCGCGAGCGGCCGCTGCCCGAACAGGCGGCCACCGAAGTAGGCGCCCGTGTCACCGAGGAACGTGCCGACGAGCACGTCGATCACGATGCCCTGTCCGTGGGGCAGCCCGCGCAGGAGCACCGCGCAGGCGAGGGCGAGCCCGATCCAGTAGATCCCGAGCAGCGTCAGCGCCATCCCACCGACGCTCGGATGGCGTTGGAGCAACGTCAGCCCGAACAGCAGCGGCAGGGCCGCGAGGGCGGCGAGCAGGACCTGGGGCTGGCCGCCGTAGAGGCCCGCCACCAGCAGGCCGGCGAGCGCGAGAAAGCCGGCCAGGCGTACCGGCTGCGCGCGCTCGTACATCTCATACAGCTCGTGCATGCAGATGCAGCCGAGCGCAAACAGCCCGAGCGCGAACACCGGGCCGCCCTCGATCACGAGGAACAGCGCGAGGGCGATCGCGGGCACGGCGACGAGCAGCCGCGCGTTCAGCTCCGAGCGCGGCCTGCGCGGCGCCCGCCGAGCTGCGCCGGCGCGCCGCGAGGCGGAGCTCCGCGTGGAGGAGCCTCGCCCCGAGCGCCGGGAGGCGGTACTACGCGAGTAGCCACCCGATCTGCGTGGGCCGATCTCTGATCGGTCGCCGGCCATCGTGCCCGCTCAGCGCCCGCCGAAGCGCCGGCGGCGCTCTGAGAACTCGGCCAGCGACTGCTCGAGCGCCGCGCGCGTGAAGTCCGGCCACAGCTCGTCGCGGAAGATCAGCTCCGAGTAGGCCGATTGCCAGAGCAGGTAGTTGGACAGCCGCCGCTCGCCGCTGGTCCGGATGATCAGGTCCGGATCGTGCATCTCGGGGGCGTACAGACATTGGCGGAACTCCTCTTCGGTGCTCCCTTGAAAGCGCCGCGCGGCGTCGAGGATCTCGGCCCGCCCGCCGTAGTTGAAGGCCACGAACAGCGTGATCCGCCGGTTATCCGCGGTCAGCTCCTCCGCCCAGCGCATCTGCTCCACGAGCTCCGCGCTGAGGCCCTCGCGACGCCCGATGAAGCGCATCCGCACGCCCTCCTCGTGCAGCTCAGGGGTCTCATTGGCGATCCGTCGTAGGAACATTGCCATCAACCCCCCCACCTCCGCGGCGGGCCGCGACCAGTTCTCGGTCGAGAAGGAGTAGACGGTCAGCTCCTTGATGCCGAGCTCCGCGGCGTCGCGCAGGCGCGCCTTGACCGTGTCGGCGCCCGCGCTGTGACCCTCGTTGACGGGCACGCCACGAGCGCGCGCCCAGCGGCCGTTCCCGTCGGTGATGATGGCGACGTAGCGGGGATGGGAGCCCTCGCTCCCAGGACCGTCCTCCTCCCGTTCCGCGGTGGGCCCCATCAGACCTCGAGGATCTCCTCTTCCTTGGTCTTGAGCACGCCGTCGAGCTCGCCGACCCTGGCGTCGGTGAGCTTCTGCAGCTCCACCTCGGCGCGATGCTCGTCGTCGGAGCTCGCTTCTCCGGCGGCCTTCAGCTCGCGCAGGTGCTGCATCGTGTCGCGGCGGACGTTGCGGATCGCCACGCGTCCTTCCTCGGCGAGGTTGCGCACCACCTTGACCAGCTCGTGCCTGCGCTCCTCGGTCGGCTCGGGCACCGCCAGGCGCACGAGGTTCCCGTCGTTGGAGGGGTTCAGACCGACATCGGACTCGTTGATCGCTTTCTCGATCTCCTTGATTGACGACTTGTCATACGGCTGCACCGTTAGCAGGCGAGCCTCCGGCGCGGAGATCGTCGCCATCTGGTTGAGCGGAGTCATCGCGCCGTAGTAGTCGACGACGATCCGGTCGAGCAACGCCGGGCTGGCCCGCCCTGTGCGCACGGTGGTGAACTCCTGGTGGGCGGACTCCAGCGACTTGGACATCCGCTCGCGCGCGCCCGCGAGCAGCTCGTCGATCACGTTCTCAGTTGCGGCCATCGCTGTCTCCTTCGGATGTCGATACCAGGGTTCCCACGCGTTCACCTGAGATTATCCGGGGGATGCTCGTGGCATCGTCCATATTGAACACGTTCAGCGGCATCCCGTTCTCCATGCATAGCGCCAGAGCGGTTGAGTCCATCACCCGAAGACGACGCTCGATCGCCTCCATGTGGGTGATCTCCGGGATGAACTTCGCGCTCGCGTCCACCGCCGGGTCGGCTGTGTAGACGCCCTGCACGCCGTTCTTGGCCATCAGGATGATCTCCGCGTGGATCTCGGCCGCGCGCAGCGCGGCGGCGGTGTCGGTCGTGAAGAACGGGTTGCCGGTGCCGGCCGCGAAGATCACCACGCGCCCCTTCTCGAGGTGGCGCATCGCGCGACGGCGGATGTAGGGCTCGGCCACCTCGGAGATCCCGAGCGCGGACTGCACGCGCGTGGGGCTGCCCTGCTTCTCCAAGGCGTCCTGCAGGGGCAGCGCGTTGAGCACGGTCGCGACCATCCCCATGTAGTCGGCGGTCGCGCGGTCCATCCCCGCGGCGGCGCCCGCCATGCCGCGGTAGATGTTGCCCGCGCCGACCACGATCGCGACCTCCACCCCACGGTCGCGCACGTCGCTCACCTGCCGCGCGACGGCGAGCACGCACTCGGGGTCGGTGCCGTACTGAAGCTCGCCCATCAGCGCCTCGCCGGAGAGCTTCAAGAGGATGCGTTTGAACGCGGGGTCGGGCATATGCCCGGAGCCTACTGGCCTACTGCAAAGCGTGTGAAGCGGCGGATCACGACGTTCTCGCCGGTGGTGGCGGTCAGCTCGTCGCGCAGCTGCTGAACGGTCTTACCGTCGAACTTGGGGTTGTGCATCTCCTGCTCGAGCAGCACGATCGTTGAAAGCCACGAGTCCAGCTTGCCGGAGACGATCCGCTCGCGCACGTTCTCGGGCTTGTCCGCCGCCTCCTGCTCGTAGATCCGCGCCTCGGCCTCGCGCTGCTCGGCGGGAACGTCCTCGCGGCTGACGTAGGAGACCGTTGGCGTGGCGGCAATCTGCATGGCGATCTCGCGGGCGAAGCGCACGAAATCCTCGTTGGTTGCAACGAAGTCGGTGTTGCAGTCGACCTCGATCAGCACCCCCACCTTGGCGCCCGCGTGCACATAGGCCTGGACGGTGCCCTCGGTGGCCACGCGCTCGCCGAGATCCTGAACTTTCTTACCCTGCTTGACGCGCAGGATCTCGATTGCCCGCTCGATGTCGCCGGCCGCCTCGGTGAGCGCCTTCTTGCAGTCCATCATGCCCGCGCCGGTGCGCTCGCGCAGGGCCTTCACATCCTGTGCGCTGATCTCGACGGTGCTCATGCGCTCGGCGCCCCCTCCACAACCGGCGTCGCAGCCGGAGCGGGCTCGACAGGGGACTCAGCAGCCGGAGCCTCGGCGGGCGTGCTCGGCGTCGCCGCCACAGACTCGGCCGCCGCAGGCGGTACGGGCGCGCCGGCAGGGGCCGCCGCAGGCGGAGTTGGTGGCGGTTTTGTCTCAGGGGCCGCCGCAGGCGGTGCCGCGGCCGCGGCCTGAGCGGCAGCTGCTGCCGCGCGCTCTGCCTGCTCCCGCTTGGCCTGCTCTTCCGCCTCGCGCTTGGCCTGTTCCTCGGCCTCGCGCTTGGCGCGGGCCTCGGCCTCGATGCGGGCCTTCTCCTCGGCCTCCAGGCGCGCGCGCTCCTCCTCGGCACGGAACACGGAGTGCCCCTCGGCGACCACCTGGCCGATCGCCTGGGTGATCAGCGCACAGGAGCGGATCGCGTCGTCGTTGCCGGGGATCACGAAGTCGATCCCGTCCGGGTCGCAGTTGGTGTCGACCAGGCCGATGATCGGGATGCGCAGGCGCTGGGCCTCTTTGACCGCGATCTCCTCGGTTTTGAGGTCGATCACGAACATCGCGTCGGGCACACGCTGCATGTTCTTGACGCCGCCGAGGTTGGCGCGCAGCTTGGCGAGGTCGGCCTGCGCGGCCATCCGCTCGCGCGTCGGGAGCAGCGCGAGCTGCCCGTCGGCCTCGTAGCGTTCGAGGTCGTGCAGCCGGCGGATGCGCTGGCTGATCGTCTGGAAGTTGGTCAGCAGCCCGCCCAACCAGCGATGGTTGACGAACGGCATGCCGGAGGCTTCGGCGACGTCCTTGACCGTGTCGCGGGCCTGCTTCTTGGTGCCGACGAACAGCACCGTCCCGCCGCGGTGGGCGAGTGTGCCGGCGAACTCCTGCGCCTGGTTGAGCGCGGTGGAGGTCTTGAGCAGATCGATGATGTAGATGCCGCCACGCTCACCATGGATGAAGCGGCGCATCTTGGGGTTCCAGCGACGCGTCTGGTGACCGAAATGGACGCCGGCCTCCAGCAGCTCGACTATGCCTACTTGAGCCACGAGTACTCCCTTATTTATGCGATTGGATGCCGTGCGGGTGGAGCGGACCCGGAGGTCGCGACGGAAAGTCGCTATCCGGGCAGGGCCGCGATCCGTTGCCGCACGGGTCGAAGAGTCTGATTAACGGCTCAGGATAGCTCTTCAGCCCGCTCGAGTGCGCCCTGCAGGTCCGCGGGCAGCGGCGAGAGCACCTCGACGGGCACGCCCGTGAAGGGGTGCTCGAAGGCCAGGCGGGTGGCGTGCAGGAACTGGCGCTCCAGCCCGAGCAGGCCGGGGGTGCCGTACTCGGGGTCACCGCAGACGGGGTGACCGATCGCCTGCAGGTGGACGCGGATCTGGTGGGTGCGCCCCGTCTCCAGGCGCAGCCGCAACAGCGCTGTGCCTCCGAGCAGGCGCTCGAGCGTGAAGTGGGTGCGCGCCTCGCGCGGGCCGGCGCCGCCGACGGCCATCCGCGTGCGCACGCGCGGATCGCGCCCGATCGGGGCCTCGATCGTGCCGCTGCGGGCCGGCGGGCGCCCCTCGACCAGCGCGATGTATTCGCGCTCCAGCCGCCGCTCCGCCAGCGCCGCCTGCAGCAGCCGATGGGCCTCCTCCGAGCGCGCGATGACGAGCAGCCCGGAGGTGTCGCGGTCCAGTCGGTGCACGATCCCCGCCCTGCCCTCTTCGCCGCCGGCCGGATTGAGGCCCGCCCGCCCGAGCAGCTGTGCGAGCGTTCCCTCACGGTGCCCGCGCGCGGGGTGAACGACCAGGCCGGGCGCCTTGTCGACGACCAGCAGGTGATCGTCCTCGTAGGCGATCGTGAATAGCGGGGAGTCGGTCAAGAGGAATCCTTGGTGGGGGCCTCGAGCACGAACAGCAGGAGCAGCACACCGATGGTGATCGAGGCGTCGGCGAGGTTGAAGGGCGGCCAGCCGAGCGGCAGCTTGATGAAGTCGGTCACCGACCCGTCGCTCAGGCGATCGAGGATGTTGCCGAGGGCGCCGCCGATCAGCAGGCCGGTGGGCAGCCAGATCAAGGGCCGCCCGGCGTGGCGCGCGAAGTAGACGAGCAGCGCGAGCAGGGCGAGCGCGATCAGGAGCGTGACGCCGATGCGGCTCCCCGGCAGCAGGCCGAAGGCGACGCCGCGGTTGTGGGTGTTCACGAGCGCGAGGCCGGGCAGGACCTTGTGTTCTTCGCCGGGGACGATCCCGTGGCGGATCGCGTGCTTGGAGAGCTGGTCGACCGCGACCACGATGACCACGACGAGCCCGGCGCGGACCCAGGCGCTGACGGCGCTCATGTGGAGCTCACCCGGCGCGCATCCGGGCTCAGCCGTGGATCAGGCCCTGGATGATGAGGCTGTTGAAGATCTCCAGGGTGATGATGGCGAGGATCGGGCTGAGGTCGAGGCCCCCGAAGGAGGGGAGCAGGCGGCGAAAGACGCGCAGGAACGGTTCGCAGACGTCGCGTAGAAAACCCAGCACGATGTCGGTCGCGCGCCAGTAGGGCGGACGCAGGCCGACCGAGAAGAGCAGCTGAATGACGATGTAGAGAATGATCAGGAGCGTGTAGACGTAGACGAGCGTCGACAGGTAGTCGGCGATCTGCGTGCGCGCGCTGGCGAGGATCAGGAAGGTGCTCATCGGGCGCCGGCTCCGAGAACGGCGTCGAGGGCGTCGCTGAAGGCCGCGCGCAGGCCGCCGCGCTCGAGCGCGTCGAGGCCGCGCGCGGTGAGCCCTCCGGGTGAGCTCACCTCGCGTCGCACGGCGACCGTGTCGTACTCGCGCCGGCGCAGCAGCTCCGCGGTGCCGGCGAGCGTCTGCACGACCAGCGCCGCGCCCTGGGCCGCGGGAATGCCATGACGGACGCCCGCGTCGATCTGCGCCTCGGCGACGAGCGCGACATAGGCCGGCGCGCACGACATCAGGCCCATCGCCACGTCGACGAGCGCGTCGGGGAGGACGACGAGCGTGCCGAGCTCGGCGAACAGCTCGCTGACCGCCGCGTCGAGCGCGTCCTCGCGCTCGGGGGCGGCCTGGACGACGGCGCCCTGGCGCACCTCGACCGGGAGCGAGGGGATGAAGCGGTAGACCGGCCGCTCGGGGTAGGCGTCATGGAGCGCCGACAGCGAGGTGGCGGCGAGGATCGAGGCGATCGCCTTGGCGGCGGGAGCGACTTCGCGTGCGACGTTCTCGAGTTGGGCCGGCTTGTGGCAGAGCACCACCAGATCGGCGCGTTCGGCCACGGCGGCATTGGTGGCGAGCGCCTCGCCCCCGACCTCGGCGACCAGAGCCTGGGCGCGCTCGCCGACGGGGTCGGCCACGAGCACCGGACGATTCCACCCACGCGCGAGCGCACGTGCCATGTTCCCTGCGCCTATGAGACCTATATCCATGAGCAGATCAGGCTATCGATCGTTATCACCAGTACGCGTTCCTGAGGTGCGAGAGCCAAGACTCGCAAGGACGCAGTGAGCGTGGCGTGCTGTGCACGCGAGCGATCGAGGACGCCGCGAGACGCCGGCTATCGCGCCTCAGGACTGGTTGAAGAAACCCTTCTCGATTAGCCTTGCCCGCTCCTCGGCCGAGATCTCGACATTGCGCGGTGTGAGCATGAAGACCTTGTCGGCGATCCGCTGCATGCCGCCGTCGAGCGCGTAGGTAAGGCCCGAGGCGAAGTCGATCAGGCGCTTTGAAAGGTCGGTGTCGGAACTCTGCAGGTTGAGGATCACCGGGATCGAATCCTTGAACTTGTCGGCGATCTGCTGGGCGTCGTTGAAGGACTTGGGCACGACCAGGTGCACGCGGACATCGCCGTTGCCGCTGCCACGGCCGCCGACGGGACGCAGCGCGGTGGTGGGGCGCCCGCGGGGCTCGTCCTCGGCGAAGATGTCGTCGAACTCGTCGCGCCGACGGCGCAGACGGCGGACGTTCGGTCGCTCGCGGTAGCGATCCTCCAGCTCAGCTTCGTGACCCGCCCCCCCCGGCTCGTCGTCGTAGCCGTCGTCGTGATACTCCTCGGCTAGGCCGAAGTAGACGAGCGCGCGGTGCCAGGAGTCACGGAAGGCCATAGTTAGTGTTTGAGTGTTCGCCCGGCAAGCCGGTTTCCCTGCTCATGCTAGCCATCCCGTGGCGTCAGACGCCACCCGCAATGCTCGCCGTGCCACCAGCACGTCTGCGCTTGCGTGCGTCGTCTGCCATCCACGGGACCCGACCACAAACTGTTCTGCATGTCCACTAATCGTACAGTCTCGTGCCGATCCTCACGATTGTCGCGCCCTCTTCGACTGCCACGCGGTAGTCCTGCGAGGTGCCCATCGAGAGCCGCTTCAAGCCGCGCTCGGCGGCGAGCGTGCGCAGCGCCGCGAACCAGCGACGGCTTTCCTCCGGGTCGACGGCGTATGGCGGCATCGTCATCAGGCCCGTCACGGGCACGGGTGAGAGCTCGATCAGGGCGTCGATCTGCTCGGGCGCGACGCCCGCCTTGCCGGGCTCGCGCGCGATGTTCACCTCGATCAGGATCTCCAGTCCGGGCTTGGCCTGAGGTTGATGTCGGGTGAGCTCGTGCAGCGCGGACTCGGTCGCGACCGAGTGGATCAGCCGCACATGGGGCACGATCGCGCGGACCTTGCGACTCTGGAGCCGGCCGATGAAGTCCCACGCGAACAGCTCGCCGTGAGCCGCGACCTTCGCGGCAAGATCCTGCGCGCGGTTCTCGCCGACCAGCTCGATCCCGGCCTGCGCGAGGATCGGCAGGTTTCCTGCGGACACGTACTTGGTCGCGGCGAGCACCTGCACCTCGCTGCCGTCTCGCCCCGCGGCGCCCGCCGCCGCCGCGATCTCATCACGTACGCGTGCGAGGTTCGCCCGAATCGTGTCCGCGCGCAGGTGGGTGATCAGCTCAACCATGCGACTCCCCCCTGGCGGCCGGCGCGCGCGCCTTCGCGACGGTAGGAGAAGAAGCGCTCGTCGCAGATCGTGCACATGGCGATGTCCTGAACCTTGGTCACCCCGACCGCGAGCAGCTTGTCGCGGGCGATCGCCTTCAGGTCGATGTTCCCGGTATGCGGACCCTGAGCTCTGTGAGCCCCACCGAACGCGGCGTGGACCTCCTCGCCGACCTCGTAGCAGCACGGCCCCGCGCCGGGGCCGATGATCGCGACGATGTCATCCTCGCCGCCCAGCTCCCGGACCGCGCGAACGCCCTCTTCGAGGACTCCCGCCGCGAGGCCGCGCCAGCCGGCGTGCACCATCGCCACGGCGCCAGTGGCGCCCAGCGCGACGGGCAGACAGTCGGCAGTCAGCACCATCGCGCCCAGATTGCTCAGCGCGGTCGCCTGCCCATCGGCCTCGATCTTGGGCTGGGACTCGCTGTCCATCGTCCCGGCACCCGCTCCGCGGCCCTCTCGCACCCTCTGCACCGTCGTGCCGTGGACCTGATAGCCGCGCAGCATACGTCTCACCCCCAGCTGCGCGCGCAGCTCTTCGCGTGACTCCAAGCCCTGCTCGGCACCGTCGCCGCCGACGCTCGACAGGTTGCCGTGCGTACGTGTGGTGAACAGCGCGTGGCCGCCGCCGGGAAAGTCGAATGACAGCTCAACCTCGCCCATCTTCAGCCTCCAGCGCGGTATCACCCAGCGCCGCCTTCAGCTCCGCCTCGCGCCCGCCGGCCAGCTCGCCGTCGAGGCGCAACCTCAGGACGGCCTCCAAGCGTTGCCCGATCTCCGGCCCCTCGGGAATGCCCGCCGCGATCAGGTCTGAGCCGTCGATCTGGAGGCGGACATGGCGGACATCCTCCAGCCAGCTGCGCGCCGCCTCGGCGCTGCCATGCGCACCGGCCAACGCGACTCCCTCTACAGGAGCGCTGCCGACGATCGCGCCCAACTTAGAAGGGCTCTCCGCCATGCCGAGATCGTGCAGCAGACGCACCACCGCTTGGGCGGCGCCGAGAACACGATCACGGTCACCCGCAGCGAACTCCCACTTGTTCAGCAAGGCGCTCAGTTCGACATCCGGATCGCCGTCGGCCCGAAGAACCAAGGGCAGCGCGAGCGCGGCCATCAGCAGAAGATCGGGGCGGCCGTCCGCGGGGAGCAGCGCGAGCGCCTCGCGGGCCAGGAGCGGGTCGAAGCGGAGCCTTGGGTGCAGCGCCTCGAGCACCCCCAGGTCGCGCAGCGCCGCCAGCGCTGAAAGCGCGTCCGGCTCGCTCAGCGCGAGCCTGAGCTCGGCGCCGATCCGCGCGCCCGACACCGTGTCCAGCGCTCGCGCGGCAAGCGCCTGGGCGGCCAATGCGGCGGTGCTCTGCTGCGGCTCGAAGCCAAGCCGCGCCGCATAGCGCGCGAGGCGCAGTAGACGCGTCGGATCATCGCTGAAGCTCTGCTCGTGCAGGACACGCAACACACCACGCGCTATATCCACCTCGGCGTGCGGCGCCGCACGCATCCGGGCATCGGTCAGCGACAGAGCAATTGCGTTGACCGTGAAGTCACGTCGCAGCAGATCCTCCTCGACCGAGGCAGGCTCGACCAGCGGCAGCGCACCTGGGTGCGGGTAGCGCTCGCGGCGGGCGCGGGCGACGTCGATGCGGGCATCGCCCAGCCGGACGCTGGCCGTCTCAAAGCGGTCGTGCTTGACCGTCTCGCCGCCCAACTCGCGCAGTAGCGGCTCGATCGGCCCCTCGACGAGGACATCGAGCTCGCGCGGACGCTCAGCGCGCAACAGGTCGCGCACGGCGCCGCCTACGAGATGGACGCCTTCGTACGCGACACCAAGCAGCGCCTCTCCCCCGGGCTGCTCGCGGACCCGGTCAAGCAGCGCGCACTGCAATGCCGGTCTCCGCCAGGTACGCCTTCGCCGCTGGGATCGTGTGCCGCCCGTAGTGGAAGATCGACGCGCACAGCGCCGCGTCGGCCCCCGCGCGCAGCGCTTGCGCCAGGTGCTCAAGCTCGCCCGCGCCGCCCGAGGCGATCACCGGGACCTCGACCGCCGCGCTCACGGCCCCTGTCAGCGCGAGGTCATAGCCGTCGTTCGTGCCGTCGCGGTCCATGCTCGTCAACAGGATCTCCCCCGCACCCCGCTCGGTGGCCTCGCGGGCCCACTCAACGACATCGTGACCGGTTGCCGTGCGCCCGCCGGCTA
>Ga0208849_1000121_pt1 | contig 76919 bp, 72 predicted proteins | sample NGESurdeep072012_10_FD_184470 | JGI IMG/M metagenome (GOLD analysis project Ga0208849, IMG submission 184470) | Arctic peat soil microbial communities from Barrow, Alaska - NGEE Surface sample 53-3 deep-072012 (SPAdes) | ecosystem: Environmental > Terrestrial > Soil > Wetlands > Peat ...
CTTGGTCCTCAACCTCTCTGGCAAAAAAAGCGGTGCTCAAAACACCGCCCAGGACAACTATGCCTTGACAAAGCCTTCTCTCTTATCGAGGGGCACCCGCGGTCTGGTTCATTTGGGATTGCGGAATGTCTGCATTGCGACTGTCCCAATGGCAAGAAGAGTGATGAGAGAAATCATTCCGAGGGATGCGGCACAATAAATACACCAGACTCCTAGAACGCTGGCTTCGATATGGGCGAGGTACAGGGAGAAAGCCAAGCCTGCCAACGATGCGGCGAGCAGAATTCGATACGCCCGTCCGAAGGCCAAACCTGCAATGAGGAAATATCCGGCGATTCCAATCACCGCCACAGGGACGCCCCACAAGACTGCGTACGTACTGCGATTCACGATTCCGCAATCCCATTTTTCGTTAATGTCACAAGGGGAAATGTCAGTGCGGTAGTGCTCGCGAAGAGCTAACGAGGATAAGGTAATCCCGATGAAGGCCAGAATGACAAAGATCCACCTCACGCGGCAACTCCGTTCGCGGCCCAAAGAACACGCAGGGAGGACGTAGATTCAGCTGGAGGAGCTGGGGGCGCTGGCGGCTTGGTGACCCTGATATTTTCCAGCCAGCTCTGGTCATCTTTCACGACGATATCGGCGGCGATGCGATCTCCGGGAGCAAGTTTATCGAGCAGGCTCGCGTCCTTCACGTCATATGGCATTTCCATCGCGGACATAAATCCGGGAATCTCGTCGCCGTCCACGGTGAGGGATTTGTTGGGCTTGTCTATCGCAACCACGTTGCCTGTAAGTTGATAGTGCTTGAGACCGGCGTCGGTTGCGGGTTTGGAGTGACTGCACGCCGCGAGAAAAAGCAAAGACATTACGATGAAAGCTGCCTTCGGTCGCAACGGATGATTGTGATTCATGAGTCGTTCTCTTTCTCGATCCAAGATTGTTGAGCTTCGCTCAACTGGACAGACGAGGGCGTCTGTCCCTACGTGGACTTAATACTAATTATTAATAATGAAATCGGTAACGAAATTCCACGTAAATTTCTCGGGGATTGTTCCAATGGAAGCCTCCGAAAGTCAGACTGTTATCGAGCAAGAGGTGGCGATTGGCTACGTTCAGGCTATTCAGGGAGACCGAATACTTTTCTCCGAAGTCTTTTCCAAGCGACAAATCAAATGTTGTATGTTGCGGCAGGTGCGCCGGACCCCCCGCATCGGTGAAGCCTGAGCCGTAGTATATGTTGATTGAGGCGTAGCTGCTCCAGGGGAGGGTAAGATCGCCGCCGACATTGAGTGTATTGCGCTGGTCGTGATCCAGCAGAAATAACGGGGAAGCTGGCGCAAAATTGGTTAAACCTCCGGTAATAGGCAAAGCGCCTTCGGCGATCTGGTTGGAATACGCCAAATGAACCTGGCCACGATGCGCAATTTGCGGCGAGCGCAAGGTAGCTTCCCATCCCCGAATAGCGGCATGTGCGATTGTTATGGGAAAGAATATGTTGGATTCTCCGACGTTATTGTGGTCGAAGAAATTCGAAGCATTGGTGCGGAAGTTGTCCGCGTCAATGGTCCACCCGCGAAACGGAATGGTGATTCCAAACTGATGTTCTTCGTCGCGCTCGCCATGCAGCGCGACAAACGCCAGGTTCTGGCCATTGACGAATTCGAGCAGCGGCCCGGAAACAGCGAGCAGGGGGGGCGCCTGATAATAGTGCCCATAAAATCCGCGGACAACCCAATGCAGATCCGGAACAACCAAAGCGGCGCCGAAGCGTGGGCTGATGGCGGATTCCCCGACTCCTCCGGAAAAATGCGTTGGCCGCATTCCGGCCATTATCGTTAACCAGCTTGCCACCTTGAATTTGTCGTCGAGAAAGAAGGCTTGCAAATTTCCAGAAGCCGGTGCGCTAGTGGCGAAGTTCGCCTTGCCACTATTGTCATTAAACACGGCCCCGAAGCGGTGATTATCTTGCTGGTAAAAACTGTAAAAGCCCGCCTGGAGACTATTTCTTGCAACCTCGGTACTCAACGTCACCTGGCCGCCCGCATAGGTGGATGCGTGATTGTCGTTCGTGGCGGTGGGCGTGTCGTTCGGTGAGCTGGTGTAATCGGCGTCGTTGTAATGAAAAAACGGGGACACCGTTAGTATGGTCTTTGAATTGAATGTGTGCACCAGCGAAAAATTAACGATCGCATCAGACTCGCGGTCGCTATCGCGCAGGCCCGAGCTGTCGTATTGCTGGTTCTCGGCATCCCCAACATTTGGGTCGTAAGGAATCTGATAGTAGTCTTTGCGCAGCGACGCGACCAGGCGCAGTTGGTTCGACGGGTCGAGATTAAAGATCAGCGATCCGAAGCCGCCATATCCATTTTCCGCGTCGTGCACAATTTGCGGCACCGGGGTTTCGATTCCCAGATTGCTGCGATTTCCATTGACACTGCCATAGTAAGCGAAGCGCTCCGTATGGCTTCCAAAACTCAGGTGGGTATTGGTCTGATAAAAAGTTCCCAGAGTTGTGACGAACTCGGCTTCGTTATTCCGCTCGAATCCAGTGCGGGGCGTCATGTTGAAAACGCCATACGTCCGGTCTCCGAATAGCGCGCTATAACTTCCGCGCTGCGCCTCCAGGTAATCAATGTCCTGAGGATCGAACTGCGGGCCAACGTTGGATGCGATGTTGGTATTGGGTACGGGTACGCCGTCAAGCAGCCAGCTTACCTGGTGGCCTCCGCGCACGTGTAGCTGGTCGTGGGTCATGTACGCTCCGGGAACGTAGTCGGTGATCATGGCGAGGCTGTTGGAGCGGTCAGCGCCGGGCGTATGGGCAATCTGGTTGCGGCTGACCAGGGTTGTGGGAGTGACCGAGTCGGTAGGAGCGCTCTCGGGTTCGGCGGATACATTGACAGTTTCCGAATTTACAGCAACCTTAAGAGGGAAGTGCAGAATTGGTTCCGTGCCTGAATTCACAACTACCCGCTGCTGCATTCCGGAAAAACCAGGACTCGTGATGGAAATCGAATACTCACCAAGCGGCACCGCATTGAATTGAAACTCCCCGTTGGAATCTGTAACGCCGCTCTTGGTCCAATCGGATGAAGCGGCCTTTAGTGCCACGCTCGCTCCAGAAATAGGGCGATGCTGCGGATCGTGAACGATTCCGCGAATCGAACCGAAAATGGTGGCGTGTGCCCCAATTGGCAATAACAATACTGCGAGAATAAAGGTGTGCCGGATAAGACCCATGAATCCTTTCGTGAATTGTGTTGCGCGTGCCCCGATAAGCGCACCTTCGGGCGGTTTGCGAGAGTGAGACGACGCACTTCAGCCTCGAAATAGTTTGTGAACGTCAGGCGATCGGGGACAGCGGTGGAGCGCGCACGGAACCTGCGGCATGGCGGCGGGTAATTCGGTGAAACACATCGCGTTGCGATTGGAGAGTAATGCGGAATGGCGCCGCGAAGAAAGTTGCCTGAGGAGGAAGGGCGGCCCAAAGAAAAACCGTGAGAGGCAGGGCGCAGGCGCCGCGCCGGCAGCATCCCGGAAGATCCAAGATCTGGGGGTGTCCCAGGAAGCGGTGACCCTGGCGAATGCAGCAGGAGCGCACGCTCGGCGTAGTGATGGCCACTGCCGCCGGGGCAAACGAAATCACCAGCAACAGGATCAACAATAATCTGGCGGTCACTCGAGTCATTGGATTAGGACAGTCTGACCAGGAAAAGGATAGGCTACGTCATAATGCTTCTTCAAGCAGCGAATAGGGGAATATAGCGTTCCAGCACGAATCGTCCGCCGTTAGTAAACAGGATAACAAGGTTCATAACTACGAATATCAAATCGTAATGCCAGCCTGAACTCTTTTCACCCCAAAATCCAGTGTGCCAGACGAACATCTTTTTCTGAATTGCGCCAAGCATGATGAGAATTAATCCCAGGGCGGCGAGTTGTGTGAAGACCCCGAAAGCCACGCCGAGGCCGCCTGCAATCTCCGCCGCGCCGAGAAAGATTGTGAAACCTTTGCTCATGCCAATGCTCTTGCTTCTGGCATCGGAATCTTTAGCGTGACTCCATCCGCTGGAGACGAATACCACGCCAACCATAACCCGCAAGAACAGCAATCCGAAATCGGTGAATTCAGCTAGTTGGGGAAACATAGATTTTTTGCGGCCTCCTTGAGGGAGCGGGCCGATTGTACCAAGGTTCGTCTGTCAAGGGGGTTGGAGGGCACTTATGCATCCTTATGCCTTCTTCCCAGCAGTTCTTGGCGTCCTTCTATTTGGCGGGTTCCCGCTTCAGTCAATGGTTTCCGGGAAGCTTCGGAAATCTGGAGAACTGCTTCTCCAATTCGCTCCGGCTTTTCGCGAAGATCATCGCAAAATCCAAGCGCTCCCTCGACACCCGGCATTTTGCAAACACCTCTTTCAACTCGGACCCGACATCCGCAGGCAAATTACAAGGGCGATTCGGAAGTTGCTTTTGATGCCGAGCTTCTTAGGTAAGGGGTTCCTGAATATCCAGGCATGAAGATCGCTAGTTGGTGGGAGCGTAATAACCATGACGGCTGCGGACGCGCAGCCCTTTACGATTCTGGGCGATAATTTCTATGGAGTGATACTGGCCGTTCGGAGCCAGGCTTGCCGGCGTATATGCGAGCGCGTATTGGCTGCGAAGCTCATTCTGGATTTCAGAGAATGCATTACTCACTTCGGTAATCTGGAAAGGGAAGAACGCGCGTCCGCCGGTTGCGTCGGCGATGCGCTCAAGAACTTTATCGCCACGGCTTCCACTGCCGTTTATGTTAGTGCTTATCGCGTAAACGATCACCTCGGCACGCTCTGCCATCTCCACGGCCTCTTCGCGCGTGACGTGGCTCTGGTTGTCGTCCCCGTCGCTTAACAGAATGACCGCGCGACGCACAGGCCCCGTCTGAGGCTCCTTCATCAGCTTGTCACGGCATGCAAAATACAGCGCATCGTACATGGCGGTACCTCCGCCGGGACGCAGGCTGCGCACACCGTTGGAAAGGGCATCCGTATTGTCGGTGAAATCCTGCGTTACTTCGGGAGTAACATCGAATCCCACGACGAAAGCCTGATCATATTTCGGGCGAATGGTCTCATTGAGGAACTCAATCGCAGCCTGCTGCTCAAACTTAAAACGGTCCCTCACCGAATTGCTCGCGTCCACGAGCAGGCCGACCTGCAAGGGCAAATCGGTTTCGCGGCGAAAGCTGCGCACTTCCAGCGCGGGCCTCTGGTCGTCCAAAACGTTAAAGTCGGTTTTCGTAAGGTTGTTCACGTAGCGCCCGTGCCTGTCGGTCACGGTAAAAACAACGTTCACCTCGTTGACCCTCTTGCGAAAGGTGGCGGAAGGCGGCTCAACTGGCGGAGTCGTCTCGGGCGCGGGAGATGCGGTTTCGGACTTAGTTGTGCTCGCTTCGGGTTGATTGCCTGACGGCGGCGATGTATCCGCTGGTTTCTGCGCTGGAGGCGCAGTCTGTCGTGCAGCCTTCCGCGCGGCTTGCTGTTGCTGAGATACGGCGGATGGAGCTGAGGGCAAATCCTGATCCGTCGAATTCTGTGCCACAATCGCGGGCGGTGTCAGCGTGATAATTGCAGCAAAGAAGATGAGGATGCGAGAAAACATCGGTTTTCCGATTATAACCCTTAAGATTTCGCGCAACTCTCCGTTACGCGGCGAGCCGTCTTATCGTAGCGCCGGAACTTCTGGAAAGTGCATTTTGCTCCTGAGACTCTTATCCGCCTTCGCGTCGCTTCTCGAGTTTCCCCACGTCCAATAGAGTCCGGAATACGCGTATGTTTCAGGCAGGCCTGCGACCGAGTGTCCGTAGCAAAAGAGGATTTGGAAACCCGGATTCCGAATGTAGTAGTACCCTCCGAGATCCAGGAGGGTCGCTCCTCTGATTTGCGGTGTCGCGAGACCTTCACCGCCATGGGAGAAAACTTCGGCGCCCAGCGTCCACTTTTTCCCGATGTCCCGCTGCACCAGCCAGCCACCATACGTAAAATTCTTGTAGCCCGTCTGGGGAACAAGTTCCTCTCCTACGCCTCCGTAGGTCGTCCAGGGTCCAAAGCTCTTCTGCGCCCACATCGGCAGTTTCGCCCATGTCTTTCCAACGCCCAATCCTGTATTGGAGTTTCCGCTCGGCACTTCGATCATTGGGAAGATGCCAATCATTGGCCGGCGTTTTGTTTCCTCGAGAAATCTATATTTCACGCCAATTTCAATATCGCCAACGCCAAACGCGCTCGGGCCCGCGCCAGCAGGAGAATAGGTCAAGTTGTTGGAAGGCACAATGGATGCCGCGGGGATTACGATATGAAACTGCGTGTTGGGCAGGATTCCCCAGTTGAACTCGATGGCTGGTCCGGCTGTGTCCATCTCAATCCCGGTACCGCTCGCGTTTCCAAACGCATAAAACTCATAGTGACGGAAGTCCACTGGTTCCGGATCGTCCGTTTGAAACGGTGGACCCGCGTTCGCCTTCAGCACGACGATGAACAGCACTGTCAATGTAACCACGGCTGCTTTGCCGGTTTGTCTGAATGCGATCATCTCCTGGAAACATCCTCTCCGAATTTTTCCACGCGGAGCACACTCAGTGCGCTGCAACATGGTCTATGCGGCCAAGAAACTCTTGCAACTCCACTGGCAGTTGCGCTGAGAATGACAATTCGTCACCCGTTCTCGGATGTTGAAATTTCAACGCTGCCGCGTGAAGAAAATTCCTCGAAAGAGTATCAATGCTTTGATTCTTTCCCCGCAAAACTCTGGGCGCTCCATAGAGAGCATCGCCTACGACGGGGTGGCCGAGGGAAGATAGATGCACGCGTATTTGGTGAGTCCTTCCAGTGTCAATTTTCACTTCCAGCAAAGTGAATTTGCCAAGGGGAGAATCAATCCGCCGCTGCACCAGGTAATGAGTAATGGCCTCCCGTCCACTTTCCCGGCGAGCGGTCATTTTGGTACGGTGCACGCGGTCACGGCTGATGGCGCTGCTGATGGTTCCTTTGTCTTGCTTCACCCATCCGTGAACGAGGGCAATATATTTTTTCTTGACCTCGCGCCTGGCAAATTGCGCCGATAATCGCCGATGAGCTTCGTCATTTTTCGCAACGACGATGAGTCCACTAGTCGCCTTATCAAGACGGTGCACGATCCCGGGCCGCAGATCTCCGCCGACTACTGAGAGTTTTGCAAAGCGATGCAATAGCGCATTCACCAGCGTACCGCGGTTTCGTTGCGCTTCTGTCGCTCCCGCGCCAGCGTGCACCATCATCCCGGCGGGTTTATTGACCACCGCCAAGTCGTCGTCTTCAAAAACTACATCGAGCGGGATTTCCTCCGCAATCGCGCGCAGCGGAGGAAGTTGCACGGCCCCCAGAATTGCGATGCGCTCAGCCCCACGAAGACGTAGCGAAGCCTTAGCGGGCGCGTCATTCACCAGGACCTTTTCCTCAGAAATGAGTTGCTGTACGCGAGCGCGGCTGGTTTCCTGAATATGGGCGGCGAGGAACTGATCCAGACGTTTGCCGTTACTGTCGGGCCCGACGGCAATCAAGATGGGGAAATCTTCCGGCATGATCCGGATTCAGTAAAACATAATTGGGCAAGGCGGGTATTTTCACCTGGGTCGAGCAGGCAGTTGGAAGCCGCAGTGACGCGAGGAAGAGACAGTCCTTAGTAAGCCCTGGTCATCATCCCCACAAGCAACAGAATGGACAGTGCGATGGCGCCAATGCTATTTGCACGCAACATTCGGTACGTCGAAGGCCAGGGGAACATCAGCACGTCAAAAACCGGCATGAGCTTTTGTGGCCACAGGAGTCCGGCCAGTCCGATCGCAAGGGAAATCTGTGTAAGCAGAGAAATGCCCAGATGGTTCATTCAACGACTCCAGGAAGATGCTGATCGGACGGGGGAATCCGTTGCAGCAAGTCTGCCGGGCTTCAGCGGCGAGGTCAAGAAAAAAAGAAAAGGACGCAGGTTAAAGGTAACCAGGCTCACGCTGCGTTCTTGGAACCATTGTGCCAGCGGCTTTAACGGTCGGCTCTCGCGGGCATTACCAGCCACTTCAGGATCATGTTCACCAATCCAAGAACAATGCCTCCCCAAAACGCGGCGGCAAAGCTATGGATGTGGAATCCGGGGACGAATATGGATGCCAACTCAAGCATGACGGCATTGACCACAAACCAAAAGACACCCAAGGTCAGAATCGTCAGCGGGAGGGTAATCACTTTGAAGAAAATCCCAAGAGTGGCATTGATCAGCCCAATCACGACAGCCGCGATCAACGCGGCCGACGCGCTATCCACATGGAAACCCGGCACCACCCGCGATGTGATCCAAACGGCCAGCGCGCTTATCACCCAGTGCAGTAACATTCGAAGCATTTGGCATCCTCCAAACGCAATTAGTCTAATTGAAATTTCGAATAAGGACTCCGGGAAGAAAGTCTTATGCTTTTTCCGGGTGATCTGCAACTATCGCGTCGGCTTCAATCTCGACCAGCATCTCCGGCGAAACGAATGCGCCCACTGCAATCAGCGTCGCCGCGGGCCGGATATCCCGGAAGAATTCGCCATGGGCTTTGCCGACTTTTTCCCAGTCCGCAATATTCGTGACATACATTCGAGTTCGGACCACGTCCTTCAAACTGGAGCCGCACTTCCTCAGTGCGCTTTCAATATTTTTGATAGCTTGTATCGCTTGTGCGTAAGAATCGCCGGGTCCCACAATCTTCCCATCAATACCGGTGGCCGTGGTTCCGGCAACGAAAACGTGATTGCCCACCCGGACGGCCCGAGAATACCCGATGATCGGCTCCCAAGCGGTGCCGCTGGAAATGTTAGTTCTTTGCATGGCGCATTTTCGGAGGCTGCCATTATAAGCGCATTGAATTTCGCGCGCCTGAAACTCAATCCACCCCGCATTGCTATTGATAGGGCGCGACTGAAAGTCGGGACCTACCCACTTCACCCTAGAGTTTCGGCAGCTTCTAAAGGCGGCCACGGTTAGCAGTCGATCCTTCAGTCTGCCAACAATCGCGGGGATAAAACCTTTTGCTTCATCGTGTGTTCTAACTGGTAACTGCGCCGTTATGGTTGGCACGATGGTGGGGTGCCGGGCGCACGGAAGTTACTTGTGCATGATTTGCCAGTGAGCGATAACTGACCATGGAAGCAAGCGCGCAGAGCGGATTTTCGGGGAGGGCCAAATGATTCCGGATTCGCATCCATTGCAGCAGCTTTTCGTGGAACTCGTCGGGCGGCATTACGCTGAAGAAATTGGCATTCGCGATCCTCAGATCGTCGGCTACGTCGCTCGCCTGCTGTCGGAGTTCTGCGAGGTCGAGGAACTCCACAAAATTCGCAATGGCGCTGGAAAATCTCTGACTGATGTTGGCGAAATGCTGGTGGAATCGGATCCCGTCTTCGGACCTGCACCGTCTTTTGATCGCGAACGCCAGGTGCGCAAACACATTGGGGATTACACGTTGTTTTTTACTGGGATGTTTCCGGAAAGCATTAACCACTTCCGGCTGCGCCGCAACCGTACCGAAAATTTTATTGACTGGATGAAGGCCGGAAAAGAAAGTTATTACATCGTTTCTAAATTCGAGGACTTCGAATACACGAAGGTCGCGCCATTATTTGCCCGTCTGTCGCATAATTTTGAGCAGTGCGTGTATGGGTTGAATATGGTTAAAAATGACCTTCAAGAAATGCAGCACCCCATAGTGAGAAGGGCCGACGATATTCTGATGTAGCTTTTAACCACCGCTCTTGGTCAAACAGATGCTCTCCTCTTCTTTGGTCGCCTTCCCGGTACGTAAGAGTGCTTCTCTCCCCGTATGAGGAATGATCGCTTTATTAAATTTCTAAGTCACCTCGGGGCGGCAACCCTTATTCTGGCCGGGACCTGCCTTTCTTTTTTTAGTTGCGTTATAGCGTTCGGGTGGGGTATCCGAACAATGTCAGCCTTTGCGGCAGCCATCGCCGTTATCGGGTATGCGGTCGTATTCGCGGGCTACAAGCTTCTGCTGAGTTCCGACTGGCAACTATTGGCGGCCGCCTGCCTGAAGGGGCTTCTCCTAGTGGGAAGCACTCTGCTAATCCCGGCGATTACTGCATCTCTGACTCATTTCCAAAATCGGGAATTTCCGTTTGGATATTTCGCCGTGATCGGTTTCGTCTCCCTCTTTGGATATTTATGGTTTCGAAGGTACGCCAATCATTAGGAGCCTTGCGCCTTCCGATAAAAGCTCAGGGCCGAATCTCCTTGCTCCAATTTGCGATAGCGCCGAAGAGGCTCAAACGCGTCTCCCGGATCAAATTTGTTTATGTGTTCGGCGATGACGATCCCTTGGGGTTTCAGCAGCGACGACGCGGAGAGCGCAGCTAAAGTTTTGGTATATTCTTGCGTCAGCTCGTAAGGCGGATCAAGGAAAACGAAATCCGCCATTACGCTCCGCTGTTGAAGCGTCCGCAATGCCTGACCCACGTCCATATCCAGGACCTTGAAGCCGGCATTTACTCCCAGCGAACGCAGGTTGCGCCGGATTAGATCAAAGGCTTTAGGTGCAGCATCCACGAAGTGAACAACCCCACTTCCCCGGCTGATAGCTTCAATTCCCACGGCGCCGGTTCCCGCATACAAGTCAATCCATGCGGTTCCTTCGAGCGCTAAGGGATTTCCTGCGGTAAGTACGTCGAATAATGTTTCACGCAGCCGGTCGGACGTCGGTCGCAGACCTTGCCCGGAAGCTGGAAGCAACGGCCGGCTCCGAAATTTTCCTGCAATCACTCGCATTTAGTACCAGTAGTTTTTCCGCGGGGCACTTTCGATTGGGTTAGACCGCAACCGCGCGCCACGCTGAGTCGTCTAACTATATAGAATGGGTATAGCAGGATTCGGAATCCTTCAGCTATGAGAAATTGGTCTATTTCGGCGGGGCGCATTTACGGCGTGGAAGTCCGCATTCATCTCAGCTTTATTTTCCTTCTTATCTTTGTGGTTCTAACGGAGTCTGCTCCTCCCAGCACGGTTAATCCGGGTCGAAGTTTTGCATTGGTCGGCATAATCTTCGCCTGCGTGGTCCTGCACGAATTAGGTCATGCCTTCATCGCTAAACGCCATGGAATCCAGGCCAAGGCTATTATTTTGCTCCCCATCGGCGGCGTGACGCTGCTAGATGAAACTCAGCAACCCCCAGAGTCGAAATCGCAGATATGGAAGAGAGAGAGTCTCATTGCGCTGGCAGGCCCAGCGGTGAATCTAGGGATTGGGGCGGTTGCTGCCGTCGTCTTCCACCTAATATCGCCTGAAATTAATTTGTGGGCGCGGCCTTATGTGCATTCCACAAATCTTGCCCGCAGTTTTGTCTGGTCCAATCTATTCCTGGCGGCAATCAATTTGCTGCCTGCGTATCCAATGGACGGCGGCCGCGTGTTGCGCGCCGTATTTGCGCGCCAAATGGATTCAGTTAGCGCTACCAAACGGGCTGTGACCATTGGTCAGGCCTTTGCTGCGGTGTTCATGCTGACCGGCATGCTTTGGAATATTTGGATGACCATGATTGGTTTCTTCCTGTTCCTGGCTGCGCAACTGGAAGAGCGGTCGGCAGTCTTCCAGTCGGTTCTAGAAACGGTGCGGCTGGAAGACATTATGCTCACCGATTTTGCGACGTTGTCACCGGCCGACACCCTTGAGGACGCGCTCGAAAAAGCGGTTCATTCCCTCCAGGATGATTTCCCGGTGATCCGTGGCAGTGACATGGTGGGAGTTATCTCGCGGCAAAAAATCCTGCAAGTCTTGCGCGTGGAAGGCAATGGTTATGTGCAGGCGGTAATGAATCGCATTTTCGAGGTTGCACAAAAGAAGGAATCGCTCGCTTCGGCTTTCCGAAAACTAACGGCGCGCAACCTCAGCATCATTCCGATTGTCGAGGATCAGAGACTTGTGGGGATTGTCACCCTGCAAAATCTTATGCACTCGATGGCGCTGCTGGCGGAAAGCCGCAAGTTGCGCAAAGCCGCTCTGAATTCCTAATGGTCAGAATTTGATTACGAGTCCGCCCGCAGCTTCTGCCAAGTGTCCCCTGCCTCCGGTGAACAGACTTGGATTTTTGAAGCTCGGTGCCCGGTAGAACAACCCGCGATACTGAAACCGCAAGGCTATGTGAGATACGAGATCAGACCCTTTGAATCCTGGGATGTTGGAAAGAATTTTATAGTCCATCCCAGATCCATAAAGCACGGCGAATTCAGTCTGCTTCACCGAAGGTATCGGCACCTGAACGGTATTGATGAAGGTGTTGAAAGGATTGAACTCCAGCACTCCCGCGCCCCCGAAAACAAATGGCTCGAACTTTTCGGTTTCTGCCGGACTAAAAACGTAGGCCCCACTCAATTCAGTGACGTTAGATTGAATCCGAAAAACGTTTGGTGTGGTATAAATTTGCGAATCATTGCCGCGGGCATAGTTCGCCTCAACGGAATGTCTCGCACTGAATCGCCATCGCGCTGTTGCGAGGACCGCCGCGGATTTGGTGGGTGTTTGGACGATTCCATTGCCCGTGGTTTGCTTGGGCAACAATCCCGCTTCACTTAAACTCACATCGAAGCTCCCACCTTCCTGCGCAAATGCGGCCGAGGTTAGTAGAAGCAATGCGGCCGTCGCCAACCGTCTCTTTAACATCAGTCTCCTTGCGTACATGCGAATCCACGCCATCTCTAATACAGTTGGATGGCCTTCGCCTCATGGACTGCGGGAATTTTTTTCAGCTCTGAAAGGACGGCTGGCACAACCGGACTGTCCACGTGTACGACGGCAATCGCTTCGGCCGGGGTATTTGGCTTCACTTCGATGGTTCGGCGGCCGAGCGAAAAATTAGCGATGTTGATGTTGTGCGCGCCGAGTACCGTGCCCACTTTGCCGATCACTCCGGGAACATCCTGATTCCGCATATAGATCAGATTTGGCTCAAGCGGAGCTTCCACATCAATTCCATCCACGTGCAACAATCGCGGCGTATTCTCTCTGAGGACGGCGCCCTTTACGATGTGCTGTTCACTTTGAGTATCAATCTGGATGGAGAGCACGCTGCCCGCGCCTCCCTTTGAGGCTTTGGGCTTGAGCGTTTCTTCAACTCGCAATCCACGGGATGCGGCTATGGTGGCGGCATTCACCAGGTTCGCCTTTTCTTCAAGCGTGTCATTTAGGATTCCTTTAATGGCGGCATTGCGAATCAGTTCCGTCTTCCACTCCGCAATGTGTCCGCTGTAACTCAGCGAGATCTTTTCCATCGCGCCGGTGCTGATCTGCGCCAGAAACGAACCGAGCCTTTCCGCAAGGGCGATGTAAGGCTGCAACTCCTGATACTCTTCGTGCGACACGGACGGAACATTCACGGCATTTTGAATGACGCCGTGCTTTAGGTACTCCTTCACCTGCATGGCAATCTGCTGTCCCACGGCTTCCTGTGCCTCGTGAGTTGATCCCCCGATATGCGGCGTGAGGATTACGTTATCCATGGATGTGAACGCAGAATTCTTGAGAGGTTCTTGTGCAAAAACATCCAATGCCGCGGCGGCAACTTGACCTTGTTTCAGCGCTTCTGAAAGCTCGGCTTCATTCACCAGTTCTCCGCGCGCGCAGTTCACGAGCCGCACGCCGCGCTTCATCTTCTTGATCGAATCCGCATTGATCATTCCAGTGGTCTGCGGCGTCAGACCGACGTGAAGGGTCAAATAGTCAGCGGAAGCGTAGAGTTCGTCCAAGGTCGCGGTGCGAACGAAATTCTCTTTTGCCACCGCCGCGGAGACATAGGGATCGTGCGCCATCACCTCCATGCCGAAGGCACGCGCGCGTTTTGCAACTTCCATTCCGATTTTTCCCAAACCAACAATTCCAATTGTTTTTCCGCGCAACTCCGAGCCCTGAAGGGATTTCTTCTCCCATTTTCCCGCATGCATCAATTCGTTCGCGCGGCAGGTGAAGCGGGCCATTGCCAGCATGACTCCGAGTGTATATTCGGCAACCGCGACGGCATTGGCCCCTGGAGTATTCATCACCGCAATGCCTTTGCGGGTTGCCGCTTCCAGTTCAATATTGTCAACGCCGACGCCGGCACGCCCAACCACGCGGAGTTTGTGAGCGTTAGCCAGTAGCGCGGCATCAACCTGCACGGCCGAACGCACGATGAGGGCATCCGCAGACTCAAGCTGTGCGGCTAGATTTCCGTCCAGTTGTTCGGGAGTAATGACAGTCCAATCAGGCTCGCGCAACAGATTTACGGCGGATGCTGACATTTTTTCGGCAACAACAATTTTCATGATGGATGAGTTCCTTTATTTCGATAGTTAACGCTTCGTTGTGACTGCCAATGCCGCCACCAATGGGGCAACAAGGTGAACTAACCACTGCTGCGCGGCAGATTCGATCACCTGAACCCGTGCTGAAGAACGAGCGGGAAAGTTTACTGCTTGTGCGGCCCTCCAAAAACCTGATTCGGATCCTGTTGCACCTGCGTATATCCCGCAGGTATATCGAAAAGATCTTTATCTATGGGCGTTCTGGAGTACTCGGTTACTTCGATCTGCATCTCCATGAGCGAAGCGCTTGCTGTCCCGGATGGCTGCGGAGAACCGGAGGGCTGAGTTTGCGCATCCTGATCTGCTTTCTTCTTTTTCCTTCCAAAACCGCCGAACACACTGCCCATCCCCTTGCTGATCGCGTCCCTGGTGCTGGTCGGAGCCGAACTCTGGTCATCCGGCGGTGGTTGCGGTGGAGGCTGAGTCGCAGCTGGGGTTGAACTGTCATTTTGCGGAACGCCGGTAGCCGCCATTCCGAAACTGACGGTTTGTAATAGGGGCATGCCTTTGACCGTTGCCAGATTTTTCTGAAATTCCTGCATGGCTGGCCCCATTTGCGCGTTCATTCCCGCCATCATGTTTCCCATGGCGCCGGGCAGCCAGTCCAGTTGCTTTGCCATGTGCACGTAAAACTGTCTCATTTCGTCATATCCGGGTACGTCTGGCGCGATCCAGGCATCGGAATTCATTGTCATGGACGCGCTTTGCGCCTTTTCCTGAACCTTTGGGTCGGTGGACTCCATCTGCATTTCGATCTGCCATTTCACTTCCTTGGTCGGCAAGTCGAGTATTGTGCGCGTTGCGCTGGTTTCCTCGCTATGAATCTTGGGCGTGATCTTAATGTTGGCGGCTTCCGGGTGCTTGGTGATCGCCTTCTCTTGGGCCTGTTGAGCCTGCTGTTGCGCTCGCTGCATGGCCGCCTTAAATTCGTCGAAGGTCATGGTGGAATAGGCTTTTTTGTTTGTGTCAATGTTGATGAAGCGCTTGCCATCGAGATCAATGATCTGGATGGTGCCGTCGGAATGCTCCGAGCGCATCCGATTGGCCTTCACCATGATGGTCGTTAACTGCGGTTCGTTAATTTGACGCGCGCTCTTGCTGAAGACCCCCAGCGTTTTGGTCATGCTCATTAGGGTGCCGCCGGTCATCTTGCTCGATTGCGTGTATTTGAAATCAGCTCTTGAGATGCCGCTGGCAACGAGCAAGCCCGAGAACACCAGTACCGTACCCCTGCTTACGCGCATAGGTCCTCCGTGAAGATTCAATGTGTCTTTGAAAAAAGTGTATTCCGGATCTTTTCCTACCGTGCCGCCCCGGCTTCGACCGTTACATTCTCGCTCAAGCTGCGAGCAAAAACTTCCTGCGCGGCACGAACGGACGCTCCATACTGAACCGATTTGCCAGTGACACTGGCTAACACATGCTCAAGCGCTGCAAGAATTCCAACCGTGTCGAGATAATCGTAGTAGCCAATGTGCGCGATGCGGAACAGCTTGCCCTTCATGTCGCCCTGCCCATTGGCAACTACCGCGGAAAAAGATTCCCTGAATGCTTTGACGATCGCGCTTGAATCCACGCCCGCAGGCGGGTCAATCGCTGTGAGCGCGGCGCCCGGAGCGGAAGTAAACAACTTCAGCCCAAGCGCTTTCACGCCTGCACGGGTCATCTCTGCGGCCAGTTCAGCATTGTCAATCAGCGCTTTTCGTCCGGCTACCAGATCGCCTTCGCCCATCTGGCGGATGAAATCCAGTGCTGCCCCCAGGGCCGCGAATAGAGAGGTTGCCGGCGTGTAAGAAGATTCTCCCTTGGCCGCCGCTTTACGCTCCTTGCGAAAATCGAAATAGTAACGGGGATTTTTTGCGGTTTCCATGCGCTTCCACGCGCGCTCACCGATGGCGCAATAAGCCAGCCCCGGAGGAATCATAAGAGCCTTTTGTGAGCCGCCAATAATGACGTCAATACCCCAGCCATCCACGTCGAAGTGGGTTGTGCCGAGACCGGTGATGGCGTCTACCACTAACAATGTGTCGCTTCCACTATCTCGTACCAGTCGCGCAATACCTTTGATATCGTGGCGTGCGCCTGTGGAGCTTTCCGTCGCCTGAACATATACCGCGCGGACATCCGGGGATAGCTTCTGCCGGATCTGATCCAACGAAAACGTTTCGCCATAGGGCACACTGATCACTTCCACATTGCATCCGAAAGCCTTGGTCAGATCGCGCCAGCGTTCGCCGAACTTGCCAGCCGTCAATACAAGCACCTTATCTCCCGGCGAGGTCAGGTTTGAAACGGATCCTTCCATCACGCCTGTGCCAGAACATGCCAGAACTAGCACGTCATTATTAGTGCCAATAAACTCTTTCATATCGGCGAGCACTCGTGTATAGAGTGCCCGGAAGTCGGCGGTGCGGTGATGCATGGTGAACGACGCCATCGCGGTCTGCGCGGCAGGAAGTAAAGGTGTGGGGCCAGGAGTAAAAAGACGATTCTTCAGCAACATTTTAGGAATGTCCCTTTCAGAGGAAGATGCTTACTAGTTTATCCCGGAACGCGTTTCTTGGGGGTTGGATTCTGGAAAAGCCAATCATCAACCACGAGGACACGAGGCTATCTCAATGCAACCTTCGTGTAGCTTCGTGTCCTCCGTGGTTGAAGCTCTTGCGGTGCCTTTGCGCCGTTCCCGTTATAATTCTCGCAATGACCCTAACTGAACAAATTCAGAAAGACATTACCGACGCTATGAGAGCTCGCGATGAATTGCGGCTTTCAACATTGCGCATGGTCAAGAGCGCGCTCAAGAATCGCGAAATCGAAAAAATGGCGCCGCTCGATGAAAAAGAATCGCAGCAGATACTGAGTACGTTGATCAAGCAGCGCAAAGAATCCGTAGAACAGTTCTCGAAAGGCGGACGCCAGGAACTGGCTGACAAAGAAACCGCCGAAATCGCCATTATTGAAGCCTATATGCCGAAAGCCGCCAGCGAAGAGCAAATCGTTGCCGGTGTGAAAGCCGTGATCGCTGAAATGGGATCTCCGACGATTAAAGAAATGGGTGCCGTGATGAAAAATGTCATGGCACGCTTCTCCGGCGCGGGTATTCGCGTGGACGGCAAGCAAGTCAGTGAGGCGGTAAAAAAAGAACTAGGTGGATAACTGGGCGGTAAGTTAAAGACGTTACCTGCTGCGCTGCAGTTCGCGGTAGGCCTCGCTCTTCGATATCCCGCGTTCCTTCGCGACTTTCTTTAGAGCTGCCTTTTCATCCAACTGTTCTTCGGCAATAATTTGTGCGACTCTCTTGCGGACTGTCAGCTGCGCAACTTCGGGAAGAGCTTGCTGACTTTCAACTTGAGCAACCAGCAGCGTAATCTCTCCCTTGATTGGTTCGCGCGCGCTAATCTGATGCGTCAACTCCCCAGCATTGCCGCGTAAAAACTCTTCATGAATCTTGGTTAGCTCGCGTGCGATCACAATTTGCCGGTTCGCGCCCAGAACCTCCACCATATCTTCCATCGTTTCTGTTATCCGATGCGGTGCTTCGTAGAAGACCTCGGTCTGCTGGGACGACTTGATGCTTTCCAACACCTGCCGTCGTTGACCGCGTTTCGACGGCAGGAAGCCGTGAAAGCAAAAGGAATCTATCGGCAATCCGCTTGCCGCGAGTGCCGCCAAGAACGCGGACGGACCGGGGATGGGAATTACTGGTATTCCGCGCGCTAGCGCGAGAGAGATTAGGCGGAAGCCAGGATCGGAAATTCCTGGCATTCCGGCGTCCGTAACCAAAGCGATTCGCGTACCTTGCTCCATCTTTCGCACCAATTCCGCTGCGCGCGCTGGTTCATTGTGCTCGTGATAGCTTGTCACCCGCGATGCGATTCCGTAGTGGTTCAAGAGCTTTTGCGTATGGCGTGTGTCTTCACATGCGATCAGGTCCGCTTCTCTCAGCACCCTCAAAGCACGCAGAGTGATGTCCTCCAGATTTCCAATCGGAGTTCCAACCAGATAGAGAGCCGGTGCGCCGCTCAGAACATGCGCGGCGGCAGGTGCGACCGCTTGATCGTCAGTTTCACCGTTACAGGAATTGTCTCTTCCCGCGCTCATGGTCGCGGCGGCCGGGGCACATTGTTCTGCGGCGGTGCTGTCGGCGCCAGAGGAAGCTGGGAAGCTCCGTTCAAGAGGTCGCGCTCCTGGGGCGAATATTGACTAAACCGGCCTGATTGAATTGCCCGCTGCCGCGCGTCGGGAGGCATCGCACGAAGCGCCTGAATTGCATTCTTCACTGCCTGCTGCCGTTCGGGCGGAAGTTGCTGGAACTGAGAGTGCATTTGCCGCGCAGTCTGTTGCTGCTGCCGGGTGAGGTGCTCCCATGTTTCCATACGGTTCAAAATCCTTTGCTGCTGTTCCGGCGGACGCCTGCTGAAGTCCTGCAATCGCCTCTGCAATTGTTGCTGTCTTTGCGGAGGCAATCTTCGAAACTGCGGATCGCTTTGTAATGCCCGCCTCTGTTGGTCGGATGGAACGCTCCCGTACTGGCGCAGCCATTGGCCGGAATGATGTCCTTGCATGGGTGGCTGGCGATTTTCCGCGCGGCCTTGGGGAGGACGAGCCGGCGCTTGCGATGATGAACGAGCGGTCGGCGGACGGGGAACGGCCTGGCGCGATTGTTCATGTTGCCCACTCGCGAACCCCGTAGTCGTGCAAGCCGCAATAGCTACAGCCGCAACTAGAGCCCGCGCCGCGATGGAATTAAATCCAAGCACCTGTCTCCCCAGACAATCGCCAATTTTTTGCCAGCGCTCGAAAGCGCAATTTCCCAGTAAGACGTTTCAGGCCACGTCTCTTGCGTCCCTACTACGGGTTCGCCGTCACGTTTTGCTGAACTTCCAAATCGTCGAGAACGTCGAAGTCCGAATAGAGATCGTGATTTTTATCCAACGCCTGTAGGTCACCTACCGCGCTACCGGGAACAGCCGCCATCGAATTAGTTTCCCTGTAGCGGTAGCCGTCCCCCCGGAACAAAGTAATACCCACTACGAGAATTGCAGCCAGGGAAAACGCAAGTGCAGGTTTGCGGAACCAGGAAGTACGGAGCGAGGACGCGCCCAGAGAAGCGAATAATCCAACTGGCTGCTTCGCTGTTTCCTCGCGCAATCGCGCATGCAACCGGGTATCAAAATATGGCGAAGGCTCCGGAGCCTGCCATTCGTCAAGCAGCAACATGGTCTGACGAAAACCCGCGAGCGTTTCCGAACATTCGGAGCATGCCCGAAAGTGTTCATCCATTTGGGGCGTTACCGTACTCAGTCCGGAGGCCAGGTCCGGCATCAATTCACGAATCTCGTTGCATTTCATAGTTACATCCTTCATACAAATTCCTTCAACTGCCCGCGCAAAGTTTCATACGCACGGAACAGAAGAGACTTGGTGGCTGACTCGCTCAACTTCAAAACTTCCGAAATCTGTTTGTAATCCATTTGCTGGTACTTGTGCATCAGGACCGCAATCCTCTGGCGCTCAGGCAATTCCTGGACGCGTTGCCGGATAGCTGACATCCGTTCCCGCTGCACAATCATTTCTTCCGCGGTCTGGGACTTATCGGGAAGATCGAGACTCTGCCCGGTGTCTTCGTCTTTTTCGTCCAGGCTCACCACATTTTCTGCGCGTTCGTGGCGCGTGTCGCGCGCATGATTCACCGCGAGGTTCGTGGCAATGCGATAAAGCCAGGTGGTAAATTTAGCGCTCGCCTCGTAATTCTGCCGCGAACGGTACACCCGCAAAAAAACCTCTTGCGCCAGATCTTCAGCCGCAGCCGAATTGTGTGCCATGCGGAACATGAAGCTGACCATCGCCCTGCGATACTTTTGGACAAGGTACTCGAACGCGGAGTCATCGCCCGCCTTCACCCGCAGCATTACGTCCGCATCGGTTAAGCCAGTGACCGTACCGGTTCGCGCACTGTCAGTCCCGGAACGCGGTGCTGGACGGGGGATCGCCAATAATCCACGATCTATCGCCACGCTGCTCACATCTTGTTTAACCCCTTTCGGGGCGGAAAGTTGTGGTTCCGACGGCTCTGCTAGAGGTGCTGACGCGTCTTTGGGAGACGCTGCCACAGGCAATTTCCTTGGTGTGCAATCGCTCGGCATCCAGGGTGTGCGACCGGGATCGCTGGATCCTTTTTGGTCTCAGCCAATATATTAGGCTACCACGGGAGGGTATCAGCGAAGAGGCGAGCCTGCCAGAGATAAACTGCCAGGAGGTAACATTGTGAAAGCACCGCAAATCATAGACTTAGAACGGAAAAATAGTGCAACAAAGTGCCCATGTTGCAATAATTCTCATCCTTGACAGGCATTTTCTGACTGCTAGACTGGGGTTGGAAGAGAGTGGGTGGGGGTCAATTTATGCGCAGATTAGCCATAATACTAGCTGGATTCGTATTATTGATGAGCGGCTTGTGCTTCGCTGATTCGATCGCAGTGTCGCCGGTTAATCCTTTGAACGTCGTTTCAGATGCGAGGCAGAATTTCACCTTCGGGTGGCAGTTTACCGTTACCAGTCCCGTGACCGTCACCGAATTGGGTTACTACGATCCGAATCCAAAGGGCAAATTAAAGAACAACCATGATGTGGGAATATTCGCATCTGACGGGTCGCTGCTTCTTTCCACAACAATTACCGCGGGCAAACATACAACTGAAGACAGTTTTGCTTTCGTCACCGTCCCAAGTTTCACTTTGGCGGATGGCACCTACGAAATAGGGGCCGATAGCTTCGACAGCAAGGACTTGTTCATTTTCTCTGCCCCCTCTCTCTCGCCGATTCCGCAGATCACGCTGGGCGAAACCGGTCTTTTCACTCTTGGTTCAACATTTGGGTTTAGCTTCCCCACTCCCAATCAGGCCGGGGCCAGATATATGGGTCCTGATTTTGAAGTCGAATCAGCAACTGCCGTTCCAGAATCCTCCAGTTTCTCAATGTTAATTTGCGCGCTGATATTCTTCGCGTTCGCGGCATTCGCCTTCCGTCGCAAGCCCGTGAGCGTCTGAATCGGCTTTCTTCTCCTGACTGAAATGAGTGCTCACAGAAGCGCAACGCACCGTTGACGGCCAAGCCGGCAAATGTTTGAATGGAAAGCCTCGGGCGCTTAACTCAGCGGTAGAGTGCCACCTTCACACGGTGGAAGTCGTAGGTTCAAATCCTACAGCGCCCACCAACAACTTACGCGTGTCGCTCACCCAAAACGGGCACAATGGGGGCACAGAATGGGCACAACACCTCTTTGCGCCCTCTTTCATTAGATTTGCGCCTCCCCACGCGCCGTGAGAACAACAGATCGACGGCTCGGCTCTGCGCCTCCCGCTTCTTGTGCATCCGGGCATGAGTGTAAAGCTCCATTGTTGTGCTGATCTTAGCGTACCGCATCAATTCCTGTACCACCCTCACATCGTCCCCGCTTTCAGCAAGCAGTGAGCTGTAGGTGTGACGGAACTTGAAAGTCATTAAGCCCACGCATGAGTTTGGCTGCTAAGCCGACACGCAATTGATCGCCACAAATGCCCAAAGCATGTTTGTCAGGATTTGCGAACGCATCTGGTCTCTTTTCTCTGCCGATATGGCGCAAAGGCGCGCGCTTTAAAAAGAACCCGTTCAGGCGCTAGATGCGGAGACCGTGTCTGCGACCTCCGCATGTTGGGTTTGCCTCGATAATCTTCACTGCGAAAATTATTCCGGCAGCACAATTTGGCCACTGACCTCGAAGTCTCTGCTGGCCGATGGAACACCCGTTCCTGGCTGCCCGCCCCCGATGGACAGCGTGTACTTGCCCTGGGCCACGATGATATCTCCGAGATCGGTCACCATGCTCAGATCGCGCGGGTTCAAGTGAAATTCAACTTTTTGAGTGGCGCCCGGTTCAAGGTGGACACGCTGAAATCCGCGTAAGGCGTGAATCGGCGCGCCCGGAGTATCAGGAAACTTCAGATAGAGTTGTGCAACTTCATCACCGGCAACTTTCCCGGTATTTGTCACCGTCACAGATGCGTCCAGTGGGTCGCCGGCGTTGATTGGCGCGTTGGGCAGAGTGAGATCGCTGTAACTGAAGCTTGTATAGCTCAGTCCGTATCCAAACGGCCAGAGGGGTTCGCCTTCGAAGTAGCGGTAGGTGCGACCCTTCATGGAATAGTCCTCAAAGTGGGGTAGCTGGTGGACATCTTTATAGAACGTGACCGGCAGCCGTCCGGCGGGATTATTCTTACCGCTCAGAGTTTCGGCGACCGCAGCACCTCCTTCTTCGCCGGAATACCACGCTTCAAGGATTGCATTGGCGTGTGCCTTTTCCCAGTTCACGCCCAGTGCGCTACCGTTCATCAGAACAATAACCAGAGGCTTGCCAGTCGCGGCGACAGCTTGCACCAGATCTTCCTCAGCCTTAGGCATATCCAGGCTGGTGCGGTCTCCGCCGGAGAAACCGGGCTCCTCGATTGGCATCTCCTCGCCTTCAAGGTGGCTGGTGATCCCGACCACAGCTATGACAATGTCGGCGTTTTTCGCGGCAGTAACGGCCGCCGGGTCAGGCGCATTGTTCACCGGCGCCCAGATGAGATGTGCTTCGACCTTGCTCTCTCCCGTGTGGCCGTATGTAACGTGAACCTTCACGGGTTGTCCCTTTTCCAGATGAACTCGGCCGACGCCCGATCCGGCGCTATACATCTGCATGACCGTCTTGTCCCCGATCGTGACGCGTGTGAAGCCGTCGGCTTTCATGCCGACGAGGTAGTCGCCAGTTTCAGCAGCTGTGAGAAGACCCGTCCACTCTACAGATAAACCGTGGCTTCCTTTGGCCTCCTGGGGCAGGTTGCTCTCGGTCAAGTCCACAGTGGGCTCAACACGCGAGGTTAGCGGCGCAGACTTCGCATCAAGGCTGAGGCCAGAACTGTACTCGGCATTGAGACCCGGTTTTCCGTCAGGCGTGGTGAGCACAGACGTGGGCACCGGATTCCCCTGATTGGACAGGAACTGAGTTCCCGCGACATAGGAGATCTTCGCCTGCGGGAATTCGGCCTTCATTCCTTCCAACACGCTTACTGTGTGCGTGGGCGTGCCATTGTAGTTTCCAAGCAGTACCGTGGTCTGCTCGGCCAGTGGCCCGACCACAGCGATGCGCTTGACTGATTTGAGAGGCAATGTGCCGTCATTCTTAAGTAGCACCATAGACTGGTTCGCGATGCGGCGAGCGAGTTCGCGATGAGCGGCGCTGTCGAGTTCCTTTTCGTCAATCTTCGAATAAGGAACCATATCCGAGGGGTCGAACATTCCGAGACGCATTCGGGCGGTGAACAGGCGAATGAGCGCAGTGTCCATCGCGCTCTCAGGCAGATATCCCTGCTGCACAGCTTCGATGTAGGGCTTGTAGTCGTGATCGTCTTTTACCTTCGTGAAGAAATCAATGCATTCGTTGTCCATGCCGCGCTGGAGCGAAATGGCCGAGGCCTGCGCCTGAGTTGGACGGTAACGGTGACCCTCAAAGATATCGTGGACAGCGCCGCAGTCAGAGACGACGTATCCCTGGAACTGCCACGCGCCGCGAAGCGTGTGCTGCAACAGAAACTGGTTAGCGCAGGCTGGCTGGCCATTGATGCCGTTGTATGCGCACATCACAGACCCGGCATGGCCCTCCACAACCGCCGCGCGAAATGCCGGCGTATATGTGTCTTCCTCGTCATGCTTGCTGACGTCAACGTCAGTGAAGTGGCGCGTTGGCTCAGGCCCGCTGTGTACGGCAAAGTGTTTGGGAGTGGAGATCACGCGATAATAATGCGGATCGTCGCCTTGCATGCCGGTGACGAAAGCAACGGCCATACGACCACTGAGGAATGGATCTTCCCCATAGGTCTCCTGGCCGCGACCCCAGCGCGGGTCGCGGAAGATATTGACGTTAGGGGCCCAAAAGTCAAGACCTTCAAAGATGTTTGAGTGCCCGGCGCGGACATCCTGGGCGTGTTTGATCCGGCCCTCAATTCCAATAGCAGTGGCCATCTCGTGAATGCGCGGAGTATCGAATGTCGCCGCGAGACCGATCGGCTCGGGGAATTCTGTGGTTCCGTTCGCGATGACGCCATGCAGAGCTTCGCTCCACCAGTCATAAGCTGGAACGTTGAGACGCGGAATCGCCCGGGCCTGATTAACCAGCTGCGAAGCTTTTTCCTCAAGTGTCATCCGATGGACGAGATCCGCAGCGCGCTCTTGAGACGTGAGCTTGGGATTCATGTAAGGCAAATTGGAATTGTCTTGCGCAGTAGCAGTGCAGGTCATAAGCGCGATGCACAACGTGAAAACTGCCAACATGAATCTTCCGAAATAATTCATACTTTTCTCCCTATGAGCTGTTCCTGTGAGCTGTCGAATTGAAGTTAAGGGCAACTTGCCTGAAAGCAAAGATTCTGGCTGAAGAACGGCATTACATGATTCTGGAAACGGTCAGCCACCGCACTCGTATGGGTACCGTGATATTCCTCGAAGCTGTTCGCGATCGCGTATTTATCGAGAACATCATGCAGCTTCGCGGTGTCAACTCGTAAGCCGTCCTGGTCGCCGACATCTATTGCGATTGCCCGGTACTGCCGCAAATTATCAATGTACTGATCAATGAAGGCAAGCGGAGAGTTGGCCGTCCATTTTGCAACGACGTCCGCTTGGACGACCCCGTCCTTAAATGGAAGGTCTAGATAGAGCGGAGGATTTTTGGGGTCGGGCGACCATGCCGCCGCACTCGCCAGCATAGCGCGAGGAAAGAATCCCAGCTTGGCTGAATCTTCGGGCGTCTTTACTGACTCAAGAGCTTTTTCGAGGTCGGGGTTTGGCGGTCCCGCCGGCCGCGGCGCCAAACAGCAGGGACTCATAATGTACAGACTTCCGAATACATCCGCATGCTTCATCCCAATGCGCGTCGCGCCGTACCCTCCCATCGAGTGGCCCACCAGCCCGCGACTCAGCCGATTCGGCAGCGTCCGGTAATGGCCATCAATGTATATAACCAAATCATGCGAGATAAACTTCTCGAAGTCCCCCGTGGTGACTGAACTCGAATACATTGATCCATTGTGCAGCGTCTTCGAATCGGGTAGCACAACGATCATCTCTTTAGCACCCTGCGCAAATGCACCTTCTATGGTTTGCGGCACATGGATTTCATGAGTCCATTGCTCGGCGCCAATCGAGTAACCGTGCAGTGCGTAAACCACCGGATACCTGCGATGCTTATCCTTTGCGTAACTCGGCGGCAAAAAGACAATCACGTCGCGGTCTACGGCATCGCCTTCCAAATTGCCCTCCAGGGATGTACCGTGGACCTTAATGTGCTCCACCGCGACTGGTTTGGCGCCGGCCACAGCAGCAGGTACTTCGGTCTGTACTTGCGCAGAGAGCCGAAATCCCAAGAAACTCGTGATCGCCAACATCATCACGCAGAAATATTTCTTATTCACCATTAATGTCCTTTCCTGTACTTCGACTCGATGAACTACCGCACTGCAAATGAATAAATGTTGACGCTGAAGGGCGGGACCGACATCGTTTCGGGGAGAGCGGCAAGTGGCTGCTCCTGTACTTCAACTCCCGGCTTCTGTCCCACAACAATCATTGCGTCAACGCTGGCCGGTGCCATCCGCCAAAGGTGTCCTTCCTTCGCAAGCGTTACTCCACGAATGCCAAGCTTCAAATGCTGCTCGGAATCTGAAGGATTCAACACAGCGAAGGTGAGCGTCTTGCGATCATCACTGAATGCCGCACTTACGTCCAACGGATACGTATCGCTGCCCGGATTTACTGCGGGCTGATCGCCGCCGGCCGGATAAATTGGCTTGGGCTGTGGCGAATCTCCTGAGACTTCGACCGGAATTGTGCCGAAGTGGTCGCGATACATCTTGAATAGAAGCCCCGTCGGATTCAGGACTGCGTCGGTACGGCTCTCGCTCATCATCGCAATTGCGAATGTGAACGCGCCAAGCTGATAGAGATCGGAATGACGGAACATCTCGTGAAACGCCCAGGCATAGGCGGGTACGACTTTGTACGAATTTGGCGTCGCCCCGGTGTAGGCCCATTCGTCCAGACTGATCGGTACCGGTTTCTCTTTGAGTCCGGGAATACGTTTCAGGTACTCCTGATAGTGTTCGTATTTCACTCGCACCTGAGTGGCCGGCGCTCGTTCCCACTCGACGAGAGTTTGTGGGCCGGTGCTGACTTTTTCTCCTGTCGCAAGATCAGTTCGCTGCCCGCTGCGAGAGTAGAAATGTTCGCTGAGCATGTCCATGTTGTCGAGGCAGTGAGCGAGCAGGTTGCCGCTCCAGTCTCCGGGAGAGAGGTAATCAGGAACAATTTGACCATTGAGGCGCTTTGCCTGCTTCGATCCTGTCATCGCGTCGGGCATCGCGCCAGCCGCAATCAACTTGATCGTCGGATCAACCTTTCGCATCGCCTTGGCAAACATGTCGTGCTTAAGTTCCCATTGCGCGACGGGCATGAAGCCTAACTGCCACTCGCCCCAAGGTTCGTTTCCGACTCCCCAGAATTTAATGTGGTACGGTTCGGGGTGACCATTCGCGGCCCGCAATTTCCCCATCGGCGTTGTCACCGCGCCGTTGGCATATTCGACCAGTTGCGCGGCAGACCACTCGTCGCCGAAACCTCCGTTGACGGTGACGTAGGGCTCAACGTCCAGCAGGCGGCAAAGCGTCATGAACTCATCTGTACCCACGTCGTTCGGCTGCACTGCGTGCCACACCGGATCCATGATGGGTGGGCGCTTGTCCGGATCGCCTATCGCATTGCGCCATTCGTAACCGGAAACAAAGTTGCCTCCGGGCCAGCGGTATACGCCGGAATGCAGTTGCTTTAGCGCGGCTATAACTTCCGCTCGGAAACCCTGCACGTTGTTGGCTGGCATTAAGGAAACTGCGCCAATGTGGAAAGAGCCGGCGCCGGTTCCTACAATTTCAAGCCGGGCATCATCACTATCGCCCTGGGCTTGGAAACTGAGCGGCACCTTTCGATAGTCAGGCCCGATTTTGTTAATCGCCACTGTTTGACGATCGCTGGCTTCGTTGCCCCAGACCAGAGTTACTCGAACTTTGGTGCCGGGAGCGCCCGCCAGAACTATGCGGCCCTTGTACGCTTTCCCTTTGCGGACTGCCAAACCCGATTGTTGGATCCCACGCACATCCTGCGAATCCAGCTTCACCATGGGAGTGTGGTCGCCAACGTAAGGATGGTCGGTATCCATGACTACGAATTCTTCAGCTCCGATTGGCATCCAATGCCGGACGGTCATGCGTCTAAAGCTCGGACCGCTCGGCTCCGTGGGTGGATGCGAATTGATGGGGTAGTAAAACTTCCGGTCATCGAGCATTTCAGCCCATATGTTGTTGTTGACGATTCCGCCAATGTGCTCGAGGAACTGCCCGTAAATGTACTTTGAAATTGGAGCATCGGTCTTCGAAGCGTCAATGGTCGCGTTAACAGTTTGGGTTTGAGCAACGGATACGGCTGAGAACAGTATTAAGACGTACGTCGCAAAATTTAAGTTCTTAGGCCTTAAGGACACGTATGACTACCTCCATTTGCAAACCAGCCGTCCGTTCGTAAACACTCTCAAAAGAGTCTCGGGGCAAAATCCTTCAGATCGCGACGCCACGTCTGCCACTCATGATCTGTTCCGGGCGATTCATAAAAGACGTGCTTGATTTTTGCCTCGTCGAGTGAAGCATGCAGTTTTTGAAGTCGAAGCGCATCCTCTCTGGCTCATTTGTTCCGACGCCGACCCATGCGGAGCTTGGGATTGCTGGGTGCTTATTTCCCTTTCACACGCAGCATCATTTGGGTTCTGCCATCCAAGTGCACGTTCCGGCGTTGTGAAACAATCAGCGATCCCTGCGCGGAGTTCGAGGCTTCAGGAACCAATCCCAAGCCGTCTATCCCGAGAACGCCGCGACAACTCGGTGTAAGCGCTCCGGTGGGTGAACGGTCGTCTGCGGCGCCGTCCGGGGGATTCGGGCTTGGACTTCTTCCGAGGGTGCCTGCATTCGGATCGCCCATTGGACCGGCAATGTTTCCCTGATTTGGAAGTGGCGGCACTCCACCGATACTCCCACCGGCGGTTCCTGGAGCCGTACCCATCGCGGGGGCAGTTGACAACTCTACGTCCGGCGCGACCGCCTGAATTTCCAGCGACATCGGGAGGTCGTGACCATCCTTCAAGGCAGCATGGTCAAAGAAGATCCCTACGGCCGATACCGGTTGTTCTTTAGTTCGGGCCTGAGCCACGGTCACGCGACCGATAATTTTGGAACCTCTCGGTATAACAACCTGCCCGTCCGATTTCACATTCTCTGTTGTTTTCGCAATGACTTCATCGCCAACCTTGTTCTTCCGCGCGTCAACCCACTTCTCCAACATTACGGGAATCGTGCTGCCCGCCGACAATTGGGTTGAGTCGGTAGCTTGGGATTGCGCGGGGGCCCGCGCGAAACAGATAACAATCGCTATACCGATGGTAGAGAGGCTTGGTTTATTCATGACAGATCTCCTCTTAGGTCATACGCGAAAGTGTTGGGGTGGCCATTTGCAAAGATCCCGCCCACGCTGCTATTCCAGCCACTGCGGATTGTGGAACGTTCCATCAAAGTTGTGGGCAGTCTTGTAAAGCTCATACTGTCCGCTCTGGGCGGCCTTCTCGGTCTTTGCCAGCAGAGCGGCTACTTGCGTTTGCGTCAAAGGCTGAAACGTCCGCGCAACTTTCAGAGCCTGCTGCAATATTGAGATCGAGTCGCAGCCCGTAATCACCACGTTGGTCGGCAGGTTCAGCGCGTATTGCAGACACTCCACCGGTTCCACTGTCTTGCTTTGAAGAATTAGGCTGTCGCCCATGGGCTTCATGCCAAGGACTCCGATGTTGTGCTTGACCAGCACCGGAAGGACTTTCTTTTCGAAACTGTCGTAGTGCGCGTCCATTACGTTCAGCGGCATCTGCACCGTGTTCAGCGTGAATTTGTGGGCGAAGGCCGTCTCCAGCATTTTGAGATGGATGTCGGGACTCTTGTGTCCAGTGAAGCCGATGTAGCGCAGTTTACCCTTTTCCCTGGCTTCGACGGCCGCCTCCATGCCGCCGCCTGGGGAGAAAATCCGGTCTGGATCGGTGTCCCGGATCACTTCGTGGAATTGCAGCAGGTCAACATGGTCGGTTTGTAGCCGGCGGAGAGATTCGTCAATCTGTTTCGCTGAACCTTTCCTGGTCCGGCCATCAATCTTGGTCATCAGAAAGGCTTTTTGGCGGTATCCATCGCGCAGGGCTTTACCCATGCGGATTTCGCTTTCGCCGTCGTTGTAGTCCCAACAGTTGTCGAGGAAATTAATGCCTTCATCGAGGCCGGCGCGGATAATGCGAATGCTCTCCTGTTCGTCGCTTTGCTTGCCAAGGTGATATCCGCCCAAGCCGATGCAGGAAACCTTCTCTCCAGTGTTTCCCAGCGTGCGATAGGGAATACCGTTCTTGATCTCAGCCGCCCATGCGGAGGGAAGCAGGCCAGCGGCCGCGATTGTGCCGACGGATGTTTCCAAAAACTGGCGACGAGTGAACGCGCTGCTTGCCGGTTCGCGATCATTTGCCGAAGAGACTTTCTTCATCGCGGTCTCCGATCTTCGAAAACGCTATGATACATCCGCCATCAGTTTCGCAGTCATGGTCGTTCAAAATTATTCGGGAGCAAGGTACGGGATGAGAAGTAGCAGAAAGGGAAGCGTCGCCAGAGAAGTTGCGGCGACAAATTGTCAAGCGGGATTTGCAAATGCATGCGCGGTGCTTGTTGTCTTATGTCTGGTTTCCGCGGGCATGGGACAGAAACATCTTCCGGAACGAGGAGTGGCGCGGCATCGAGCCGCCAAGGGATCGGACGCAAAAGCCCCTAGCGGATTGGGCGGGAGCTATCCGCAGCTGATGGATATCACCGCTTCGACGGGCATTCAATTCGAACATTTCTCGAGTCCGGAACAGAAATTTATTGTGGAATCCATGAGCGGAGGCGTGGCGCTGATTGATTACGACCGCGATGGCTGGCCTGATATTTATTTCACGAATGCGCAGAGCGTGGACATGGCGATCCACGGGAAGAAGGCGCGGAGCGCGCTCTATCACAACAACCACGATGGGACCTTTACGGATGTAACTGATAAAGCCGGGGTGGGTTATCCCTGCTGGGCCATGGGCGCTGTGGTAGGCGACTACAACAATGACGGCTGGCCTGACTTGCTGGTGACATGTTTCGGCGGGGTGGTGCTCTATCGCAACAATGGAGACGGAACGTTTACCGATGTAACCAAAAGCGCCGGGTTGAGCGGCGACACGCAATGGGCCACCGGAGCCGCCTTTGGAGATTATGACAACGATGGCTGGGCCGATCTTTTTATTTCGCACTACGTGGATTTTCATTTGAACGATATGGCGGCATTCGGTTCGAGCGACACTTGCAAGTACCTGGGCATTGATGTGCAGTGCGGGCCGCGCGGATTAAAGGGATCTCCCGACAGTCTGTACCACAACAACAGGGATGGGACGTTCACCGACGTTACAGCAAAATCTGGAGTTGGAGATGCGGAGCGCCGTTATGGCCTGACGGCTGTGTGGTCGGACTTTAATAATGACGGCAAACTGGATCTTCTGGTAACGAACGATGGCCAGCCCAACTATCTCTATCAGGGTGATGGCACGGGAAAGTTCGTGGATGCCGGTTTTACCTCCGGCGTGGCGCTAAATGAAGATGGCGCGGCCCAAGCCAACATGGGAATCGCCCTAGGCGATTTTATGCACACTGGGCGAATGTCGTTTGTGATTTCGCACTTTGACAACGAGTACGCCGCCTTTTATCGCAACGAAGGCGGCATGAATTTTAAGGATATTTCGATGGCTTCGGGAATTGCGAAGGGCACAAGAGGATACGTGGGGTGGGGAGACGCGTTTGTTGATTTCGATAACGATGGCTGGGAAGATTTTTTACTGGTCAACGGACATGTGTATCCGCAGGTGGACAGCCTGCATTCCAAGCTGAGGTACGCCGAGCCGAAGCTCTTATTCGTGAATCAGAGGGATGGCACATTCAAGGACTGCAGTGATCTGGCGGGGGCTGCGCTCCAGATTCCGCAGGTAAGCCGCGGACTGGCCGTGGGCGACCTCTTCAATGACGGCAAGCTCGAAGCGGTGGTGGAGAACCTGGTGGGCAAGCCGATGATACTGCGTCCGGAGGGCGGCGCGCAAAATCACTGGATTAGTTTTCAGTTGGAGGGCGTGAAGAGTAATCGCCTGGCTTTGAATGCGCGCGTGCGAGCGACCGCTGGCAAGTTAGTGCAGACGGGCGAACTAATCAGCGGCGGCAGCTACCTGTCGCAGAACGACCTTCGCATCCATTTTGGGCTTGGCGAACATGACCGGGTTGACAATGCAAAAGTCTTCTGGCCGGACGGGAAAGTTGAGACGCTGACTAATCTGATCGCCGACCGCTTCTATGTGGTGCGGGAAGGGCAAGGCGTGGTTTCGACCAAACCTCCGGCAGCCGAGCGAGCGAAGCGACCTTAGGATTTCGCAGGGCGCAACACCCCGACGAGTGGCATGAAGTAAGCGATTACCACACATCTTTGCTCACTAATTGGTTCGAAGCGACTACAAAATATTTAGCTTTGGGATTTAGGCGGGCGGGCTGCAATGTAATCAAAATATTTCTTGACAAACTCTCCGAAACTGGGATAAAACCTCCCCATCCAGAAAACGATTGCTTAAAGCGTCTTCCACTTTTGTTTCCGGCGCTTGGGCAATCCAGTTTTCACCCCAGATCCGCGGCGAAATGAATCCGCAGCAATACAAACCGGCAATGACCACATCAGGCAGAACGTAAGGAGCCAAAATATGAGTATTCTCACGACCCTATCAGTCCGTCGCGTTTCAGGAATCTCTGCTGTCGCGTTCGTCGCTCTACTCCTAACGCTAACCACCGGTGCTTGGGGACAAGACAACGCCACGATAACCGGGACCGTCGCCGATCCCAGCGGAGCGGTGGTTGAGAACGTCACTATTACTGTCACCAACGTTGCGACCGGTCAGGTCAGAGAAGTTACGTCGAACTCGGTGGGCACCTATTTATTCGCAAACCTGGGGCAGGGTCATTACAACCTGGAAGCGTCAGTACAAGGCTTTCAGAAATACTCGAAAACTGACATTGTTGTGAACGTAACCCAAACTCTGAAGGAGGACATTTCTCTCAAGGTCGGGAGTGCACAACAAACGGTGACCGTGGAAGCGGACGCCTTGCAGGTGCAGGCGGAGACTAATGAGGTTAGCAGTCTCATCAGCGGTCAGCAGGTTACCCAACTGGCGACCAATGGCCGCAATGTGACCGCCCTTGCCGCCCTGGGCATGGGGAAGTCCAACAACCTGCCGTCTTATAGCGGAGCGATTGCCCTGACCAGCGCCAACGGCATCAGCTTCAATGGAACCCGCTCCACCCACAATATCTACCTGCTCGATGGAGGCGAACTGAACGATCGCGGTTGCGGCGGCTGTTTCAGTTCCCTGCCCTCAGTTGATTCACTGGCCGAATTCCAGACTCTCGACAGCAACTACGGTCCCGACTACGGTATCGGCTCAGGCGGAACCATCGCCATGGTCATCAAATCGGGTACCCGCCAGTACCACGGCTCGCTGTGGGAGTTCAACCGAAACGAAGATTACCAGGCCAACAACTATTTCCTGAATCTCGCGGGCAAGCCGCGGCCGGAGTTCCGGCTGAACATACCCGGCGGAAATTTCGGAGGTCCAATAGGAAAGAAAACATTTTTCTTCGTCAATGAAGAATGGCGGAGGCAAATTCAGGGTAGTCCGCCTTCGATTTCCAACACCATCGCGGCCGCTAATTTCCCTACACTCGGCCAGCCACTGACCTATGTTGTACCCTCCGGCGACAAGGCCCCACCGATCGTTCCGCAGACCACGGACCCAGCCAAGCTGGCCCTGTACACGGCGGATGGTTTGGCTGCGGGGAGCCCCTTCCCAGGGAACGTGATTCCGGCCAACCTGATTGACCAAAATTCGGTCCGGGAACTGAACGCCAACACGTTTCCACATCCGAATTTCGGAACTAGTCAATACATCGCATCCATCCCGCAGGTCACCAATGCCCGCGAGGACGTGGTTCGCATTGACCACAACATCAACAGCAAGTTTCAGTTGATGGGCCATTACCTGCATGACGCAGTGAGTGTGGGGTTTTTCCCGCCGCTATGGGGCAACAGCACCTATCCTACGGTGGGTACCCAAATGCTGAACCCTTCGTGGTCTTCGACCATCAAGCTGACCCAGACGTACTCAGCCTCGTTGCTCAACGAAACCAGCTTCCTTTTCAGCGGCAATACCATTCACCTCAGCCCTGTCGCCGGTGCCGGCAGCTCCTTTGCCCAACCTAGCGGATGGACGGCTACCTCTTTGTTCCCTCTTGCGTTTAACCAGGGATCCCGCATGCCCGAAATTGACCTGAGAGGAACACCACTCAATAGCACATGGAGCTCCAGTTATTTCCCCTGGAAGAACTCCTACTTTGGCTATGAGACCCGGGACGACCTTTCCTGGTCCCATGGCCGGCATCAGTTCAAATTTGGCCTCAGCTGGCTGCACGACCCCAAGAACCAGCAACTTCAGGCCAATACCCAGGGAACCGCCACCTTCAGCAACAGTTCGTTTTCGGGTGATGGGTATGTGAATTTCCTGCTCGGTGACGCTGATAGCTTTCAACAATTACAGTTCCTGGCCGGCAAGCACTGGGTCAATAACAACTACGGCGCCTACGTCAACGACAACTGGCACATCACTCAACAATTGACCCTTAACCTCGGACTTCGTTATGACGGCCTGCCGCACGCCTATGAACGCTACAACCAATTCGCGAATTTTGTCCCGGCGGATTACAACGCGGGGCTGGGTAATCCTGTCATTCCAGCCGGACAGCCCGGCGCAGGTACGATCAATCCCGCTACGCTCACAACGTTCCAAGGCCAGCAGTTTTATCTCAATGGCATCCGGGAAGCCGGCGTCAATGGCTTCCCCAACGGAAATGTGCAGAACGATTACAAAACCCTCGAACCGAGAGTCGGTTTCGCCTACAACATCGGCGGCGACGGCAAGACCGTGTTGCGAGGCGGTTTCGGACTATTCTTCGAAAGGGTTCAAGGCAACGATGTATATAACGCGGCGTTGAATCCGCCCTTTGCCTTCCAGCCTATTGCAACGAACGTTTACTTCTCCAACCCGAACACCAGCGCCCAAACTGGAGCAACTGCGGCTCAGGCTATCTTTCCCTCCGCGATGACCACTTTGCAGTACAACTACAGGAATCCGGGAACTGCAATGTTCAGCCTGGGTGTGCAACGACAGCTTGCCCAGTCAGTCATCGCAGTCGTGCAGTATGTCGGTACCCGAGGTTGGCACCAAAGCACCGACATACCAATTAACACCCTACCTCTGACCGATCCGAACAATGCTGCGAACCCCTACGGTATCCGGCAGGGCGTCGCTGGGCAGGTTCCGGATCCTACCGATCCCACAGGGAAGAAGCATCTTCCCGCGCTCAACGCGAACTTCTATAGACAATTTCCTGGCTTCAGCTCCGTTACGCAGGAGTCGAACAATACCAATTTCTCCTACAATTCTTTCCAGGCAGGTCTGCGAATTGAGAGCCGTCACGGCCTGACGACGCAACTTGCCTATACCTGGTCTCACGAGATTGATCTAGTGGCGAATGATCTCGGGGGAGCGTCCGATCCCTTCAACCTGAATTACGACCGTGGGTCGGGACAGTTCGACCGGCGTCACGTCTTCAACGCCAATTTCGTCTACAACCTGCCATTCTTCGGGCATAGTACGAATGGCTTCCTGCATGGCGTCCTTGGCGGCTGGGAAGTTTCAGATGTAACGGTTGCACAATCCGGAAGTCCGGTCAACGGTGGGAATGGCATTATCTATTCCGGCACCGACACACTCGGCTTGGGCGGCGGCACCAGAAACCGCCCTAATCAGGTGGCGCCAATCTCCTATCCCAAGACAGTAAACGCGTGGTTCAGCACCAGTTCGTTTGCAAATCCGGTAGCTCCCTGGAACGGAGGACCGAATCAAGGCTTTGGTAACGCCAACAAAGATGCGGTTGTCGGACCGGGACTGTTCAACTTCAACGTGGCCCTGTTCAAAACCATTAAGATCACCGAAAGGATGAACTTCCAACTGCGGTTCGAAAGCTTCAACACTTTCAACCATACGGAATTTAGCGGTGTGGATACAAACTCGGCTGATGGAAACTTCGGAGCAGTGACCTCTGCCTACGATCCTCGTGTCTTGCAGCTTGGCGCGAAGTTTACTTTCTGATATCGGACTCACCCCCAAGTGGGCTCGGCGGACATCCCGCCGGGCCCAATTTTTTGTGCTCGGTGATCACCTTATTGCGCGCAGCCTTCCCGGCAAGCGAGAATGCGAATGGAGATTCTTGTGACGCGAGTTGTGCAACTGGGAATCGCTCGGACCCGAATCCTGATGGCGATGCTGATTTTGGGAGCTGCCAGCTGCGTGGGACAGGCAGAAGCGTCCCCGGACAATCAACGCCAAACCGCCATTACTCTTGAGGAGCAAGGAAAGAATGCCGAGGCCGAGGTCGCGTGGCGGGCTTTTCTGGCTTCTCAGCCCTCGAACCCGGAAGCTTACGCTCATCTCGGTTTCCTCGAAGCCCGCCAGCAACGCTACGCGGAGGCGATTCCACTCTATCGCAAGGCTTTGGCGCTGAATCCGGCAATGCCCGGTCTGCGGCTGAACCTCGGCCTCGCGCTCTTTAAAGCTGGGGAGTTGAACCAGGCCATCCAAATATTCGAGCCTCTGCGAAAGAGCGAGCCTCCATCGTCAGCGGAGGCGCAACGTCTGACGACGTTGATAGGCTTAGCCTATTATGGATTGCAGAAATACACGGCAGCAGTCCCTTATCTGAAGGAGGCGATAGCCAGCGATCCGCAGAATCTTCCGTTCCGCCTGGTGTTGGCCCACAGTTGCCTCGCGTCCAAGCAGTTTCAATGCGTTCTTGATGTCTATCACGAAATTCTGACGTTAAACGCAGAGTCGGCTGAGGCTGACATGCTGGCAGGCGAAGCGCTGGATGAGATGAATGACCATGCTGGCGCGACGCAGCAGTTTCGCGCCGCCGTCAAGGCCAATCCCAAAGAGCCCAATGTGCATTTCGGTCTGGGCTACCTTTTATGGACTCAGGGTCAATACGAGGAGGCCGCTCGGGAGTTTCAGGCGGAACTGGCCAATGTTCCGAAACACGTTCAGGCGATGGCCTATCTGGCGGATGCAAATATAAAAATGAACCATCCCGACGTTGCGCTTCCATTGATTAAGAAGACGATTGAGATAGATCCGGGAATGGAAATGGCACACCTTGATTTGGGTATCCTGTACGCGAATGCTGGCCATCGGGATGATTCCCTCCGGGAACTGAAGGTGGCCGCCAAGCTAAGCCCTAACGATGTGAACGTTCACTGGCGGCTGGCACGGCTTTATCAAGTCATGGGAAGGAAAGACGAGGCAAACGCCGAGTTCCAGAAAACGAGGAGTCTGACCAAAGCTGCCGATGATTCGGTCTCCAGCAAGCTCGAGAAGGCACGTGTTAAGAGTAAACCGGGCGAAAGCGCGGCTGCGGCGGCGGACCAGTAACTATGAAGGGCGGATTTCTCATCGTGGAATTCTCCAAGTCTCCCTCGTCCTGCACCGACTCCAACCACCCCTTGCTCTCCGAGGGCTTGATCTTCAAAGCCTCCGTCTCCCCGAATCTGGGAAGGAGTCGCTTGCGACTGATGCGTTCTCTGTCCTCGATGGTGGAAGCGGCTTTTGCCTTGCGCTTCTTCGACTCTGGCGGCCGCAGCGAATAGCATGGCGAACATTGATAGACAATCATTGCGATCCTCGCGCTTTGAAGTCAACGCTCTTCTATGCCGCAGACCGTTTGAAGGACGCTCAAGAGGATCACGAAGGCCAGTTTCGGACGGTTTCCCTGATGTAACTGCGTGTCCGGTTGATTGTTTTCGCAACTTGACCTCCAATACCCCAGGGTGCCACTACCCCGGTTACGAAGTGAGTTTGGATTGAAACTGACCCACTACCGAACCGTTGATTATGACGGCCCGGGATTCACCCTTTTGACAATCGCCGTGATCGTCCCGCGCGAGAGCCGCGCGGAAATTTTGGAGTCTGGCTCAACTTGGGATGCATCTTTTAGCAGTCTTCCCGACGCGTCAAACACCAGGGCATATCCGCGGTCCAGGATAGCCAACGGCGAGAGCGCCTCAATCTGCCGCGTGACCCGATCTAAATGGGCTTTCTGTTGAAGCAGTTGGTTGCGGGTAGCCGCAATCATCGCCGCCACATGGGAGTCCAGTTCTTTGCGGATTCCCGCAAGCACGCGCCGAACGTCGTAATGCCGCACCGCACCCGCAGCCACCTCCCATCTTCGTCTGTTTTGTTCCAAGAGCTTTCGTTGAGATTTTTCCAGACGATATGTGAGGTCATCCAATTTCTGCTGGCGTTGATTGATAACGTCCATCATCCGTGCAAAAGCCCCGTGTTGAGCCAATTCCGTGAGCGCCTGCCTGCCTATAAGCAACCGGTATCTCATGGCGCGCACAAGGCGCAAATGCAGTTCATGGGATTTTTCCTCGATGTCTTGCCGTGATCGAATTACCAATTCCGCGGCAGCGGAAGGCGTTGGAGCGCGCAGATCGGCGACAAAATCAATGATCGTGAAATCGGTCTCGTGGCCGACCGCGGAAATGACCGGGATTTGAGAAGACGCCACAGCGCGCGCTAAACCCTCGTGATTAAATGCCGCGAGATCCTCGGCTGAACCGCCCCCCCGCGTCACTATGATCACGTCCACATTGGCTGCCTTATTGAAATACCGGATACCGGCCGTCACTTCCAGCGGCGCGGATTCTCCCTGTACTTGCGAAGGAAAAATCAGAATATTCGCAGTGTGATGGCGCCGTTGCAGAATGTTCAAAATATCCCGCAGCGCGGCGGCCTGCGGGGAAGTGACGATTCCGATCCGCCGTGGTAACGTCGGAATCGGTTTTTTTCGGTCCGCGTCGAACAGTCCTTCCGCTTCCAGTTTGGCCTTGAGTTGCTCGAAAGCAATCTGAAGCGCGCCCGCTCCCTTCGGCTCCAGGTATTCCGCGGAAATCTGCAACTGACCGCGATCTTCATAAATCGTGATCCGTCCCCGCACAACAACTTGCATCCCGTTCTCGGGCCGGAACCGCAGCAGCTTAGCTTGCGAGCGAAACATTACGGCGCTGAGCTGCGAATTCTGATCCTTCAATGTGAAATAGAGATGTCCAGAGTCGTGCGCCCGGAAATTTGAAATCTCGCCTTCCACCCATGTATCTCCGTATTCGCGCTCAATGTGGGTTCGGACCGCCGCCACCAGATCGCGCACCGTCCACACCCGCCTGTCCGGAGGTCTGAAGGTGAACCCAAGTTGATCGGCAAATGCCATGGGAAGAAGTCTAACGCAGAACCGATTCGCGCCCCTGTAGGGACCGGCGTCCCCGCCCCTCCAAGCGGAGCAAAGCTCCGCAGGACGTCGGAAGAAATACTCGTCAGCCACGCTAAAACAGTCGTTCCTGCCTCCGCAAATTTCCAAACGATCCAATGTTGGCCAGCGCAAACGTGAAGCGGAACTGATTCTCATTACGCACCGAACCTAACCCAAAGCGGCGGTATTCGAGGTCAACTCCGCAACAATCCCAGTTGTATGCAGTCTGTATGGATCCATATTGCAGCGCATTTAGATTGGCGTCATATCCTATGTTCGTCGCCCCGCTGAAGCCTCGCTTGCCAGGATGACCGTACCCCAAAACGACGCGGAACTGGTTAAAAGATTGTTCAGCAGACGGGGAGGCCGTTACGGCCTGTGCTGTGTTGACTTGCGAAACTTGAATTCCACTGGCGGCTTGCAAAAATGCGTCGCCGCCACCAACAGTGAATTGTCCGAAACGGAAATTGAGCAGAGCCGTACTGGTATTGATGCGGTGCTGTTTAAAGTCGTAGTCAAAATCCCATTCAACATCCGTGTGATCGCTGTTCTGAACGCGAAGCCGCGAAATTAACGGCGAAAGATTCCGGGGCGCCGTCAAGAAGGCAATACCGGTCAAGTCGAGGGTTGTACTCAAAACGTTCGGGCGCCCCGGCACCAGTGCGCCTCCGAAAGTTGGATCAAGAAAATATTTTTGCGCCAGCTCCCACGTAACAACTTCCCGCGTCTGCTGTTCGAGCTGGCACGGCTGGGTCTCGGATTGTTTTTCGCGCTCCCACGGAACTGAACTTGATGCCACAGGCCCTCCAACCATCAGCGCGGGCATTCCTTCGGTTTTGCAATCCTGCTGATTCGTCTTCGACTTTGCGTACAAACGATTGACCACCGAATACTCAACTTCGTTCGTGTCGCTTAATACATCCCTTTCGTCAAAGCGAACGATGTTGGAAAAGTTATTTACGCCAGTCACGTAGTTGTAAACCACGCGTGGCTCGATGACATGCTTCCATTTTCGTCCCAGCACTTCCTTGTCGAATACGCGCTCCAAAGACGGCGGCCTCAGTTCTACCGCCCCTTCCAACGCTTTACGGTCAATGACACTGGATTTCGGTGTTCCTACTTCACCGAAAGGCAGTAGCTGTTCGGTGTAAAGCGTGTTTCGGACGGCGAAATCTGGACGAAGCGACCAGCCATGAAATTTTAGCGGAAGCGATAGATCCGGAGCGGCATCGAAACGCCCCACTAGCGGCGCGGTGCGAAATGTAGGCTCGCTCCGCGAAAGCCCCTCGGCCGCGCCATCATAAGACCAAAAGAAGGGAGACCTCCCAATTTGATGATCAACGCTGGAGAGTTCCAGCCCCGGAGCGTGAAGAATCGTAATTAAATCTCCCGGCGTAGTGCTCTCGAAATTTTGATAACGCTGCACCGTAGCGTTATAGAAAAATCCTCCCGTTGTATTGGAAAGAAACGCTTGGGATTTTACTTCCGAATTAACCGCCTGCGTGAACACATCATTAAAGGCAAGGCGAAATACAAAAGAATTCAGGTAATCAATGTTAGCGACGCCGCGGAAGTGATGCGCAAAGGAGCCCTCGGCATTGAGCTGGACTTCGGTCCCACCCTGGTTAACGCCCTTCAGCCCGCGATCAAGCACACTGAAGAAATTCAGATCCAAAAATGATGTGTCGGTGGGGCGAACTCGAAAATTGCCCTGCGGAGCCCATCCCCGCGTGGAAAAATATTCCGCGCCCAGAGTTGCGTCCATGCTGCGATTGATGGCCCAGAAAACAGATTCCCCCAGAATATTTCCTTTCGTGGATGACCGCCCGACGTTCGGAACGAGAATACCCGAGTGTCTCGGCGAGCGCTCAATCGGATGAGTCGCAAACGGCAGATAGAGGATTGGAATTCCATCAATCCGAAAAGTGCTGCGATAAATGCTCGCGTTCCCACCCACTTCAACTACGACTTTATGCGCATAAAATTGCCATTTGGGACGCGGCAATTCACAAGTGGTTATGGTTCCATCGTAAACGACGTAGTGATCGGGACCCGTTTTACGCACTGACTTGCCGCTGAAAACGAAGGGAGTGGCCGAGGTAAGAATCAGACGTGATCCCTTCAGCCGCATACCGATGGTTCCACGCACGTTTTCAAAATTTCCAACTTCAGACTGAAGATTGTAAGATCCACGGCTGGCGCTGATATGTTCGTCATTCGGACCGCCATCAAGCACCACATGGCCATCCACCGTGGCCTCCCCCGAATCGCGGTTGTAAGTCATTTCATCGGCATGCAGAATGAAAGTCCCATAGTGAATCTGGGCTTCCCCATGCAGCCTGATCACAGGTCCATTGAGTTCCTGAGTGATCGCGGTCCAGCTGACATCCTCGTATGTCTGCGACGGGTCGTCCGACAGATTTTGCGGAAGACCCGATTCGTCCAGCGACGTCCGCAACTGGCTGGTAACTAAGGGAGGACGCAGTAGTGCATGACAAACGAGTGCCGCCGTGATAAGGAATCGTAAGCGGGACTTCATTGCAAACGCACAAGCATTTCGAATAAAGAAGACACGATCTCGGTCTGGGATATCGGTGACCTTAGCATGTCACCAGCTTAGTGGCAAAACGCATACCCTTCGATCTCTTGTCGCTTGCAAACTCAAGTACATGAAATCCAGATTTGAACCCGATCGAACTGCCACTGGCGACGCCTCGGATGCCCGTGTCGTTGCGGATTTCATTCGTCCCAAATTAAACGATCCCGAAGCGATCAAACCCGAACCAATCGAACCTGAGGTTACCGAACGACGATACGTAGATCCTGAGTCTCTTGCCCTTGACTCCTATGATGCGAGTGAACGGCATTTTGCTATCAGTCTCAACGAATCTGCTGCCGTCTCCTCTCGCTTTGTAGTGGAAGATCATCCGGAAGGCAACGATATTTCGGACGTGGCTGCCAGGACAAGCGGCGGAGCACCATCCGTTAGCGAAGAAGTTGAGGAAACCGGCGGCGAAGGCATCACCATGCCACCCTCCAAGCGACACGATTCTTTAACATTCTTCGGTCACGAACCGAATCGCGCTGAATTGGATACTGAGGTTCCCTGGAGGCAAGAAGTAAGTGCACGCTTAACCAGGTACCAGGCTCGCAGGCGCGTCAGAACACCCCGATATCCTTCATTGCAGCTTAAGTTTGAGACGCCGGAAACGTGGCGCGCCTCCCCTGCGGAGGAATTACGTTCCGGTCCTGCTCCGAACACTTCGGCGCTCGCGAAGAGTATACCGGCCACAAACGCTGCACCGCTAGCAATTCTGCCTTCTCCTTCGCTTGAGTCCAGTTCGAGGATTATCGAGTTTCCCCGATCTTCAACCATTGCGCCAAACCATTCGGAGGAACTCGCGGAACCCGTCTTTGTCCGGCCGCGAATTATGGAAGCTCCGGAACTTGTTCCCGACACGCCCTCCCTCGGGGGCATTCTGATCGAACCAATGGACGCGCCAGCGCACGAAAAGCGTCCAGGCTTCGAGATGCCTTTGCAGGCAGCGCGAATGGCAAGACGGCTGGCGGCTACGCTGATGGATGCGGTAGTCGTCTTCGCTGGATTGGGGTTGTTTGGTTATATCTTTTCACGAGTTACGGCCTCCATTCCTCCGATTCGCGCCGCCGCTCCAATACTGTTAGTTGTTGCCTCGATTCTATGGGCGGCCTACCAATATTTGCTGCTAGTTCATTGCGGAACTACACCGGGCCTGAAGCTGGCAAAGTTGAAGCTAAGCCATTTTGATGGCAGCGCCGTTCCGCGAAAAATGCGGCGCTGGCGCGTGCTCGCATCCGTACTTTCAGGCCTCTCATTAGGCCTGGGATACGCATGGTGCTTCCTCGACGAAGATCAATTGTGCTGGCACGACCGCATTACCCGCACTTACATCGCTCCGAATGCTTGAAAGCACGCTCCCGCGGGGCGGACCGCGCCTGCCTCACTATGCAAGTCAAAGAGCATCCTCGCTGCCTTTGTGTTAGATTTTTAAACTTATACCTTTCGCAAATCTAAAAAACTAAGTGTCAACTCCAGTCCAAAACATGCGGCCAGCGGTCAAGGTGTTTGTCGCCACAACGGTGATGCTGACATTCATCTCGTTCTGGCGCGCATCTGCCATTGTGCTTGCCGACCTCGCGTCCTCCGCTTATTACGCTGGCGGAGACGCGGAAAAAGTAATCGGAAAGAGCGCTCCCTGGTTCATTCTCGCGGTCATGCTGTTCAGTTATGCCGTGCGTGCCCTCTACATCGAGTCGAGCAGCATGTTTGTTCGCGGCGGCGTGTACCGTGTGGTCAAAGAAGCGATGGGCGGGACGCTGGCGAAGATATCCGTTTCGGCTTTGCTCTTTGATTACGTGTTAACCGGACCCATCAGCGCGGTGTCGGCGGGACAATATCTCGCTGGATTCGTAGAAGACATTGCCCGCTATTCGCACCATCCTTTTCCGAACTTCCCTGAAAACACATTCGCCGCGGGTTTCGCGGTTCTCATCGCCCTCTACTTCTGGTGGAAAAATATCCAGGGCATTCACGAATCCAGCGGAAAAGCTCTTCAGATCATGATCGTCACCACAGTGATGGTCGTGATCCTGATTGTTTGGTGTGCAATCACGATCCTGCGAGCGCCCATCCAGATGCCGCCAAACCCTTTGCATCCCGGGGTCGTGCCGCTTACTAAAGAGTCCATGGGATGGCTCTATGGCTCATGGGTAAGCCATTTGACGTGGATCATTTGCTTCGTTGGATTCGGACACTCCGTCCTCGCCATGAGCGGCGAAGAGACTCTGGCGCAAGTCAATCGCGAGATCGAACATCCCAAGCTCAAGAACCTCGAAAAGACAGGCGCAGTAATTTTTGTTTACAGCCTTCTCTTTACCTCGCTGGTTTCGTTTTTTGCGGTCATGATCATCCCGGACAAGGTGAGGCCGGAATATTTCGGGAATTTAATTGGCGGCATTGCAATGTTCCTCGCGGGACCGACCTGGGCCCGGCTCTCTTTTAGGGCGTTCGTCGTTTTGGTCGGAGTTCTGATTCTTGCGGGCGCGCAAAACACTTCCATCGTCGGCGCCAATGGCGTTTTGAGCCGTATGGCTGAAGACGGCGTTCTCACCTCGGGCTTCCAGAAGCCGCATCCGCGCTTCGGCACCAGTTACCGCATCGTCAATCTGATCGTGATCTTGCAAATACTCACTATCATTCTGACTCACGGCAATGTATTCATTCTCGCCGGCCTCTATGCATTCGGAGTCATATGGAGCTTCGCCTTCATGTCGCTGGCGGTTGTGGTACTGCGCTATAAGAATCCCGGAAACCGCGAGTGGCGAGTGCCGGGCAATCTCACTCTATTTGGCAAGGAAGTGCCGGTCGGCTTGTTCGTCATTTCAATTGTTCTTTTCATTACCGCCCTGGTGAATCTTTGCACCAAATCCGAAGCCACCATCGCCGGCGTCATTTTCAGCGGGGTCTTCTTCAGCATCTTTGCCTACTCCGAACACCGCGTCGCTAAAACCAACAAAGGCAAACCCGAGGGATTGGCGCAGTTCCGCGTTTACGGCAACGAAGAGCTCGGCAGCAACGAATTGGGAGTGCGTCCCGGAAATGTCCTGGTCGCAGTGCGTGATCCCAGAAATCTTTACTATCTGCGAGAAGTACTCCGGCGCACCGATACGACCAAGCAGGATTTGGTTGTAATGACTGCGCGCCTCTATCAGCGCGAACATTCTTTTAGCGCCCGCACCGTTTTCGAAGCCAATGAAATTTTTGACCACTATGAGCAGGAGCTTTTCACCGCGGCAGTCGCGGTTGCGGAAAAGGAAGGCCGTCCAGTGTCACTGCTCGTCGTTCCAGCCGGAGACGTTTTTGACGCGATCGTGGTGACCGCGCAAAGATTGGATTCCAGTCGAATCGTCTGCGGCCTGTCGAACAAACTTACCAGTGACGAACAGGCAAAACTTACGGGCGATGCATGGGAGCGGCTACCCGAACCCAGGCCCCGCCTCATCATCGAGGTTCATGAGCCTAACGGAAAAGTGCGGGAGTATCCTCTCGGTCCTCACACGCCTCGAATGCGTCCCCAGGATCTTGAGCTGATGCACAGAGTCTGGCTCGACATCACCTCGGACCCCCGATACGCGGGCGCTCATCACTATCACATCGTCGCCCTTGCTCTAGAAGAACTCCAGCGGGAACTCGGTAGCCCCGATCGCGCCGCGCTTCTAGCCAAGCTCCTTGACGAAATGCACAAGGATTCGGCGAGCTAGACCGGCCGATTGCCTTTGATCTACCCGATATCGCCCTGGACCCCCTTACGAGGATTCGTCATCTGCCTTTCTTCTTTCGTTCTTCTTTCTGGGGCCGCGCCCCGCGCTTTTCAAATTCACGCTCGCCGTCTGCAGCTTATCGAGAATCTGCCCCGCCTGTTTGTGGCCAATATTTCCCGACAGCAGCCGTGTGATGACTTGCATCAGGGCGCGCTGCACAGACGCCGCATCTTTAAGCGGTGCGGATTCAAGCCATCGCTGGCGCGTCCGCTCAGCCATCTTTCTCCTTTGCCGGGATCGCTCCCGGTGATGGGAATAGCAGTACTGCGTCAGCCGCATGGCGGGGGACGCGCAGCGGGTGGTGTTGTCCATCCAGTGCTGGCATAGCGGGACTGTAGCTGTTTTCATGTGTCTTTCCAACGTATAGTTTGGGTGCGGCGATTTCGTCGCTTTGCTTTGCCTTCAATTAGCCGCCCCGGGCCTTCCCCCCCACTCCCCCACTTTGCAGATCAGTTAAGAATCATGGTGTTGGCGGTTTTTTGTCGCTAAAAGCCAATTTCTAAAGAAGTTAAATACTTAGTTCTTTTGAATCATGTGCTTACGGGCTCGTTTTCGCTTTCCAATGGATTTAGGGCGGTCCGCGCTCTTCTACTGGCGCTGGTCCTTGTGCTGGGGCAATGATGGAATGATTTGGCTGTGGACGGCAAGGTCAGATGTCACACAAGAGGCTGTGGAAAATAACCTATAGAGATGCCGTTAGCCTGCGGCGCCTTCAAACCCGCTATGTGGAGTATACTGTGGAATAGGTTCCACATTTATGCAAATCGTGCAAATCGTGCTGGATGAAAAGCTGTTACACGACGCCGACCAAGCCGCGAAGCGAACTAAGCGAAACCGGTCGGCCCTGGTGCGTGACGCCCTGCGGGAACATCTGCGCCGGTTGGAACTGCGAGCCAGTGAAGAGCGCGACCGCCAGGGCTACTCTCGATATTCGCAAGCTGACGCGGAAGCGCAGGTTTGGGAATCGGAGGCCACGTGGCCGGAAGAATAGCCGGAGGAAGAATAGCCCGAGGCCGGATCGCCCGAGGTGAGGTTCGGCTCTACAAGTTTGCGGAGCCTGACAAGACGCGACCGGCCCTGGTGCTGACCCGCAACAGCGCCATTGCGTATTTGTCCACAGTCACGGTTGCGCCTGTCACTTCCGCGATTCGCGGCGTGCCATCGGAAGTCGTTCTGACTGAGGAGGACGGCATGAAGTCCCCGTGCTCGGTGAACCTGCACAATGCAGTTACGGTGTCGCAACAGCGCATGGGAAAACGTGTGGCCCAGCTTAGTCCCGCACGGATGAATGAAGTGCGTGCCGCCCTGCGCTTCTCTCTGGGTTGCGATTCAAACTAGGGATTGGGAACGTTCCGTCCGTCGCCAGGTCTTCCTGTCCCAGGTCTTCGGAAGTAGACACTGTCGCGATCGCAGAGCATTTATACTGATCTTTCCCTCTAACAGACATATCGTTTTTAAGCAGAAGCTTTGCCCAATGGAGGTTGCCGTGCCGTTTTCTGATCGTGGCTCGCTTTGGGGGCGGTGGGATTTGCACTTCCACACTCCTACGTCGTTCGACTATAAAAATGGGTCCGTTACCGATGAGCAGATTGTTGAGGAACTCAAGAAGGCAGGCATCAGCGCCGTCGCGATCACAGACCACCATGTGATTGACGTTCCGCGCATTCGTGCGCTGCAGAAGCTAGCGGGCAACGATCTCACCGTGCTTCCCGGGATTGAGTTCCGGACTGAGCTTGGAGGTAAGGAGAAGGTGCACCTGATTGGTATCTTCCCGGAAGATGCAAATCTGGACGAACTTTGGACAAAGCTAAGCGGCAAACTGGAGATTACTCCCGAAGACGTCAGGAGGAAAACGGACGAGGCAATCTATGTTGACTTTAAGGAGGCCGCAGAGTTGATCCGCGTCCTCGGGGGAATTGTCACCACCCATGCCGGAGGTAAGACCAATTCCATCGAGAATATCGGCAACAACACAGTCTTCAAGATGGCATTAAAGACAGACTTGGCGCGCGAATGCGTCGACGTCTACGAGGTTGGCAAGCTGAACGACCGCAAGGGCTATGAGGAAGTCGTCTTCCCCACAATTGGGAAGGTCCTGCCACTCATTATGGGCTCGGACAACCACGACATTATGCATTACGAAGTCAAAGCCACCTGCTGGATTAAGGGCGATCCGAGCTTTCGGACGTTCCAGCAGCTCACCAGTGACCCACAGCGTGCTTTTCTGGGGGAGGCGCCAGTGGAGATGGCGCGGATCGACAGCAATCCAACCAAATACGTATCGGAGATTCGTTTCGTAAAGAAGCCCGGCTCGAAGTTAGAAGAGGACTGGTTTTCGGGCATCGTCAAACTGAATCCAGGTTTGGTTGCGATCATCGGCAACAAGGGCAGTGGCAAGACGGCTCTTGCGGAGTCGATCGGCCTTTTGGGCAACTGTACCTCCGCTGACGCGTTCTCGTTCCTGAATGAGAAGAAGTTTCGGCAAGCACGCAACAACAAGGCGAAAGAGTTTCAGGCAACTCTGATATGGCGCAGCCAACATTCGCGCACACGTTCTTTGGATGCACAAACGGACGAAAATGCGCCCCCGTCAGTTTCGTACATCCCGCAGAGTTATCTGGAGCTGATTTGCAATGAAATCAACAATCAGCCGGGCGGCGCCTTCGACAAAGAACTTAAATCCGTAATCTTCTCGCACGTTTCGGAGGACAAGAAGCTTGGAACGGAGTCCCTGGATGCCCTGCTCGCGTTTCAGACGGAGCCGCTTCAACAGCGGTTGGAGGTCCTGCGCGCCGAACTCACGGACGTGAACCGATCCATCCTTGAACTGGAACAACGCAGCACGAACATGAACCGGCAAATGTTGCTTGGCCTGAAGGAAAGCAAGGATCGAGAGCTTGACGCCCACGAGAAGCTAAAGCCGGAAGAAGTTACGAAGCCGGACACAGATCCCGCGCAGCAGGAAGCCCTGAATCAGGTCAGCGGACAGATCGCCGCTGTGAATCAAAAACGAGATGCGCTTGACGGGTCGGTGCGCGCGGCAGATGCAGCGCGCCGGACGGATGCCGCGAAGAGCGCCAGTGCTGCCCGCGTTCTGCAGCAGCTTCAGAACTTCAGAGCAGCGCACAAGACCGTTCTCGCGAACCTAAAGTCAGACTGTGACGTGCTCGGCCTCGATCCAAAGTCCCTGGTTAGCATTACTGTGACTGAAAAGCCGGTAACAGATGCAAACGCGGCTGCGAAGGCTGATTCTCAGCACCAGACCGCAGTAATCAAAGCTGCGAGCGCAAGCCTGGAAGAACTCAAAGGCGAGGTCGAGCGGTTGACAGCGGAGCTCGATGCCCCCAATAGCGCGTACCAGAGGTATGTGGAGGCCCTCCGAATATGGAGTGAGCGCCGCGAAGCTTTGGTAGGCACCGCGGAGAAACGCGAGAGCCTGTCTTATATCGTGCGGCAGATTAAAGAGCTAGAGGGCCTGCCCGAGCAGTTGAAACAAGGCCAAGCGGTCCGTGCCGCAAAGGTGAAGGAGATATTCTCGCAGATTCAGGAGATCGTACTAACTTACCGGATGCTCTACCACCCAGTACAGGAATTTATTCTGCTGAACCCTGTTGCAAACCAGAAGCTTCACTTGGAGTTTGACGCCAGCATTGTCACGGTAAATCTGGATGAGATCATCCTCAGCAAGGTGAATCAGGGGAGACGTGGAACCTTCGCCGGCGTTGAGGACGGCAAGCGCGCACTCAAAGCCATTGTGAACACCGCAGACCTGCAAACCGCCGCGGGCGCGTTGGCATTCGCAGAAACGTTGCTCGGACGATTCCTAGCGGACTATCGACAGTCCCCTCCCCATGCTTTGGAGCTCGCTGAGCAATTGAAGTCTGGGGCAACTCCACTTGAGTTACTCGATGCCGTCTTTGGCCTCAAGTATCTGAGCCCGAAGTACCAGTTGAAGTGGTCCGGAAAGAGTATCGAAGAACTCTCACCGGGTGAGCGGGGCACGTTGCTTCTCATCTTCTATCTGCTGATCGACCGTCGCGACGTGCCGCTCATTATTGACCAGCCAGAGGACAATCTCGATAACCAGACGGTTTATGACATGCTCGTGGCGTGTCTGCGCGAGGCGCGCCAGCGCCGCCAGGTAATCATTGTGACCCATAACCCGAATCTGGCGGTAGTGTGCGACGCCGACCAAATCATTCACTCCCATATCGATAAGCAACACAAAAACAAGGTGACCTACACGAGCGGGTCGCTGGAGAATCCGACGACTAACACCCTCAGCATCACTGTGCTTGAGGGGACCCGACCCGCCTTCGTGCAGCGCGACCGCAAATACCACGAGGGGACTTAGATTGTGCCGGGCCCCCCCCCGCATTCGCCTTTCCGGATGAGTGGGTAAGTTGTCCGCAACTTACGCTTGGGTGCGCGGTCCTCCATTTCCTTGTCAAGTACCTAGGAAGTACATGATCCCCGTGAGTCATTAAGAACGCTCCTGCTATAGTCTGGCCGACCGTGGCGCAATTACGCCCTTCAACCTGCTATCCTTGAAATATAGTCAGTTTTGACCACGCGGCTCCTTTCGGGGCCGCGTTTTTTATTGGATTGAGGAAATCGTGAAATTTACCGGAGCAAATATCAAAGACGGCAAGATGCGCGGACAGTGGACAGGACTGCGGTTCATGGCTCGAGCGTCCGAGCAGGGACTCTGCGTCAGCAAGTCCTCTCTGGGAGTACCAGGGAGACACCAGCCCCTATGACTTCATCAGCGAATACCTTCATCATTAGCCCCGGCACGTTGCTGCGCGTGCAGGTTAAATCCACAACCCACGCCAGATATCACTCATATGTCTGCAACTTTCACCGTCATAAGAACAGCCGCTATACCGCCGATAAGGTTGGCTTTATCGCTGCCTACATCATCCCTAAAGACATCTGGTTCATTTTCCCCATCGCCGTAATTATGAAAGTGCACAGCAGCGCGGTTCTATCCCCGCACATGAAAGTTTCGAAATACGGACAGTATCAGGAGGCCTGGCACCTGCTGCGCGGCGAGGACGATTCAACAGTTGGAGGAGCGTTTGCGCTCGGAGGCGTAGCTTTGAAAGGGCGGGGCTTCAGCCCCGCCGTTATTCAGATCAAATCGCCTTGCGGCGCGCCTGAAGGCGCGCCCTTTCAAGACAAATAAAAACATTCTGGTCATGATATAATGACCATAGTCATTTTATCTGTCGAGGTTTTCTGTGAAAAGTATGGCGGCCGGAGCTTTTAAAGCGCAATGCCTGGCGGTTATGGATCAGGTTCTCGAAACTGGGGAGCCCGTTTTAATCACCAAGCACGGCAAACCCGTAGCCAAGCTTGTTCCCGCGCAAAACAACGCTGATAACATCTTCGGATACATGGCAGGGAGAGTAAAAGTTGTGGGCGACATCGTGGGTCCGGTCACTCCGCTTGAGGACTGGGAAAGCAAGTGATCCTGCTCGATACGCACGTGCTTATCTGGATGTCAAGCGATCCCAAGCGGCTTTCCCAAAAGGCGCGCGATGCGATTCGCCATGCGAGGGAAAACACCGGAGTTGCGGTGGCCAGCATCACGCTTTGGGAACTGGCGTGGCTGGCGGAGAATGGACGCGTTCAGGTATCAGTCGGAGTGGAATCATTCGTTCGTGAAACAGTCTCGCGAGTGATTGTCCGGCCTCTGACGCCGGCGATTGCCGCAGTGGCCGTTCGGATGCCCAGCACCTATCCGCGCGATCCCGCCGACCGGATAATCGGAGCCACCGCAATTGCCGAAGGCATGACCCTAGTCACAGCCGACAAACAGATTCGCCAGGCAAAGGTTGTTCAGACAATATGGTAGGGCAGCGGGAAAACGTGTTTTGGGTGGCGCAGCAGTTCCACCGCTGCTATCAGGCGATGTGAGTGCCCAGCTGTAGCCACTGAGGTTTTGATAAACATCCATAAAGCGAACAAACAGCGAAACTTACACGTTCCGCACCATTTGTCTAAACCCAAGGTATTGCGGTCCTATCTTTTCTAAACCACAAAATCTAGCGGTTTCTCCCTTCGTCTTCGTCTCACAATGATAACCTATAACTTTCTTGTTGACAATAAACGGTTTAGGCGTAAACTGTGGACAAAAGTGGTAGAAAGTGGTCTCAACAGTAAGGCTCGTGGGTAACATCGGCATTTCGAGAGGCGCCAGTGGATTTAAAGACTGACCCCCAGAAAATTAGCCCCACCGAACCAGAGTCTGACGCCATTTTCGCTCTTTTTACCTCCTTCGTAGTGGCAGTAGCTGCCAAAAGATTTTCAGCCCCAATAAAGGGCCGGACACATGTTTCGCGGCAATCACCCAACTCGCGTAGACGAAAAAGGACGCCTCAAGGTTCCGGCGGACTTCAAGCGCGTCATAGACGAGAAGTACGGAACGCAATTTTACATCACCAGCCTCGATGGCAAGGTTGCTCAAGTGTATCCCTTCGAGGAGTGGGAACGGATCGAGCAGAAGCTGGCGGCGCTCTCGACGTTCAACCCCACGAAGAAGAAATTTTTGGAGCGGGTGAATTATTACGGCCAAGTGATCGAGATGGACGGCCAGGGGCGGCTGCTGATTCCAAGTTTGCTGCGCGATGCGGCGCAGATCAAGGGCGAAGTCGCGGTACTGGGACATCTGACGCACTTGGAAGTACGCAATCTCGAAGTCTTCCGTAAGCAGGTCGAAGACGAAAAGTTTACGCCTGAGGATGAGAGCACGCTGGACAAGCTGGGCATCTAGTGGCGGAAAGTTTCACAGACACTCCCGAGCGGGGTGGGCATGGCAGCCACTCAAAAGCTGGCCATGTTCCGGTTCTTTTAAAAGAAGCGATCGAATTTTTAGCTATCAAGCGCGGTGGGACTTATATAGACGCCACGGTCGGCCTGGGCGGGCACAGTTTAGAAATCGCAAAACGCCTCGGCGGACAGGGACATTTGATTGGCCTCGATAAAGATCCGGCGGCGCTAGAAATCGCACGGGAAAGGCTGGTAGTTGGTCCTGCGTCGTTGGTCGTTGGCCAAGAACAAGAAGATTGGCCGACGGTCGAATTGATCCACGGATCGTTTGCAGATTTAGCCCACGACCAACGACCAAGGACCAACGACGAATTTGGACCGTACGACGGAATCCTGGCGGATCTCGGAGTCAGCAGTTTGCAACTCAACGATCCCGCGCGAGGCTTTAGTTTTCAGGCGGAAGGACCGCTCGACATGCGCATGAACACGCAAGCCGGGCAATCCGCCGATCAAGTGGTAAATCAGCTCGACGAGGTCACACTCGCGGATCTGATTTACGAATTCGGTGACGAAAGGAGGTCGCGGAGAATCGCCAGAGCCATTGTCCGGTCGCGGCCGATACGAACTACCGCAGAACTTGCGAAGATCGTATCAGCCGCGGCCCGGCCAATGAACCAGGCGGAAAGACGCATTCATCCAGCGACCAAAACTTTTCAGGCTCTCCGAATCTTCGTAAACAGTGAGTTGAAAGACCTTGAGTCGTTGCTGAATGCCGCTCCGCAACTGCTTAAACGCGGAGGGCGGATGGTAATCATAAGTTTTCATTCGCTGGAAGACCGCATCGTCAAAGACAAATTTCGTGAAGGCGCGCAGCAGGGTCTGTACAGGTTGCTGACGAAGAAACCGGTCACGGCGGATGAAGAAGAAATCGCAGTCAATCCGCGATCGCGCAGTGCCAAGATGCGAGCGGCGGAGAAAATTTAGAAAAGATTCCAGAGAAACGACTTTAGAAGTTCAAAACTTAGGAGAACAAATATGTACACCGGAACATTAATCAACGATCTGATGAACGCCGTCGAAACCACCGAGAAGCGCATTCCCCAAAACATGCGGTCGCAGGAAGACAAACTGGATTACTGGGATACGGTCGCGCAACGCGAAATCGCACACATGGAACTGGCTTTCTCTGAGGTGGCTTAATGGCGGCAGCGGCGGCGGTCCAGACCCTCACATCTTCGAGCAGGCGAGTTCCCTGTTGGACGGGAACGCCGGAAGTTTATTTCACCAAGAGCATTGATAACTCCAGGCTCGTAAAGGTTGAGGACCCGGGACGCCATCGCGAAATGAAGCAGTTTGGCATCGCGCTCTGCTGCCTCTTTCTGCTCGTCATGACGTATGCTTTCCAGCATTTCAAAGCCATCGAATACGGATACAAGATAGAGATACTAAAATCGCAGCGGAATTCATTGACGGAACTGAATCGCGACCTCCGGTTGGAAGAAGCCTCGCTTCAAGATCCGCAACGCATTGATGTTTTGGCGAGGAAGATGGGCTTGCAATCTCCCCAAGCTGGCCAGGTGATCCGTATGGATACACCGCTACAGGATTCAGCGTCTCCCATACTGGCGAGCGTGACGCCGATTTCCGTGATTTCGGCCAGGTGATGCAAGGATTTTTTTCGTGTGCGAACTGGCGGCCTGAACTGAAAAGTCGGCCGCCAACTTTATCTGAATGATTCGATGGAGAGACGGGCGTCCTCGCCCGTCATGTCGGGCGGGGACGCCCGACCCTCCTCTGCCAAAACTTGGGGAACATTTTCGTGACCTCTTCCCATTCGACCGCGAATCGCCGACTTTACATCCTGGGCGCCCTTCTCGCAGTCTGGTGTTTTGGAATCTGCATCCGCCTGACCTATCTTCAAATCTTTCGTTATGGAAGTTTCGAGGAAAGGGCGCAACATCAGCAGCAGCGCACCGAAGAGTTGTCGGCGCCGCGCGGGATTATTTATGACCGAGCAGGGCGCGAACTGGCAATGTCCATTTCAGTGGACTCAGTTTTCGCGGTGCCTTCGGAAATCCCCAACCTCGCAGGAACGATTTCTCTCATCTCGCACATCACCAAGTCCGATCCCCGGGAGTTGCTGGCTAAGTGCACGGCGTCCAGGAGCTTTTGTTGGCTGGCGCGAAAGGCCGACGCAGACGTGGCAAACCGGATTCGATCCCTAAATCTGCGTGGAATCTATTTCCAAAAAGAGTCAAAAAGGTTTTATCCCAAGCGCGAACTGGCGGCACAGATTCTCGGATACGTGGGCATGGACGATCGCGGTCTCAGTGGGATTGAGCGTGAATATGAAAACAAGCTGCAAGGGAAGCCTGGCGCAATGCTTATCTCGGTGGATGCGCACAAGAAATGGTTTGGAAGCGTGGAAAAGCAACCCGTGCCGGGTGAAAACGTCGTGCTCACCATTGACGAAGAGATTCAATACATCGCCGAACGGGAATTAGCAGCGGAGATGCAGCAGACGCACGCAGAGGCCGGCACGGTTGTAGTCGAGAATCCTCACACCGGAGAAATTCTAGCGTTAGCAAATTATCCGACGTTTAATCCCAATCTTTCGCGTGAGATTACGCCCCAACGATTGAAAGACCACGCTGTCAGCGACGTTTATGAACCCGGCTCAACCTTCAAGCTGGTCACGTTATCGGCCGCGCTGGAAGAAAAGCTCATCAATCCCAGCGAAATATTCGATTGCCAGATGGGATCTATCGTCGTCAATGGCATGCGCATCCATGACGACGAGCCTTGGGGAAATTTGAGCGTAGCGGAAATTCTCGCGCACTCGAGTGAAGTAGGCGCAATCAAGATCGGGCTGCGACTCGGAGATGACAGATTTTACAAATACATCCGTGGATACGGATTTGGTCAGCCGACTGGAATCGAACTCCCCGGCGAAACCAGAGGCTTGACGAAACCAGTGAGCCGTTGGTCGAAAGTCTCGATTGCAGCGATTTCGACGGGCCAGGAGATCGGCGTTACCCCGCTCCAGTTGTCGGCGATGGTTTCCACCATCGCAAATGACGGAGTCCGGTTGCCGCCCCATATTGTCGCTACCGCTAACGCAGCTCAGCAATCTACACAAATAGTTGCTTTCCATCCCGGGGAAGGAATCCGCGTAATCTCGCCAACGACAGCGGCGCAGATGAAACAAATGATGCAAGGGGTCGTGCTCACGGGCACAGGCCGCAAAGCCATTCTCGAAGGCTATTCGTCGGCGGGAAAGACAGGGACGGCGCAAAAAGTCGATCCTGCCACCCACGCCTATTCCCACACGAAATATATCGCATCGTTTGCGGGATTCGCGCCCATCAACGATCCGTCAATCGTCGTCGCTGTGATTATCGATTCTCCAGTCGGCCGGCATCACGGCGCCGATGTTTCCGCACCGGTGTTTCAGCGAATCTCGCAGCAGGTTCTCGAATACCTGCACACCCCTCACGACATCGAGTTGCCTCCAAACCGCCAAGTGCTGTTGGCCTCGCGGCATATTAACGATCGGGATATCTCCGAAGGTTCGCCAGATCACCCTGGAGAGCCTTTAGAGACAGCTCAGAGCACGAACTTTGAGGACGCGAATTCGCAAAACTCAAATTTACACGTCGCTCCCGTCACGTCGGCGGGGAACGTGGTTCCAGCCTCAATGCGCGGAAGGATTGACACAATTGAAAACGCTGAAACGGTTGCACCGTCTCAAACTTCTCCCTCGCCATTGGTACAACTCCCAACTGGAGGTACGGTTGTGGTGGACATGGAAGAAGGAGGAATTGTGGTGCCGTCATTCATGGGGAAGAGCGTCCGTAGCGCGATTGAAGCCGCGGAGGAAAAAGGAATTACTCTTGACGTAGTGGGCAGCGGATTAGGTCGGCAACAGGTTCCCCCAGCAGGATCGCATGTGGCCGCTGGAACCCGGGTAACGGTGCAGTTTGGCCGCTGAAAGAATATTAGAAATCTCGGCAGTCCTGATTTGGGATTAAATCAGCGATAGCATTTGACCTGATTTGTGGCATTGGGAGGCGCAACGTATGATGTTTTGCCATCCCACTTTAGCCTGGTTCGCCTGTCTTCCGTTGCTCGGAGAAGAAGCGAAGAACTATTCGCGCCGGGGATCCCACTGGGACTCTGTCGTCACTCCACAACTTCCTTCTCGATCACAACTCTCAGATGCGCCTCACTTCCTTGCACAGCTTGATGGACTCTCTAGAGACCTGTCATTCGCTGAAGGTGTTCCGGATACCGGTCGCCCTCCACCGTGATTTTCGAGGCCGCGCTATCAATTTCTCGCAGGTCGTCTGATGTGAGTTCGATCGCGATCGAGCCAATGTTCTCGTCGAGGCGAGTCAACTTGGTCGTGCCTGGAATCGGAACGATCCACGGCTTCTGCGCAAGCAGCCAGGCAAGCGCGATCTGAGCAGGCGTCGCCTTTTTCTGTTTGGCGATCCTGCTTAGCAGATCAACAACCGCCTGGTTCGCCTTCAGCGCTTCTGGGGTAAACCGAGGAAGCGTGCTGCGGAAATCGGTGCTCCCAAACTTCGTATTTTCGTCCATCTTTCCCGTGAGAAATCCCTTTCCCAGTGGGCTATACGGAACCAACCCGATTCCAAGTTCCTCGAGTGTTGGCAGCACTTCCGCTTCAGGCTTTCTCCACCACAGCGAGTATTCGCTTTGCAGTGCAGTCACGGGCTGAACCGCGTGCGCGCGGCGGATGGTTTTAACTCCCGCTTCCGAAAGCCCGAAGTGCTTTACTTTGCCTTGCTGAATCAGATCCCTCACCGCGCCCGCCACATCTTCGATCGGCACGTTCGGGTCAACACGGTGCTGATAGAACAGGTCAATGACATCGGTCTTGAGCCGCTTGAGCGAAGCGTCCGCGACCTCCTTGATGTGCTCTGGCCGGCTGTCCAACCCGGCCTGCTTGCGGGTGGCGGGATCAATTTTGAACCCAAACTTGGTGGCAATCACCACTTTCTCCCGAAACGGAGCAAGCGCTTCGCCGACGAGTTCCTCGTTCGTGAACGCCCCGTACACTTCCGCCGTATCAAAGAACGTGATTCCGCGCTCCACGGCAGTCCGCAGAAGAGAGGTCATCTCCTGCTTGTCCTTCGGCGGGCCGTAGGAAAAGCTCATGCCCATGCAGCCGAGGCCAAGAGCCGAAACTTCCAGATTGTTTTTTCCAAGTTTGCGCTTTTGCATTGTTTCTCCTTCCGACCCGTTTCTCATCCCGCAGATCAGAATCAAACGCCGCGGGCGTGATCGCCGTTCCTCCCGCTTGCATAGTTATAGGTGTTGCAAAAGACAAGAGAGTAAGCCGGAATTATAGGCCAGGACAGCGGTTGGACGCCGCGATTGGACGCCGTAAGTCGCTTTGTCGAGCGATGTTTGCAAACACAAGAAAACTGTCATCCCGACCGAAGCGCAGCGCAGTGGAGGGACCTGCTTTCCCGCGGGGTGGGATCCAGGTTAATGAGTGTAACCGCGATTTTTCGACAGGAATTGGGGCGGCATGGGCTAAGGCAAGTCCGAGCACCCAAGTACAACGGCCAAGTGAGCTGCGCGGTGTAGCATGGGGGCAATGAAAACGGTCATACTCGCGCTGGTAACTGGCTTGGGAGTTTTCGCCCTTGTTTGGTGGCGCGTCAGAATGGATGCCATCAAAGTATGGCACGGCCTTCCCGCGACGTTCACTCCGCCCGACTCTCATGGCAAACCGGTGCCCTTTGAGCATCGCCACGAGCGCTACATGAACGTAGCGGAGGTCATGGTGACTCTTGCCTCTGCATCTTTGGTCTTTGTGCCGAGTTCCCGACTCAGCCTCTACAGTCACGCGTGTGCTTTTGCGCTTATTCTCCTGGGTCTTTGCGTGCTCTACAGCGTAGGATTCATGGCATTGCTGACTTTTTTCTACGAGCGGTTCCTGTATGACGACCAGACATACAGGCCTTGGAAATATGGATTGTTGCATGGCCTTGGCTTTGGTGCGCTGTTTTGTTTCGCTCTTGCGTATATCGTTCTGGCCGGGGGTGTCGCAAATGCCGTCATCTACTCATTTCCTTTTGCTGCGCACCCTCCCGCATTCCCCTTTAATCTCTAATTTCCTCAGTGACCTTTCCCGCTCGGCGTTAAGCTCGCCTTCCGCTGTCTCTGCAAGCGAAGGTGTTGTTGCGCTAGTCAACGAGTGGCTAGCCTGCGCCCCACCAAGCGCGCGGCCAATAAACCGCCGAGAATCACATCGAACACCAAACAGAAACCCGGCCACCAGTGCGGTACGCCGGGATTTTCAATGAGTAAGTGATGAACAATATCAAAAACTCCGTGCCCAACAAGGGCAATGACTACTAACCAAAGGTTTCTCTTGTAGCCGATTATGGCAAAGAGCAAGAATCCGCTCGCGACGACGATCTCAATGACGAGTGCCCGCCCAGAAGGTGACATCAGGGCAAACAATACGTAATATGAGGCGATCACGATCAGCGCGGTAGGGAAAAACGCACGCTCGCGGTCAAGGCCGGTAATGGTGGCCAAGCCAGCCACAGCCAAAGACAGGAACACGCCAATCAAGTATCCCATTTGCTGCCTCACCGCCGAGAACGGAGGATTGGAAGAGGTAGGACTTGAAACCGAACTATGGATCAGCCAGCCTCGCAATGATAGATATCGTAACCAGGCAATTTCGCTCAATGAAATTCCCTGACCTTCGTCTGCTCAGGGGCAAGAAGTGGGAGGCACTCCCTTTCCCCGTCGGTCAAGCAAAAAGTCCCCAACATTCCATTCGGGCGCAGCCTGTTCCTACTCCGCGGCTTCCTTCTCAATCACGACTCTCAGATGCGCCGTCACATCCTTGTGCAATTTGATGGGGACGGTGAACTCGCCCACGGTTTTCAGCGGCTCGTGCACTTGAATTTTCCTGCGATCCAACTCGAAGCCCTTCTTTGCGAGCGCATCCGCGATGTCACCGGACGTGACCGATCCGAAGAGTTGATCATGCTCACCGGTTTTCCGCTGGAACGATACGGAGACGCCTTCCAATTGCTTGGCCAACGCTTCGGCGCTCGACTTTTCCTTGGCGGTGCGGCGCACGGTGGCCGCTTTCATCTGCTCGATGACGGCTTTATTGCCATGGGACGCCTCAATCGCGAGTTTTCGCGGCAACAAATAATTGCGCCCGAAACCTTCGGCGACTCTCACCACATCGCCGCGCGAACCTAGTTTTGCGACATCTTCTTTGAGAATGACTTCCATAAGACTCCCAGTAAAAGTTTGGTGATGATCTAGAGACAGTTGCCAGACACTAGTTATCAGTTGTCAGTTTCCTACCCCGCGCGCCCGGCAAACGGCAGCAAGGCAATATTCCGCGCCTGCTTGATCGCCGACGACAAACGCCGCTGGTGCGGCGTGCATACCCCGGTGAGGCGTCGCGGAGTAATCTTGCCGCTCTCTGCGACGAATTGCGCGAGCAGCCGGACATCCTTGTAATTGACAGCCTCAATTTTTTCCGTGCAGAATTTGCAAACTTTCTTGCGGCGGAAATATTTGCGTCCGCCCGGTCCGCCGCCTTCCCGCCCGCCGCCTGGGCGCGGGGGACGCCTCTCGCCGCGATCAGGCCGGTCCCCGCCAAAAGATCGCTCTCCGGAAGGGCGTTCGCCTGCCGGACGGTCACCCGCCGGGCGTTCACTTGAAGAACGTTCGCCGGTGGAACCGGCAGTTGCAGTTGGTGCTGGTCTAGTTTCGTCAGCCATTTTGCTCCTTAAAAAATTGGTCGTTCGTCCTTGGTCGTTGGCCTTATGTCGTTGGCTTCGTATCGCTGGTCTTACGCGGGTTGAAGGTTTTAGCCAACGACCAACGACGCACGACCAACGACGGGTTTCTACGCCGTAACCGCGGGCGCTTCCGGCGCAGCTTCTTCCGGCGTTACCGGCGCGGGCGGCGCCTTGCGGCGCGCGTCCTTGATCGCCTTAATCTTGTCCAAACGCTTCTGCTCTTCATCAATGCGCACGGTTATAAATTTAATTACCGGCTCGGTGACTCTCAGCCGCCGCTCGAGTTCGTGAACCAGCCCACCACTTCCTTCGACGGTAAGCAGCATGTAAAGGCCATCATGGAAGCGACGCACCATGTAAGCGAGGCGGCGCTTGCCCATTTTCTCCACGCTCTTAACCGCTCCGCCCGAGGACGTCACCGCAGTCTCCAGCGTGGAAATCAGTTTGTCCTGATCTTCTTCCGCCATGTCGGGGCGTACGATAAACATCAGTTCATAAGTACGATTCATTGAGTATTCTCCAAATCCTAATCTTTTAGCGCGTGTTATCCCGAGCGAACCCGAGGGGTCCCTACTTCCCGCTGGGATCTTGCCCTTCGGATTCAGCCTTCCGGTTAAAATGGTTCATCGCCTTCGATTCGCCTTCAGCGAAAATCATCTTCACCGCTTCCACGGCCGCCCCGACCATTTCGTCAACCGTCTTGAGTTGCGCTTTCTTCATCGGGGACAGCAAATAACTCATCCCGTCTTCGACTTTGCGATCCGGCGCGACTCCCATCCGAATCCGTAAAAAATCCTGCGTTCCTAGTGCGCCAATAATTGATTCCACTCCATTGTGTCCCGCCGAACTCCGGCGACGATGAATACGAACCGTTCCCAACGGGAAATCCAACTCGTCGTGAATCACGATCAGATCCATTTCCGGACTGATCTCATTTTTCGTCACCAGTTCACGAACTGAAACCCCGCTCAGGTTCATGAAAGTCTCCGGCTTCGCCAGCACAACCATCTCTGAACCAATTTCAATTCGTGCCGTCAACGCCCGGCATTGGCGGTTTCTGACATCTACTCCCCACTCGTTGGCAACCGCATCAATCGCCAGGAAGCCAATGTTGTGAGGCGTGAACTGATATTCGATTCCCGGATTGCCAAGTCCCACAATCAGCTTCACGCCCGCCTAACATCCGCCAGCCGAGAGCTCTAATTGACGGGCGAGGCCTGCCCTGAGCGAAGTCGAAGGGACGCCCGTCTCTCCATAAGCCATTAACATTATTTCTTTTCCTTCTTCTCCGCGGCTGGTTCCGCTCCTTCTTCTCCAGTTTCCTGCTTGCCCTTCTTGATAACTTCTGGCTCGGACGGCGTAGCCCCTGCTTCCGCAGCCACCACTTCCGGAGCCGCCACAACCTCTTCCTTGACGGAGACAACGTGAGCCACCGGCTGATTTTCATCGGTAAGAAACGTGAGCTTCTCGCCATGCGGAAGGTCCAAAACGCGCAGGACTTTTCCCATCACCAGCTCGCTGACATCCGCTTCAATCGAGCTCGGAATATCCGCTGGCAGACACTCGATCTCAACTTCACGCAAAATCTGTTCCAGGATTCCGCCCTGTTGCTTCACTCCCGCAGCTTCTCCCTTCAGGACGATGGGCACCTTCACCGTCAACGCCCGGTCCATCGCGATCCGTTTGAGATCAATGTGCAAGAGAGCGCCTTTGATCGGCTCGTACTGCCAATCCACGATCATCGCTTTCGACCGCTCGCCACCGTGCAGCGCCAGATCGAAAATTGTGTTGTGTCCGGTTTGCGAATGAAGAATACGCAAAACCTGCTTCGGATCAAGGCTGACCGGAAGCGAGTCTTTGCCCGCGCCGTAAAGAACTCCAGGCACTTTGCCGCCTCGCCGCACACGCCGGGCATCGTTCTTGTTTCCCGCTTCCCGCGATTGAGCCTCTAATAGATTCGTTTCAGTTGCAGTCGCCATAATTAGGAATCCTATTTACAAAAATAATTTACTGACAGATGTTTCTTCGTGAATGGATTGAATCGCGCGTCCGATCAATCCCGCGATGGAAAGCACTTTAATCTTCGATTGGGCCTTCGCATCATCGGTGAGCGGAATGGTATTGGTAACGATTACTTCCTGAATGCACGACTTCGAAATATTCTCCACCGCCGGACCCGATAGCACAGGATGCGAACAGCATGCATAAACAGCGCTCGCCCCGGCATCCATTAATGCAGCAGCAGTCTTCACCAGCGTTCCAGCCGTATCAATCAGATCGTCAATGATCAGGCAAGTGCGGCCTTCCACGTCTCCGATCACGTTCATGATCTCGGCCACGTTCATCTCTACGCGGCGCTTGTCCACGATGGCCAGCGGGGCGTCAATCTTCTTCGCGAAAAATCTCGCGCGTTCCACACCGCCCGCGTCTGGCGAAACGACCGTCAAATTTGGCAGAGTCAGCTTTTTGAAATAATCCACCAGCACCGGCGATGCGAACAAATGGTCAACCGGAATATTAAAAAACCCCTGCAACTGCGGCGTGTGCGGATCAATCACCAGCGCCCGATGTGCGCCTGCCGTAGTCAATAAATCCGCAACCAGCTTTGAAGAAATTGGCACCCGCGGTTTATCCTTGCGATCTTGTCGCGCGTAACCGTAGTAAGGAATCACTGCCGTGATTCGCCGCGCTGACGCCCGCTTAAGCGCATCCAGGATCAGCAATAGTTCCATCAAATTGCCGTCAACTGGATAGCACGTCGGCTGCATCACGAAAACATCCGCCCCTCGCACATTCTCTTTAATCTGAACGTACGCTTCGCCGTCTGCAAATCGCGTGATGAGCGCCTGCCCGCGAGTCATTCCCAGGAACGCGCAAACCTCATCGCAAAGCGGCTCGTTCGCAGTGCCACAGAAAATCTTGAATTTCTCGTCCACGCGGGCACGCTGAGGCTTGCGGTCTTTCTCATCAGGGATCAGGTGAGCCTTCTTCTCCGTCGCTGTCGCAAGAGTTGCCATAGTAAGCTCTTCGCTCTTAGCCTTTAGCTCTTAGCTTCAATCCGGCGCCCGAAGCTGAGAGCTGACGGCTGAAAGCTGATAGCGATTTTCTGGCTGGGCCGCTAGGATTCGAACCTAGACAAAGTGCTCCAAAGGCACTTGACCTACCATTAGTCGACGGCCCAGTGAATAAAGTTTCAAGTTTCGAGTTTCCGGTTTCGAGAAAACAACTTGAGAGGCCCTCAGTCTACTCGAAACTTAGAAACCTGAAACTAGAAACTTCTTCCAATATTGCGGACGCGACAATGTCATACTGGCCTCAGACTTAACGCCAACCTCTGCCAGTCTCCGGACCGCCATCCTGGCGACCGCCCCGGATTCAAACAGTCCGTATATCGCCGACCCCGACCCAGACAATGACGCATAGAACGCACCTGCGCCCTCGATCACACTTTTCGCCTCGCGCAATTCGGGATATTTTGGGAAAACAACCTTTTCGAAGTCATTTTCAATCCCGGTACGGACGAGGTCGAGAAGCGGGGTCTCGGCCCGGCCCCTGCCTCTACCCACAGGGACACCGGATGCACTGCTCAGCCAGGCAGAAATCCTACGGCTGAACAAATCCATTCTATCGGACGAATCAAAGCCGGTCAATTCGTGGATTTTTATGGAGGGACGGGCGTCCTCGTGAGCCTGCCCTGAGCGAAGTCGAAGGGTCAAGGCCGAGCTTCGCTCGGCAGGCTTTTGTTTCATGCGGGGACGGAGGTCTTGGTTTTTGCTCGTGTAGGGACGGGCACTCTTGCCCGTCCAGGCCGAGCGCAGCTCGGCGGGATTTTGCTTGTTACGCTGCTCTTTCGCCAACCCCTCGCGGGCAAGAGCGCCCGCGCCACCCGAGCTCAAATCCCAATCCGCAAACGCCTGCGGCGTAGACACGCTAATCTCAGGCAACCCCACAACACAATGAACCGGAGGCAAATCCGGCAATGGATAAACTTCTTCGCCCCGCCCCGTTCCCAGCACCGTCCCGCCAATCAAAAACAACGGCAAATCCGATCCCACTTCGCCGGCAATCCGCAGCTTATCAGCGAGCGATGACCGCTTCTTCGCCGCAATCTCCAACCCCATCAAAGCCGCCGCCGCATTACTGGACGCCCCGCCCAATCCCCCCTGCACCGGAAGCCGCTTCTCAATCTCAATCACCACCCGTCCCCGGACTTCGAGCAATTCCAAGGCCCGCTCCACAATCCGCCAGCACGTATTCGATTGATCTCTAGGAACGCGCGGATCTTCGCAACGAATCTCAATCCCCGTACCGCGTTTAACGTGCACGCGAATCACATCATGCAAAGCAATCGTCTGATACACAGTCCGCAGCTCATGAAACCCATCCGCACGAAGCCCACCAATACAAAGCCCAAGATTGATCTTCGCGAACGAACGGAGGGTGACGGACATGCCACTGCATTAAAGCACAAAGCCATTTCGGGGCGTCCCGGTTCTGCCGGAATCTTGATAGAATCCCAAAATGCCGACGGTGCTGCGGTCCGGCCGCAAGGCTGTTTACTTCTATGGGAGGAGCGCTTGGCGAAAACGCCTGCATTATTTGACTTAACCGGTCGGGTCGCTGTCGTGACTGGCGGTAACGGTGGGATTGGTCGCAGCATCGCGCTCGGATTGGCCGAAGCCGGAGCTGCCGTCGCTGTGTTTGGCCGAAATGACGAAAAGAACCAGCGAGTGCTTTCCGAGTTGAAAGCAATCGGTGTTCCATCGGTTGCTGTGAGGGTTGATGTGACCAATCGCGCCGGATTGGAGCCCGCGCTTAACAGGGTCGAGAGCGAGCTCGGTGGCATAGGTATCCTGGTAAACAATGCCGGCAACGTGTCGCTGAGCGGAGGTGTGTTGCAGGAAAAACCTGAAGATTGGGACAGCGTCATCGAGACGCAACTCAATGCAGTTTTCCTGCTTTCGAAGCTCGCTGCCAGATCAATGCTTAGTCGTGAGGGTGGAAAGATCATTAACATTGGCAGTATGTACTCGTTCTTTGGATCTGGGCTCATCCCCTCTTACAGCGCCGCGAAAGGAGCGATCGTCCAACTGACAAAGTCAATGGCCATTGAGCTCGCCCCGCACAACATTCAAGTCAATGCAATCGCGCCAGGGTGGATTGAGACCGACATGACGGCGCCTGTACGTGCAATGCCCATGAACAACGAAATTCTTGCTCGGACCCCCGCTGGCCGATGGGGTCAACCCGAGGAACTTGCCGGAACAGCTGTGTACTTAGCCTCGCATGCTTCGGACTTCGTTACCGGTACTACGATTCGGGTCGATGGCGGTTATGCGATCCGATGACATTTCTGACTTTGACTCAGGCCGGAACCGGTTCGTGGAGGCATGGAATGAGTTCTCCGGCATCAACGGCGGATGAGCCGGTGTTAGACGTGCAATTCACCGAGGACGCAGTCAGCGTGAACCTGCGCGATGGCCGCGTCATAACCGTGCCTCTCGTTTGGTATCCCCGGCTCCTCAATGCAACACCTTCCCAGCGAAAGAACTGGAAGATTGCCGGCGGCGGCTATGGAATTCACTGGCCCGACATTGATGAGGATCTAAGCACAGAAGGATTGTTACGCGGCGCCCCCGCGCCGAAGGCATCCGTGTCTGCGAAGTAGTCACCTACTTCTTCCGACTGAGGGTGCTTCGCAGAGCAATTCAGTCATTGTGAGCAGGATTTTTGATTATGTGCACGAGAACGAGCGCTAAATTCTTTCTCTGCTCCGCCGCACTTTGGGCAGCACTATCAACCGTAGCCGGTGCCGACCAAGCGAGCGACCTTCTGGACAGAGTTAGAACTCTGACCAAAGTCGACATCAGCGCCATGCAGAAGAAAGCGGAATCCGAGGGAGACCCTTCTACGGAGTTCATGCTGGCGGTCGTCTACACCCAAGGTCTTCTAGTGCCGGAAGATGATGTGCAAGGTGTCAGCTGGGATCGCAAAGCCGCCGACCAAAACTTTCCGCCGGCTGAGGTTGCTCTCGCTACCGCATACCAGTTGGGACGTGGCATTGCGAAGGACGAGGGTGAGGCTCTGAAATGGTACATGAAGGCTGCCAATCAGGGATCCGCAATGGCTGAAACTAATATCGGAGAAATGTATGCGACTGGAACTGGAATGCCCCAGAACTTCTCGGAGGCCAAGAACTGGTACATAAAAGCTGTCGAGCACGGCAGCCCTGTGGCGGAACACAATTTGGCAACGATGTACTTTCTAGGCCAAGGTGTGAAAGAGGATCCGAAAGAAGCGATTAAGTGGCTGCGAAAGTCAGCGGATCATGGACTTGCAACCTCGGACTTCCAGCTTGGAATGTGTTATCAGCAAGGTTTTGGGATTAAGAAAGATGAGAAGAAGTCAATCGAACTCTTTCGCAAGGCTGCCAATTTAGGTGAGGACAAAGCGTCCACAGAATTGGGCTGGGCCTATGCCAATGGCGTGGGCGTATCACGCGATTATGGGGAAGCGGCGAGATGGTACCGACGGAGCGCAGAACACGGCGATCCCGCTGCGGCATATGGACTCGGAGTGCGATACATGCTCGGACAGGGCGTCAATAGAGATTACGCTGAGTCCGCAAAATGGTTGAAAGTCGCCGCCGATAAAGGGCACGGCGATGCACAATTCAATCTCGCGATGCTGGAAGTCCAAGCACTATCGAACCCGCCCGAAGCATTGAAATATGCGACGATGGCAGCCGAACAAAACACTCGGGACGCAGCCATCTTCGTAGCGGAACTATATGCGGCCGGTGCTCTTGGGTCTCGAAATCTGGGATTGGCGTATGAGTGGGCGCTCATTGCTCAGGAACAAGGCGACCCAAGAGCGGCCCCGGCTCTTTCTCAACTGCGACCTCAGTTGCCGGACGGGGAACAAGCCAAAGAAGAGTCCCTCGCCCATTCTTGGCTGGCCGACCACCCACTACAAAGTAAACAAAAGCAAAGTACCGGCGATCCCCTTTTACCTGACTCATTAGCGCACTGAAGACGCGAGCGCTTTCCTACCCTCGCCTCTTATAATGCACCGCAAACTCAAACCCCGGATTCGGCGGAAACAGCTCCGCCACTTTCCTCAACCGCTCCGCCATCGCCGCAGGCGCCAGCAATGTGTAGTCCCGCTCGCGCAAGTCGTGGTAATCCACGTCTATAAACAAAGACAGCAGGTAGATCGAAATCGCGTCCGAAAACGCCGCTGCGAAGTATTCATTCTTATGCTTCTCGGCGCTTGGACCTGGCTCCATCGCCAATTTGCGCGACTCAGTTGCATCCAGCGAAGTCTCTCCGCGGACGCGGCTCTCCGCCTGCTTCCAAACTAAATCCGCAAAATCCCGCGAAACGCCGGCCTTTTCGACCACCGCATGGCCTACGTTGATATAGAACTCGAACGCCACCGAAAACTTATCGTCCATCAGCCGGGTCGAGATAAACACACACTGTGAATCGCCCAATTCCAGATTGCGATGGCAGACCGCATCGTCGCTCAGCGCCACATCGTAACGGTCAGCAATCACCGTTTCGTCGCCCTGATTCACCGTCAGCGGAACGAAGTAATAAGCCTTGCCCCGCAACGCAGCCGCCGCTGAGTCAGGAACCGCCGCAACCATCCGCTCCAAATCTGAGGACGCGACGGACACTTCGCCCGACGAAGCAAAGCAAATTCCATTCGGAGCCTGCGCTACTGGAGACTGCCGGACAACTTCCGCCGGAGAACGCGTGATTACTGATGATGTAACTTGCGACATAAGACTTATTCTAGCGTAAGTGGGATCAATGCCTGGTTTGTCCGTACTCGTCATCAAATTCATGGATGGTGCAGATGTTCGGATGGTTCAGCGCAGACGCAGCTTTCGGTAGTCGGCGGGGGTGCCCCGACTCTGCCCCTGAGCGTAGCCGAAGGGTCTCGCCCTTTTGCGAGATATGGGTGTGATTCCCGCGAGAATTATCCGCATGTCTTTCTGGGGTAGAGAAACCCCTTCGACAGCCTGTGCTCGGTTGCCTCCAATAGCTGCGCGGCCTCTGCGAGTCGGCTCACATCCACGCAAGGATTCCTGCGCACTGCCCCTTCTGTTCAATGATGGGATTACAGCGCGTTCAAGATACTGGTGTACGCCGGCTTCTTTTGGTAGTTCGCATCGAACGGTAAGGCCCAGCCCCATCCCGGAAAGGCTCCCGGAATCCACGAATACTTGTCGGTGAATCCCCAAGTTTGAAAGACCTTGCAGGAGGGCTGCTGCACGCAGATGGCGGCGATTTCGCCGTAGAGCTTGGCTTGAGCGGCGAGGGAAGCGGAGCTGGAATCCTGCAGCCGGATGTCCAGTTCGGTGATATGCAGTTCGAGACCGAGCGCGGCGAAGCGCTGAAAGTTGCTGGTCAACGATGCAAGCGTCGCGGGATTATCGAAAGTCAGATCAATGTGCAATTGAAAACCGATTCCGTCGAGGGGGACGCCGCGGGTCTTGAAGTCCTTGGCCATGGCGTAAATGGCGTCTGATTTGGCGTCGAGCGGCTCGGCGTTGTAGTCGTTGTAGTAGAGTTTGGCGCTGGGATCGGCGGCGTGGGCCCAGTTGAGGGCTTGCTCGATGTATAGGGTTTTCAGGCCGGCGAGACCGATGCCCGGCTGGTCATACCAAATAGTGTCTCGCAAAGTGCCGTCGTCGTTGAAAGCTTCGTTGACCACGTCCCAGCCATAGACCTTGCCTGCGTAGTGTTGCATCACGGTGGTGATGTGGTCCTGCAAAATCGTCGAAAGCTGAGGCGCGGTATAGCCTCCGGAAGTCACCCACGTGGGGACCTCATTGTGCCATACGAGTGTGTGTCCGCGCACCGCCATGGTGTGGGACTGGGCAAAGGCAACCAGAGCGTCGCCGCCGGTGAAGTCATAGGTGCTGACGCCGGGATGGATGATCCCAAATTTCATTTCGTTCTCGGCCTGAAGTTGGCTGTATTCTGACCCTAAAACCGTGGCGTATCCTGAGTCACTGAGGTATTGCGAATCCGCGGCCGCCCCAACATTGATACCGTGGGCGGTTGCGGCCTGGCGCAGAGTCTGTGGCGTCGGCGGAGGAGTATTTACGGTGGTATTGCTGCCGCCTCCGCATGCGAGCATGCAAGCGAGAAACGCGATCAGGGCAGCGCAGCGCAAGCCTGGAGTCTTTGTGGACATACTGCAACCCGTTTCGCGGAGAACGTCAATCGAACTGCGAAATTGTATCATTCCGAAGCGGCGAATCGGCGAAACTTGTGGCTTGTTCCTCAAATCGAGATCAACGCTTGCTTAGAAGAGAAATTTATCGGCCGCGCCCCGGCCGCTTGCAGCAGTTCCCAGATCCGAGTAGCTGCGGTTAAAAGGCCGTTACACCCAAAACCCCGGTCACAGGCGTCAATGAGCGACATCGCGATTTATCGCCAACTACCGTTCTGAGATTCCGCCAAGACCGCTGCTTTAATTGACTTGCCCGTTTCACATGTTGCTCTGCAAGCGTTCCGGGAACAGCTTAGTCATTCTTGGTTGAGTGCCCAAAAGCCGGGCCCTTTCACCAGAGTCGCTCAACCCAAACCCTACGCCACTCCCTCAACAATCGAATCCCCGGCCGCCGTGGGAATGATCCGGGAGAGTTTCCATCCCGACGCTCCCAACAATTTGCGGAATTCTGGTTCAGTGCGTTCGCGTCCGCTGGGGAAAATCAGCATTTGCAAATCCAGGAATTTTCCGGGAGAAAAGTCGTTGCCCGGCTGAATCACGCAATCTACCACCAACAACTTTCCGCCGGGATTTACGCCTTGGCGGCAGGCTTTTAGAATTTTGACGCAGGCATCATCCGGCCAGTCATGAATGATGTGTTTCATAATGTAGGCATCGGCGCCTGCAGGGACCGAAGAGAACATATCGCCGGAGGCCAGCGTACACCGGTCCATATATGGTTTGAGGGCACCTGTTTTAGCTCCATCCAGCACATGGGGGACCTCGTAGAGCGTGCCTTTCAAGTGCGGATTCCGCCCGAGCAGCGAGGCCAGCAGAAGGCCGTGGCCGCCGGCGACATCGACAATGTTTTGTACGCCGGTAAAGTTGTAAGCATCGGCCACAGCGGGGCCATCAATGCTGGAAAGCCCGGTCATTGCATTGTCAAAAATCCGCGATTCCTCGGGATTGTGCTTCAGATACTCGAAGATGGTCATGCCGTAAATCTCGTCGAGTGCCTGCTTTCCGGTGCGCACGCAATATTCCAGCCTGGACCATCCCCGCTCGTGCCATTCCCGGCCGGTCATGATGGCGAGCCCCCGCAGGCTGGGGTGCGCGTTGGTGCGCAGGACGGCCGACATGGGCGTCTGCGAGAATTTCTTGTCCGACCCTTCCGCAAGAACTCCAACGCAAGCGGTGGCGCGCATGAGGCGGTAGAGCGCGTCCGGTTGAGCGCCGGTTTGGGCAGCTAATTCCTCAGCTGATTTCGCGCCGTTTTCGAGCAAGTCGGGGATTCCAAGCTGCGCCAGGCACGACACCGCGCCGGCAACATACGCACCGTTCACGATCTGCAGGATGCCAGAGTGGGCTGGAGGATCTTGGTTCGGTGCGGTCGGGTTCTGAGTCATCAACCGGAATCTCCTTTTTGAATTCAAGAGCGACGAGATTGTACACCCATCCTGCCTGGTCGCACTCTCTCACGCGAGCCTGATCAGCGGCCTTTAGACAGAAGGGCGTCCAGTTCGCAGTTGACGTAATCAGGCCATTGCACTCAGAACCCGGTCAATGAGTGTTATAGCGATTTATCGATAGTTGCTGCGGGAAAAGCCGATTGGGGGGCATACCCTTGCCGTTGATATCCTTCCGGCTAGTAGCTGCGATACGAAGACGTTTTTGTGGACTGCCGCTTCGCTAAGATTCGTCACGTTGTATACGGGTTCTCCGATGTCATAGCGCAGGGAGATCTCCAACTTGTCGCCGGTCCAGAAATAGGCGTGAAAGCCGTGGGGATTCAAGACATCCCTTTTATTGACCTGAGTCTCTCATGATTCTGTGAGTTAACCCGCCGGGTAAGGTACAGACTCTACCCACCCATTTCTTTCCGCGGTGACGTTCGAACTTCCCGCTACATATCTCTGAACCGCTGTTGTAACCTTGAACCAATGTCCTCGATCAACAAGCCTCGCGCCCGCCGTCCCCGGTGGTTTTGGATTCTTCCCCGGGTCCTCCTCGTCACATTCATTCTGACGTTATTTTCCTTCGCCGTGAGTCTATTTCTAGGAATCCTCGGCGTAGTGATTGGTTCCCGATTGCGTGGGATTCCCACGAACATGGCGATTGCCTACAGGCACATCGCGCTGCCCGCGGCAATCATTGTGGGAAGCATCGTTTTGATTTCCGCAACCGCTATGGAAATCCGTCACTACCGCCAGTCCCGCGCCTTGGCGGGAATTGAAAGAGTAAGCGGGCACTCCCACGCATGACCATTCCGAAAATAGCGATTCCGGTGCCGCACTCCCTCGATCCTGAATATGCACACCGTTCCCTGCCGCAATACGAGCACGCGATCGAACTGGCGGGTGGCGAAGCCGTCCGCATTCCTTTGGACCAGGAACCAGCCCAAATAATGAAGCTAATAGAAGGATGTGATGGCGTTTTACTGCCCGGAAGCCCCGCCGATGTTGATCCCGCAAAATATGACGCGCCGCGCCATCCCAAAACAGAAGACGCCGACGCCAAACGCGATACCGTTGACGAATTGTTGTTGCAGGACGCCTACAACATGCGGAAGCCAATCCTAGGCATTTGCTACGGATTGCAAATCCTGAACGTCTATCGCAGCGGCACCTTGCTTCAGCACATCGAGTCCCCGGTCAATCACGAAGCTGGCCGCAACATTCCCGTTGCTCATACCGTCGAGATCGCTTCGCACTCCAAATTAGCGGACCTGATAGGCGCCCAACAGAAACCTATTCTTCCCGTAAATTCGAGCCATCATCAATCTGCCGACTTAATCGGAGATGGTTTGCGTATCACCGCCCGCTGTCCGCAAGACGGAATTATTGAAGCCCTCGAAGGCACATCCCCAGATCACTTCGTGTTAGCCGTTCAATGGCATCCCGAGCGTTCGGTGGACGAAGACGAAGCTTCCCGCGCCATCTTTCAATCGCTGATCGAAGCCGCGAACGTTCGTATCTAGACTATTGAAGAACCCTTAAAGTTGTCATTCCGAACCGGCTTCAGCCGGTGAGGAATCTGCTGTCTGCTGGATCCCAGAGAAAAATTGTCGGCCCTACAACTGCCCATGCTGCAAGTTTTCAAAAGCCGCCAACGGCGGGCTCCGCTACCCATTGCCACGCCCGGCGCCCGTTCTCGCGCACCACACTCCGAGCCTCGCCATATTCCACAAGGCGATTCAATACGGTCGTAACGGACGCCAAAGGATCCTTATGGTGTTGAAGCACTGGAGGCGTCTTGCGTTGAATGTGCTCGCATACTTCCCGCGCTCCCAACGGCACTGTGGCTTCCATCAATACCATTCTGCATACTTTGGTAAATCCTGGCTGACGCGCGGCACTCTTGCGATCCACCAGTTCGAGCAGATCGGGACTGAGAATTTCATCGCCGAAAATATTTGCCAGCCCGGCAATGGTTTGTTTAATCGTGCCGATGCGCTTCATGATTTCGGTCCGCTGATGCATAAGACTTTTTAGTTCCTTATGCGCCGTCGTCAAAACTTCTTTCAAATGAGGATCGCCAAGCTCCGGAACGGGCCGCTGCGTCGGATTGTGCAATATCACTTCCATAAATCTCCTCTGTCGCCGGACGTCATCTAAAGTCGGTACTCTGTTCATACGGCAAGACTCGTAACGTTGTTCCGAACTTTTCTACCGACTGGAGTCAAACTGCACAAAAAGTCGGTCGCATCGAATTACAGATGTTGTGTTAGACGTGACCAGTCACAAAACGTTATGCGGAAGCCGTGAACGGTCTCGCGATGAGCACGCGGCCATCGCAAAGCTTCTGTGTGGACACTAAGAATCAAGCACTAAAGTGACTCCGAAATCCCTTTTTGGGGCGTCCATAGACGCGGTTTTATGTTTCGATTCCTACGAATGCGCCTACAATTACAACTGTGAGATATTACACAACAAGACCAATGAAGGGCGGCACGCTCTTCCTCTGCACGCTTTGCGAGCATCGCGTTTCCACTTTAGATTTTCGCCGGGAGAATGGAAACTGCCGAACCCAGGCCGCGACTTCGATTAACCTGCACGCCCACGCCGCTCATCGCCAACAAGTGCCGCCGTTAGCCGCCGACGCATATCAGCGGGTCTGGCGCGCGTAGGAGGGCCTTGCTCGCGTAGAGACGGACGCCCTCGTCCGTCCAGTTGAGCGGAGCTCAACAGCCCATGTCGTTAAACCCCGTCCGTGATATAATTAAGCCAATCCAAAAAATACCTAACTTGATACAAATACAGCTGGTTACAGAGTGCCCAGCGAAAGATCCGGTCCCAAAAACTTGCGATTGAGCTGAGAGAATATTACCCATGGCTGACGACCAAGATCCCCAGCTTCCCCTGACTCCTCCTCCGCCCCCTGGTGATGGCGGCATTCCCGGCGCGGCGAACATTCAACCCGTAAATATCGAAGACGAGATGAAACGCTCGTACCTCGATTATTCAATGTCCGTGATCATCGGACGCGCTCTGCCCGACGTGCGCGACGGATTGAAACCCGTCCATCGCAGAATTCTGTACACGATGCAGCAAATGGGACTTCTGCCGAATCGCGGCACCCGCAAGTGCGCCCGAATCGTCGGAGAAGTCATGGGCAAATACCATCCCCACGGAAACCTCGCGGTCTATGACGCCCTAGTCAGATTGGCGCAACCTTTCGCGATGCGCTATCCGCTCGTAGATGGACAAGGCAACTTCGGCTCCGTAGACGGGGATCCGCCGGCGGCGGATAGGTATACGGAGGCAAAACTGACGCGCGTTGCCAGTTCGTTGTTGGAAGATCTGGATAAGGAGACTGTGGACTTCCGTCCGAATTATGATGGGAATGAGATTGAGCCGGATGTTTTGCCTACGCGAATTCCGAATTTGCTTGTTAATGGATCGAACGGAATCGCGGTTGGTATGGCCACTAACATCCCGCCGCATAATTTGACCGAAATTGTAGATGCCACCATCACGTTGGTGAACAATCCGTCCACGCAATTGCCGGAGATTTTGAAGATAGTAAAAGGTCCCGATTTCCCTACTGCGGGAATCATTCACGGCAAGGCCGGAATTTTCGAAGCCTACAAAACTGGACGCGGCCGCTTCATGATGCGCGCTAAAGCCGGCATCGAAACTTTCAACAAGGACCGCGAAGCCATCGTCGTCACCGAAATTCCGTATCAGGTCAACAAAGCGCGGCTCATCGAACGCATCGCGGCGTTGGTGAACGACAAAGTTGTGGATGACATTTCCGACATTCGCGACGAAAGCGATCGCGACGGAATGCGCATAGTCATCGAACTCAAGCGTAGCGCCGAACCTCAGATCGTGCTCAACCAGCTCTTCAAGCACACCTCGATGCAGGAAGGTTTCAGTATGATCTTCCTCGCCGTGGTGAACAATCAACCCAAAGAGATGGGGCTGATCCAGGCCATCCAGCACTTTATTGATCATCGCGTTGACGTCGTGCGCCGCCGTACAGCCTATCTGTTGATGAAGGCGAAAGAACGCGAGCACATTCTCGAAGGCTACAAAACCGCGCTCGATCATTTAGACAATGTCATCACGATCATTCGCGCCAGTGGGAACCGCGCCGAGGCCCGCGAAAGTTTGGTGATGTACTTTGCCGGGAAAAAGATTGATATCAACGTAACCGGCCGCGCTCCGAAGCTCGATCCTGAAAAGCCTTTCACGACTATTCAGGCCGATGCCATCCTCGAACTCCAACTGCATCGTTTGACCCGGCTCTCGATTGATGAGATCAGCAAGGAACTGGGGACCGTCCGCGAAAATATCGGCGAATTCGAATCCATTCTGGGTTCGGAAAAGAAACTCCGCAACGTCATCATCAAAGAACTCGAAGAAGTCAAAAAACTTTACGGAGATGAACGCCGCACCGTCATCGAAGACGAGGCCGCAGAGATCAAACTCGAAGACCTCATCGCCGACGAGCAAATGGCGGTCACCGTCAGCCACACGGGTTACATGAAACGCACCGCGATCAGCACCTACCGCAACCAGCGTCGCGGCGGCACCGGACGCATGGGCATGAAGACGCGCGACGAAGATTTCGTCGAACATCTCTTCATCGCTTCGACGCACGCTTACATTCTGATTTTCACCAATACAGGCCGTGTTTACTGGCTAAAAGTGTATGAGATACCAGACGTGGGAGCCGCGGGCAAAGGCAAACACGTTGGCAATCTCGTGGGACTAGCAGCGGGCGAAACTGTTCGCACCATGGTTGCCGTGCGCAATTTAGAAGAGACGAGCCGCTACATTTTCTTCGTGACCCGTTGCGGGACCGTGAAGAAGACTGAGCTAAAAGACTTCTCCCACGTTCGCTCGATGGGAATTATCGCCATCAGCATCGAGCAGAATGATGAACTGGTCGCCGTCCGCATCACTGACGGACACCAGATCGTCTTCCTCGCATCGCACGACGGGCAAGCCATTCGCTTCGACGAAAACGATGTCCGCTCCATGGGCCGAAACGCCGGCGGTGTTCGCGGCATGAAGCTCGACAAGGGCGACTACATCGTTGGGATGGCCACGACTATCAAACCTGGTGCGCCCAAGGTACACAAGGAAGGCGAGCCGGAAGAGGTTGCCGTCAAAGGCGACTTGATTCTCTCCGTAACGGAAAACGGATACGGCAAACGTACAGCGGCAGACGAATATCGTCTCCAGTCGCGCGGAGGTTCCGGTGTCATCAATGTCAAAACCACCGAACGCAATGGCAAAGTTGTCGGCATCTCCCAGGTCGCGGAAGATTCCGAGGTCATGCTGATCAGCCAGTACGGCAAGATCATCCGCATCGAATCGAAATTAATTCGCGAGACTGGGCGCTCTGCCCAAGGCGTCCGCTTGCTGAACGTCGAAGCGGGAGACCGGGTCGCGGCGGCGGTAGTGATCCCGCCAGAAGAAGAGCCGAATGGCAACGGCGGATTGATTCAGTAGCAGTTCTCAGTTCTCAGTATTCAGTATTCAGCGACTGGGACGGGGTTTCGCTCCGTCCTGCTTCCTGCTCAAGGGGATCGCCTTGCATCAAGTGCCATGCCTCTTCGTAGGCGCTGTACTTTGAATTGTTCAAGTGCGGCGACAAAACGAGGGCGCGGTTGCATTGCAAGACAACTGCCACAGGAAAAATGAACCAAACGTTTTTTGGAATGACGTAGGCGGCAACGAAGTCAATTTGGGTGTTGCTGTAGGGCTGCGTGTGATGGCTGCGGAGAGTGCAGATGTACGAATTGTTTCTCTTGCAGGTCGTAGATTTGACCTGTACGCGCAGAAACTTTCCCTCGTGCTCGACCGCAAAATCGTATCTCCTGCTATCGCCCCATGGCTTGCAAATGTGAAGTCCGTGCTCGGAAGCACGGGCCATGAAGCGCAGCTCGGCCCATTCTCCGCGCTCTTTGCAGTCTGCGATGTCAGCCCCGGTGATGCTGGCCGTGGCAATTTTCATGAAAACTTCCTGTTTTTAGAAAAAGAAAAAGCGGCCCCAAAGGAGCCGCTTCGTCAAAAAATCAATATATTTCAAGCATAGCAGGTTGGAAGGGGCAAATGCGCCAGGTTCCGAGCAACTATATTGGCATCAATATACTTGACACACATGCTACTGTTGCTGGTAGCCGTGACAGGGTTGTGTGCATTATTTCATCCAGTTTCCGAAGGCATCCTTTC
>Ga0208849_1000122_pt1 | contig 76770 bp, 77 predicted proteins | sample NGESurdeep072012_10_FD_184470 | JGI IMG/M metagenome (GOLD analysis project Ga0208849, IMG submission 184470) | Arctic peat soil microbial communities from Barrow, Alaska - NGEE Surface sample 53-3 deep-072012 (SPAdes) | ecosystem: Environmental > Terrestrial > Soil > Wetlands > Peat ...
CCGGGCCGCCAAACGCTCCGAACCGTCGCTCATCGCGACGCCGATCGCGCCCGCGGAGCGAGAAGCGCGCCCAATACCAGGGCGGCCCCGGCGGGCGCCGCCAAGGCGGGAAGCCCGAAGCGCAGGTAGGCGACCGCGCCGCAGGCGCCCCGCCAATCACCAGGCCGACCCATAGAAGCGCATAGGGCGTCCAGCTCCACCGCGGCCCTTTTCCGGGATCGGCGAGCGCCTCGCCGAGTTGGACCAGGGTCCCGGTAATGTAGGTCACGTTGACCCTGACCCGCCGACCTCTGAAGGGCCGCGTTCTGGACGCCCATGGCCAGAACGAGGGGTACCGCCCCGGCGAATCCAAGGCGGCCGAGAGCCATTCCCAGGACCAGCAGCATCGCCTCGCCGGCGAGGATCGCGGGACGGCGCCATGCGGCGGCGGCCCGGCCGATCAGGGTCCCGACAACGACTCCGGCCACGAACAGCAGGACCACGCCGCCAGCCCGGCCCGCTTCGGCCCATCTCATGCGCGCCACGGCGACCGCGAACCTCGTGGAGTTGCCGCTCATGAAGCCCAGGAACAGGCCGTTCAGTCGCAGGAATCCGATCGCATCCACAAAGCCCGCGACGGCGGTGAACGCCACCGTAAGCGCCAAATGTCCCCGATCCTCGCGCGTCAAGGTTTTCTCGAGTCGTAACCGGAACGCCGGATTGACTCCTCGACACGCGGGAGTCCACCCCACTTTGGGTGCGGCGAGGCTGCGCCCGGAACGGCGTCGGGATCGGATTGACGGGTTTTCCCGATGGTCGGACAGTGGAGGGGCCATGCCGAGCCGGATCGAGGACTACGCCATCATCGGCAATTGCGAGACCATGGCCCTGGTCGGCCGCGACGGCTCCATCGACTGGCTGGGCTTTCCCAGATTCGACAGCCCCGCCTGTTTCGCCGCTCTCCTGGGAGATTCAGGGCACGGACGATGGCTCGTCGAGCCCGCCGGTAAAGCCACTTGCGTCGCTCGGCGCTATCGCGGTGCGACGCTCATTCTGGAAACCGACTTCGAGACCAACGACGGCGCCGTCCGGGTGACCGACTTCATGGGCCACCGCGACGGGGTGTCCGACCTGGTCCGCGTGGTCACCGGGCTGCGCGGGACTGTCCCGATGCGCACCGAGTTCATCGCCCGCTTCGACCATGGCCAGGTCACGCCGTGGGTTTCGCGCCAGGACGATGGCCGCCTGCGTTTCGTCGCCGGTCCCGACCAACTTCTTCTCGACGCGACCGTCGCCCTGCACGGGGAGGGGCTTCGAACGGTGGCGGCCTTCGAGGTCCGGGCCGGCGAAGAGGTAAGCTTCACCTTGAGCTGGGCGCCCTCCTGGCGCCCGCCGCCAGCGTCGCCGCCGGCCGCCGCCGCCTTGGCGCGGGTCGAGGGCTTCTGGCTGGACTGGGGGGCGGCGTTCAAGCCGGCCGGCCCCTGGGCCGACGCCGTTCTTCGGTCAGTGTTGACCCTGAAGGCCCTCACCCATCGGCAGACCGGCGGCATCGTCGCGGCGGGCACGACGTCGCTGCCCGAGATGCTGGGCGGCTCGCGCAATTGGGACTACCGGTTCTGCTGGCTGCGCGACGCCACCTTCACGCTCTACGCCATGATCGAGTCCGGCTTCCTCGCCGAAGCGGCGGCCTGGCGCGAATGGCTTCTGCGAGCGATCGCGGGCGGTCCGGAAAATCTCCAGGTCATGTATGGCGTGGCCGGCGAACGCAGGCTGACGGAGTACGAAGCGCCCTGGTTGCCAGGCTATGAAGCCTCGACTCCGGTCCGCATCGGCAACGCCGCCGCCGGGCAGGTTCAGCTCGATGTCTACGGCGAAGTCATCGACGCGCTCTATGTCGCGAGGCGGGCCGGGCTGCCGCCGGAGGCGGCGAGCTGGAAGCTGGAGTGCGCGCTGATCGCTCATCTCGAGACCATCTGGGATGAACCCGACGATGGAATTTGGGAAATGCGGGGTGGCCGCAAGCACTTCACCCACTCCAAGGTGATGGCCTGGGTGGCCTTCGACAGGGCGGTGCGCTCGGTCGAGGAGTTCAACCTGGAAGGACCGGTGGACAGGTGGCGCGCCGTTCGCGACGCCATCCATTCACAGGTCTGCGAACGGGGGTTCGATCCGGCCCGGAACGCCTTCGTCCAGTCCTATGGCGACACCACCCTCGACGCCAGCCTGCTGCTGATCCCGATCGTGGGTTTTCTGCCGCCCGGCGATCGGCGCGTGCGTGGCACCGTGGCGGCCATCGAGCGCCACCTCATGCGCGACGGCCTGGTGCTGCGGTACGACACCGGTCAGGGGGCGGACGGCCTGCCCCCGGGGGAAGGTGTCTTCCTGGCCTGCAGCTTCTGGCTCGCCGACAACTATGTCCTGCAAGAACGCCACCAAGAAGGGCGCCGGTTGTTCGAGCGTCTGTTGTCGCTGCGCAACGATGTCGGCCTCCTGGCGGAGGAATATGATCCCTCCGCCAAGCGCCAATTGGGTAATTTTCCGCAGGCGTTCTCGCACCTGGCGCTGGTCAACACGGCCCGCAACCTCATCAGTACCGCCGGCCCGGCCCATCAGCGCGCCGCCCGAAGCCGCGGCGCCGGGCCGCCCGCCACTCCGAACCTGGACGACTGAAGGAGCGCGAGCGGACCTCCGCGCGCCAGCCTTCACCGCACTTCCGACGCCCGCGGAACGCCGCGTCCGCCGGGCCGCAGACGAAGCAGGGCTCCGGCGAGGGGTTCGCGTTTCAGTTGCTCGGGGTCGAGCTTGTCCCTGGCGCTGGTGACGTACATCTCATCCAGATTCTCGCCCGCGAAAGCACACATCGTCGGTTGGCTAACCGGCAGTATGATGTCGCGGTCGATAGCGCCATCCGCCCGGTAGCGCCGCAGCCGGCCACCGCCGTGGCAGGCGCTCCAATAACCGCCCTCGGTATCGACGGCCGCCCCGTCGGGGATGCCGAGCTCCGGCGCCAGCCGGGCGAACAGCCGGCGCGCGCCGAGCTGGCCGCTGGCGACGTCGAACCCGAAGGCAAGGATCTCGCCGCTGTCGCTGTGCGACAGATAGAAGGTCCCTCCGTCGCCACTCCACGCCATGCCGTTGTGCAACTTTGCGACATCCGGTTCGAGGCGCAGGCCGCCCTCAAGGTCGAAGCTGTGCAAAGCGCCCTTCCGCGGCGCGGCGCCGGCTTCGAGCGGATCGAACATGACCCCGATCCAAAATCGCCCCGCCGAATCGCACGCGCCCTCGTTGAAGCGGAACAGCGAGGGATCGAACGGGGCCGGCGCCAGCCGTTCGAGAGCGCCGGAGGCGAAGTCCAGCGCGAACACGCCCTCGCGGAGCGCCACCACCGCGCCCGGCCGATCGGCGGTGAGCGCGAAGCCGCCGATATCGCTCGAAAGCGGCCAGGAACTGTGGCCGCCCGCGCCCGGGTCATAGCGGTAGAGCGCCGGCTTCTTGACGTCGATCCAATAGAGCGCGCGTTCGACGGCCGACCAGGTCGGGGATTCGCCGATGGTCGCACCGGCGTCCAATACCACTTCGATCTCCACGGGCGGCGTTTTCTCCATCCCTACCAAACCCGACGCCCGGCACGGCGGTTCCACGCGCGACGCCATGGCTAAGCGGCGGCGATGATGAAACGAATGCCCGCCCGGGGGAGGAACGTCTGGAGGTTTGACACGTAATATCATGGGGGGGGCGGCGGTCGGGTGGACGACCAGAACGTCCGCCCATTTCTTGGAGTGGGCCATGAGCATGAACGTCAGCGAATTCGTCTGGCGAAGGCTGAACGAGTGGGGGCTCACGCGCGTCTACGGCTATCCCGGCGACGGGGTAGGCGGCCTGGACGTGGCGTTGGAGCGCGGCGGCAACACCATGGAATACATCCAGGTGCGCCACGAGGAAATGGCCGCCTTCATGGCCAGCGCGCACGCCAAGTTCACCGGCGGGGTGGGACTGTGCTACGCCACATCCGGCCCCGGTGCGATCCACCTGCTGAATGGCCTCTACGATGCCAAGATGGACCATGTGCCGGTGGTCGCCATCGTCGGCCAGCAGGCGCGGCAGTCGCTTGGTTCCTCCTTCCAGCAGGAGGTCGATCTCCAGACCCTGTTCAAGGATGTCGCCAGCGAATACGTCGCCACCGGCGTCCTCCCCAGCCAGGTGCGCACCATCATCGACCGCGCGGTGCGCATCGCCCAGGCCAAGCGCTCGGTCACCTGCGTCATCCTGCCCAACGATCTGCAGCTGATGAAGTACGAGGAAGCGCCAACCGCGCACGGATACACCCATACCGGGGTCGGTTTCCCGACCGCCTCCAAGGTTCCCGATGCGGCCGGCCTGCGCGCCGCCGCCGAAGTGCTGAACGCCGGCGAGAAGGTCGCCATTCTGGTCGGCGCGGGCGCACTGGAGGCGACGGAGCCGCTGATCGCCATCGCCGACAAAATGGGTGCCGGGGCGGCAAAGGCGCTGCTCGGCAAGGCGGCTCTGCCCGACGATCTCCCCTGGGTCACCGGTTCCCTCGGGCTCTTGGGAACCAAGCCGAGTTGGGACTTGATGAAGGGCTGCGACACCTTCCTGATGGTCGGCTCCGCTTTCCCCTACAGCGAATTCCTGCCGAAGCCTGGACACGCGCGAGGGGTGCAGATCGACATCAACGGGGCCAACCTCTCCCTGCGCTATCCCATGGAGGTGAACCTGATCGGCGACGCCGCCGCTACGCTGGGCGCGCTCCTGCCGCTCCTCAACCAGAAGGCGGATACCGCCTGGCGGGAGAAAATCGCCGACGGCATGAAGGACTGGTGGAAGGTGCTCGAGGCGCGCGCGATGAGCGCCGCCGACCCGATCAACCCACAACGGGTGTTTTGGGAGCTGTCCCGCCGCCTGCCGGACAATGCGATCATCACCGCGGACTCCGGCTCGGCGGCCAACTGGTTCGCGCGCGACCTGAAGATCCGGCGGGGAATGAAAGCGTCGCTGTCGGGAGGGTTGGCTTCGCTGGGCGCCGGGACGCCCTACGCGATGGCCGCCAAGATGGCGTTTCCAGATCGCACCGTGATCGCCTGCATGGGCGATGGGGCCATGCAGATGAACGGCATCAACGTCATGATCACGATCGGCAAATACTGGAAGCAGTGGTCCAACCCGACATTGATCGTCCTGGTGCTGAACAACCGCGACCTCAACCAGGTCACCTGGGAGGAGCGCATCCAGATTGGCGCCGGCAAGACGGAGTCGACCCAGTCCATCCCCGATTTCCCTTACGCCAGGTATGCGGAGATGATCGGGCTGAGGGGAATTTTCGTGGACGATCCTGAAAAGGTCGGTGCGGCCTGGGACGAGGCCCTCGCGGCGGATCGGCCGGTGATCCTGGAAGCCTATACAGACCCCAATGTACCGCCTCTCCCGCCCCACATCACCCTCAAGGACGCCGAGCACTTCATGACCATGATGCCCACCGAGCCAGAACTCGGCAGCGTGCTGAAAAACAGCGTCAAGGAAGTCCTGGAAACCGTCCTGCCCCACAAGGGCTAGGGCGGTGCATGGACAATCGCCGTCGCAGGCGCACCGATCGACAAGATCGCTCCTCCCCGGCCGACCGTGGGATCCCGAGGTGGCCACGCGCGCGGGTCGCCGGCTGAACCGCGCGTCGGGCGTGATCGCCGCCTCCGTGCTGGCTGACAGCGCCATCGAGCACTACCGCGGATCTTTCCATAACAAGGTGATGTTCGCCCCGCTGGTGAGTTCGGCGCTGGCCCTCGCCGCTGGCCTCCACGGCGCCGGCGACCGGCGCCCAGCGCCTCATCGGGCGCGCGATACCGCTTACGCGGCGGCGGCCCTGATCGGCATCGTCGGCACGGGCTTTCACCTCTACAACGTGGGCAAGAAGCCGGGCGGGCTGAGCTTCCAGAACCTGTTCTATTCCGCCCCGATCGGCGCGCCGGCCGCGCTCATCCTCTCCGGGATGCTGGGCTTCCTGGCCGAGCGCGTGAGGGACAATACCCCCGGCACGGCGCCCACCATCGCCGGCCTGCCCGCCGGACGGGTGGTGGCGGCCGGGACCGCCGCCGGGCTTCTGGGCACGGTGGCGGAGGCGGGGCTGCTGCATCTGCGCGGCGCCTACCACGACCCGTTCATGTTCCTGCCGGTCACCGTGCCGCCAATCGCGGCGGCTCTGATCGGCGAGGCCGCGATTGAGAACGCGCGGAAGCCGCGCGGCTTCACCCGCTGGTGGCTGCGCCTCACCGTTCTGCTCGGCTTCGCGGGCTCGGGTTTTCACGTCCTGGGGGTCGCCCGCAACATGGGAGGGTGGCGAAACTGGCGCCAGAATGTCCTCAACGGCCCGCCGATCCCCGCTCCGCCTTCGTTCACCGGACTGGCGCTGGCGGGACTGGCCGCGCTCAGCCTGCTGGAGGACCGCCGAAGATGACCGATCGCTACCCCGGCTACGACGTGCTCGCCAAGCGCTGGACGCAATCTTGGAACGACCAGACCAGGGCGGTGATCGACGCCCGCCTCGCCACGCCGCGCGAGCCCCGCTTCTTCACCGCCGCCGAATGGCTGACGCTCGGCGCTGTGTGCGACGGGATCATGCCCCAGCCGCGGGACCGGCCGCCCGTTCCACTGCCCGCCTACGTGGATCTGAAGCTGCGCGAGGGGCTTCTCGACGGCTATCGCTATGCCGCCATGCCGCCGCAGGACGAGGCCTGGCGTCGCGGCCTGGCGGCCCTCGACGAGGAGGCCGTCACCGCGCACGGCGAGGCCTTCCATGCCCTGTCGCCGGAGCGCCGCGATAGCCTGCTGGGCCGCATGCAAAAGGGTGAACTGACCGGCGAGGCGTGGGGCGACATGCCTTGCGCGATGTTCTTCGCCCATCGGGTGATCCCGGACATCACCCACGCCTACTACGCCCATCCCGAGGCGTGGAATGAGATCGGCTTTGGCGGACCGGCCAGCCCGCGCGGCTATGTGCGCATGGCGCTCGATCGGCGCGATCCCTGGGAAGCCGCCGAGGCCAAGCCCGGCGAGGAGTTGCGCGCGCGGCGCGACAACGATCATGTCGGCTGACCCCTTCGCGGCCCCGCGCGCGACGGCCGGTCGCGCTCCGGATGTCTTCAGGCCCGGCGCCTGGGTCCCGATGCGCCAGTTCGACGACGATGAGAGCGTCGATTTCGTCGTGGTTGGCACCGGGGCCGGGGGCGCGCCGCTGATCGCCAGTCTGGCGGAGAGCGGATTCTCGGTGGTGGGCTTCGACGCCGGACCCTATTTCCGGCCGCTGGAGGATTTCGCCTCCGACGAAATGGAACAGGACAAGCTCTACTGGAACGACCCGCGAGTGGTGGACGGCGCGAACCCGATCACCATGGGCGGCAAGAACAGCGGCAAGGCGGTGGGCGGCAGCACCGTGCATTTCGCCATGGTCTCGCTGCGCTTCCGACCCGAGTGGTTCAAGTCGAGGAGCGCGCTGGGCTATGGCGCCGACTGGCCGCTCGATTGGCGGGAGATGTGGGGCTACTACGCCAAGGCCGAGCGGGCGCTCGGCATCTCGGGTCCGCTGCGCTATCCCTGGGGTCCGAAACGACCGCCCTATCCCTACCGCGCTCACGAGATGAACGGCGCGGCGGTATTGCTCGCCCGCGGCTGCGAGGCGATGGGCATCTCGTGGACGCCGACCCCGCTGGCCACCGTGTCCGCCCCGCGCGGCGCCTCGCCGCCCTGCGTCTATCGTGGCTTCTGCCGGTTCGGGTGTTCGACCAACGCCAAGCAGAGCCAGCTGGTCACCTTCATTCCCCGCGCTCTGAAGGCGGGGGCGGAGATTCGCGACCTGGCCATGGTCGGACGTATCGAGACGGGCGACGATGGGCGAGCCACGGGCGTGCATTTCGTCCGCGAAGGCCGCTGGCGTTTCCAGCGGGCGCGCAACGTAGTGGTGGCCGGCTATGCGATCGAGACGCCGCGCCTGCTACTGGCCTCGGCTGACGATCGCCATCCGCGGGGCCTGGCCAACAGTTCGGGACTGGTCGGCAAGAACCTGATGACCCAGTCCAACCAGGCGGTGTTCGGGACCATGGAGGAGGAGGTGCGCTGGTACAAGGGACCGCCGTCCCTGGCCATCACCGAACACTGGAACTACGATGACAAAAAGGATTTCGCTGGCGGCTATTGCTGGATGGCGCAGGGTCCGTTGCCGATCGAGTGGGCCACGATCCAGACCAGTTCGCGCGGGCTCTGGGGTCGGGCGTTGCGCGACGAGATGGCCAAGTACAACCACCAGGTGGGTTTGAAGATGGTCGGCGAGATGCTCCCCAACGAGGCCAATCGCGTGACCCTGGCCGACGAGACCGATCAATATGGTTTGAAGGTCGCGCGCGTCACCTACGGCTGGAGCGACAACGACAAGGCCCTGATCCAGCACGCCCTGGGCCAGATGCAGATGAGCCTGGAGGCGGTCGGCGCGCGGGAGATATTCCGCCAGGAGGATGACACCAACCATCTGGCCGGAACCGCGCGAATGGGATTCGACGCGGCGACCAGCGTCGTGAACGCCGATTGCCGAAGCTGGGATATCCCAAACCTGTGGATCTGCGACGGCTCGATCTTTCCCACCACCGGCGGGGTGAATCCGTCCCTGACCATCACCGCCATCGCCCTGCGCACCGCCGAGCGCATCAAGGCGCTGGCGGCGCGCGGCGAACTGTAGCCGTGGCGAGCAGCGCCGATGGTCGCGACATCCGGAGCACAGGACGCCCCTCGAGAGAAACCTTGGAACAGGACTCCGAAAGCGTCGTCCTGACGGTCGGCCATTCGACGCGGTCGCTCGCGGAATTCATCGCGCTGTTGAAGGGCCATCTGGTGAGCCGGCTCATCGACGTGCGCACCGTGCCGCGCTCGCGCCACAACCCGCAATTCAACCGCGACACGCTTCCGACCGCGCTGGACGCCGTCGGCATCGGTTATGAGCATGCCGCGGGCCTGGGAGGCTTTCGCGCCACGCATCCGGATTCCCTGAACATGGGCTGGCGAAATACTTCCTTTCGGGGGTTCGCGGACTACATGCAGACCCCCGAATTCGCGGAAAATCTCAGCCGCCTCATCGAGCGGGCGAGGTCCGATCGGATCGCCTTGATGTGCGCCGAAGCCGTGCCGTGGCGCTGCCATCGCTCGCTGATCGCCGACGCGCTGCTGGTCCATGGCGTTCGCGCCGAGGAAATCACCACCGCCACCCGGCTCCAGGTCCACAAGCTGACGCCCTTTGCGAAGGTGGATGGCGCGACGATCACCTACCCGCCGCCGCCGGCGTCCTGAGGGCGGAACGGGGCCGCTCACGGCACGTTGAGAAACCGCCGTCGGGGCGGCTCTCCCTGGCTCTAAGGCTCGATGCGCGGGAATGTCGGAGCACTATGATCTCATTGTCATCGGCAGCGGCCCGGGCGGCGCCTCGCTGGCGCAGCGCCTGGCGCCCGGCGGCAAGCGCATCCTGATGCTGGAGCGAGGCGGATACCTGCCCAGATCGCGCGACAACTGGGACGCCAAGACGGTCTTCGTCGATGGCGCCTACCAGGCGAAGGAAACCTGGTACGACGACAAAGGAAAGCCGGTCCACGCCGGCCTGCACTTCTGGGTCGGTGGTAATTCCAAGGTCTACGGCGCGGCTCTGTTTCGCCTGCGCGAGCGCGATTTCGGCGAACTGCGCCACAAGGACGGCGTCTCCCCGGCCTGGCCGCTCGGCTACGACGTGTTCGAACCCTATTACACCCAGGCCGAGGCGCTGTTCCATGTCCACGGCCAACGCGGCGAGGACCCGACCGAGCCGTGGTCCAGCGCCCCTTACGCCTACCCGCCCGTGCGGCACGAGCCGAGGATCGAGGCGCTCAGCGGCATTCTGAAAGGCCAGGGGCTGCACCCGTTTCATCTGCCGCTGGGGATCAAGCTCGATCAGAATCCGGACGGCGGCGCAACCACCTACAGCCCCTGCATCCGCTGCGACGCCTTCGATGGTTTTCCCTGCGCGATCAACGCGAAGGCCGACGCGCAGGTGATCTGCGTCGATCCCACCCGCGCGGCTCATCCGAACTTCACGCTGCTCACCGGGGCCTATGTCAGCCGCCTGGAAACCGATCCGAAGGGGCGCGCCGTGCGCACCGTTCACGTGATCCGCGACGGCCAGAGCGAACAATATTCAGCCGACATCGTGGTCGTCGCTTGCGGCGCGCTCAGTTCCGCGCTGCTCCTGCTTCGTTCGGCCAACGACGCGCATCCCAGGGGGCTGGCCAATGGCTCGGACCAGGTCGGGCGAAACTATATGCGGCACAACATGTCGGTGGTGGTGGCCCTCCTGAAGGAGCGCAACGACACGGTCTTTCAGAAGACTCTGGCGATCAGCGATTACTATTTCAGGGCCACCGACTGGGAATTTCCCCTTGGCCTGATCCAGATGTGCGCGAAATCACACGGCGAGCAGATTCGAGGCGAGGCGCCGCTCCAGGCGGTCATGTCCCTGGCGCCGGAGTGGCCGTTCGAGAACGTGGCCGAGTACTCGATCGATTTCTGGCTGCAAAGCGAGGATCTGCCGCGCCCCGAGAACCGCATCTACTACGACGGCGACCGCGTGGTCCTGGAAATCCATGAAGGGAACATGGAGGCGGCGGCCCGGCTGAAGAAGAAGCTCGAGGCGCTCCTGGCGCCGATGGACGCATGGCCGCACCTCATCGACCGCGGCCTCTACCTCGGAAAGGACATCCCGATCGGCGGCACGGCGCACCAGGCCGGCACCCTGCGCTTCGGCCATCATCCGGGGACATCGGTCCTCGATCTCGATTGCAAGGCGCACGAGATCGACAATCTCTATGTGACCGACGCCAGCTTCTTTCCATCGATCGGGGCGGTTAACCCGACCCTGACCATCATCGCCAACGCGCTGCGCGTGGCGGACAAGATCGGCGACCGACTCGGGCGACCCTGAAGACGGTCAGATTTTCAGCCGCCGGGCGAGCAGGTGAACCCCGCCGACGAGACCGGCGAAACCGATCGCCATGGTGGTCCAGAAGGCGGCGCGGTGGCGGCTGATGACCATCTCCCAGCTGAACGTGCGAGGATGGCGATCGTCGAATCGACCACGGGCGCCGTAGGGTCCGGGGACAGGCTCGAAGAGGTTGTCCGGCGCGTCCGCCGGCTTGGGGGTATCGGTCAGTTGCCCGCTGTAGCCCGACTTGGCCAGGTAGCGGTCGATCAGTCCTGGCGCGATCTGGTTGGCGAGGATCGCCACCAGGGTCGGAAAGCCCACCCAGATCTGACGCCTCGGGTGCATGGCGCCGAAGAAAATCGCCCGGGCCGGCACTTCGGGTTGGTAGATTGGCGGCACCGGCTGGGCCTTCCAGCCCATCTTGTTGCGCGCCCAGTCGAACTGAGGGGTATTGACCGCCGGCAGGTCGACCATGGTCAAGGTCACGTCGAGCTTGTCGTGGATCAGCTCCGAGCGGAGCGAATCGGTGAAGCCGCGGATCGCGAACTTCGCGCCGCAATAGATGGACTGCAGAGGCACCGATCGATAGGCGAGGGCCGAACCCACATTGACGATCGCGCCGCGGTTGCGCTGCCGCATCCGCTTCAGAGCCGCCATGGTCCCATGGACCTGGCCTAGATAGGTTACCGCGGTCCCGCGTTGAAACTCGGCCGCCGTCAGCTTGCTGACCGGGGCGAAAACGGTCGCCATCGCGACGTTGACCCAGATGTCGATTGGCCCAAGGTCGCGCTCCACCTGATCGGCGGCCGCTTCCACCGCATCGGCGTCCGCCACATCCGTGGAGATGGGCAGGGCCCGCACACCGAAGGCGCGCAGATCCGAGGCCGCCTTTTCGAGCCTGCCTTTGTCGCGGGAAAGCAGCGCGACGTCGCATCCGTTGCGGGCGAACTCAGTCGCGGTCGCCCGTCCGACCCCGGCGCCGGCGCCGGTGACAACGACAATCTGATTCATGGAACTACTCCGGGGACCTGCTTTGATGAACGCCGCGCCGCCCCGTGGGTTCAATCGCGCCTACACCCACCGCTCCGACAGGGTGGCGTAGCTCTTCTGACCGATGGCTTTCGCGTCGCCCTTCAGGACCTCGAAGCGCGTGGACGCTCCGTCGCGCCACAAGCGCAGGTCGAAAAGGTGTTTGCCGACCCCGAGGTCCTTGATGGTGAGTTCGGGCAGCCACGGGGGCAGGCAAGGATCGATGTAGAGCCTGCCCGCCGGCGCATCGGGCTGGAAGCCGACGATCATCTGCAGAAAGGCGAAGCACGAGCCCGCCGCCCACGCCTGGGGAACATTGGCGCCGAGATATTGGACCGGGAAATTGGTCGGATCGCGCTGCATGCCTGAGTAGAGTTCAGGCATCTGGTGAAGGATGAAGTAGCTCGCCGCGCCGCAGACGTCGCGGGCGATGGCCGCGGCCTCCTTCGCAAAGCCGTAGCGGCGGAATCCCATGGCGATGATGGCGTTGTCGTGCGGCCACACCGCGCCGTTCTGATAGGAATTGGGATTGTAGGAGGGGTTGCGGGTGGAAAGGGTGCGAATGCCCCAGCCGCTCCACATATCCGGCTTCATCAGTCGCTTGACGACCTTGGCGGCCCGGTCGGGCGGCACGATTCCCGACCACAGGCACTGGCCGGGATTGGAAGCGACGCTGAGCACCTGCTTCTTGTCGCCGTCCAGGGCGAAGGCGTAGAAACCGGAGGCCTCGTCCCAGAAAGCGTCGTTGAAGCGTTCGAAGAGCTCCCTGGCCTTGCGCCGCAGAGACCGGGCCCGAGCCGATTTGCCTAAGGCGTCGTAGACCTGAGCCATGCGCAGCCAGGCGTCGTAGACATAGCCCTGGAGTTCGACCAGGGCGATCGGCGTTTTGACCATCGAGCCATCGGTATTGACCAGCGCCTGACCAGAATCCTTCCATCCCTGGTTGCGGGTCCCATCCTTGGACCGGGTCTGGTATTCCTGGAAGCCGTCACCGTCACGATCGCCGTATCTGTCGATCCAGGTCAGGCACTTCTCGGCCGTCGGCATGTAGCGGGTCAGCAGATCGGCGTCGCCGGTGCAGCGCCAGGCGTTGTGCAGCACGATCAGGTAAAGAATGGTGGCGTCGGCGGTCCCGTAATAGGGCGTATAGGGAATATCCTTGAAGTGAGCCAGTTCGCCCCGCCGCAGCTCGTGCATGATCTTTCCGGGCTCGGCGTCGCGCCAGTCATCCCGCTTCCTGGCCTGGTGGCGGCTCAGCACCTCCAGAGCGCCGCGGGCGAAACTGGGATAGACCATGGCGTTCTGCAGCGAGACGATCAGGCTGTCTCGGCCGAACAGTGCCAGAAACCACGGAATCCCGGCGGCCGGCACGAATTCCAGGTGATCGGTCCCCTCGATGGGCAGACGCAGGGCGGCCATGTCCTCCACCGACTGGCGATAGAACCGGTAGAACTCCTCGTTCGGGGTTTCGATCTTGAGCGCCGCCTCCCGCCATCCCGTGAGCTTGTGGCTCGCTCCCTCGCCGCCGGTCTGGGCGATGCAGTGTTCCGGCGCGTGGTCGACGCTTTCGCCGTCGCCGATCGCATAGAGCAGGCAGGAATGCCACGCTTCGCCGGGCTCGAGTTCGAGTTCGAAACTGATCCGGCCGTTGGCGTAAGCCGGCTTGGAGTCGAACTTGTGCGCCGTGGTGGTCACCCGGCGCTCGAAGTCCCTGTTGATGTAGGTGGTCGTCAGGCGCGTATCGCCTGGCGACCAAGCGGTGGTGATCCGGCCGCGCCGCACGATATTGCCGCTCTTCACCTCGAAGATGTCGGCGAAGTCGCTGCGCACGGCGATTTCGAGGTTGAACTGCACCTTGGCCATGCCGTGGTTGACCAGGTCGAGATCCTCGTGGACGCCGCCGGAGATCGAACGGCTTATCGACAGCCCGAGGGAGTGTTCCGGCACTTCGCCGATCTCGGTGTGGAGGGTCGGATTGGTAAGGAAGATGCGGGCGGCGTAGTAGGCGATGTTGCCGCTGTTCAAGAGCTCCCATGGCTCGCCATCAGCGAACACCTGCCAGGACGAGATGACCCGGGTGTCGGAGTGATAGAAGCCCTTGTCGGTCGGCCAGGGGATCTGCCCGTCCTGGTCGGTGATCAGCACGCCAAAGCCCTGATTGATCGCCAGCCTCGGTGGTCCGACGGTGATTTCGAGAGCCATGGACTTTATCCGTGCACGCCGCTGGCGGCCGTTTCAACCGCGCGGCTCGGCCGCGTCGTGCTTGGGCGACGCGTCAAAGCCGGCAAAATGCTCTCTCGCCAGCCCGGCGACGGGCGGCGGGGACGCGCCCACGAGGCTTCATCAGGCTGATACCTAGACAAAGCGCGCGCTGTCGCTGCCCTGGCGGGCGGGCGCCGTCCATCGCCCATCGGCGGCATCCGCAAAGCGCCGGTAGAGCGCCACGTAGTCGCGCGCCATGCGTTCAACCCCGAACCGCTGCTCGAAACGCCGGCGTACCTTCAGACGGTCCAACCCGCCTATTGCCTTCAAGGCTTCGACCGCCTGATCGATGTCCTGGACAACGAAGCCGGTGACGTCGGGATCGACGATTTCCGGGACCGAGCCGTTGGCCCAGGCGATTACCGGCGTGCCGGCGGCCATGGCCTCGATCATCACCAGTCCGAAGGGCTCGGGCCAGTCGATGGGAAACAACAGAGCAAGAGCTTCACCCAGAAAGCGCCGTTTCCGGGTGTCATCGATCTCTCCGAGGAATTCGATCAGTGGATGGTCGAGCCAGGGCTTGATCACCGCATCGAAGTACGCCTGATCAACCACATCGACCTTGGCCGCGAGCTTGAGTGGGATGCCGGCGCGGATGGCGATTTCGATCGCGCGATCCGGTCGCTTTTCGGGCGAGATGCGTCCAAGGAAGGCAAGGTAACCACCCCCGCCGCCCGAATAGCCGATGAGCGAGGCTGGCATGCCGTGGTGAACGGTCGCCAGCCAGTTCGCGTCCGGGATCGGCCGGCGTTGCGCCTGGGATATCGACACCAGCGGCATGCCGTTGAAGGTGCGATACACCGGATGCATCTCCGGCAGATCCAGCCGCCCATGCAAGGTGGTCAAGGACTTCCAGGCGAGGTCTTGGAACAGGGGAAACTGAAAGAGATCCACATGGAAATGGATCACGTCGAAGCTGTCGGCCAGCTTGCGCACCCGGTCGAGCATCAGCAGCAGCGAGGGGGCCTGATTGTGGACGCCGGCTCGCCTCAAAGCCGTCGGGCAGCAGGGCGCGAGCGTGGCCGAGGTTGACGAGTCGGCGCTGGCGAATAAGGTCACATCGTGTCCCTGGCGCACGAGTTCTTCGGTTAGCCAGCAACACACGCGTTCCGTGCCGCCGTAGGTGCGGGGAGGTACCGACTCCGCCAGCGGTGCGACTTGCGCAATCCTAAGTATCATAAACAGACGCTCGCCATAAACCTGTAACGGCGAACTGGACAAACTTCCAGGGCCGCGCGATGGGCAAAGCCCGCGCCCACCGTGGCCGGTTACATCGCCACACGATACAATCGTCGGGCGCGCCATTGGTTCCGACGAACGGAGATTGGATTGACGGCGGGGTCCGCCGACCGTCGAGCGAGAACTCTCGCCCCGCTCTTGGCGGGGCTACCAGATTCACACATTTCAGTCGTTGGCAAGAATAAGCTCCTTCACCGTAGGGGGAGGTGGCGCGGCGCTCTTGCTTGCGCCGTGACGGAGGGGGTTCTCCGCCACGCCGGCGCCGCGGATCACCCCCTCCACCCCCTCGTCCTTCGGCGTGGCGCTCCCCCTCCCCCTACGGTGGAGGAGCTATACGCCAGCGATTCTGAGATGCGTGAATGCCGTAGCTTGGCGGGGAGAGGGGGGATCGCGCTCAGTCGCGTCGGCGATCCTAAGGGTCTACCTCAACGCGGGCTGGCATGAGTCGATGTGCTCGGGGTTCACGCGCGCGCGGCGTGGTCCCGCGCGCGCGACGTTCTGCCTCCCGACCATTTCGCCACCGTCGCCACCAGGGCGGCGGGGATGATCGGCTTGGCGAGGTGGTCGTCCATTCCGGCCGACCGGCAGTCGACGATCTGTTCGGCCAGGACATTGGCGCTGAGGGCGATGATCGGGCAATCGCGGTTGATCGCGACCGCGGAGCGGATCGTCCGGGCGGCCTCGAGACCGTCCATCCCTGGCATCTGGAGGTCCATGAAAATGATGTCGAACGCCTGCCGCGCGGCACATCCGACGCCCTCCGCGCCGCTCGCCGCCTCGACGAAGGTGTGGCCGAGCGGCTCCAGCATCGCCCGGACCAGCTGACGGTTCACGGCCAGGTCGTCGATGATCAGAATGTGGGCGGCTAAATGCGGTTCGGCGGGCGCAATGGCGGCGCATCGCGGCGGAGCCAGGACCGGCGCGGGAATCGTGAACCAGAAAGTCGAACCCTGGCCGGCGTCGGACGCCACGCCGATCGCGCCTCCCATCAATTCCACCAGCCCCTTGCAGATCGCCAGGCCCAGGCCGGCGCCGCCGTGGTCGCGGCTGATCGAGCCATCGACCTGGGAGAACCGCTCGAACAACCTGCCTTGGACATCGCGCTCGATCCCCGGGCCGGTGTCGATGACGCTCAGCTTCAGGCTCTGCGTCCCGTCACATTCGAGGGTGACGGTGATCGATCCCTCGGCGGTGAATTTCACGGCATTGCCGACCAGATTGAGCAGCACCTGGCGCACCCGGCCCCCGTCGATCGAAACGCATCGGGGCATATCGCCGGCGATCCGGGTACGCAGCTCGACGCCCTTGGCGCCGGCCTGGGCGCCCAGGATCTCCACCGTTTCGGCGACGAAGCTGGCCGGGTCCAGCGGCTGGGGAAAGAGTTCGACCTGACCCGCCTCAAGCCTGGAGAAATCCAGCACGTCGTTGACCACACCGAGGAGTTGTTCCCCCGCCGTGCAGATGTTGCGGACGTGGGCGATGGCGGCGGCGGGCAGGTCCGGCAGGCCGCTCAGCAGGCCGGAAAACCCGATGATCGATGTCAGCGGAGTCCTCAGTTCATGACTCATGTTGGCGAGGAATTCCGCCTTCGCCCGGGTCGCCGCCTCGGCCTCCTCGCATTTGGCGAGCAGTTCGGCTTCGAGGACCTTTCTTTCGGTGATGTCCCTGACCACGTCGGTGACGCCCAGGAAGGCGCCGGTCGCCGGGTCGGTGAGCGGCGTGGGCCGGGCCTCCAGCCAGATCGTCCGGCCATCGGTATGGCGCACCCGGTACTCGACGCATCGAACCTTGCGGGAGGGCTGCTCGATGGCGTTCCTGACGGCGGCCTTCACCGCCGGCAGGTCGTCGGGATCGATCAGTTCGGCGATCCCGCGGCCGACCAGATCCTCGGCCCTGTGCCCGGTCACCGCCTCGACCGACGGCGAGATGTAGGTCAGCCGGCCGTCGAGATCGAGCTGGACGATCAAATCGTTGCCATTCTCGGCCAGATGTCGATATCGCGCCTCGCTGACCCGCAGCGCCTCATTGGCGAGCGACGCCTCGGTAACGTCCATGACCACGCCGAAGACCGTCGTCACTTCGCCGTTCTCCGCCTTCCTGCACACCGAGCGGTTGGTCAGCACCCGCCAGGCGCCGTCCGCGCGCTCGAGGCGGACCTGATCGCCGTAGCCCTCGCCGGTCTCCATGGCCTGGCGAAGCAGCCCGTTCGCCCGTTCGGCGTCGTCGGGGTGGATCGCGGCCATCGCGGTCGCCAGATCGGGAAGATCACCGATTTCGAGGCCGTAGAGCCCAAACAGACCATCCGACCAACTGATCGCGCCGGAAGCGACATCAAGTCGCCAATACCCCAAGCCCGCCACCCGCTCGGCGAAGGATGCCCAATCGGGGCCTTCGGTTTCTTCGCCGCCAAGCATTCGGGCGGCCCACGGATCGTTGGTCATCGTCTCACCCACCAGAATGCGCCCATCAACCTAGCGGCGCCTGGACAAGGAGGGCTTAACAGCGCGACCGCGACCGCGCCTTTTTGTCGAATGAACTCCCCTCGACCCGGGGCGTTGTTGCCGCGAGCGTCTTGCTGACACACCCGTTCAGCGGCGGTTCAGGCTGGACAGCTAGCCTGAGGCTGGTTTTCGCCCACGAACTGGGCGGTCACGATTTGGATGAGAGGAACTCTAGAAGTGAAAAACAGGGGAAAGTTCAGAGGCGCCGCGGTGTTGGCGTCCATTTCCGCTCTGGCGATGATCGCCGAGGCCGGCGCGGCCAGCGCCCAGCCGGCCCCGCCGCGGGACGGATATGCCGACCCGGCGCCGCCCCAGGGCCAATACGCCCCGCCGCCGCCGGGCGCGGAGGCCCCGGGTTCGGCCTATGACGACCGCGCCCAGCAATACGACCACGACTACGCCGATCGCTATTCGCAATGGGCCGCGCAATACTGTGTCGATCGGCGCAACAACAACACCGCCGCCGGGGCCGTGATCGGCGGCGTGCTCGGCGCGGTGATCGGTTCGGGCCTCAGTGGACGCCATGACCGCGGCGGCGGCGCCTTCGCCGGCGCGCTCGTCGGTGGCACCGCCGGCGCGGCGATCGGGTCGAGTTCCAGCCCAGGCGGCAACTGCCCCCCCGGCTATATTGTCCGCGCCGGAGCGCCGGGCTTCGCCTATGCCGGCGGCCCCTATGATCCCGGCGTCGTCGCCGGTCCGTCATGGTACAATCCGTGGATCTGGTCCGGCGGCGCCTGGGTGTATCGACCCTACCGCTACTGGTACTGGCAGAACCGCGGCTACTGGCGTCCCGGCTGGCGCGCCGGCGCCTATCGCTACCATTACCGCCCCTGGTAGATCGGACTGGCGCCGGTCGGTGAAATCGATCGGCGCCGCCCTCGCCGCCCTCGCCGCCCTCGCCGCCCGCGGCCTCGCCTGCTAAGCTTCCGCCAGAGGGCAAGGGGAGTTCCACCATGATCTCGGTCGATCGGCGTTATGGCTTGGCGGCCGTGTGGCTGCACTGGATCATCGCCGCCCTGATCCTGTTCCAGATCGGCTACGCCTGGTGGGTCTATGGCCCGATTCCGGACCACACCGCCGCCCAGGCCCAGGCCTTCGGCGTCCACACCTCGGTCGGGCTGACCATCCTCGTCCTCAGCCTGGCGCGTCTCGGAGTCCGCTTCGCCGCGCCGCCGCCGCCACTGCCGGCCGACATGGCGGCCTGGGAGCGGACCCTGGCGCGGCTCAGCCACCTCCTCTTCTATGTCCTGATCATCGGCATCCCTCTGACCGGGTGGGCGCTGGCGTCGATGCGGCCCACCCCGATCTCGTTCTGGGGTCTGTTCAACTGGCCGCATCTGCCGGGCCTGAGCGGGCTCGCCAAACCGGCGCGACACGCCATCGGCGGACCCCTGGGACGAACCCACACCTTGATCCTGGTGTGGACCACGATCGGGCTGCTGGCCCTTCACGTCGCCGGCGCGCTCAAGCACCAGGTCTCCGGCTCGCCGGTTTTCTGGCGCATGCTGCCGTTCCTTTCGCGCCCGAAGTAGCCTTCCGGGCGGTCCGGTCGGAAAAAAGTCGTGGATCGCGCCGCTCCGTCCGGAACTTCCGACGGCCGGACGGTTTTCTTGGCGGAGGACGGGTAATCCCCACGGAGACGATATCCATGACTGGTTTGAAATCCACCTGGGCCAAAGGCGCCCTGATCGCGGCGGTCGCCGCCGGAACCTTGGCCGCAACCGCTTCGACGGCTTTGGCCGATGTCGCCTGCAACCGCTACGGCGAGTGCTGGCGCGTCAAGGAACACTACACCACCTATCCCGGCGACCTTCGGGTCAGGTTCCACGACGACGCGTGGTGGGAAAAGCACAAGACCGGCCGCTATCATTGGCAGGCCGACCGGCCCGACGACCGCGGCTACTACATGCGCGGCGAATGGCATCCTTTCTGATCGAATCTTTCTTGATCGGGGGGCGGCGCAGCGCGCCGCCCCCCGCGCCTTGTGCCGACCTCCGAGCTTGACCGAGGGTCAGGCCACGGATGGGTCCGATCGTTTCCACCGCGGAAAGGAAACGCCAATGCTCATCGACCGACTGTTCGCCTTCGGCTGCGCCGCCGTCTTCATCGGGTTGATGGGCGCCGCGGTCCAGGCGGCCTGCCTCTTTTGCCGCTGACCGGCCGCGCCCGTCCCGGGAACCGACCGCGCCCCCTACCGTTGTCGCCTCGGGTGACAGGGTGGGAGGCCAACCGGCGTGAGAGTCTCTCGGTCACTCATCCTGGCGGGAGCCGTTCTGGCGTCCCTGGTCATCGCCTCGGCCGCCGACGCCCAAGCCATCACCGATCCCACCGCACCGCCCGCCCCGCCCGCCGAGAAGGCTCAGCGCGCCCCATCGCCGTTCTCCTTCACCGCCGCCTACACCGCCGACATCCTGGCCGACGTGAGCGGCGGACAGGCGCCGGGCGAGGCCTGGATAGACCTCGTCAAGGTTTCGGCGGCCTTTGACGGGGCCGCGGCCGGCCGCGACGGGTTCACCGGCCTGATCAGCGTCGAACACGCCAACGGCGCCGATTTCACCGGCCGGAGGGTCGGGGGCTTTCAGGCGCTCAGTTCGGCCGAGGCCCAGCCGGGCGCGCTGCGCCTCTACGAAGCCTGGGTCCAGAAGGAAATCCTGGACGGCAAGGGCGGGGTGAAGACCGGGCTCATCGACCTCAACACCACCTTCGACGTCCAGGAAACCGCCGCCCTGTTCCTGAACAGCTCCGACGGAACCGGTCCCGATCTCGCCGACACCGGTCTCAACGATCCGTCGATCTATCCGACCACCGCCTTGGCCGCGACCGCCTTCTATCGGCCCGCCGAAGGCTGGACGGCGCAGCTGGGAATTTTCGACAGTGTCGCCGGCGATCCCGATGCCCGCGGGCGCTTCGTGGCCATCAAGCTCGACGGCGCCCTCATCATCGGCCAGGTCGAAAAGCGCTTCGGCGACGCGGCGCGGATCGAGGGCGGGGCGTGGACCTACACCAACGCCTTTGCCTCCCTCGACCAGTTCGACGCGCCCGGCCGAGCGCGCCAGGTCCATGGCAACGGCGGCGTCTACGCCCTGGCCGAGGGCCGCCTTGCCGGCCGACCGGGTGTGGAGGGCGCGGGCCTGAGCGGTTGGCTGCGCATCGGCTTCGCCAATGGCGACATCAATCGGGCCGACAGCTACCTCGGCGCGGGCCTGGTCTACACCGGCCTGATCGCCGGACGAGACAAGGACGAGATCGGCCTGGCCGTCAACCGGGCCGGGTTCGGCGACGGCGCCAGATACGCGGGCGGCCTCCTCGGCCGCCAGATCGCCGACGCCGAAACCGACTTCGAAGCCACCTACCGTTACGCTTTCAAGGACTGGCTCAATATCCAGCCGGACGTGCAATGGGTGATCCATCCCGACGGCGACGCCCGGTTGCGCAACGCCGTGGTCGTCGGCCTGCGCCTGGCGTTCACCGTGTCGAAATAGGCGCGCGCCGTCAGCCGGGTGGAACCGTCGCCGGGACCGGGACGATCGCCTTGGGTCCGGAGTCGGCCGGGCAGGGTCGGCCTCGATCGAAGCAGGCGCGCACGGTTTCACCGTCGCCGAGCCGCCAGGTGACCCGCGCGGCGTAGCTGGCGCAGGCCTGGTCGGCGCGCCGACTCAATGGGGGAAGATAGGCGCGGGCGCTTTCGGCGACCTCGCCGTTCGCGGCCACGTGCTCCAGCCTGACGCGGGATGGCGAGAGCAGGGTGGTCCGCGCCCGGCGGCAGGCCCGACCAGCCAGCTCCAGCCCGACCCGGGCCTTGTACACCGCCGGCCGGCTCAGCGTGAAATAGGATGACCCGGTCGCCTGCGAGCCGACCTCCACCGAGGAACCGGGCGTGGCGCAGGAGACGAGACAGGCGAGCGCGGGTGAGAGCGCCCAGATCCAGGGATTTGGTTTCAACGTGGTCATCCTGGCCGCGCGCCTCCGTGCCCAAGCTCGACAACGCGCCGGCGCCCAGAGCGATCCAGGGCGACGCGATCAGAGTCAGCCATGGCGATCGCGTCGTTCGAATTCGTGGTCTAACCTCGCCGCTCGACGATGACTTCAAATCAGAAAGGGACACTGATGAAACAACTGGTTTCGCTGACACTCACCGGCATTGTTCTGGCGACCGCGGCGGCGGCCCAGACCTCGCCGCGGGTCGTGCGTGGCGTGGTCACCCAGGTGCGACCGGACGCCCTGGTGGTCAGGAGCCGCGACGGCAAGCCGGTCACGGTGGCCCTGACGGCGTCCTGGAGCGTGTCGGTGATGAAGCCGATCGGCATCGACGCCATCCAGCCCGGCAGCTTCATCGGCACGGCCGAGATGCCCCAGGCCGACGGCACCGGCAAATCCCTGGAGGTCCACATCTTCCCGCCCGGCGTGAAGATGGGCGAGGGCCACTACGCGTGGGATCTGCGCCCGCGCTCGATGATGACCAACGGCACGGTCGGCAAGGTCACCGCCGGCCGCCATGGCCGCGAACTGGATGTCGCCTATCCAAACGGGACGCGCCACCTGACGGTGCCGGGAAACGTCCCCATCGTCCAGATCGGCGGCGGCGACCGCGCCCAGGTGAAGCCCGGCGTGCCGGTGTTCATGATCGTCGCTCCCGGCGCCGGCGGCGCGCTCACCGCCGGGGCGGTGGCGATCGGCGAAGGCGGCAAGGCGCCGCCGATGTGACCGGCGCGGCGGCGCGGCTCTTGCCATCCGACCCCCGCACGCTCCTCGCCGACCTGTTCGCCGCCGCCGTGGCGGCGAGCCTGCCGGAAGCCGTGGTGGCCGCCCATCTGCCGCCGCCACCGTCGGGGCGGGTCCTGATCCTCGGGGCCGGCAAGGCCAGCGCCGCCATGGCCCAGGCGGTCGAGCGGGCCTGGCCAGGAGTGGACCTGCGAGGCCTGGTGGTGACGCGCCACGGCCACGGCGCGCGGTGCGAGCGGGTCGAGGTCGTCGAGGCGGGACATCCGTTGCCCGATCTCGCCGGGCTGACCGCGGCGTCGCGCATTCTCGACCTCGCCAAACGGGCCGGAGCGGACGATCTCGTCCTGGTCCTGATATCCGGCGGCGGGTCGTCTCTGCTGACCCTCCCGGCGCCGGGCCTCACGTTCGCCCACGAACTGGCGGTGGGTCATGGCCTGCTGCGATCCGGCGCACCGATCGGCGCGGTCAATTGCGTGCGAAAACACCTCTCGGCCATCAAGGGCGGCCGGCTGGCGCTGGCCGCCGCGCCGGCCGCCGTCCTGACGCTGATCATATCCGACGTCGTCGGCGACGACCCGGCCCTGGTCGCCTCCGGACCCACCCTCGCCGACCCCACCACCGCCGCCGACGCCCTGGCCGTGCTTCGGAAATGGCGGATCCAGGCGCCGCCCCCGGTGATCCGCCATCTCCGGGAAGGTCGCGACGAGACTCCAAAGCCGGGCGATCCGCGTCTGGCCGGCGCCCGAGCGGTCGTCGTCGCCACCGCGGCGGTGGCGCTGGAAGCCGCCGCCGCGCTTGCCCACGCCCGGGGGATGAACCCGATCAACCTCGGCGCCGCCGTCGAGGGCGAATCGCGCGACGCCGCCCGGTGGATGGCGTCTCGGGTCCTGGCCGTCGCGCGCGGCGAGGAGCGCGGCGCCGCGCGCCGCGTGCTCATTTCCGGCGGCGAGACCACGGTCACCGTGCGCGGCCCCGGCAGGGGCGGTCCCAACACTGAATTCCTGCTCGCGCTGGCCGTGGAACTGGCTGGCCACGCCGGCGTCAGCGCCATCGCCTGCGACACCGACGGTATCGACGGCAGTGACGATAACGCCGGGGCCGTGATCACCCCGGACACCCTTTCTCGCGCCACCGCCCTCGGCCTCGTCGCGACCGACCATCTGGCCCGCAACGACGCCCACGCTTTCTTCTCCGCTCTCGGCGACCTGGTGACGACCGGCCCTACCCGCACCAACGTCAACGACTTCCGCGCCGTGCTGATCGGGGGCTGACGAGCGGCCGACATCCCGCTTACGGCTTCTGGTTCTTCGGAAGGGCGGCGACTTCCCCGGCGTCGAGCTCGCGCACCGTGGTCACCAGACAGCGCTGGCGCAGAGCGGTGGCGTGGGTTGAGAGCTCGAGGTCGTTGGCTTGGCCCGCGCAGATCCAGGACGATCCCCGCGTCCGCAGTTCCACGCGCTGGGCGAAGTCGATGTCCTGACACGGCGCGAAAAGCTTGAGTTGAAAATACTGCTTCAGGCCGGCGCGGATGTTGACGGTGGTCTCATCGACGGGAGCGAAATTGTCGATGTTGCGGGCCAGGAAGCAGGCCTGCCCGGTGGGCTGAGCCGGCGCGCCGGAGGCCATGCCGGGGGTGAAGGCCGCGACGATGACGGCGGCGGCGATCGGCGTGGCGGACTTCATGGATGGAGTTCCTTCGTCGTCTTCCTTGAGCCCCCCGGCCATGCTTCTATACCGGCGCGGCGTCTTCGCCCAAGCGGCGGCGGGCGCGGCGGGCGAAGCGGTCTGGATCGAGCAGCGCGGCGAGCGCGCGTGGCAAGGGCGAAGGATCGCCGAGCGCCAGGGCGGCGACGTGCTCGGCGAGAAGCGGCGCGAGGGTAAATCCTCGCGATCCCAGACCGGTCAGCACGAACAGGCCGGCGCGCCCCCCCGGCGCCACGCCGGCGATGGGCAGATAGTCCCGGGTCGTCGCCCGAATGGCGGCCCGCGCCGTCGCCGGACTGCGCCGCAAGCGTTCGGCCAGAACCGGCAGGGTCTGGGCCACCGTCTCCAGGTTGCGCGCCTGATCCGCCGGCCGGACGCCGGCCGCTGTGTCGTCCCGATCGTGGGTGGCGCCGAACACCAGGCCTTGGCGCGCCGGGATCACATAGCCGCCGAACACCGTGGCCATCGGCCATGGACCCACGGCCGATTCGCTGGCCTGGCCGCGTACCGGCGACAACGGCACGCCGGCCGTGAGTTCGGCGCAGGCCATTCCGGCGGCGAGACAGACGACGTCGGCTTCGATCAGGCTCTCTCCGGACTCGCCCACGAGCCGCCAGCGCCCATGGCCCGATGGCTCGACCGATCCCACCCGCCCCGGCGTCACCGCCTCGAGCCACGCCGCCAGCACCGGCTCCGGCGCCGCGACCACGGCGCCTGCGATCGACAGACCGGCCGGCGCCGCTTCACCGAGACACTGGCCAACCTCCATGGCCGTGAGCCGGCGCATCGCCCCCGGTTCGAACAGATCGGATCGGGCGATGGCCTCGAAACGGCCGGCGTCCTTGGGGCCGGTCTCCAGCTGCAGGGCGCCGCGCGCGATCACGCCGCCGGACACCGCGCCGCAGAGACCGGCGGCGCGCCGGGCGGCCTGGGCGAACAACTCGGCGGCGGGTCCCAGGCCGGCGTCGAGCCGGGGGGAGATCAGGGCGGCGGCGCCTCCCGAAGCGCCGGCTCCTCGCCCGGCGGTGTCGAACACCGTCACCAGGGCGCCGCGTTCGCCGAAAGCCCGCGCCAGCGACGCGCCGGCGATCCCGGCCCCGACGATGGCCACGCTCGGCGGGGCTTTCGACGGGTCGGCGCGGCCGGGAAAGATCGCCTCGAGGCGTTGACGCTTGGCGCCGAAGCCGGGCCGGCGCTCGACGCTGAAGCCGGTCGCGGCCAGGTCGCGGCGCACCTGGCCGGCCACGGTGAAGCTCGCCGCCCGGGCGCCGGGCGCCGAACGGCGCGCCACCAGTTCGAGGAGTTCGCCGTCCCACATCCGCGGATTTCGCGCCGGACTGAAGCCATCGAGGAACCAGGCGTCTGCCGGCCCGCTCCAGGCCGCGAGCGCCTGCGTCGCGGGCATGATCGCCACATCCAGGGTGGCGGCGAATTCCGGCAGGTCGAGGCGGTGAAATCCTCGCGCCTGGCCCGGCCACCGCGACGCCAGGAGCGCCGCGGCGGCGCCGATTTCCGGCCACCGGCCGAGCGCCCGCCCGGCCTCGGCCGCGCTCAACGGATGGGCCTCGACGCTGAAGATGGAGAGACGGGCGCCGGGCTCGCGGGTCCGGCGCCATTCGCAGAGCAGCGCGGCGATATTGAGCCCGGCGCCAAATCCCAGCTCGGCCACACGGAACGCTGGCCGGCCACGCCACGCCTCCGGCAGGCCGCAGCCGGCCAGGAACACCGCCCGGCTCTCGGCCAGGCCGTCGTCGCCCGAGAAGTAGATGTCGTCGTAGAGGCGAGACCTCGGAACGTCGCGGTCATCCCACGTCGTCTCCGATGGCCGAGGTCCTTTCTCGTCGAGGGCCATTCAAACGAAAAAGAGCCGCCCGAGGCGGCTCTTCTCTCGACAGACTCCGATCGGCCGCAGTCTATTTCGGGGCCGGCGCGGCGGGAGCGGCGCCGTCGGCGGGAGCGGCGGGGGTGGAATTCATCGACCCGGTCGAAGCGGCGGGAGCGGAGGCGTCACCGGTCTTGGAGGCGTCGGTGGCGGCCGTCCCGGCGGCGTTGTTGGCGGCGGCGGCGTCGGCCGAGGCGGCGTTGGCGTCGGTCGAGGCCGCATTGGCCGCGTCGGCGGCCTTGTCGGCGGGCTTCTGGCAGGCGGCTACGGAAAGGGCGGCGACGGCGGCGCCGGCCACGAGCACTTTGCGAAGAAGGTCGGAGGTCATGTTTGGAATATCCCGGGGGCTGAGGTTTCTGAACGCCACGCGAACGGCACGCGGAACGACGCTCTGGGCGCGCCGCAGACGCTGCAACGGAATATGCGCCGTCCGGTTCCCGGCGCAAGCCGTCATTTCACGTATCCGTGATCACATTTTTCCACGCAGCCTTCGGACCATGGTGATCGAAAGGTAGCCGTCGGCGGCAAGACCCTGGCTCTTCTGCCAGGCGCGCAGGGCTTGGCGGGTGCCGAGCCCGACCACGCCGTCGGCCTGGCCGGGATTGAAGCCGAGCTTGGCCAGCGCGTTCTGCGCGTCGAGGCGGTCGGTGAGGCTGAGGGGCGTCTCGCGCGGCCAGGGCGTGAGCAGCGGGCCGCCGCCGGCGAAACGGTCGGCGAGCAGGCCCACCGCCAAGGCATAGGCGATGGAGTTGTTGTAGCTGCGGATCGCGAAGTGATTCGGTAGCGCCAGGAATGCCGGCCCACCGGTCCCGGACGGCAGCAGGAGCGTCGCCGGCGCCGCCGCGTCGGCGGCGCTCCACGCCCGCTGGTCCGCGCGGCGCAGGCCCCTGGCCCACCACCACGAGGGGATCTGCCTGGGTCCCTCGGAAAGGCCGGCGTCGAAGCCGGCGGGCCGGACGACCTCGACCGCCCAGCCCTCGCCGCGCCGCCAGCCGCCCTTGACCAGCAGATTGGCGGCCGACGCCAGGGCGTCCGGCGCCGAGCCCCAGATGTCGCGGTCGCCATCGCCGTCGCCATCGACCGCCGAGGTCAGGAAGGTCGAAGGGATGAGCTGGGTCTGGCCCATGGCCCCGGCCCACGAACCCCGCAGGCGGGATCTGGGAACCTCGCCCGACCCGATGATCCGCAGGGCCGCCAGCAGCTCCGTTTCGGCCCACGGTCGCCGCCGCCCCGCCGCGGCGAGCGTGGCCAGGGAACGGATGACGTCGAAATCCCCCTGCTGGACCCCAAAGCCCGACTCCATCGCCCAGACGGCGATGAGGATGTCGCGCGGAACGCCGAAGGTCTGTTCGATCCGCCCAAGGGCTGGGACCTCCGAGCGCCTGGCGCGGCCCTGGGCGATCCGGCCCGCCGTGATGTTGCCGGCGATGTAGTCGCCGACCGGCTTGGCGAACTCCGGCTGACGGGCGTCGAGGGCCGCCACCCGGGGATCCGGCGACAGGCCCGAAAGCTCGCGGTCGAGCAGCGAGCGCGACACCCCCAGCGCCAGGGCGCGGGCATGGAAATCGTTCAGCCAGTCGATGAAATAGGCATCGCCCGTGGCCCCGAGCAGGTCGGCCGGGGTCGGCGGCGCCGCCGCTCCCGAACAGGCGGCGAAGGTCAGGGCGAGAAAGACTCGGCGATCCATGGCCCCGACGGTAGAGCAAAGCGAAGCGCGGGGGAATCGGCGCTTTCGCGTTGACTTTCGGGGCCGCCCTCCCCTATACGACCGCGCTCCGAAAGTTCGAGACGGCACCCGAAGAAGAGACCAGACGTCATGAAGGTAAGAAGCTCGCTGAAGACGCTGAAGACGCGCCATCGCGACTGCAAGCTCGTGCGTCGCAAGGGCCGCCTCTATGTGATCAACAAGACCAACCCGCGCTTCAAGGCCCGCCAGGGCTGATCGCGCGCGGCTACTCCCCCCTCGCCAACCTCAGGAACTCCTGACGCGTCCGCGCGTCGTCGCGGATGACCCCGGTCAGACGGCTGGTGGTCAGGCTCGCGCCCGGGGTGTTGACGCCGCGCAGGGTCATGCAGCTGTGTTCGGCCTCGATCACCACCCCCACCCCCTTTGGCTTGAGAACATCGTCGATGGCCCCGGCGATGTCGGCGGTGAGCTTCTCCTGGATCTGCAGGCGTCGCGAATAGCCGTGGACGACGCGCGCCAGCTTGGAGATCCCCACCACCCGGTCGGTGGGCAGATAGCCGACGTGGGCGCGGCCCAGCACCGGCAGCATGTGGTGCTCGCAGAAGCTCACCACCGGGATGTCGCGAAGGACGACCAGCTCGTCATAGCCGCCGACCTCCTCGAAGGTCCGCTTCATGTAGTCGAGGGGATTGGCGTCGTAGCCGGCGAACAGCTCTCGGTACGAGCGGGCGACGCGGGCCGGGGTCTCGACCAGACCCTCGCGATCCGGATCGTCGCCAGCCCATTGGATCAGAACGCGGACGGCGGCCTCTGCGTCGGCCTGGGTGACGGGCGCCACGGTGGGGGGGGGACGGGTCAATTCGAGACTCCTGTGGACAAGGCGGGGCGGCCGATGACTTGGCCGCCGCCGATCCCTAAAGAGGTCGGCTCCCCTGTCCCTATCAATGCGCGGAACACCTTTCCATGGCCGACGACGCCGCCTCCCTCCAGACCATCAACACCGCCGCCCAGGGCAAGCTGAAGAGTCTGATCGAGCGCATCGAGCGCCTCGAAGAGGACAAGGCCGCCGTCGCCAGCGATCTCAAGGAGGTCTACGCCGAGGCCAAGGGGGAGGGGTTCGACGTCAAGATCGTCCGGAAGGTGGTGCGCCTGCGCAAGCAGGACGCCGCCAAGCGGCAGGAGGAGGAGATCCTGGTCGATCTCTACATCCAGGCCATCGGCGGCCTGTGAACGGGGCGCCGCCGGCGGTCAGCCGGCTTCCTTGAACATTCCTTCGAGGCCCTGTTCGCGAACCTTGCGGTAGAGGGTCGAGCGGCCGATGCCGAGGCGCCGGGCGACCTCGCTCATGTGGCCGGCGTAGATTTCGATGGCCAGCTGGATCAGGTCGCGTTCGATGTCCTCAAGGGTCCGCAGATGTCCGCGCGCGTCCAGAACGCGCACCGGAGAGTCCGCCGGCGGCTCGATGGCGACCTGCGGATGTCCCTCGATGCCGGATTGCGAGCCCGACTGACCGGGCGCCGCGGCGACGCCGCTGATGGCCGGAAAATCGTGGGGCTGGAGATAGGGCGAGTCGGCCAGCACGATCGCCCGATAGACCGCGTTCTCCAACTGCCGGACGTTGCCCGGCCAGTCGAACGCGGTGAGGAACGCCAGGGCCTCGGCGCTGGCCCCGACCACCCGCTTGCCTTCTTCCAGGTTGAACCGCCGGACGAAGGCCTCGACCAGGGCCGGGATGTCGTCGCGGCGGTCGCGCAGGGCCGGCGCTTCGACCGGATAGACGTTGAGGCGGTAGTAGAGGTCCTCGCGGAACCGGCCGGCGGCGACGTCGGCGGCGAGATCGCGGTTGGTGGCCGAGAGGATGCGCAGATCGACCTTGGTCGGACGCTTCGAGCCGACCGGATCGATCTCGCCTTCCTGGAGGGCGCGCAGCAGCTTGACCTGCATGTCCAGGGGAAGCTCGCCGACCTCGTCGAGGAACAGGGTGCCGCCGCTGGCCTCCTGGAACTTGCCGAGATGCTTTTCGTGGGCTCCGGTGAAGCTGCCCTTCTCGTGGCCGAAGAGGATGGACTCGACGAGATTGACCGGGATGGCGCCGCAGTTGACGGCCACGAACGGCCGGCCGGCGCGCTCCGAGCCGCCGTGCACGGCGCGCGCGATCAGCTCCTTGCCGGCCCCGCTCTCGCCGGTGATCATCACCGGGATCGAGGCCTTGGCCGCGCGCTCGCCCAGGCGCTTGACCAGGCGCATGGCGGCCGAGGTTCCGATCAGGTCGTCGAAGGTGGTGCGCCCGGCGATCTGCTTCTTCATCCGATCGACCTCCACGCGCATGTCGCCCATGGAAAGGGCGTTGCGGATGGAGACGATGATCCGCTCTGGCGAGGCCGGCTTGACCACGAAATCGCAGGCTCCGGCCTGCATCGCCTTGACCACGGTGTCGATGCCGCCGGTGGCGGTGATCACGATCACCGGCTGGGAATAGCCGCGGGCGCGGATGTCGGCCAGCGCCTCCATGCCGGTGACGCCGGGCATGACCAGGTCGAGCAGGACGACGTCCACCGGCGCCCCCGAGCCCAGGTGGCCCAGCGCCGCCTGGCCGCCGTCGGCCTGGACGACGGCGAAGCTTTCCCGCTCGAGCACCGCCTGGATCAGGCGGCGTTGGGTGGGATCGTCATCGACGACGAGGACATTCTTGGTCATTTGAAAGCGCCCAATTCCAGTGTGGCTCCCGTCTCATCGGACGAGGCTCGTTGCGTGCCGTCTTGATACAGTCGGCAGGTAAAGGCGGCCCTAAGCGGAGGTGAGCGCGGCGTTAACCATGGCCGCGCGGTTTGCGGCGGCGGCCCGCGCGCCTATACCCCGGCCATGGATCGTGACCCTGAGAGAGATCGGCTCGGCGGTCGCGTAGCCCGCATCGCCAGGGTCGGCGCGGGCCTCTCCGGCGCGGCGGCGAGCTTCGGCGCCAACGCCCTGTTCGGCCCCGGCGACGCCGACGCCCGCAACGCGCGGGCGCTGAAGGAGGCTCTGGGCAAGCTCAAGGGTCCGCTGATGAAGGTGGCCCAGATGTTCGCCACCGTCCCCGACCTGCTGCCGCCGGAGTTCGCCGAGGAACTGGCCGAACTCCAGACCAACGCCCCGGCCATGGGCCCGGGCTTCGTGCGCCGGCGGATGGCCGCCGAACTGGGTCCCGACTGGGCCTCGCGGTTCGCCGCCTTCGACCTCGTCCCCGCCGCGGCGGCGTCGCTGGGCCAGGTCCACCGCGCCCGCTCCCTCGACGGCCGCGACCTGGCGGTCAAGCTGCAGTACCCCGACATGCAGAGCGCGGTGGAGAGCGACCTTTCCCAACTCCGCGCCATCCTGTCGGTGGGCCGACGGATGTTCGGCGCCATCGACACCCGCCAGATCGCCGTCGAGATTTCCGAGCGCATCCGCGAGGAACTGGACTACGTCCACGAGGCGCGGGCGATGATCCTTTATCGCGGCTTCTTCGCGGGCCGCGGCGACATCGCCATACCCGCCCCCGACCTCGCCCTGTCCACCGGCCGGCTTCTGACCATGGACTGGCTGGAAGGGCGCGGCCTCAAGGCCTTCGTCGGGGCCGACCAGACGAGGCGCGACCGCATCGCCAAGGTCCTCTTCGAGGGCTGGTGGACGCCGCTGATCAAGCTCGGGGTGATCCACGGCGATCCGCACCTGGGCAACTACAGCTTCGCCGGCGACGCCGACCGGCTGAACCTCCTGGACTTCGGCTGCATCCGGGTCTTCCCTCCAGCCTTCGTCGGCGGCGTGGTCAAGCTCCACCGCGCGATGATCGCCGGCGACCGCCAGGGCGAGATCGAAGCCTACCGCGCCTGGGGCTTCGACGGCCTCTCGGACGACCTCATCGACGTCCTCGGCATCTGGGCCCGGTTCATCTACGGCCCCCTGCTCGACGACCGGGTGCGCACCGTGGCCGACGGCGTCAGCCCGGGCGCCTACGGCCGCCGCGAGGCGTTCCAGGTCAAGCAGGCGCTGGAGCGCAAGGGTCCGGTGACCATCCCGCGCGAGTTCGTGTTCATGGACCGCGCCGCCATTGGCCTGGGCGCCGCCTTCCTCCACCTGCGCGCCGAACAGAACTGGCGGCGCCTATTCGAAGCCTCTCTGGAGGGGTTCTCCGAGGCGGCGCTGGCGCGGCGGCAGGCGGCGGTGCTGGGGGCGGTGGGCTTGTAGGGGAAGTTCAGTGATTCGACCGGGTGTCGTTGAAGGGGATTGCGTGTCATATTCCTTGGGCGAGCACGATCCATCGAAGCATGTCATGACCGCCAGACTGGACCCCCTGGTCTCCGAATTCGAGACCGACGACCAAGCGGAGAGCTACGACCGATGGTTCCGCGCCAAGGTGCGGGAGGCCATGGCCAGCGCCAAGCCGCGCATTGCCCACGATCAGGCGATGGCGCGTGTGAGAGCGCAGGTCGCCGAAAGGAGAGCCGCCCGTGCTGGTCCTCCGGTGGAGTGACGAGGCGGTCGGCGATCTGACGGAAATCATCGCCTACATCGAGGAGCGCGACCCCGGCGCGGCGGATCGTTTGCACACCGACATCGTGGCGACGGCCGAGCAGTTTGCCGAGCGACCTTACCTCTATCGGCCCAGCCGCGTCGCCGGAACCCGGGAAGCGGTGGTCAGGCCCAACTACTTGATCGTCTATCAGGTCGGCGAGACGTTCGTGGATGTGCTGCGCGTCCTGCACACCGCCCGTCACTACCCGCAAGCCTGACCACGCGGCGGCGGACCCAAAGGCCTGTCTGGCGGCATCGCCGGAATCCGCAGTGGGCCGCCGCACCAGTCGAACCGAGCATGGCGGGTCGATGCCGAAGGTCGCCTCGAACCCCTCGCGACTGGCCAAGGTCACTTGCACCGCCCGGGCGTCCCGCTGGCGCCGCGTGCAATCCAGCGCGAATCAGCGGTCGGCCAGGGCGGCGCCCAACGCGCCGGCAAGGTGTGGCCGGCGTTCGCTCCAGTCGAGGCTCGGGCGGCGCCAGGCCGCAGGCGGTCGCGCGCCGCGGCGAGTCGATGCCGTAGCCCTCGATGAAGCGGGCGCCGACCGGCTGAACCTGCTGGACTTCGGCTGCATCCGGGTGTTCCCGCCGCGCGACAATCAGGATGAGAGGCGCGCGACAATCAGGATGAGAGAGCCGATCGCGGCCTACCGCGCCTGGGACTTCGACGGCCTCTCCGACGACCTCATCGACGTCCTCGGCATCTGGGTCCTGTTCATCTACGGCCCCCTGCTCGACGATCGGGTGCGCACCGTCGCCGACGGCGTCAGCCCGGGGGCCTACGGCCGCCGCGAAGCCTTCCAGGTCAAGCAGGCCCTGGAGCGCAAGGGTCCGGTGACCATCCCCCGCGAGTTCGTATTCATGGACCGCGCCGCCATTGGCCTTGGCGCCGCCTTCCTCCACCTGCGCGCCGAACAGAACTGGCGCCGTCTGTTCGAAGCCTCCCTGGAGGGGTTTTCGGAGGCGGCCCTGGCGAAGAGGCAGGCGGCCGTGCTGGCGGCGGTGGGATTGTAGCCGGCCACGAGGCGCGAGATGTCCTGGGATGGCCCAACGCTACCGTTCGGAGCGAACCGCGGATCAGAGGATTTAACATGTCCAGCGGGTCGTGTTAAAAAGTCCCGATTTTCTGGACACGATTCGCTATCATGTTAAGGCCCACCTACGCCCTTCCGACCCTGCCGCCTCCGGGAGACCTTGAGACGCCAGCGGTGTTGCGGGAACTCGCGAGGGCGCACCGTCACCTGGGGGAACTCAAGGGGCGCGCCGCAAGCATCCCCAATCAGGCCATCCTGATCGACACCCTGGCGCTGCAGGAGGCGAAGGCCAGTTCCGAGATCGAAAACATCGTCACCACACAAGACGAATTGTTCCGGGCAAGCCTCTTTCCCGGCCCCAGCGGCTCGCCAGCAGCCAAGGAGGTGGCGAGCTATCGGGACGCCCTCAAGCGGGGTTTCGACAGCTTGAAGGAAACTCAGGGGCTGCTGACCAACAACGCCATCATCGAAATGTTTCGCGTCTTGAAGCGCACCACGGAGGGCTTCCGGGCGACGCCCGGAACGGCGCTGAAGAACCAAGCCACCGGCGCGATCGTCTATGTGCCGCCGCAAGACCGCGATGAGATCGTCGCCCACATGGCGGCGCTCGAACGCTTCACCAACGACGATGAAGCGAGCGATCTCGATCCCCTGATCAAGATGGCGCTGATCCATCATCAATTTGAAAGCATTCACCCCTTCGCCGACGGAAACGGGCGAATTGGCCGGATCATCAACGTCCTTTATCTGACGCGCGTCGGGCTGCTCGAAATTCCGATTCTCTATCTCAGCCGCTACATCACCACCCACAAGTCGGATTACTACCGTCTGCTCCAGGACGTTCGTGACGGCGGCGCCTGGGAGAGCTGGCTCATCTACATCCTGAAGGCCGTGTCGGCGACGTCCCGGCAGACGTTGGAAATGATCGAGGGCATGCGCTCTCTGATGATCGAATATAAACAGCGCCTTCGCGAGGACCCCTCGATCCGGTATTCGCAAGATCTTCTCAACAACCTCTTCCGACATCCCTACACCAGGATAGAATTCCTACAAAACGACCTCGGCGTGTCGCGTCAGACGGCGGCAAAGTACCTCGACCAATTGGCGGAAGCTGGATTTGTCGAAAAGCGTCAACACGGCCGAAACAACTACTACATCAATCAACCGTTGATGGCGCTTTTCCTGCGGGTCTCCGAAGGCGTCTGAGATGCCTCGCAGCCGCCCGGCTCGGCGTCCCTCAGTCTCGCCACGCGTCAAGATGGCCATCGAAGAAGGCTTCGATCGCCGTCTCCCGCGCGCCGACATCCAGGCCCTGCCGGGCGAGCCAGCCGTCGTCGAACAGGGTGCTGCGATAGCGCTCGCCGGAGTCGCACAGCAGGGTGACGATGGCGCCGGCTTCGCCGCGACCGCGCATCGCCAGGATCATCTGGGCCGCCGCGCAGAAATTGGTTCCGGTGGATCCGCCGCACGAGCGGCCGATGCGCCGCGAGAGCACCCGGGCGGCGGCGATGCTGTCGGCGTCCGGCACGCTGATCGCCTCGTCGATCAGGGTGGGAATGAACGACGGCACGCACCGTCCCCGGCCGACGCCCTCGATCAGGGAGGGCGGGCCATCGACGCTCAGAATGGCGCGGTCGCGCCAATGGCGGTGGAAGACCGAAGGCTCGGGATCGGCGAGGCAGATCCGGGTGTCGAGCTGGCGGTAGCGGACATAGCGGCCGAGGGTCGCCGACGTCCCTCCGGTTCCGGCCCCGACCACGATCCAGGCGGGGAGCGGATGCGGCTCGCGCGACATCTGCCGGAAGATCGATTCGGCGATGTTGTTGTTGCCGCGCCAGTCGGTGGCCCGCTCGGCGAAGGTGAACTGGTCCATGTAGTGTCCGCCGAGGTCGGCGGCGAGGCGGGCGCTCCGGGCGTAGATTTCGCCGGGATCGTCCACGACGTGGACCTCGCCGCCTTGGAAGGCGATCTGATCGACCTTCTCGGCGGTGGTCGATCTGGGCATCACGGCCACGAAGCGCAGGCCGAGCATCCTGGCGAAATAGGCCTCGGACACCGCCGTCGAACCGCTGGAAGCCTCGACGATGACGCTCGCCGGCCCGATCTGGCCATTGCACAATCCATAGAGGAACAGCGACCGGGCCAGGCGATGTTTCAGGCTTCCCGACGGATGGGTCGATTCGTCCTTGAGGTAGAGGCGAATGTCGGGCGAACCGGCCAGGTCGATCCGCAGCAGATGGGTGTCGGCCGAACGGTTGAAGTCGGTCTCGATCACGCCCACGGCGTGATTAACCCAATCGCGTTCGCAAAGGGCGCCGAGGACGTTCATGCTCCTTGTCGCCGCCTCGACGCCGCCTCCCCCGCGAGGCGCAGCGATTCGGCGATGTCCGGGATGGAGCGGAACAGAACCATGGGATCGTCCCCGCCGGCGATGAAACCACGACGGCGCCAGAATGCGGAGGCCTCGGCGTCGATGGCATTGACGACCACCGCGCGACCGCCGATCAGGCGTGCGCCGAGGACGCAACGACGCAGAGCGTGACCCAGCAAGGCAGCGCCGATCCCGCGGCCGGCCCAGTTCCTGTCGGTGGCGAGCTGCCCGAGCAGAAGGCATGGAACGGGGTTGGGCGGCTGGCCGCCTCTCACGGCGCGCGGCGCGGACGCCGGGACCACGGCGGTTGGCGCGAGGCCGTAGTAGCCGACGACACGTCCCGCTTCGTGGACGACCATCACCACCGTGAAGCCCTTGGCCTGATTGGCAAGCGCCCGAGTCTTCAGCCACGCGTCGAGGGCGGCCTTGCCGCAGGAGAAGGGTTCGACGTCGTGCTCGGCGGTGATCGGCTCGGGAGGCGAGACGTCCATCATCGCTCGGGAACCGCGCCCTCCCAGGGCGCGGCGCGGTCGAAGAGTTCGATCATCGCCGGTACGGCCGCGGCCGGGGCGGCCACGATTTCCAGAAAGGCGGCAAATCCCGCCTCGCTCATACGCACCACCGTATTTTCCATCAGCACCGCCTCGGCGGCGCGAACCGCGGCGTCCCGCATGAAATCGGTTCTCGAACGCCCTCTGAGACCGGCCGCCCGGTCGATGACGGCGATATCCGCCTCCGGCAGGCGCATGGAAAGCGGCTGCTGCTTGCGAGCTGGGACGAGGGTCATCCGCTGTGATCCCGTTGACGACGTCCGGAGACATGTAGCGCATAAAGCGCTACACGACAAGCGATGAGCCGGCGGAAGCCGGCCAGAGAAAAGTGAACCCGAACACTTCGGCGATCCCCCTCCGCCCCGCATCGGTGACCTCCACCGCCCGCGTGTCGGGGAGGCGGCGCACCCAGTGCAGTTCGAAGCAGCGGTCGGCCAGCGCCGCGCCCAGGGCGCCGGCGAGGTGCGGCCGGCGTTCGCTCCAGTCGAGGCAGGGGCGGCACCAGGCGCGGCGGCGGTTGCGCGCGCTGGCGAGGTCGATGCCGAAATCCTCGAGGAAGCGCGCCCCCGCCGTCGTCACCTGGCCGCCGTCTTCGCAAAGGACGATGCGCCGGCGGACGACGAGGGCGTCGGCGAGGCCGACGGCGAGGCGGCCGGCGAGATGGTCGTAGCAGGTGCGGGCCTCGCGCAGGGCCTCGCCGCCCCGCCACTTCGGCCCGGCCGCCGGCGCGTCGGCGGCGGCGACGACCATGATGCTTTCGAGCATCTCGGCGACCGCCGCCGAGGCCAGACGGAAGTAGCGGTGGCGACCCTGCTTCTCGCGCGCCAACAGGCGGGCCTCGGTGAGCTGGGCGAGGTGCGCGCTGGTGGTCTGGGGCGAGACCCCGGCGGCCCAGGCGAGTTCGCCGGCGGTGAGCGCCCGTCCGTCCAGCAGACTGGCGAGGATGTTGGCGCGGGCCGGATTGCCGATCAGCGCGCCGATGGTGGCGACCGAGGGACCCTGGAGCATGGAGTGGTTCTACCGCGGTCGGGCGCGACGGGCACGCGGAAATGGTTCGGGCATTTCCGAAGTGTTCGGGGGCGACGGCGCCGGCGGGCGCGGGCAGGATCGCGCGCATGCCGATCACCGTCTTCATCCGCTACCAGATCGATCCGTTCCAGCGCGAGGCGTTCGAGGCCTATGCGCGGCGGTGGCTGACGCTGATTCCCCGGTGCGGCGGCGATCTCGTCGGCTACTGGTCGCCGCACGAGGGGACCAACAACATCGCCTTCGGCCTGGTCTCGTTTGAGAGCCTGGCGGCCTACGAGGCCTATCGGGCGCGGCTGGCGGGCGATCCCGAGAGCGTGGCGAACTTCGAGTTCGCGCAGGCGGAGCGGTTCATCCTGGCGGAAGAACGGACGTTCCTGAGGCGGATCGAATAGGGGTCCGCCATCCTCCCTCCCCTTCATGGGCTAGTCTTACCGCGTCGCTACCGTAGCGCGGGCTTCCAGCCCGCTCTTTGTCGTCGATTTCAAGGCGGTCATTCCGGTCTTGTCTGTCCGCGAAGTCCAGACGCGGCGCGAAAGGATGCGGGCTGGAAGCCCGCGCTACGGTAGAACATGCCGCTATAGCGATACAGCCGAGCCCCTTCGCCTTTTTGACGCAGTCGAACTAGGAGATGCAGACATCTCGCGGCTTGGCAAAATCCAGCTCCTCCACCGTAGGGGGAGGTGGCGCGGCGCTCTTTCTCGCGCCGTGACGGAGGGGGTTCATCACCACCCCGGCGTCGGAGAAGCGAAGTGGACGTGCTATTGGGTGGTCGGCGCCGGTATCGCCGGAACCTCGCACAGCCAGCAGTCCTCGCCGATCGGCATGCCGGGCGGCGTCTTGAGAGTCTGGGCGGCGTCCCGCTCGGCGAGCAGCTTCACGCCGTCTCTGGCCGGATCGAGGATCAGGTCGGCGAAATATCTCGCCTGGGCGAGGTCGGCGGGATCGGCCGGGCGGGCGGCGCGCAGGCGCTGGGCGAGGCCGGTGAGGGCGACGGAGACCCGGGCGGCGGCGGAGGGGGACAGGCGTTTGTCGGCGAGGGTGCGGGCCAGATCGATGATCAGGCGCGCCTGAGTCCGGCGGCGGAGTTCGGCGAGGCGCCCGGCGGCGACCGTGTCGGCGGGAAATGTCGCATCGACCGTCGCCGTCAGGAGTTCGCCCAGCTGCATCTGGTGGGGATCGCGCGCGCCCATGTCGGCGACGCGGTTCAGGCGCTCGGGGGCGAGGATGTCGGCGAAGGTGATGTCGGCGGCGACCTCGGCGGCCGCGGGAAGCTCGAACACCGGCTTGGCGGCGTCGCCGAACACCTCGGCGTCGAACTGGGGGTCCGAGGCGCCCGACTGGCCATCGGAGAGCAGGTTCAGCAGCGGATCGGGCAGATCCAGCGCGGCCGGATCGACGGTGGCCAGCAAAGCGGCGAGCGCCGCACGTTGGCGCGCGCCCGAGACGGGGACGGCGGTCTCATGTCCGTCGCCGGCCACGGCATAGTCGAAATCGACCCCGCCGATGAGCTTGGCGGCGGCGTCCGCCTCATAGCGGTGGAAGAGATAGATCGGCACGATCACCCGCCGAAGATCGGCGGCCGGCGCCCCAGCGGGAAGGGTGTTCAGGCCGAAATTGGCCAGGGCGATGCGGCGGACCTCCATGACATGGCGCAGGCCGGCCACCGCGTCGGGTCCGTCGTCCCACAGCGCGCCGTCGGGATGAGCCGAGCCGGCCGGACGCGAATCCTCGTCGGAGACGAACTTCATGCCGGCGCCGTAGCCGGCCCGGACCATCGCCTCGAGGGCCGCCTTCTCGTCTACGCCGGGGGGAAACTGCGAATAGAGCCAGGCGAGCGCAAACCTGTCCCACGCGCCCACACCCTTGCCGTAGGCGTCGGAGAAGTCCAGCCGGCCGTCCACGATCCCCACCCGGGGCGGCGGATAGTCCATCACCGAAGCGCGGTCGTCGAAGGTGCTGCCGGCGAAATTGTGGTTGAAGCCGATGGCGTGGCCGGTCTCGTGCACGGCGAGCTGACGCAGGCGGGCGAGGGATATCTGGATCGGATCGTTGGGGCCGCCGGTCCCGGTCTTGTCGGCGCCCAAGAGCCCCTCGTAGATCATCCGGTCTTGCCTGACGCGCAGGGAACCCAAGAGCACCGAGCCCTTGACGATCTCGCCGGTGCGCGGATCGACGATCGGCTCGCCGTAGGACCAACCGCGGGTCTGGCGGTGCACCCAGTTGATGACGTTGTAGCGGGCGTCCAGGGGACTGACCCCCTCCGGCAGGACATCGACCCGGAAGGCGTCGATGAACCCCGCGGCGTCGAAAGCCGCCGCCCACCAGCGGGCGCCTTCGACCAGGGCGTCGCGGATCGGCTGCGGCGCGGCCCGATCGACCCAGAACACGATCGGCTTCTTGACGGGCGAGCGCGCCGCCGTCGGATCGGTCTTCTCCAGCCGGAAGCGATGGGCCAGCCGATAGACCACCGGCGCCCCCAACGGCGCGCCGTAATCGGCCACCAGGTGGTCGATGGCCCCGATGCGGGGGTCCGAGAGGCGGGGCGTGAAGCCCGGCGGCGGCAGGGCGATCAGGGAATGATGCACCACCAGGGTGACGGCGTGGGCGTCGGGGAGGATGGCCTGGACCTGGGCGCCGGGTTCATCGCTGGTGAAGGTCTCGCTGGCCTCGAACTCGAGATTCTCCGGAAAGGCCAGAACATCGGCGAGTTCGGGATGGGTGAGCGCCGCGTCGAGCTTGAACGCCCCCTGCTTGGCCGTCTTCAGGGCATCGACCACCCCGAAGGCGTCGCGGCCCAGAAACGCCGTGATGTCCACCAGCAGGGCGTGGTCCGGACCTTCGGCGATGATGTCGCCGGCCCAGACTGTGGATCTGGGAAAGGAATCGGCCACCGCCCGCTTCTCGTCGACGCTGCCGCCATCGGCGCGGAAGCCGTCGTTCTCGTATTCCGCCAAGATCTTTCCGCCGACCCGCCGGAAGACGATGATCTGGGTCGGCCCGGGCTCGGACCGATCGAGGCCCACCGGCGTCGATCCCAGGCCGGCGCGCAAATAGACCTGGTAGAGCCAGCGGGCCGCCACGCCGTCCCCGCCCGCCGCCGGCAGGGCGATCAGCACCCGCGCGGCCGCTTTGTCGAGATAGACCGGCGCCAGGCCATCCAGCCGCGTCAGCCCGGCGGTGGCGGCGGCGAAGGTCTTCGGCGCGTCGGCGGCGTGGACGGCGCCGGCGAGGGCGGCCACACAAGCGATCACGGCCAAGGTGTGCTTGATGGTCGGCACTTTCGCCCCACGCAAAAGGGTTCGCTTAGCCCAAGACAACCTCTGGAGCGAGGGCCGCGTTCACCGGCCTTTTTCGGCGCGCGGGGTTTGTCAGCCCGCTCCCTTTTTGACCGACCATGCATCAGTCTCGGCGAAGAAGCGGGCTGACAAACCCCGCGCTCCGAAGGCATAGAGGCCGTCCCCGTATTCCGAACGGAGGCGCCATGACCCGTTGCGACGTTCTGATCGTCGGCGCCGGTCCGACCGGGCTGGTGCTGGCGCTGTGGCTGACGAAGCTCGGCGTGAAGGCCCGGATCATCGACAAGACGGGGGGTCCGGGAACCACGTCGCGGGCCGTGGCCGTCCAGGCCCGGACCCTCGAACTCTATCGACAACTGGATCTTACCGACGAGGTCATCGAGCGCGGTCATAAGACCCCGGCGGTCAACCTCTGGGTGCGCGGCAGGAAGGCCGCGCGCGTGCCCTTCGAGACCGTCGGCCTGGGGCTCACGCCCTACCCCTTCCTGTTCATCTTCCCCCAGGACGAGCACGAGCGGCTGCTCATCGAGCGGCTGGAGGCGATGGGCGTCACCGTCGAGCGGCGCACCGAATTGACCGGTTTCGCCGACCGGGGCGATGGCGTCGTGGCCACGCTGCGCCACGAGGGAGTCGAGGAGACCTGCGAGGCGCGCTATGTCGCCGGGTGCGACGGCGCCCGCTCGAAGGTGCGCGAGACCATGGGCGCCGGCTTTCCGGGCGGCACCTATCGGCAGGTGTTCTACGTCGCCGACATCGAGGCGGCGGGTCCGGCGATCGACGGCGAACTGCATGTCGATCTGGAGGAGGCCGATTTTCTCGCGGTCTTTCCCCTGGCCGAGCGAGGGCGGGCCAGGCTGATCGGAACCGTGCGGGACCAGCGGGCCGACCACGCCGAGAGCCTGAAATTCGACGATGTCAGCGGCCGGGCGATGGAAAACCTGAAGGTCGCGGTTCGAGCCGTGAACTGGTTTTCGACTTACCACGTGCACCACCGGGTGACCGATCGGTTCCGCGAAGGGCGGGCGTTTCTGTTGGGCGACGCGGCGCACATCCACAGCCCGGCCGGCGGCCAGGGCATGAACACCGGCATCGCCGACGCGATCAACCTGGCCTGGAAGCTGGCGCAGGTGATCGCCGGCGAGGCGCCCGACGCCCTCCTCGACAGCTACGAGGCCGAGCGGATCGCCTTCGCCCGGCACCTGGTCGCCACCACCGATCGGGCCTTCACCTTCGCAACCGCCGAGGGGCCGGTGGCCGACATCCTGCGCACGCGCATCGCGCCCCTGGTCATCCCGGCGGTGGCTGGCGCGCCGGCGGGGCGGGAATTCCTGTTCCGCACCGTCTCGCAAATCACCGTGAATTATCGGGGAGGACCCCTGAGCGCCGGCAAGGCGGGCAAGGTGCATGGCGGCGACCGGCTGCCGTGGGCGGCGACCGATGGCGAGGACAATTTTGCTTCCCTCGCCGCGATGAGCTGGCAGGTCCACGTCTATGGCGCCGCCAACGCGGGCCTCGCCGCCTGGTGCGCCGCCCACGGGCTGCCGCTGCATCGGTTCGACTGGCGCGAGGAACACGCCCGGGCGGGGCTGGCGCGCGACGCCTTCTATCTTCTCCGCCCCGACAGCTACGTCGCTCTCGCCGATCCTTCCGGGACGGGGTTGGCCCTGGAGCGGTACTTCGCCGAGCGGGGGATTTCGCCGGCGGTTTGACAACCTGCCTCCCCTCCCGCCTTGCCATTTTTCAAACGCTTGTTAGAGGGGGGCATGGCCGAGGACACTTCCCGCGAAACGCCGCCCGCCGGGCTCGACGACGACGAACCTATTCCGCTGGCGCCGGGCCTGCCGCCGGAGATCGCCTCGCCGCTGGCCCAGTTCGAGGGCCGCAAGCCGCCGGCGCCGGCGTGGTTCGACGCCGCCCTGGCGCGGGCGCCGGAGCGCTCCTTCGTGCCGGTTCTGGGCGCCAACGTCGAACTGCTGACCTGGGGGACGCGGGGCAAGCCGGGGCTGATCTTCGTTCATGGCAACAGCGCCAACGCCGACTGGTGGAGCTTCATCGCGCCGTTCTTCGCGGACGAATTCCGGGTCGCGGCCCTGTCGCTGTCGGGCATGGGAGCGTCGGACTGGCGGGAGGTCTACGCCTTCGAGACCTTCGCGACCGAGATTCACGCCTGCGCCGAGGCGGCGGGATTGTACGAGAACCCCGAAAAGCCGGTCTATATCGGCCATTCGTTCGGCGGCTCGCAGGTGTTCTATTCCGCCGCCCGCCATCCGGGGCGGATGCGCGCGGCGATCCTCATCGACACGGGCTTCGGCGGCCCGCCGACACCTGCGGAGATGGAGGCTTGGCGCAAGGAAGAGGCGCGAGCCGGCCGCGCGCCGCAATGGGGCGGCCGGCCCCATCGCAGCGGACCCAACAAGGTCTACCCGACCCTGGAACAGGCCCTCGCCCGGTTCCGGTTCATGCCGCCACAGCGGGCGGGGAACCTCTGCGCCGCCGACTGGATCGCCAGGCGGTCGCTGAAGCGGGCGCCCATGCCGGACGGCTCGGGCGAAGGCTGGACCTGGCGTTTCGATCCGGCCGTGTGGACCAAGCTCGACCGCACCGGAATGAGCGATCTGAGCGCCGCCGCGGCCGCGCCCATGGTCCACATCTACGGCGACGATTCGGACATCATCAAACGCCACGGGATGGCCGGGCGGGGCAACGAGCTGATGGCGGGGATCCCGCGCATCGTCGTCCCGGGCAGCGAGCATCACGTGATGGTCGACCAGCCCCTGGCCCTCATCGCCGCCCTGCGCGCGGTGCTGGCGGTGTGGCCGGCTTGAGCGTCGCGGCGCCGTGGTGTAGCACCGCCCAGGTCAGCTGAACCACACCGCGCCACCAGGATCGCCCGCACGCCATGGCCGAGACCGCTTCCGACTACCACCACGGCGACCAGAATCCTTCGGCGCAGGTCGCCACCTATCATCTGTTCAACGCCCTGACCAAATACGGGGCGCTGCACATCGGGGTGCTTATCCTGTTCTTCACCCTGTGGTTCTGCACCGGGGCGGGCTTCGGCGGGGCCTTGATCACCGCCGTGGTCCTGTTGGTCGCCGGCATCGTGTTCCTGCGCCGCAAACCCGCCGCCGACCACTAGGGAAGGGGCCTCGATGGCCGTCGTCGCCGTGACCCGGGAGCGCCACATGGGCGAGCCGCGCGTGGCGATCACGCCGGACGCGGTAAAGAAGTTGGCCGCCCAGGGCGTCCAGGTGGTGATCGAAACGGGCGCGGGCCTGACCGCCTCGATCGGCGACGAGGACTACCGCGCCGCCGGCGCGACCATCGCCGCCGACCTCTCCGCCACCCTGCGCGACGCGGACATCCTGTTCAAGGTGCGCGGCCCCGTGGACGAGGAGATCGCGCTGCTCAAGCGCGGCGCCGTGGTTGTCGGCCTGCTCGATCCGCACCAGGCGAGGCCGCTGGTCGAGGCGCTGGCGGCGGCCGGACTCACCGCCTTCGCCATGGAGTTCGTGCCGCGCATCTCCCGCGCCCAGGCCATGGACGCCCTCTCCAGCCAGGCCAATCTCGCCGGCTACCGGGCGGTAATCGAGGCGGCGCAGGCCTATGGCCGGGCGATGCCGATGATGATGACCGCCGCCGGCACCATCGCGCCGGCCAAGGTGTTCGTCATGGGGGCCGGAGTGGCCGGGCTGCAAGCCATCGCCACCGCCCGTCGCCTGGGCGCGGTGGTCAGCGCCACCGACGTCAGGGCCGCCGCCAAGGAACAGGTGGAATCCCTGGGGGCCAAGTTCGTCGCCGTCGAGGACGAGGAATTCAAAGCCGCCGAAACCGCCGCCGGCTACGCCAAGGAGATGAGCGGTGAGTACCGCGCCAAACAGGCGGTCCTGGTTTCCGATCACATCCGCAAGCAGGACATCGTGATCACCACGGCCCTGATCCCCGGCCGCGCGGCTCCGCGGCTGGTCAGCGCCACGCAGGTCGCCTCGATGAAGGCCGGTTCGGTGATCGTCGATCTGGCCGTCGAGCAGGGCGGCAATGTCGAGGGCGCGCGGGCCGACGAGGTGGTGGTGGCCGGCGCGGGGGTGAAGATCGTCGGCATCGCCAACCTGGCCGGGCGCATCGCCGCCGACGCCTCGGCCCTCTACGCCCGCAATCTCACCGCCTTCGCCGGCCTGCTGCTCGACAAGGAAGGCCGCCTGACTCTGGATCTCGACGACGAGATCCTGAAGGGCGCCGTCATCACCCATGGCGGCGTCGTCACCCACCCCGCCCTCGCCCTCCAGGCCGCCTGAGGGAAGGAGTCGAGCCATGGACGCCGTCGATCCCACCATCTTCCGCCTGGCGATCTTCGTCCTGGCGATCTTCGTCGGCTACTATGTGGTGTGGAGCGTGACGCCAGCCCTGCACACCCCGCTGATGGCGGTGACCAACGCCATCTCCTCGGTGATCATCGTCGGCGCCCTGCTCGCCGCCGCCGCGCAAGGAGCGGCCGGCAGCCACGTATGGATCTCCAAGGGCGCTGGGGCCGCCGCCGCCGGCCTGGCCTCGGTGAACATCTTCGGCGGTTTCCTGGTCACCCAGCGCATGCTCGGGATGTACCGCAAGAAGGACAAGGGCAAGTGAGGGCGCGCAACCTTCCTCCTCCCTCCCCTTCATGGGAAGGGACAGACGGCGAAGCCGCCAGGGTGGGGCAGTCTCGATCATCACCGTCAGTCGCGCGGCTTCACACAGCCCCACCCGGCGCTTCGCGCCTCCCTCCCCATGAAGGGGAGGGAGGTAGCCGCCGATGAACGCCAACCTCGCGTCCCTGGCCTATCTGCTCTGCGGCGTCCTGTTCATCCTGGCGCTGCGGGGGCTGTCGTCGCCGGTGACCAGCCGGCGCGGGAACCAGATGGGCATGGCCGGCATGGCCATCGCCGTCGCCGTGACTCTGGCGACGCTGTGGAAGGCCGGCGCCCTGGACTCCGTCACCCTGGCTCTGATCGGGGCCGGGGTGCTGGTCGGCGGATCGATCGGCGCGGTGATCGCCCGGCGGGTGGAGATGACCGCCATGCCGCAGCTGGTGGCGGCCTTCCATTCCCTGGTCGGCCTGGCCGCGTGCCTGGTCGCGGTGGCGGCGATCTATACCCCGGCCGCCTACGGCATCGCCGCGCCCGAGGGGATCAAGATGGAGAGCCTGATCGAACTTTCCATTGGCTTGGCCATCGGCGCGGTCACCTTCACCGGCTCGCTGATCGCCTTCGCCAAGCTCAACGGCAACATGAGCGGCGCGCCGATCCTGCTGCCGGCCCGCCACTTGCTGAACCTCGCTATTGCCGCGGCCATCGTCGTCCTGATCGTCCTCTTGGTGAGGAGCGGCGGGGAGGCCAAGTGGGCCTTCTGGGCCGTCTTCGCCCTGGCGCTCACCGCCGGCCTGACCCTGATCATCCCCATCGGCGGGGCCGACATGCCAGTGGTAATCTCGATGCTCAACAGCTATTCCGGCTGGGCGGCGGCGGCCCTGGGATTCACGCTGGCCAACATCACCCTGATCATCACCGGGGCCCTGGTCGGCTCCTCCGGCGCGATCCTCTCCTACATCATGTGCAAGGGAATGAACCGTTCGTTCGTCTCGGTGATCCTGGGCGGCTTCGGCGGCGAGACGATGGCGGCGGGCGGCGCGGCGGAGATCCGGCCGGTGAAGCAGGGCTCGGCCGAGGACGCCGCCTTCATCCTGAAGAATGCCAGCAAGGTGATCATCGTCCCCGGCTACGGCATGGCCGTGGCTCAAGCCCAGCACGCCCTGCGCGAGATGGCCGACCGCCTGAAGGCCGAGGGTGTCGAGGTCAAGTACGCCATCCACCCGGTGGCCGGCCGCATGCCCGGCCACATGAACGTCCTCCTGGCCGAAGCCAACGTCCCCTACGACGAGGTGTTTGAGCTCGACGACATCAATTCGGAGTTCGCGGGCGCCGACGTCGCCTTCGTGATCGGGGCCAACGACGTCACCAACCCGGCCGCCAAGACCGACCCCAAGAGCCCGATCTTCGGCATGCCGATCCTCGACGTCGAGAAGGCCCGCACGGTGCTCTTCGTCAAGCGCGGCATGGGCTCGGGCTACGCCGGGGTCGAGAACGAACTCTTCTTCCGCGACAACACCATGATGCTGTTCTCCGACGCCAAGAAGATGGTCGAGGGCATCGTCAAGGCGCTGTAAGCGTCGGCGGAAGGCCGAGACGAGGGTCGCCAGTCGGCAAAAGTCATTGCTCGCTCGGGATATATTTTGTATATCTAGCTCCGGTGATCCGGCGAAGGCGAACCGCAATGCATGTCCAGATATCGAAATGGGGCAATTCCTTGGGTCTGCGGCTGCCGCGCGCCCTGGCGCAGCGGATCGGCGTTCGCGAAGGGGAGAAGGTCAACCTCGTCCTCGATGGCGACCGGCTGATTGTCGAAGCGGCGGCGCCGCGTTGGCGTCTCGAGGACCTGCTCGTGAACATGACTCCCGAGGCGATGGGCGACGCCTTCGCGTGGGGAGACGATAAGGGCCGCGAAATCGTCGATGACTGACGGCGCCTACGTCCCGGAGGCGGGCGATCTGATCTGGACCGATTTCGACCCCCGGGTGGGGCGCGAACAGAGTGGCCGGCGGCCCGCCGTCGTGCTTTCGGCGCGCGCCTTCTCTCGGGTCTCCGCCTTCGCGATTGTGTGTCCGATAACGACCAGGCTGCGCGATTTTGGGTCGAGCGTTCTCCTGCCGCCCGGTCTGCCGATCGGCGGCGAGATCCTCACCAGCCACATTCGCAGCATCGACACCATTGTCAGGCCCATCCGCTACGCGGGCGCGGCGGTCCCAGGTGGCGTTCTGGCCGAGGTGCGCGCGAAACTCGCCACGCTCTGTGGAATCGAAAGTCGCTAGACATGGCCGAGCATTCCGAGCAGCCGCCGCCGCGCGGCGCGGTGGTCGAGATCGGTGGCGGCCGGCGGATGCGCGCCGTGCGCGCCGGCCCGACCGCCTCACTCCATCCGCTCGTCCTGCTCGAAGCCGGCGCGTTCGGGTTTTCGGCGGACTGGGCGGTGGTCCAGGAGCGTCTGGCGGTGAAGGGTCTGCGATCGCTGGCCTATGACCGGGCGGGGCTCGGCTTCTCCGACCCGGGGCCGGGGCCACGCGACGGACTGGCCATCGCGGGCGATCTGGAGGCCCTGCTGGCGGCGATCGGCGAGGGGGGGCCGCTGATCCTCTGCGGGCATTCGATGGCCGGGCTGCATCTGCGGCTCTACGCCGGGCGCAACCCGGCCCGCGTGGCCGGCGTGGTTCTGGTCGATGCGACGACGCCCGAGGCGATGGATTCAAAGCTGGTGAGCGGCTTCGTCGACCGGTTCGCCGGCGTCTCCAAGATGGCGGCGTGGGGGGCGAGATCGGGCCTCTTCGCGCCGCTGGCCAAGGCCGGGGTCGCCGACGGCATCGGTCTTACCGGCCCGGCAAGGGAAGAAAAGCGCTGGGCCTTCGCCGATCCGGTCCACAACCACTGGGCGGCGGATGAGGCGGCGCAGTGGCCGAGGGCGGCGGCGCAGGCGCGGGCGGCTGGCCGCTTCGATCCGGCCCTGCCGGTGGCGGTGATCCTGGCCGGATCGCCGGAGGGAACCGAGCGCTGGAAATCCCTGCAGGCCGCGCCGGCCAATGCCTCCCGCCACGGCTCCATCGACCATGTCCGGGGCGCCTCGCACGCCAACATCCTGGGCGCCCGGTTCGCCGACCGGGTGGTGCGCGGAATCGAGAACGTGCGGGCGGTGGCCGAATCAACGGACCATTCATCCGCGCCGGGCTAGGACTTCGAACAAGGCCCCGCTCGGGCGCTTGACGGTGGGGCCATGAACCGCGCGCTTGTTCTCGAAGGGGTGACCAAACGCTACGGCGCGTTCACGGCGGTCGATGACCTCGGCTTCTCGGTCCGGAGGGGGAAGATCCTGGGCTTCCTCGGACCCAACGGGGCGGGCAAGACCTCGACCCTGCGCATGGTGCTGGGCCTGGTGACCCCGACCCGCGGCCGCATCGAGGTGCTGGGAGATTCCGACGCCTCCAGGGTGCGCCAGAGGATCGGCTTCCTGCCCGAGGAGCGGGGGCTCTACCGGCGGATGACGCCGGTGGCGGCGATCACCTTCCTGGCCGGCCTCAAGGGCGTGCCGGGACCCGAGGCGCGGCGCCGCGCCCGCGTGCTGCTCGAATCGCAGGGGCTTGCCGACGCCGCCGACCGCCAGATCCGCTCGCTCTCCAAGGGCATGGCGCAGAAGGTCCAGCTCCTCTCGGCGATCGCCCACGAACCGGACCTGGTGGTGCTGGACGAGCCGTTCTCGGGCCTTGATCCGGTCAATCAGCAATCGCTGGAGGTGCTGATCCGGGGTCTGGCGGCGCGCGGGGCGACGGTGGTGTTCTCGACCCACGTGATGCAGCACGCCGAGCGATTGTGCGACCAGGTGGTGCTGATGTCCGGCGGCAGGAAGGTGTTCGACGGCACGGTGGAGGCGGCCCGGGCGGCGGCGCCCAGGACCCTGATCCTCGAAGGCCATTTCGACGGCGGCGCGCTTTCCGATCTGCCCGGGCTGAGCCATCTGGCGGTCGAGCCGCTGGAGACCGGCGGCCTGCGGGCCACCGCCTCCCTGAACGCCGACGCGCCGGCCCAGGAGGTGCTCAAGGCGGCTTTCGCCAAGGGACTGGATTTGAGCCGGTTCGAACTGCGCGAACCCAATCTGCACGATGCCTTCATTGTCCACACCAGCGGCGGAAGATCGATGTCATGAACCGGCTGCTGCGGATCGCCTGGCGCGAGTACCTGGCCTATGTGCGGACGCCCGGATTCTGGCTGTCGATCCTGCTGCTGCCGGTGGGCATCTCGACCTACGCCCTGGCCCCGATGCTCATGGCCCGTTCGACGCCCACCGCCCAGGTCGCGGTGGTGGATTTCAGCGGCCGCGGCCTCGAGGCGCCGGTGGGCGCCGCCCTGGCCGCGCTTCGGGCCGGCGGCCGGCCCCAGGCCCGTCTGGTCGCCGCGCCCGGTGGCCCGTTCGTCGATGCCGCCGAGGCCACGCGGACGTTGCGCGACTATCTGCGGGGAAGCCGCGAACTGCCGGGCGGCGGCCGGCTGGAGGCGGCGGCGATCCTGCGGCCGGCGGGGGACACGGTGGCCGTCGATTTCTGGAGCCGCAACGTCGCCGACCGGTCGCTGGAAAACACCGTGGGCCTGGCGGTCCAGACGTCCCTGCGCCGCCAGGCGCTGGAAAAGCAGGGCGTCAGCCCCGAGGTGCTGTCGTCGATCGACTCCCTGTCGCCCAGCGTCGCCGACTTCTCGCCCAAGGCCGAGCGCGGCCGGGTGGCGCTGAAGGATCGCCTGCCAGGGATTGCCGGCTTCGCCATGGGCATGCTCCTGTGGATGGTGGTGCTGACCGGCGCGGGCATGCTGCTCAACAGCGTCATCGAGGAGAAGAGCAGCCGCATCCTCGAGGTCCTGCTCTCCTCGTGCTCCGTCCCTGAGATCATGGGCGGCAAGATCCTCGGCGTGGCGGCGGTCACCGGCACGGTGCTGGCCTTCTGGATGACCATCGCCGGGACCCTGGTGGCCATCCGCTCGCCGGTGGTGGCCGGCGAGGTGCTGGGCATCCTCATCGCCCATGGCCTGTGGGCCTATTTCATCCTCTATTTTCTCGGCGGCTATCTGATGTTCGCCACCCTCTATGTCTGCGTCGGGGCCTTCTGCGAGTCCACGCGCGAGGCCCAGACCCTGCTCGGGCCGATGATGATCCTGATGAGCGTGCCGCTGATTTTCATGAGCCAGGCGCTCACCCAGCCCGACGCGCCGCTGCTGCGAACCCTGTCGTGGATTCCTCCGTTCACGCCGTTCATGATGGCCGCCCGCGCGGCCAGCGACCCGCCCCTGTGGCAGGTGGCGGCGACCGCGATCATGATGTTCGCGGTCACCGGGTTCGAACTGTGGGTGGCGATCCCGGCCTTCAAGTCCGGCGCCCTGGCCACCGGCCGGTTCGAGTTGAAGACCTTCGTCGCAAGTCTGGCGCGGCGCGGACGGGACTGATCGATATCGCGGTGCGGCGCCTATATCTCCATCCATGCTCCCGACCCTTCGCCAGCTCCACTACCTCAAGCTCCTGGCCGAGCATCGCTCGTTCAGCCGGGCGGCGGAGGCGGCCAACGTCACCCAGCCGACCCTTTCGGCCGGGGTAGCGGAACTCGAGAAGATTCTCGGAACCGCGATGGTCGATCGAAACCGCTCCGGCGTCATCCTCACGGAGGCGGGGAGCGAAGCGGTGGCGCGGGCGCGGGCCATCCTGGCCCAGGCCGAGGATCTGGTCGATCAGGCCCGGGCCTCCGGCCAGCCGCTGGGGGGCCGTTTCCGGCTGGGGATCATTCCCACCGTCGCGCCCTTCCTGCTGCCCGCCGCCCTGCCGGTGCTGCGGCGCCGGTTTCCCAGTCTGCGGCTGTTCCTGCGCGAGGATTTGACCCACCGCCTGATCGCCGACCTCAAGGCCGGCGTCCTCGACGCCGCCGTGGTGGCGACGCCCTATGACCTCGCCGGCCTCGACTGGGCGCCGGTGGCCGAGGACGAGCTGCTCGCCGCCTTCCCCGCCAATCACCCGCTCACCGCGCGGGAACGGATCGCGCCGGAGAGCCTGGACGGCGAGGAGCTGATCCTGCTGGAGGACGGCCACTGTCTGCGCCAGCACGCCCTGGCCGCCTGCGGCCTGGGCGGCAGGCCGGCCCGGCCGGGCCGCGACGAGGCCTTCGCCGCCACCTCCCTGCCGACCCTGGTGCAGATGGTCGGATCGGGCCTCGGCGTCTCCTTCCTGCCGGCCATGGCCGTGGCGGCCGGCCTCGCCGACGCCGCCGTCACCGTCCGGCCCCTGGACTGCGACAACGCCACCCGCCGGATCGTCGTCGCCTGGCGCGCCGGCTCGACCCGGGCGGCGGAGGGAGCGCTACTGGCCGAAGTGTTCGCGGGGGCGTGAGCCTCAGTGGCCTCCGGCGTCAGGCTTCCTGCCAGAGGTTGAGCTCGATCGAGCCAGGCGCGAAGAGACCCGCATTGCCCGCGTCGGCGGTCATCTTCTGCCAGGCCGCATCGCCATAAATCTTCAGCCGCGCCGCCTCCCAGGCGGCGGCGTTCTCATGGGTGGTGGAGAGCACGGCATGGCCTACCGCGCCGGTGAGGCGCGAGAGGATGCGGTAGTCCGAGCCGGCCAGGCTCTTGATGTGACCAGCGACCTTCTTCAAGTATTCCATGGCTTCCATCGTCTTGCCCGGAGCAATGACGAAGGACGCGGTGACGAGCAGCATGGGCCTTTCTCCCTGGGTTCAGCGTTGTTGATTCAACTACCGTTCGACCTTCGGCGACCGCGCCGCACCCCAAAGGCGCGCGTGCGTCGCGATCATCATGATCAGGCGTACTGGAAGCACGAAGCGCGACAGAACAGACGCTCGCGCGGCCTCGGCCGCGGCGCCTCACCCTCGCCGGCGCCCGGCGACCTGAGGTGAAGCTTTACCATAGGCCCGTTGAAGCAAGCGTAACAAGCCGTCGAGAGGGCGCCGAGCGGCGGGGCGACCGAACGGGCGCGTGACGGGGCGGTAGGTGAAGCTTCAGCCCCGTCTTTGAATGACCACCACCTCGAAGCCGGCGAGACCAGCCCATGCCCGGTCGGCGGTGATCACCGGCAGGGCGTGTGTGCGCGCCAAGGCCAGGCAGGCGCGGTCGCCGAGGGAGAGCCCGCGCGCCTTCGTCGAACCGCGAAGCTCGCCGCACAGGCAGGCCTGATCGGCCGTGAAATCGACGATATCGACGCCGGTCGCCTCGACCGCCGTCCGCGCCTCGCCGGCCGGCATTCCCCTCTCGCTCAGCTTTGCGACAATTTCCGCCAGGTTGACGGCCGAGAGCAGCGCGCCCGGCAGCGCCCTTGTCACTGCCTCCGCTCCGGGCTCGGCGAGCAGCAGCGCGAGAAGGGCCGAGCTGTCGAGAACAGCGTCACTCACGATCGGCGGCGGCATGGCGCTCGGCGATCAATTCATCGACCACGGCACCATCGCGGACATACCGCCCGACCATGGCCTGCGCCCGGCGGACGGCGGCTTCAATGGGTTCGAGGACCACCGCGCCCTCGACGAGCCGGGCCACCATTCTGCCGCCGCCGGTCATGCCGAGCGCGGCGCGCATGCCGGCGGGTATCACCACCCTGCCGTTGGGCGCAATGTTGACATTGGCTTGCATCATGGATTGCAAGTTGCATATGACATGATCAATATATATGTCACGAACCGGCGAAGCGTCAACAAGCCTCCGCGCGAAGTCGCGCCACCACGCGGCTGAAGGCCGGGCCGAAGACGCGGAAATAGGAGAATATCGCCTTCTGGCCCGTGGGCAGGCTGGCGGCGAAGGGGACCATGCCTTCGGGGACGCTGGTCTCACACATGATCTCGCCCTCGGCGTGGGGAAAGGCGATCGGGGCGGCGCGGACGCGACCGAGGTGCGGGCAGGCGCCCTGGGCGGTTCTGGCGCAGGCGGCGTGAATCGGCGGCAGATTACTCAGATAGCGCGTTCCCACCGCGCCCGCGACCGGGGCCATGGTCCCGGCGACCGTGGGAAACAGCCAGCGATCCCCCGGCGGCGTCGGCGCGCCGCAGACGTGGCAGAGATGGCGAACCACCCCCAGACGCTGGCGGATCAGGTGCATGCCGCCCATCACCGGCTCGCCGACCCCCGGCTGGGAGGCCTGCACCGCCTCCATCCGCCCGGGGAAACTTGCCGACGGCGCCAGGCCGAACCGCATCTCGCCGCTCCACGGCACCACCCACGGCACGTTGTCACCGATGCGCCATTGCGTCTCGATCGTCATCGAACAATCCGGCGTCGAAGTCTCGAACCGCCAAGACGCCAAGACGCCAAGAAGAATGGATTGCGCTTCGCGCTTGCGGGCGGCGCCTGGCGGCTCGATTTCGGCGTCTTGGCGGCTTGGCGGTTCAACATACTCAATCCATTAGCTTGCGGGTCAGATAGGTGAACTCCAGGGCCACGCGCTCGGCGCGTTCCTGGAGGTTGGCGGAGGCGGCGTGACCGCCGTCGGTGTTCTCGAAATAGAGGAACGGCAGGCCGAGGGCCGCCATCCTGGCGGCCATCTTGCGGGCATGCACCGGAGTCACCCGGTCGTCCTTGGTCGAGGTGACGAAGAACGGCTCGGGATGGGCGACGCCGGCCTTGAGGTTCTGGTAGGGCGAGATCTTCTCCAGGAAGGCCGCCTCCTCCGGATTGGCCATGCTGCCGTATTCGCCGGCCCAGGAGGCCCCGGCCCCGATCTTCTCATAGCGCAACATGTCCAGGAGCGGCACCTGGATCACCACTGCATGCCACAGCTCCGGGTGCTGATTGAATTCCACGCCTATCAACAGGCCGCCGTTGGAGCCGCCCTCTATCCCCAGGCGCCGCGGCGAAGTGATCTTGCGGGCGATCAGATCGGCGCCGACGGCGGCGAAATCATCATAGATGATCTGGCGGTGGGTCTTCAGGCCCGCCTCGTGCCAGGCCGGTCCGAACTCGCCGCCGCCGCGGATATTGGCCAGCACATAGACCCCGCCATGCTCCAGCCACAGCTTGCCGATGGCCGCGGAGTAGCTGGGCAGCATCGAAGCCTCGAAGCCGCCGTAGGCGTAGAGCAGGGTCGGATTGGCGCTGTCGAGCTTCATGCCCTTCGGGTGGACCACGAAGTAGGGAATCTTCGTGCCGTCGCTGGACGCCGCCTCGAACTGCTCGACCTCGTCCGTCGAGGCGTCGAACCGGGCGGGGAGGACCTTGACGTCGCGGTGCTCGCCGGTGGCCGCGTCGGCCCGCCACAGCCGGGTGGGATCGAGGAAGCCCTCCACCGAATAGTAGATCTCGTCGCCGGCCTCGGTGGCCGCCGCCACGCCGACCGAGGAGTTGGCCGCCACCGGCAGCGGCGTCCGCTTCCAGGCCCCGCCTTGGCGAGAAAGGACGGTCAGACCGCCGCGCACATTGTCGTAGAGGGCGACCACCACCCGCGAGCGGGTGGTCACCGCCTGCTCGATCGCCTGCCGGGGTCCCGGCGCGATCAGCAGGTCCACGGGCGGCGTGCGGCCGGCTTCCAGGGCGGCGAGATCCAGGGCGATCAGCGATCCCTGCGTCAGGTTGGCGGCCCCGGGGGCGGGCGTCCAGTCCTGCTTCAGGGTGACGATCAGCTGGCCATCGACCAGGCCGTCCACCGAGGCCTTTGGCGGCAGCGGCAGGCGCACCAGGCCGTGGGCGGTGAGCAGGCTGGTCTGGGTCTCGAAGAAGCTCACCGCCCGGGTGATCACCACCGCCGTGTGGCCGTCCCCGTCGCGCAGCACCGAGGCGTCCGCCGCCACATCCGTGGGCTGGCCGCGGAAGACTTCCGTCGCCTGGGCCAGGTCCTGGCCGCGCCTGAGGGTCTTGACCACGAAGCCGTAGCCGGATGTGGTCATGGTCCCCGGACCCCAGTCGCGGGTGACGATCAGGGTGTCGCCGTCCAGCCAGTCAGCCGACTGCTTGCCGCGCGGCAGGGCGAACCCGCCGGCGACAATGCGCTTCGACGCCAGGTCGAACTCGCGCACCTGGTCGGCGTCCTCGCCGCCGTCGGAGAGCGCGACCAGGCAGCGGCGATATTCCGGGGCCTTGCAGTTGGCGCCCTTCCACACCCAGTTGGCCTTCTCCGCCGCCGCGAGGGCATCGAGGTCGATCACCGTCTGCCAGGCCGGGTGGGACGTGGCAAAGCTCGCCGCCGTCGTCCGCCGCCACAGGCCGCGGACATTGGCCGGATCCTGCCAGAAATTATACACCGCGTCGCCGACCAGCTCGGGCTGGGGAATCCGATCGACGGCGTTGACGATCGTCAGGGCGTCGGCGTGAAAGGCCGCGTAGCGCGAATCGCCCTTCAGCACCGCCAGTGACCGGGCGTTTTCCTTCTCCACCCAGGCCAGGGCGCGCGACGATTCCATCGACTCCAGCCACAGGTAGGGATCGGGCGCGGCGGCGGTGGTCTGGTTCACGGAGGATGTCTCGGCGAGGGCGGACAGGGCCGCGACCGCGGCGATAGTCAGGTTCATCCCCGATTTTCGCCGTCGCGCCCGCCCATGTCCAGCCGCCGGCGAGCCCGCCCACGACGGCGCTCGCAAATTGGGGGACATGAACGAAATTCGAGGAAGGCGAATTTCAATCAAGTCCCAATTTGCGTCAGGCGGATCGCGACCCAAATGGCGACTTGATCGCAATGCCCTCTCGCATTGCGTTCATGTTGCCGATTTGGGCACGGGGTCGCCCCCACGGGGATGCGCGGACGTTGCCTTCACGGTATAGCCCGGCGTCATGAGCCGTCCGTTCATCAAGATGAACGGGCTGGGCAACGACTTCGTCGTCGTCGAGGCCCGGTCCGCGCCGTTCATCCCCTCGGCGAGCGAGGTCCGGGCGCTGGCGGCGCGCGACGGCGGCGTCGGCTGCGATCAGGTCATCGCCATCGAGCCCTCAACCCGCGCCGACGCCTTCATGCGCATCTGGAATTGCGACGGCGAGGAGGTGGCGGCCTGCGGCAACGGCGCGCGCTGCGTCGCCTGGCTGCTGATGGAGGCGGCCGGACGCGACCAGGCCAGCCTGGAGACCGCCGCTGGGGTCCTCGAAGCGCGGCGGGCCGGGGACAACTTGGTCAGCATCGACATGGGCGAGCCGGGCCTCCGCTGGGAGGACATTCCCCTGGCCGAGAAGATGGACACCCGGGGGATCGAACTGCAGTTCGGCCCGATCGACGCGCCGGTGACGCACACGCCTGGCTGCGTTTCCATGGGCAATCCCCACGTCGTCTTCTTCGTCGCCGACGCCGAGACGGCGCCGGTGGCCGAGGTCGGGCCGATGATCGAGAACCACCCTCTGTTTCCCCAGCGGGTCAATGTCGGGTTCGCCCAGATCAAGGCCGCCGGCCGCATCCGTCTGCGGGTCTGGGAGCGCGGCGCCGGCCTCACCCGCGCTTGCGGCACCGGGGCCTGCGCGGCCCTGGTCGCGGCCCACCGCCGCCGCCTCTGCGCCCGGGCCGCCGTGGTCGAACTCGACGGGGGCGAACTCATCGTCCAGTGGCGCGAGGTCGATGACCGCGTGCTGATGACCGGCCCGGTGGCGGTCGAATTCACCGCCCGCCTGCCGCAAAGTCTGGTCGCGTGACCCACCCCGCCCTGGCCCCCGGCCGCGTCGCGGTGATCACCGGCGGGGCCGACGGCATTGGCCTGGCCGCCGCCCACCGTTTCGCCGGTCTCGGCATGAACCTCGTCCTCGCCGATCTCGACGCGGAGAAGCTCGCCGCCGCCGCGTTCATGGCCAGAGCCGCCGATCACCGTCCATGACCCCTTCCGTTCGTAGCGCGGGCTTCCAGCCCGCTCTTGTTCACCTCCGCCCTTCGTCACCCCCCAAGTGCGGGCTGGAAGCCCGCACTACGAGAGAGGAGGAGCGGCCGGCCCATGGCTGACGGTTTCCTCCCCATACCCTCGGTCGACGTCGTCACCTTCGGCTGCCGGCTGAACGCCTGCGAGTCGGAGGCCATCGCGGCCCAGGCCGCGGCCGACGGGATCGTCGATGCGGTGGTGTTCAACACCTGCGCGGTGACCGGCGAGGCGGTGCGCCAGGCGCGCCAGGCGATCCGCAAGGCGCGGCGGCAGCGGCCGGGGACGAAACTCATCGTCACCGGTTGCGCCGCCCAGATCGATCCGGCCGCCTTCGCCGCCATGAAAGAGGTCGATCTGGTCCTCGGCAACGCCGAGAAGGCCGCCCCCGCCGCCCTGCGAGGTCACGGCGTCGCGGTCGGCGACATCATGTCCGCGAGAGGCCACGCGAGCCGCGCTTCCGGCGCGCCCGCCGGCCGCGCCCGGGCCTATGTGGAGATCCAGAACGGCTGCGACCACCGCTGCACCTTCTGCGTCATTCCCTTCGGCCGCGGAAACGCCCGCTCGACGCCGGCGGCGGCGGTGATCACCCGGATTCGCGCGCTCGCCGCCGAGCACGCCGAGGTGGTGCTGACCGGGGTCGATCTGACCAGCTGGGGCGCCGATCTCGATGGCGCCCCGACGCTGGGGGCGCTGGTGGCGCGCATCCTCGCCGAGGTCCCCGAACTTCCCCGCCTGCGCCTCTCCTCCATCGACGCCGCCGAGATCGACGCCGAGCTGATGGCCTGCCTGGCCCGCGAGCCGCGCCTGGCGCCCCATCTGCACCTCTCGCTCCAGTCCGGCGACGACCTGATCCTCAAGCGCATGAAGCGCCGCCACTCCCGCGCCCAGGCCCTGGCCCTGATCGAGGCCGTCCGCCGGGTTCGCCCGGAGACCGCCTTCGGCGCCGACTTCATCGCCGGCTTTCCCACCGAAACCGACGCGGCGTTCGAGAACACCCTGGCCCTGGTCGAAGAGGCCGGCCTCGCCTTCCTCCACGTCTTCCCCTACAGCCCCCGCCCCGGAACCCCGGCGGCCCGGATGCCGCGGGTTCCCGGCGCCGTCGTCAAGGAGCGTGCCGCCCGCCTCCGCGCCGCCGGCGACGCCGCTCTCGCCCGACACCTCGACCGCCAGATCGGCCGCCGCGTCACCGCCCTGGTCGAGCGCCCCGGCCGTGCCCGGGCCGAAGACTTCACCGAATTCGCCTTCGCCGGCGAGGCGGCCTCGGGCGCTCTGATCACCGGCGAGATCACCGCCCACGACGGCCGGCGCGCCACCCTGGTCCGGCGACGGCGCGCCATCCCATGACCGAACCCAAGCGCGGCTGGCTGCAGCGGCTCACCGGCGGCCTGGCGCGTTCGTCGCGGCGGATGAGCGAGCAGGTGAGCCAGGCGCTCACCGCCCGGCCCCTCGACCAGGAACAACTCGACGCCCTCGAGGAGATGCTGATCGAGGCCGACCTCGGCCCTCACGCGGCGGCGCGGATCGCCCGGGCCTTCGGCGCCCAGAGGTTTGGCCGCTCGTCCACCGACGCCGAGGTCAAGGAGGCCCTGGCCGGCGCCATCGCCGCCGAACTGGCGCCCCGCCAGGGCCGCTTCGATCCGCTCGGCGGACCCAGGCCCTATGTGGTCCTGTTCATCGGTGTCAACGGTTCGGGCAAGACCACCACCCTGGGGAAGATCGCCGCCGACCTCACCCACCGGCGCGCGCGGGTGCTGATCGCCGCCGGCGACACATTCCGGGCGGCGGCGGTGGAGCAGCTGGCGGTGTGGGCCGATCGGGCGGGGGCGGATTTTCTTTCCCGGCCCACCGGCGCGGACGCGGCCGGATTGGCCTACGACGCCCTGGAGCGGGCACGGATGGAGGCCTACGACGTTCTGCTCATCGACACCGCCGGGCGGCTGCACAACAAGCAGGGACTGATGGACGAACTCACCAAAATGATCCGTGTCCTGCGCAAGCTCGACCCCGAGGCGCCCCATGAGGTGCTGCTGGTCCTCGACGCCACCGTCGGGCGCAACGCCCTGGCCCAGGAGAACGTCTTCGGCAACGCCATCGGGGTCACCGGCATCGTCATGACCAAGCTCGACGGCACGGCCCGCGGCGGCGTGCTGGTGCCGGTGGCCCAGGCCTCCGATTCGCCGATCAAGCTGATCGGGGTGGGCGAGGCCATCGACGATCTCCAGCCATTCGACGCGGTCGCCTTCGCCCGTTCCCTGGTCGGCCTCGAGGGGCCGGTCCATGCCTGAGGCCGCCACGAAGACGTCCTGGCTGCGCTGGACCATCGACGGGGCGCCGGCGGTGGCCTTTCTCGCCGTGCTGCTGATCACCCACGATTTCCGTCTCGCCACCTGGTGGGTGGTCGGCGGCTCGGCCGTGGCCCTGGCCGCCGGCCTCGTCCTCGAACGGAGGATCGCCCCCCTGCCGGCGGTGAGCGGCGGCATGGCGATGGTGTTCGGCGGGGCCAGCCTGATCCTGCACCGCGCCGACATCCTGCAGATGAAGATGACCATCGTCGATGCGGTCCTGGGCGCGGTCCTCTTCGGCGGCCTGGCGATCAGGAAGAACCCGCTGAAATTCATTCTCGGCGGCGCCTTCGCTCTCACCGACAAGGCCTGGGGGGTGCTGGCGGTCCGCTATGGTCTGTTCTGGTGGGCCTGCGCCGTGGCCAACGAATTCGTCCGCCGCACCCAGACCGCCGAGACCTGGGGCATATTCCGGGTCGCGGTCATCGTCGCCGCCGTCGTCTTCGCCCTCGCCCAGACGCCGTTCCTCATGAAGCACGCCGGCGATGGCGCGGCGCCGGCGGCGCCGGAACCCCCCGAGCCAGGGTTCTGATCAAGACGTCCACGGAAGGATTGTCTTCAAACCGACGTCAAGGCCCGCTAAGCTCCGCATTGATGTTTCGCCGGGAGGGTCTGCCGATGGCCAAGGGCAAGGTCGCGTCCGCGGGGTTCGCCGCCTCGCCGATCCACCTGCTGCACCGGGTGCTGCAGCTGGGCCTGGATCTCCATTCCGAGGCCGCCGGCCCCGCCGCCGTCACCCAGCGTCAGTTCACCGTCCTGGCCGCCGCCGGGGCCGCCGATGGCCTGACCCAGAATGATCTGGTCCGCGCCACCGGTATCGACCGCTCGACGCTGGCCGACATGGTCGCCCGCATGCTCGCCAAGGGCCTGCTGGAGCGCGAACGCTCGGCCACCGACGCCCGCGCCAACACCGTGCGCCTCTCCGCCGCCGGCCGCGGCGCCCTGGCCAAGAGTTCCGCCCCCGCCGCCAGCGCCGACTCCAGGCTCCTGGCGCTGCTCCCCGCCAAGCGCCGCGGAGACTTCCTCAAGAACCTCGCCACCCTGGCCGCCGCCGCCGACGCCCCGGCCTCCGTCAAGCCGAAGGCGACCGCCAAGCCGGCGAAAAAGAAGAAAAAGAAGAAAGCCAAGAAGTCCAAGGACATCGGCGCCTAGAGCGGGCGGCGTGGCGCGCTACCGCGCGCTACTTCCCGGCTTTCTCCAGCAGCGCCTCGGCGTCGGCGGCGGTGATCCCGCCCAGCTGGGCGCTCTTGGCCCGGATGACCCCGCCGGCATCGACGGCGTAGGTCTCGGGGACGCCGGTAGTCCCGAAATCCACGCCCGCCCGGCCGTCGGGGTCGAGCAGCACCTCGGCGTACGGATTGCCGAACCGCCGCAGAAAGGCCTCCGTCGCCTCCGGCTTGTCCTCGTAGGCGACGCCGACGATCCGCACGCCCTCGGCCTTGAGGGCCATCAGGGCCGGCGCTTCCTTCACGCACGGCGCGCACCACGAAGCGTAGAAATTGATCAGGGTCGGTCCCCGGACCAGCGAGCGGACCGGCGCCGCGCCGCCGGTCAGGCGGGAAAGGACGATGGCCGAGGCCGGATGGCCGATCACCGCCATCGGCTCGATCTTCGGCGCCCGGTGCAGGGAGGACCCCGCGAACATCGCCACCAGCGCCAGCAGCGCGGCGACCGGCAGGACGGCGAGCCACGACCTCATGTTCCGCGCTCCTCCTCCAGCCGCTCCGCCTCCCGCCGCCAGCGCCGCGCCCGCGCCGTCGCCTCGGCGATCATCCCGGCGAAGACCACGGCGGTGATGGCGTAGGCCGGCCACACGAAGGCGGCGTATTTGCCGGCGAAGGCGGCGAGGAAGGTCACGCCAGGGCCGCCTTCAGGGCCAGACTGGTCGCCCGGCGCCGCCACACCTCCGCCCGCGTACGGGTGAGCCACAGGGCGAGGAAGGCGAAGCTGTAGCCCGCCCCGGCCAGGGCCAGGGGCAGCAGATAGACCGGGGCCAGGGTCGGGCCGCCGGCGCGGAAGATCGATTCGCCCTGGTGCAGGGTGTTCCACCAATCGACCGAGAACTTGACCACCGGCAGATTGATCAGGCCGATCAGCGCCAGGATCGCCCCGGCCCGTCCGGCCTTGGCCTCGTCGTCGATGCTGGCGCGCAGGGCGATGTAGCCGACGAACAGGAGGAACAACACCAGCACCGAGGTCAGCCGCGCGTCCCACACCCACCAGGCCCCCCACATCGGCCGGCCCCACAGCGATCCGGTGGCCAGCGCCAGCAGGGTGAAGGCCGCGCCCAGCGGCGCGCAGGCCCTGGCGGCGGCGTCGGCCAGGGGATGGCGGAAGACCAGGGCGAAGAAGCTCGCGCCGCCCAGGCACCCATAGCTCATCATCGCCACCCAGGCGGCGGGCACGTGGACGAACATGATCCGCACCGTCTCGCCCTGCTGGTAGTCCGGCGGGACCCTCGCGCCGAGCGTCAAGCCGGCGGCGATCAACGCCAAGGCGAGGCCCGAGGCGAGCGGGACGGCGAGGCGCGAGAAAGCCATGAACCGGTGCGGATTGGCCAGGGCCGTGATCATGCGCCTCTGCTACCGCCGTTCGGGTTAACCCGCCACCTACGACAGCGCATTGCGGCAGGCGCCGGCCATGGCGAAGGGGCTCAGGGCGACGGCGGCCAGGGCGTAGGCGGCGAGCAGCGCCAGCCCCGCGCTCGATCCCGGCCCACCGGCCACCGCCGCCCCGCCGAAGATCACCGGCGGGGCCAGGAGCGGCAGGACGATCACCGCGATCAGCACGCCGCCCCGACGGCTGGCCAGCGCCAGGGCCGCGCCGGCCCCGCCGACGAAGGCGAATGCCACGCCCCCCATGGCCGCGGCCAGGGCGATCATCGGCGCCGCGGCGACCGGAGCGCCCAGCGCCACCGCCGCCACCGGGGCCGCCAGCGCCAGCGGCGCGCCATTGGCCAGCCACTGCGCCAGGCACTTCACCGCCGCCACCGCCTCCAGCGGCAGGGGGCCGAGGACAAGCAGTTCCAGCGCCCCGTCCTCATGGTCGCGCTCGAAGAGGCGTTCCAGGGACAGCAGGCTGGCCAGCGCCAGGGCGACCCAGGTCGATCCGGTGGCGACGGCCGCCAGACGCTCGGGCGACGGACCCACCGCCAGCGGCAGCAGGGTGGTCGCGGCGGCGAAGAAGCCGACGGCGAGCAGCGGCCCGCCGCCGCGTCCCCAGGCCAGGGCAAGCTCCCGACGCATCAGCAGGGCGAGCGCGCTCATGGCGCGGCGATCTCCACCGTCCGTGCCGCCACCGGCAGGGGATCATGCACCGCCGCCAGGATCAGCCCGCCGCGCGCCAGATGCGCCGCCATCTCCTGGCCGATCAGGGCGCGTCCCTCGGCGTCGAGCGGGGCCAGCGGCTCGTCGAGCAGCCACAGGGCGCGCGGCGCCGCCAGCACCCGCGCAAGGGCGAGCCGCCGCCGTTGACCGGCCGAGAGCCGCCGCACCTCCAGATCGAGCGCCCGGTCGAGGCCCAGCCGCCGCGCCGCCGCCAGGCCCGCCGCGCTCTCGCCGCCGTGCCAGCGCACCCAAAAGTCCAGTTCCTCGCGCCCCGTGCGCCCACTCTTGAGCCCGTCCTGATGACCGATCAGGTGCCGCTCGCCGGTCCCATCGACCCGGACCCTCCCCTCCAGCGGGGCGAGGAATCCGGCCACGCAGCGCAGGAAGCTCGTCTTACCGGCGCCGTTCGGCCCGGTCAGCGCCACCGCCTCCCCGGCGTTCGCGCCAAAGCTCAGTTCCCGGAATAGAACCCGCTCCCCCCGCGCCACCGCCAGGTTCTCGATGTGAAGCGCGGTGATCACGCGAGAAAACGGAGCGCGGGCTTCCAGCCCGCTTTCTTCTTCGCCGATGTGCAAGCGGCGGTGTGGCCCCGAGAGCGGGCTGGAAGCCCGCGCACCGGATCGCGTCGGAATGCGCCCGCATGGACGCGGCCCCCCCCGGCGTCTATGAAACGCCCGGCCGCACGGGACCTCGCCGCGCGGGGCGGGACGCTGTGTGTCCCTCCCAAATCGCGCGCGGGTCCGGAAACCGATTTTCGGTCGGCCTGGAACAAGAAAGGCTTCCCCCCATGGCGTCCATCGACACCTTGAACACCCGCCGCGAACTCGAGGTTAACGGCAAGACCTATCATTATTATTCCCTCGCCGCGGCCGAAGCCGCCGGGCTCGAAGGGGTCTCGCGCCTGCCGGTGTCGATGAAGATCCTGCTGGAAAATCTGCTCCGCCACGAGGACGGCGTGACGGTCCGCGGCGCCGACCTTCAGGCGGTCGCCGCCTGGATCGACAACAGAGGCGCCGTGCAGCACGAGATCGGCTTCCGCCCGGCCCGGGTGCTGATGCAGGACTTTACCGGCGTGCCGGCGGTGGTGGATCTGGCCGCCATGCGCGACGCCCTGGCCAGGCTCGGCGGAGATCCGGCCAGGATCAACCCCTTGAGCCCGGTCGATCTGGTCATCGACCACTCGGTGATGGTGGATTATTTCGGAACGCCCCAGAGCTTCGAGGAGAACGTCGAGCGCGAATACGAGCGCAACCTCGAGCGCTACCGCTTCCTGCGCTGGGGTTCGGCCGCCTTCGACAACTTCCGCGTCGTGCCCCCCGGCACCGGCATCTGCCACCAGGTCAACCTCGAATACCTCGCCCAGACGGTGTGGACCGGCGAGACGGACGGCGCGGCCGTCGCCTATCCCGACACCCTGGTCGGCACCGACAGCCACACCACCATGGTCAATGGCCTGTCGGTACTCGGCTGGGGAGTGGGCGGCATCGAGGCCGAGGCGGCGATGCTCGGCCAGCCCATCCCGATGCTGATTCCCGAGGTCATCGGCCTGCGCGTCACCGGCGCCCTGCCCGAAGGCGCCACGGCCACCGACCTCGTCCTCACCGTAACCCAGATGCTGCGCCGCAAGGGGGTGGTCGGCAAGTTCGTCGAATATTTCGGACCCGGGCTCGCCGGCCTCACCGTCGAGGACCAGGCGACGCTCGCCAACATGGCCCCCGAATACGGCGCCACCTGCGGCTTCTTCCCGATCACCCGCGCCACCATCGACTACCTCGCCGCCACCGGCCGCGCCCCCGAGCGCGTCGCCCTGGTCGAGGCCTACGCCCGCGAACAGGGCCTGTGGGTCGAGCCGGGCATGGAAGACCCGATGTTCACCGACACCCTCGACCTCGATCTCGGCTCCGTGCTTCCCTCCCTCGCCGGACCCAAGCGGCCGCAGGACAAGGTGCTGCTCACCGACGCCGCGACCAGCTTCGAGGCGGCGCTGGCCGGCGAATTCGGCAGGGGCGAAGTCGGCGCTTCGGCCAGGATCCCGGTCACCGGTCACAACCACGATCTGGGCGACGGCGACGTGGTCATCGCCGCCATCACCTCCTGCACCAACACCTCCAACCCCAGCGTCCTCATCGCCGCCGGCCTTCTGGCTAAGAACGCCGTCGCCAAGGGCCTGAAGGTGAAACCCTGGGTGAAGACCTCGCTGGCCCCGGGATCTCAAGTGGTCACCGACTATCTGACCAAGGCCGGCCTCACCAAGCCTCTCGACACCCTCGGGTTCAACCTCGTGGGCTACGGCTGCACCACGTGCATCGGCAATTCGGGACCCCTGGCCGAGCCGATCTCCAAGGCCGTGCAGGACGGCGATCTGGTCGCCGTCTCGGTGCTCTCCGGCAACCGCAACTTCGAAGGCCGGGTCAATCCCGACGTCAGGGCCAACTATCTCGCCTCCCCACCCCTGGTGGTCGCCTACGCCCTGGCCGGCTCGATGCGCATCGATCTGGCCACCGCCCCGCTCGGCCAAGGCAAGGGCGGCAAGGACGTGTTCCTGAAGGACATCTGGCCAACCAACGCGGAGATCGCCGCCGTCCAGCGCAAGGTGGTCGGGGCCGGCATGTTCGCCACCCGCTACAAGGACGTGTTCAAGGGCGACACGTCGTGGCGGGCGATCGATGTCGCCGGCGGCCAGACCTACGCCTGGGACATCGGCTCGACCTATGTCCAGAATCCGCCCTACTTCGAGGGCCTGACCATGACCCCCGAGCCGGTGGGCGACATTGTCGAGGCGCGGATTCTCGGCATCTTCGGCGATTCGATCACCACCGACCACATCAGCCCGGCCGGCAACATCCGCAAGGCCTCGCCGGCCGGCGAGTACCTCACGCAACATCAGGTCAGCCAGTCGGAGTTCAACTCCTACGGCGCGCGGCGCGGCAACCACGAGGTGATGGTGCGCGGGACCTTCGCCAACATCCGCATCCGCAACAGGATTACCGCCGACGTCGAGGGCGGCGTCACCCGCCATTTCCCGTCGCGCGATCTGATGTCCATCTACGACGCGGCCATGCGCTACAAGGCCGAGGGCCGCCCGGCGGTGATCTTCGCCGGCAAGGAATACGGCACCGGCTCGTCCCGCGACTGGGCCGCCAAGGGGACCAGGCTGCTCGGCGTCCGCGCCGTCATCGCCGAGACCTTCGAGCGCATCCACCGCTCCAACCTCGTCGGCATGGGAGTCCTTCCTCTGCAGTTCATCGCCGACGGCTGGCAGCGCCTGGGCCTGACCGGCGAGGAGATCGTCACCATCCGCGACCTCGATCAGATCCACCCGCGCCGCCAGCTGATGGTCGAACTCTATCGCCCCACCGACGGCAAGATCGCGCGCTTCCCCGTCCGCTGCCGCATCGACACCCCCACCGAACTGGAATACTTCCGCCACGGCGGCGTGCTCAACTTCGTCTTGAGGAACCTGGCGAGAGAGGCGGCCTGAGTTTTTCGTATCGCGGGCTTCCAGCCCGCTTTTTTCCGACGGCGGTCTCGGGGGCGCTTCACCAGAGAGCGGGCTGACAAACCCCGCGCTCCGTATTGACGAGGCGCCGTTCACAGTTTCGTGAACCGCCGGTCGCCGAAACTCCGCTTAATTGCCGGCGCATGACCAGGGCCGCCCTCCGCCTCTTCGCGATCTGCGCCGTCCTGGCCGCTCCGGCGGCGGCATGGGCCAAGCGCCCTGTGGTGGTGGAGCTGTTCACCGCCCAGGGCTGCGCCTCCTGCGGCAGGGCCAACGCCGCGGAGGCCCGGCTCGCCGAGCGGCCGGATGTCCTGGCCCTCACCTGGCCGGTCGATTACTGGGACTATCTCGGCTGGAAGGACACCTTCGCCAGACCTGAGTTCACCGACCGCCAGCGCGCCTACGACCAGCGCTTTGGCCCCCGCGATGTCTATACCCCCCAGGTCGTCGTCGATGGCGCGGTCCAGGCTTCGGGATCCAAGACCGCCGCCATCGACGCCCTGATCGAGGCCGCCCGCCATGGCCAGGCCGCATCGCCGCAAATGCAGTTGCGCGAAGACGGCCGCCTCGCCGTCGGCTCCGGCGCCCGGCCCAGGGATGGCGGCGAGGTCTGGCTGATCCGCTACGACCCCCGCGAACAGGATGTCGAGGTCAAGGACGGCGACAACCGCGGCAAGACCGTCCCCCACAAGAACGTCGTCCGCCAGCTCGTCCGCCTGGGTCCCTGGACCGGCCGCCCCGCCCTCTTCAAACTCCCTCCGCCCACGGATGACGGCCTGGACACGGTGGTGATCGTTCAGGGCGCCAAGGGGGGGAAGGTGCTTGGGGTGTTGCAAGACCCGGGCTCGACCGCGCCGCCTGGCGGGTGATATTGCGCCAGGCGCGGGCTCCGAACAAGGATCTCAGATGATCAGACGCCTCCTCGCGCTCGCCGCAAGCCTCGCCATCGCCGGTCAGGCTCATGCCCAGCCCGCGCCGGCCCTGGCCACCCGCGAAGCCGACTTCGTGATCCGTGACTTCCATTTCCGATCGGGCGAAAGCCTCCCCGAGCTTCACCTGCACTACAGGACCCTGGGCGAGCCTCGCCGCGACGCCGCCGGGCGGATCGCCAATGCCGTCCTCATTCTTCACGGCACCGGCGGTTCGGGCGGTCAGTTCCTGCGGCCGCAGTTCGCCGGCGAGCTGTTCGGCTCCGGCCAGCTGCTCGACACGGCGCGCTACTACATCATCCTTCCCGACGACATCGGCCACGGCAAGTCGTCCAAGCCGAGCGACGGCCTGCGCGCGCGGTTTCCGGCCTATGGCTACGCCGACATGGTCGAGGCCGAGCACCGCCTGGTCACCGAGGGGCTGGGAATCCCGCGCCTGCGCCTGATCATGGGGACGTCCATGGGCTGCATGCACGCCTTCATGTGGGGCGAGGCCTGGCCGGACGGCATGGACGCCCTGATGCCGCTGGCCTGCCTGCCCGTCCCCATCGCCGGGCGCAACCGCCTGTGGCGGGCGATGATCGTCTCGGCCGTGCGTTCCGACCCGGCCTGGATGGGCGGCGACTACAAGACCGAGCCCAGGGGCGGGCTTACCACCGCCGCCGACATCCTGGCCATCGCCGGCAGCGCCCCGGTCCAGATGCAAAAGTCGCTGCCCACCGGCCCGGACGCCGATCGATACCTGGAGAAATCACTCGGCCATTCCCTGGCGACCCTGGATGCCGATGATCTGATCTATCAGGTCAATGCGTCTGGCGACTACGATCCCTCGGCGCATCTGGAGGCGATCACCGCGCCGGTGATGTGGATCAACTCGGCCGACGACTTCATCAATCCGCCCGAACTCGGCATCGCCGAGCGCGAAGCCCCGCGGCTGTCGCGCGGCCGGTTCATCCTTCTGCCGGTAAGTCCCCTTACCCACGGCCACGGCACCCACACCTGGGCCGCCGCCTGGAAGGACCACCTCGCCGAGCTGTTGAAGGAATCCGAACCCCGATGACGGTCGCCGATCTGGCCCAAGCCGTCGAAGCCTTCCGCCGGGATGGCGCGACGGTGATCCGCGGGCTGTTCTCCCCGGCCGAGATCGACGACCTGCGCGAAGGGATTGAATCGTGCCTGGCCGCGCCCAGCGAACGCGCCCTCATCGCCAGCGGACCGGACGACCCGGGCCGCTTCTTCGAGGACTTCCGCAACTGGCGCCGCATCGCCGCCTTCGAGCGCATCGTCACCGGCTCGGCGCTGGCCGAAACCGCCGGCGTCCTGATGGGCAGCGAAACCGCGCGCTTCCACCATGACCACCTGCTGGTCAAGGAGCCGGGGACGGCGACACGCACGCCCTGGCATCAGGACCAGCCCTACTACAACATCGACGGCGCCCAGACGGTGAGCTTCTGGATCCCGGTCGATCCGGTCGAGCGGGCCTCGACGCTGGAGTTCGTGGCCGGATCGCATCTCGGCCCCTGGCTGATGCCACGCACCTTTCGCGACAGCCAGGCCAAATGGTTTCCCCCCGGCGCCCTGGCCGACCTGCCGGACATCGACGCCGACCGGACGACCTTTCCGATCCTCGGCTGGGCGCTGGAGCCGGGTGACGCGGTTTGCTTCCACATGCTGACCCTTCACGCCGCGGCGGGGGCCGGACCTTCCCGCCGCCGACGGGTGTTCTCGGCGAGATTCATCGGCGACGACGTCCGCCATGCGCCACGCCCCTGGAAGACCTCACCGGAATTCCCCGGTCTGGCGGCCGAACTGCCGTCCGGCGCGCCGATGGATCACCCGCTCTTCCCGGTGCTCTGGCGGCGCGCCGTCACGAGCGAGGTTGGTGAGCGGCCCGCGGCTTGATATGGCTCGCCCCGCGCGGGGCGCGGACTGCTTGGGAACCCTAGTGAATGGCCGCCTTGGACGACGAGCTCATCGACCTCATCGCGCGCGAAGCGCTGATCGACAAAGACAAGCTCGTGCGCGGCGCCACCCTGGCCGACATCGGCCTGGACTCGGTCGATGTGGTCAGCGTCGTCTTCGCCGTCGAGGAGAAGTACGGCGTCGAAATCCCTCAGGAAGCCTTCGAGAAGGTCACCGATCTGGGCCAGTTCCTCGACGTGCTTGAGGGGGTGATCGCCGCGAAGCCGGCGCCCTGACCGCCGTGAATGCGCGGCGGATCGTCGTCACCGGCCTGGGCGCCATCTCGCCGCTCGGCGCCACCGCGCCGGAGAGCTGGGCCGCCGCCCGTGATGGACACGGCGCCATCAAATTGCGCCGGTTCGATCCAGGCCCGCACGGACCGGAGACCCGCGACACCGCCGTCGCCCTGGTCGAGGGCGACACCGTCGCCGCCACCGAAGCCGCGCTCGGCCGGCGAATCGGCAATTCCCTGGACCCCTTCGCCCTCTACGCCCTGAAGGCCTGCCATGAGGCGCTGGGCGACGCGGGGCTGATCGGATCACCAGCCCTGGCCGCCCGCACCGCCGTGGTTCTCGGCCACGGTTTCGCGGGAATCCACACCCTGGAGGCCTCCTACGAACGCTTCTACGGCCAGAAGGCCGCGCGCATGCATCCGATGACCGTGCCCAGGGTCATGGTCAGCGCGCCGGCGAGCGCGGTCTCCATGGAGTTCGGGGTCAAGGGTCCGGTGTTCGCCGTTTCCAGCGCCTGCTCCTCCTCCGGCCACGCCATCGCCCAGGGGGCGAGCTTGATCGCCTCGGGCCAGGCCGATGCCGCCCTGGTCGGCGGCAGCGAGGCCATCGCCACCCCCACCTGCCTGCGGGCCTGGGAGGGCCTGAACGCCATGAGCCCGACCACCTGTCGGCCGTTCTCCGCCGGCCGCGACGGCATGGCCATCGGCGAAGGCGCGGCGGCCCTGGTCCTGGAGTCCCTGGACCACGCCCGGGCGCGCGGGGCCAAGATAGTCGCCGAACTGGCTGGCGTCGGCCTCTCCTCCGACGCCTTCCACTGGACCCAGCCCAGCCTCGAAGGCGCTGTCACCGCCATGGGCGCCGCGCTCGACCAGGCCGGGGCGCGCGAGGCGTCTCAGATTCTGATTTCGACCCACGGCACCGGAACCCCGCTCAACGACAAGAACGAGACCGCCGCCATCCACGCCGTCTTCGACTCCCGCGCCAACGACCACCCGGTGATCGCCACCAAGAGCGCCCACGGCCACCTCATCGGCGCCGCCACCGCTCTTCAGGGCGTCATCGGCCTCATCGCCCTGGGCGAAGGCCTCGCCCCGCCGATCCTGAACTATCTGGGTCCCGACTCCGACTGCGACCTCGACCTTGTCCTCGGCGCCGCCCGCCCGGTCGCCGCCGAATTGCTGCTGTTGAACTCCTTCGCATTCGGCGGCCTCAACTCCAGCCTGGTGTTCAGGCGCTGGGAGGTAGGGGCCTAGGTTCCGAATACGTCCTTGAGCGCCGCCGCGTAGATATCCACTGTCTCGTCCACGTCGGCGCGGGTGTAGATCAGGGGCGGAGAGAAGGCGTTGACCGGGATGTAGGCCATGGCCCGGGTGATCAGGCCGCGCTCGAAGGCGGCGGCGGCGACGCGGCGTTGGGCATGGTCGGTGGGCTCAAGGCGCCGGCCCGAAGCGCGGTCGGCGACCAGTTCAACGCCCAGGATGAGCCCTCGTCCCCGGATCTGGCCGACGTTGGGGTGTTCCGCCAGTCGCCCGTCGAGCGCGGCCTTGAAATAGGCCCCGATCTCGGCGGCGTTTTGGACCAGATTCTCGTTCTCCAGGACGGCGATGTTCGCCAGGCCGATCGCGCCGCCGACCGGGTGGCCCGAATAGGTGTAGCCGTGGGCGAAGGCGCCGATTTCCTTGGATCCCTCGGCGAGCACATTCCAGACGCCGTCGGAGACCACCACGCCCGAGACCGGGAAATAGCCGCTGGTCACCCCCTTGGCGAAGCACAGCAGGTCGGGCTTGAGGTTGTAGGCTCCCGAGCCGAACCAGGTTCCCAGCCGGCCGAAGCCGCAGATCACCTCGTCGGCGACGAAGAGGATGTCGTTGGCCTTCAGGATCGGCTGGATGGCCTCGAAGTAGCCCTCCGGCGGCATCATCACTCCGCCGGCCCCCATGATCGGCTCGGCGAAGAAGGCGGCGATGGTCTCGGCGCCCTCCGTCTCGATCAGATCGGTGAGTTCGCCCGCAAGACGATCGGTGAAGGCGCGCTCGGTCTCGCCTGGCTCGGCGAAGGCGAAGTGGTGAGGGCAGCTGACGTGGAGCACGCCCTCGACGGGCAGATCGAAGGCGCGGTGATAATAGTCGATCCCCGTCAGGCTGCCGCTGGCGAGACTGACGCCGTGATAGGCGCCGCGCCGGGCGATGATTTTCTTCTTCTTGGTGAGGCCGCGCAAATTGCTGACATAGCGCGCCAGCTTGAACGCCGTGTCGTTGGCTTCCGACCCCGAATTGGCGAAGAACACCCTCGCCAGGTGGCCGCAATCGGCTTCGTCCCGCAGCAGTTGCAGGATCTTGTCGGCCAGGCGGATGTTGGGCGGATTGCCCATGTGGGCGAAGGTGTGGAAATAGCCGAGTTCGGCGAGCGCCTTGGCGCCGGCGTCGGCCAGTTCCTGGCGGCCATAGCCGGCGTTGACGCACCACAGGCCGGCCAGGGAATCGAGATAGCTCTTGCCCGACGCGTCACGCACGCGCGATCCGGCGCCGCTGGCGATGACCGTCGGTCCACGGACCAGATGGTCGGCCACCGAGGTGTTGCCGTGGAAGACGGAATCCCGGTCGATGTCTTCCAGGGAACGGTTCAATCGGGCATCGTCCATGGCTCTCTCCGGCACCGGGGTCGAACCCTTAGACAGCGGTGGCCCGCGCCGGGTCAAGACGGCGTATCCGCGCCAGCGTCGGAGGTGACAGACGTGCCTGCTGGCCGGATCGCCCCGCGCACCGCCCGATTGGCTCTGGTGACACCGGCGGGTGTCGTCATCGGCGCCTTGCCGGCCTTTCCGGTGGCGACGCCCTGGTGGCAGGACATCGGTCCGGTGGTTGCCGCCGCGCGCGACATCCACCACATCGACGTCGTTGTCCTGCGCCTGCTGGAGGCCGAACGCGACCAGGCGCCTGGAGGCCGCGTGACCTACCTGGCCGAGCTGCACGGTTCGGCGCCGGCCGCGACGGAGCCCTGGCCGGGCGCGCTGGAAGATCATCCGTTGCGCCTTTCCTACGCTCGTCCTGGCGGCCCGGCGGCCGATCTGGCCTGGGCGGCGCAAGCACTGGCTGACCATGGGCGACACTTCGAGGGGCGTCCGGCCCAGATCCGCACGTGGAACCTCTCCAGCGCGTGGCGGATCAGCACCAACCTTGGGGCCGTGTGGCTGAAGGTCACGCCGCCGTTCCTGGCTCATGAAGGCGCCGCCCTGGCCCATCTCGCCGGAGAGGCCGTGCCCATCCTCCTAGCCCGGGAGGGCGGCCGCGTTCTCCTCGAAGACATCGCCGGCGACGACCTCTATGAGGCCGGCGCGGCGCAACAGCTGGCCATGGTTTCTCTGCTTGTGCGGCTTCAGGCCGCGCGGATCGGCCGCGCCGAGGCGCTTCTCGCCCTGGGCCTGCCGGACTGGCGCGGACCTGCGCTGTGCGCGGCGATTGGCGCTCTCTTCGAGCGGATCGGCGACGAACTCACCGCCGAGGATCGGACGGCGCTCGGCCCCTTCGTGCGCCGGCTGCCACAGCTCATGGCTGATATCGCCGCCGAGGGGATCGGCGACACCCTGATCCATGGGGACTGCCACCCCGGCAATTTTCGCGGCTCGGGGCTGGAGTTCAGCCTCCTTGACTGGGGGGACAGCGGCGTCGGTCACCCCCTGCTGGACCAGCCGGCGTTTCTCGAACGCGCGGTCGGCGACATGGCCGCCGTGAGCGAGCATTGGGATCGCCTCTGGCGCGAGGCCGTCCCGGGTTGCGATCCGACCCGCGCCGCACGGCTGCTCGCCCCGGTCGCCGTCGCCCGTCAGGCCGCGGTCTACCAGCGCTTCCTCGACGGCATCGAGCCCTCCGAACACCCCTACCACCGCGCCGATCCCGCCGAACGCCTCCGTCGCACCGCCGCCCTGTTGCGCGCCGAGGGGTCACGCACTTGACCGCCGGGATGGGGGCGGCTGAAGGTGGGGAAAATCGAGGAACCCACCGATGAATGCAGTCTTGCGCGCCACTTTCGCCATGGCCGCCGTCCTGGCGACGGTCGGCATGGCGCTTCGCGCCGCGGCCGATCCGGTGAAGGTCCAGATCGACAGCGGGGTGCTGGTCGGCGCCGGCGATGGTCCGGTGCTGTCGTTCAAGGGCGTGCCCTACGTCGCCGCGCCGGTGGGCGCCCTGCGCTGGTCGCCCCCCAAGCCGGCGGCGCCATGGACCGGTGAGCGGGCGGCCGACGTCTACGGGCCGATCTGCCCGCAGCCGGTGAACGCCAACGGCTCGCCCAACGCCGGCGGGGCCAGCGGCGCCACCAGCGAGGATTGCCTCTTCCTCAATGTCTGGGCGCCGCGCGGCGCCAAACAGGCGCCGGTGATGGTCTGGCTGCACGGCGGCGGCAACACCCTGGGCGCCGGCTCGCTTGGCGCCTATGACGGCTCGGCCTTCGTCCGCGACGGGGTCATCCTGGTCACCATCAACTATCGCCTGGGTGTTCTGGGCTTCTTCGGCCACCCGGCCCTGACCAAGGCGGCCGGCGCCGGCGAACCCCTGGTCGCCTATGGCGTCATGGACCAGATCGCCGCCCTGCGATGGGTGAAGCGCAACATCGCCGCTTTCGGCGGCGATCCGGCCAATGTCACCCTGTTCGGCGAATCGGCCGGCGGCTCGGACACTCTCATTCTCATGGCCTCGCCTCTGGCCAAGGGCCTCTTCGCCAAGGCCATCGTCGAATCCGGCGGTGGCTGGGCGCCGCCGACGAGCCTGGCCAAGGCCGAAGCGGACGGCGCCGCCGTCGCCGCCAAGGCCGGAGCGCCCGACGGCGCGACCGCCGATCAGCTCCGCGCCCTGCCGCTCGAAAAGCTGATGGCCAGCGCCAGCCCGCGCGGTGTCGACATCGCCGTCGATGGCCGCCTGCTCCCCAGGTCTCCCAGCCAGGCCTTCGCCGCCGGCGACATCGCCCACGTTCCGCTGATCATCGGCTCCAACAGCTATGAAGCCTCGCTGATGAGGACCTTCGACGCGCCGCCGGCGGCGATCCTCGCCACCCAACCGGCCTCGCTCAAGGCCGCCTATGCCGACGAGAAAGGTGACGCCGCCATGGCCGCGGCGATGTTCACCGACGGATTCATGGGCGCGCCGGCGCGGTGGATCGCCGCCAAGGCCTCGGCGGGCGCGCCCACCTGGCTCTACCATTTCTCCTATGTCCTGGATGTCCGGCGGCCGACGTCCAAAGGCGCCGGCCACGCCTCGGAGATTCCCTACGTCTTCGCCAGCTGGGATAAGCTGGGGGCCATCGGAATGGGCCTCAAGCCCAGCCCCGGGGATCTGGCCGTCACCAACACCGTCCATGACTGCTGGGTCGCCTTCGCCAAGACCGGCCGGCCTTCCTGTCCCCCGGCCCCCCCTTGGCCGAACTACACCCCGGCCAGCGACACCCTGATGGAGTTCGACAGCACGGCGACGACGAGACAGCATCTCTACAAGGCCCGCCTCGACGCTCAGGAAGCCCATGCCCTGCCGGGCCTGGGACTCGGCAAGTAGGATCTCCATGCCTGATCTCACCGAACGGCTTGTCGAGGCCGCCGCCACGGGCATGACCGCCAGCGTCTGGGCGGCCCAGAAGCCAGGCGAGATCGCCATCCACGACCCGATCAGCGTGCGCACATTCTTCGAGGTCAACGCCAACGCCAACAGGATCGTGCGCCTGCTGCGCGGTCACGGCGTCGTCGCCGGCGACTCCATCGCCTTGCTCTGCGGCAATCGGGCGGAGTTCGTCGAGGTGATCAGCGCGTGCTTACGTGGCGGCTATCGGTTCACGCCGGTCAACTGGCACCTCAAGACCGAGGAAGCGGCCTATGTGGTCAGCGACTGTGAGGCCAAGGCCCTCTTCGCCGAAACCCGCTATCCCTCGGCCCTGGAGATCGACGCGCCCGCCGTGACGCTCAAGGTTTCGATCGGGGAGGATGCTCCCGGGTTCCTGCCCTACGCCTCGGCCATCGCCGGCCTCGACGGAGCCGACATCGACGACCCGGCCGCTGGCGGGGCCATGCTCTACACCTCCGGCACCACCGGCCGTCCCAAGGGTGTCTATCGGCGCAACAGCACCACCGTCCTTTTGCCCGGCCCGGGAGAGCCGGACGATGTCCAGATGTGCGCCGGGCCGGCCTATCACGCCGCGCCCCTGGCCTTCGATGTCCGCTCGGCCCTCGCCCAGGGCAATCCCCTGGTCTTCCTCGACAAGTGGGATTCGGAGGGCGTGCTGGCGACCATCGAGCGCCACCGCGTCACCCGCGCCCACATGGTGCCGATCATGTTCCAGCGCCTGCTGGCCCTGCCGGCCGAGGTCAAGGCGAAATACGATCTCTCATCCCTGCGCTTCCTGATCCACGGCGCCGCCCCCTGCCCGCCGGAGGTCAAGAAGGCGATGATCGACTGGCTGGGGCCGATCCTGCACGAATACTACGCCGGCTCCGAGGGCGGCGTCGGCTTCCTGATCGACTCCAATGAATGGCTGGCCAAGCCCGGGACCGTCGGCCGATTGCCGGCTCCCGCGGCGGTCAAGCTCTATGACGAGGACGGCGCGGAGGTCACCGAGCGCAACAAGCCGGGCAAGATCTACTTCCAGGTCTCGCCGATCATGCCTTTCGAATACTACAAGGACCCGGCCAAGACCGCCGCCGCCCACAGGGACGGCTATTTCACCCTCGGCGACGTCGGCTACCTCGACGACGACGACTACCTCTTCCTCACCGGCCGCACCGCCGAATGCATCATCTCCGGCGGCGTCAACATCTATCCTCAGGAGATCGACAACGAGATCATCAAGCATCCGGCCGTCGAGGACAGCTGCGCCATCGGCGTGCCGAACCCCGAATGGGGCGAGGAGGTCAAGGTCGTCGTCACCCTCAATCCCGGCCGCGCCCCCGGCGACGCCCTGGCCGCGGAAATCCTCGCCTTCGCCCGAGATCGCCTCGCCGCCTTCAAGGCCCCCCGCACCCTAGACTTCGCCGAAACCCTCCCGCGCAACCCGGCCGGCAAGATCGAACGCGGCAAGGTCAGGGCGCCCTATTGGGCGGGCAGGGCGCGGCAGATTTAGCACATACGCTCTTCCTCCCTCCCCTCCCGGGCCTAGCGTCGGCACACATCTTTTCCTTGCGGAACGCTTTTTCCCGTGACAGCGCGCTTCTGGGTGCGTGATTTCGCTTGAACGCATTGAATCGTCTGTGA
>Ga0208849_1000123_pt1 | contig 76475 bp, 77 predicted proteins | sample NGESurdeep072012_10_FD_184470 | JGI IMG/M metagenome (GOLD analysis project Ga0208849, IMG submission 184470) | Arctic peat soil microbial communities from Barrow, Alaska - NGEE Surface sample 53-3 deep-072012 (SPAdes) | ecosystem: Environmental > Terrestrial > Soil > Wetlands > Peat ...
TGGTCGCCGTGCTTAGACCCAGTCGCGAACGCTCGATCCGTGACCCGCCGCAACGACACCACGAAGGTCAGCCAGGCGATGGCGATGAGCAGGCCCGCTAGGACATCGCTCGGCCAGTGCGTCCCGGCGTAGATCCTGTCCAGCCCCACGGCTGCGACAATCCCCGCCACGACTGCCCAACCGATCGGTCGTGCCCACCGCGGCAGATACCTATGGCCGAGGCACAGCATCAAAACGGCCGCGCTGATCGTGATGAAGATGATGTGCCCGCTGGGAAAGCTGGTCGAACCGGGATGCTCGGTCACACGAAGGACCTGGCCGACTACAGGCCGCGGCCTGTTGACCAGGTGCACGATGGCTTCGTACCAGAGGCCGCCGGCCAGCGCGGCAAGTGCCAGGAACCAGGCGCGACGATTCAACAGAAGCACGAGGAGGATGACGACTATCTGCATGGGGATCCCGCCGGGTCCGCCGAGCCAGGTGAAGAAGGGGAACGTAAGCGTGAGAGGGCCGAGGTTGGTCGCCTGGATGTCCCGCTCGACCGTCGCGTCCAGCGAAAGGAAGGGATGCATGACTACGACCCCGGTGATGAGGCCGACCGCGACCGTGGCCGCGATCGCGACGGCGAGCAGGGGGACTCGGATCATGACGGCGTCGCCCGCGCGCGGCCTCGAAACCATCGGAAGCTCGGGGACGGCAGCCAGCGCTCGGGGAGCCAGAGCACGAACGCCGACCAGCCGATGCCGAGCAGGACACCGCCGATGACGTCGCTCGGCCAATGGGCGCCCGCCCAGACCCTGGCGATGCACGTGAGCACGATCACGACCACGACGAGAGTCCAGAGGATTGGCCGGAAAACAGGCCTGATCTTTGGAGCGATGGACACGGCGATCATGAAGGCCATCCAGGTGAAGAAGACCGCATGACCGCTCGGGAAGCTGAAGCCGGTCGTCGGCGACAGGATGTGGACGAGATCCGCGGGCGGCCGCTGCCGTGAGATGACGAGCTTGATCAGGTTGTCGATCAGGCTCGAGATGCTGCCGATCAGCATCAGCCAGCCGGCTCGGCGCTCCAGGATGAAGAGCGCGACGATGGCAACGGCACCGATCAACACCTGCCAGATGCCGGCGCTCGCGTTGATCAGCTCCATCGGATAGACGATGGGGCCCCAGTTGAGCTCCTGGATGAACCTGGCGATCGGGATGTCAAACGGAAGCACATCGTTCTGCACGACAAGGAAGGTGTCGATCGCGAAGAGGATGAAGACCACGAGCGCCGTCGGTCCGAGCCATCGCCTGGCCGTCGGTCCGGGTCTCCCCGCAATGACCTCCGCAGCAGCCTGCTTGGGTTCGGCGAGAGGCGCTGAGTCTTTGGCCAGTGCGCTCAACTTGGGAGGATCACCTGCAATGCGCTCAGCTCCGCGGTGATCGTGGCCGGCGTCCGGCCCATCTGCGCGTTGTCCGCGTATATCCGCACCTTCGGCTTCGTGGTCACCTCGAGCTTGCGGAACTTGAATACCTGGCCCAGGCCGCCTTCCTTGTGCTTGGAGAGAATGGCGCGGGCGAGCACCCGCTTGACGATGTCCGTGCGACTCGCGCCCGCGTGCACCGACAGCTCCAGGTATGGATCCTTGGGCGTCTTGTCGCTCACCGGCATCTGCGAGCCGATCGACGTTGTGTTGGTGAAAACGAGAGACATGCAGGTGCCGCTGCCCCGGATGTCGCCCGTCAGCTCATAGGTGAACGGCCGGGCCTCGGCAACGTGCTTGATATCCTCAGCGAACGCTCCGAACGCCTTGTCCTTGGCGGACTCGCCGGCTGCGATGGTCTCGCCGAAGAGTCCGATCGCCGCGGCCTCCAGGAATATCTTTCCGTTCAAACGCCCAAGCGTGATGGGGTGAAGTTTCCCGGTCTTGACGACCCGGATGGCAGCATCGACCGTGGTCGGCAGGTGCAGCGACTTGGCGAAGTTGTTGAAGGTGCCCATCGACACGATGCCGAGTGGGTGCTTGGTGTCGGCAAGCTTCCGGACGACCCAGCCGATCGTGCCGTCTCCGCCCGCCACGATGATCGTGGCCGTCGGCCCGATGAGCTTCTCGATGTCCATCTTGGGGTCGAACTCAACGACATTGCTCCCGTCGAATGCCTTTCGGAGCTTGGCTTCGATCTCCGGCGTCATTGAGCCCGCCTTGGAGCTCATGATCAGCAGGCTGGTCGTCTGTTTCGCCCTGGTCGCCCGCTTGAGGCTGGACCTTGCGGTAAGTGTGGCTGTGCTCATGCGGCTTCAACTCCTTCCTGTCCGACGATTCCGAGGGTCTTGCGTTGCATCCGCTTCTGGGTGTTGACTCCGCTCCCGGCGGCAACCTTGCTCCAGGTCCCGTCCCCGGCCAGCTCCCACGCGAGCGTGTCATCGGACAGTTCGAGCTCCAGGAACTGATCGATTTCCGCATTCAGATCCGAGTCGGCCACGGGGACCACGGCCTCCACCCGCCGGTCGAGGTTGCGGGGCATCAGGTCGGACGAGCCGATGAGAACGTGACGGTTGGTTTCGGTTCCAAAGCGAAAGATCCGTGAGTGCTCAAGATAATGGCCCACCAGAGAACGGACGCGGATTCCGTCCGACAGCCCGGGCACGCCCGGCTTGAGACAGCAGATGCCGCGCACGATCAGGTCGATCCGGACACCTGCCTGCGACGCTCGGTACAGAGCATCGATCACCTCCGGGTCGACAAGGTTGTTCACCTTGATCACGATTCGCCCTCCCGGGCTCAACGCCTCTTGGTGGATCAGCTCGACGATCCCCGATCGAAGGGTGGTGGGCGCGACCAGAAGCTTCCGGTAGCTGCTCTGGTGGCTGTAGCCGGTGAGGTAGTTGAAGAGGTCCGCGATGTCTGCCGTCACATCCAGATCTGCCGTGAACAGCCCGATGTCCTCGAACAAGCCGGCTGTGGCCGCGTTGTAGTTGCCGGTGGCGATGTGGGCGTAACGCCGGACGCCGGCGCCCTCCTGCCGCACGACCAGCATGAGCTTGGCGTGTGTCTTGAGGCCGACCAGGCCGTACACGACGTGAACTCCCGCTTCCTCCAACGCCTTGGCCCACTCGATGTTCGCCTGCTCGTCGCCACGCGCCTTCAGCTCAACGAGCGCTACCACCTGTTTGCCTGCCTGGGCCGCGATTTTGAGCGCCCGTGCGATCGGGCTCTCGGGGCCTGATGTCCGGTACATGGAAATCTTGATTCCGAGAACGTCCTTATCGCGCGCAGCCTGCTCGATGAATGCCTCGACCGAGGTCACGAATGAGTCATAGGGGTGATGCACGAGGAGGTCTCCGCTGCGCAGCACTCCGAAGAAGTCGACCTGCTCGCTGCCGTCCGGGCGAAGCCTTGCTTGAGTCGCAGGCATTGTTGCCCTCGCGGTCAGCGGATTGCTGCCTGGCACCTGGATCGAAAGAAGGCCGGTCAGATCCAGCATCCCCGTCACCGAGTACACATCCTGAGAGCCGAGCTCCAGCTCGTGGAGCAAGAGGAAGAGGACGTCTGGGGACATTTCGGGACCCACCTCGAGACGCACCGCCCGTCCCTTACGACGCTTGCGCAGGAGCTCCGCCTGGACCGCGGCCATCAGGTCTTCCGCCTCGTCGTCGTCCAGGTCGAGGTCCGCGTCGCGTGTCACCCGGAAGTAGTGATGGCTGACGATTTCCATTCCCGGGAACAGCGCAGGCAGGTGGAGGGCGATCACGTGCTCGAGTGGCACGAATCGCTCGCCGTCAGGCAACGCGATGAAACGCGGCAGCACGGGAGGCACCTTGACCCGGGCGAATCGCGGCTTGTGCCGCGTCGGGTCGCGGACCATCACCGCGAGGTTGAGCGAGAGGTTGGAGATGTACGGAAACGGGTGGGCCGGATCGACCGCCAGCGGCGTGAGCACTGGAAAGATCCGCTCGTGAAACATAACTGCGAGCAGGTCATGGTCGGCCTTGGACAGCTCGCTTGCGTCGACGATCTTGAAGCCGGCGCCGGCAAGGGCGGGCACGATGTCCGCGCCGAAGGTCGCCGACTGGCGCTCGATCAGGTTGCGCACCTTCTCCCCGATTCCGTCCAGCTGCTCCTCGGGGGTCATTCCGTCAGGTGAGGTCAGCATCTGCGGCGCCATGAGCTGTTCATGGAGGCCTGCCACCCGCACCTGGAAGAAGTCGTCGAGGCTGTCGCTCACGATGGCCAGGAAACGGATCCTTTCCCCCAGGGGCCGTGCCACGTCTTCGGCCATGGCGAGCACGCGGCTGTCGAAGTCCAGTCGTGACAGCTCTCGATTGAAGAACCTCTCGCGAGGCAGGGCACGCGTCTGCGTCGCCGATCGAACCGTCGCCCTTACAGCCATCGACCTACCTCTTCCGCGCCTGGCGCGCGTAAGCGTGATCTGTCGGAGCCGGGATGGCGGACGCGATTGCGCTCAAGCCGTCCGAACCATCAGCCGGATCCAGCGTGCGCACGCGAACGAGTGGAGGCCCAGCGCCACAAGCCCCAGCGCGACGATCCCCAACAGAATCCGTCCGAAGGGCTGGGCCAGCAGGAACACAAACGCTCCGCTGAAACCCTGGACCTGGGCCGGGTCATGATGGATGCCGGCCTGCACGACAAACCAACCGATCACCAGGAAGATCACGCCGCGGGCGAACATCCCGAATCGGCCGAGCTTCACTGCGCTATCCCTTGTGGTCGCGCTCATCTCCGCGCCTTTCAGGTCTCGGGCGAAGGTGGCTCGATAAGATTCCAGGAACTGCCCCAGGGCAATCCCGATCACGACCAGCCCGATGAGAATCGTGAGTGCGCCACCCGCCGGATGGGTCAGGACTGAAGCGATCGTTTTCTGGGTTCCGTCGTTTGTCGTTGCGCCCGACCCCGCGAGGAGCTGAATGGCGAAGATGACAATGGCCCCATAGGACACTGCGCTGGTTACGAAGCCAAGCCTTGCCATGTAGCCGGATGCGTCGCTGCCACGGTGGAGCGGGTCGTAGATCGCCCTGGTGAGACCCCATAACGAGTAAGCCGTCAGGCCGACGGCGGCGACGATCAGCACCAGCTTCCCATAGGGATTCTGGATCAGGGCCACGAGACTTCCCGTCAGGTCGGTGGTCTGGCCACCGGCGACGCTGAACACGATTTTCAGGGCCAGGAGTCCCATGACGGCATACAGGGCACCGCGGACTATGTAGCCCAGGCGCTCCAGGAGCTCGAGCGCGGGGTTGGCCGCCGCTCGTTTGACTGCGTTGTTGCCGGCCTGCACACTTGCCATCTTAGGCTGCCGCCTGCAGGCTCTTCTTCAGCGCATGAACGTCGAGGTGCGGGTTGGGGTAGGTCAATTTCATTTCCTCCATCGTCTCGATGAGAAGCTGCGAGACGGCCCAGTTCCGGTACCACTTGCGGTTGGCGGGCACGACATACCAGGGAGCGGCCGTCGTTGAACAACGTCCGAGGGCTGCTGAGTACGCGTTCTGGTAGTCAGCCCAATACCGTCGCTCGCTGAGGTCGTTTCCAGTGAACTTCCAGCGTTTGTCCGGTTCGCCCAGGCGGGCGAGGAGCCTCTGTCGCTGCTCCTCCTCTGAGATATGCAGGAACAACTTGATAAGCGTGGTGCCGTGCCTGGTGACATCAGCCTCGAAGCGGTTGATGATCCCGTAGCGCTCCTCGATGACTTTCGGCGGCGCGAGCTCTTTGACCCTGGCGATCAACACGTCCTCGTAATGCGAGCGGTTGAAGATGGCGATCTCGCCGGGCCGGGGCAGCTCGCGTCTGATCCGCCACAGGAAGTCATGCCGCCGCTCGTTGGGAGTCGGCGCCTTGAACGAGACGATTCGCACGCCCTGGGGATTGAGACCGCGGAGGGCGTGTCTCACGGTGCCATCCTTGCCGCTCGTGTCCATGCCCTGCAGCACGATCAGCACGGATCGTTTGCCTTCGGCGTGGAGGCATTCCTGGAGCGACATGATGTGCTCCTCGTCAGCCAGCGTCCGTTCGTCGACCTGGTTCCTCTTGACACCGTTGGTCTCCGCCGGATCGATGGTTGCCACTTTGACGTGGCCTCGACGAGGCCTCACGCTCAGCACGTCACGAATCGACCTGTGATTCCCCTCACTCTTGGTGTCAGGCATACAGTCGATGAGGCTGGACCAAAAGCGGTAACAAACGCAGTAATACCCAACCCTTAACCCCGGGTCACGACCCCCTCTGGGGTATGTTCGTCAGATGCCCACAGGGGAGGCGACTGACGTACTGGAGAGCTGGTTTCTCACCAGCTCAGAGCGGGGCAATGATTTCACCGCGCTCGACCGCCGACGGCCCGACGGGCTCGCGTGGAGCACCGGGAACAAGGTCGAAACCCTGGTGCACGGAGGCACCTACTTTCGCAGGTTGGTGGAGGCGATTCGCGGACTGGAGGAAGGCGACCGGCTGTTATTCACGGACTGGCGCGGCGACCCCGACCAGCGCCTTACCGACGATCCCGATTCCGAGATAGGCGCCGTCCTCGCAGCCGCAGCCAGGCGCGGCGTGATCGTCAAAGGCTTGCTCTGGCGATCTCACATGGACAGGCTCGGTTTCAGCGCCAAGGAGAACCGTCACCTCGGAGTGCTGGTCAACGCAGCCGGGGGTGAGGTCCTACTCGACCAGCGCGTGCGCCTGGGCGGCTCCCATCACCAGAAACTCATCGTGATCCGCCATGTCGAACGGAGCGAACGCGACGTTGCCTTTGTGGGCGGCATCGACCTGTGCCACAGCCGGCGCGACGATGCGGACCATCACGGCGACACGCAGCACCAGACGATGGCTCAGGTGTACGGCGCAAGACCTCCCTGGCATGACGCTCAACTGGCGGTCCAGGGCCCGGCGGTGGGGGACCTGGAATTCTGCTTCAGGGAACGGTGGGATGACCGGGGCCGGCTCAGTCGCGATCCAGCTGGGATCTTGCACGACCTGCTCCGCCACACACATAGAAAGGCGAGCGTCTTGCCTGACATGCCGGCCGATCCTCCTGTGTGCGGAACGCATGCGGTCCAGGTTCTGCGCACCTATGCACGGCGTCGAGGCGGCTATCCATTCGCTCCCCATGGCGAGCGCAGCGTCGCCCGCGGATTTCGGAAAGCCATCGGGAGAGCGCGCCGCCTTATCTACATCGAAGACCAGTTTCTCTGGTCGACCGAGGTGGCGAAGATCTTTGCGGCCGCCCTTGTGGCCTCTCCTTCCCTGCACCTTATAGCGGTCGTACCGAGATTCTTTGACCAGGCCTCAACGCTCACCCTGCGACCGAATCAGGTCGGACGCGAGCAGGCCGTCGGCGTCCTTCTCGATGCGGGCGGCGATCGTGTCGCCATCTACGACATCGAGAACGTCGCCGGCGTTCCTGTTTACGTCCACGCCAAGGTCAGCGTGATCGACGATGTCTGGGCATCGGTCGGATCGGACAACTTCAATCGGCGGTCCTGGAGCCACGATTCAGAGATTTCTTGCGCCGTGATCGACGACGAGCGCGATGGTCGCGAACCCCTTGATCCGGCCGGTCTTGGGGACAGCGCCCGAAAGTTTGCCCGAGACCTGCGCCTGCAGCTCTGGCGCGAGCACCTCGGCCGCGCAGACGGCGACGATCGAGGCTTGCTCGATCCTGCCGAAGCGGTCGCGACCTTCCGGGACGCGGCACAGGCGCTGGAACGCTGGCATCTTGATGGGGCGCGTGGCGAGCGGCCGCCGGGGCGCTTGAGGCCGCATCCTCGTATCCAGCCCTCGCGGACGACGAGGCTCTGGGCAGAGCCCTTCTACCGCGCGGTCTACGACCCCGACGCCAGGACTCCGGAAATGCGCCGGCTTGGAGAGTGGTAGCTCGACCCTGAAGTGTTGCTGAAATTGTTATGAGCGGCAGGCGAGGCTTGCTTCGGCGGGAACCCTACTGCCAGATTCAGCGCTGTGGCAAGGGCATGGTCCAGATGGGCCTGAGGAGAAGCAAAGCAGTGAGGCATTTGACTTACAAAGTTCGATTTCTTGGGCTCGTCGCCCTCGCGATCGCCGGCATGTGGCCGTTAGCCGCCCAGGCGAGTATCGTCAATCCGCCCGATCTGGGTTCGGCGGCGAACTACGCGGTTCTGGCCGGCACCGCGCTGACCTGTACTGACTCCAACGTCGCCGGAACGGTGGGCGTTGACTTCACTACCGCGTTCGCCTCCACCAGGTGCAAGATGCAGGTTCAATACGCCCCTGGCGCTTACCAAGACTTTCAGACCGCATACGGCAACATCGCTGACAATCTCGGATGCGCGCCTGAAAACGTCCTCACCGGCACGCTTGCGAACAGGACCCTCGGGCCAGGTACCTACTGTTTCACTGCTGCGGCGACGTTGACGGGAACCCTCACTCTCACCGGCACGGGCCCCTGGTTGTTCGAAATCGGGACCACGGGCGGCGCCTTCACGGCCACCAACTTCACGGTGGTCAGCGACAACCCGTGTAGCACCTATTGGTGGGTTAACCAGGACGTGACGCTCACGACCTCGGCGTTCCAGGGCACGATCCTCGGAGGGGGCGCCATCACCCTTACCGGCACCAGCCTTGAAGGTCGCGCCTTTGCAACAGGGGCGGTCACCATGACCGGAAGCTACATCTTGGGCTGCACGGCTGCCGGTACCGTTTCCACGCTCAAATGCAACCAGGGCGTGGGCAACGGCCCCGAGGGTTGCGACCCAGGCAACTCGAACCAGGGCGATAAGAGCCGGTCCAACGACGAGCTTGGCGGCACGCCGGGGAACCCGGGTCGCCAGGGCGGTAACGGCAAATAGGCCAAACGACTCTCCTGTCTCGCAGACAGATCAGATGAGCGGAATGGGAGGGGACGGCGTGCGTCCCCTCCCAAACGGCGCCGAGATCGCGGGAGCTCTAAAGGTCTGTCTTCCTTCATGGCCGTTCGCGAACAACTGTTGGCATCGTCCTTAGGCAGTTGCTGACATTGTTACGGCCACAAGCCGACGCTGATCTGCAGTGAGTATTCCCGTGCTGAGCCTGCAGTCGAGGATCGGCCTGTTGCGCCGGCGCCGGCGCAACAGCTTGCTCAAGCAGCTCCTTTCGGTTACCGGGCCATTGCTGGTGGGGATCGCGCTTCTCCTGCTGCTGGCCGCCGGCGGGGTCGTGGCAAGCGCCCGATGAGGGTGATCCGCCGGACCGCGAAGCGGTTTAGCCTGCCGCGCTGAGCAGTCGCGGGCGGGCGATCGACGCCCCGATCAGCTCGAGAAGCTGGCGCGCGGCGTCATCCCCTCGACCTTGGTAGCTCTCCGGTCGCGTGGTGGCAGCCGTGCGTCCGTCAAAGCTCAACCTGATCTCGAATGCTCTCGGATGCGTGACGAAACGGAGGGTGCCCGCCAGTAGACAACCACCGGGGCCGGCCTCTTCGACCAGCCATAGCGTGCAGAGCACCGCGCGCGGTGCCGTGATCGGAAGCGCCACCCTGAGCCAGCTGTGCTGCCCGATCGCGGGCAGGTGATCGGCGTCGAGGCGGACCAGGTTGTACTGGCATTCGATGAGCCACTGACAGACATCGTTCAGGTCGGCCGGCACGGAGATTTCGGCTGAGATCCGGGCAACCAACATAGGGCGGTCCTCTTGCATGTGGCCGACTCTATCGGCCGAAATTCGGCCGCGGTAGGTGGTGTTGGCACGAAGCAGGGCATCGGCAGTGGTGTGATTCCGATAAACGATGGGAATAGAGCGAGCTTCAGGCCGCGGCGTTTCGGGAGGACAGGATGGCTGAAGTTCAAGGGGGCCCTGGGCACACAGCGACGCTGGCCGCTGTGGGCCGCGCCTTTCATTCGCAGGATGACCGGCCGCTGCTGGTCGATCACCTCGCCCTGGGGCTGGCCGGCGAGGCCGGCAGCGCGCTGCTGGCGCAGCTCACGAGCCAGCTGCCGGAGGAGTCGCGCCAGTCATTCGGTCTCGCTTTCGCGATCCGAGCTCGGTTCGTCGAGGACGCGGTCCAGGCGGCGATGCAGCAAGGTATCGGCCAGTACGTGATCCTCGGCGCGGGCCTCGACTCGTTCGCCTACCGGTGCCACGACCTAATGGGGCGTCTGAAGGTGTTCGAGGTCGACCGCGGCGCATCGCAGGCGTGGAAGCGCCACCGCCTCGAGGAGATGGGCGTCGCCATTCCGGACTCTGTTGTGTTCGTCCCAGCTGACGTCGCGACCGGCGACCTCCGTGAACGTCTCGCAGAAGCCGGATTCGATTCATCCGCCCCCTCGATCGTTTCTGCGATCGCGCTGACGCAGTACCTGGCTCATCCGGCGATCGAAGGAATCCTGGAGCTCGTCGGGTCACTCGCACCGGGCTCTCGCCTGGTGATCACCTATGTCGTTCCCGCCACCGAGCTGAGCGACATGGCCGCCGCGGGCCTGGCGTGGACGATGTCCCAGGCCGCGGAGCGCGGCGAACCGTTCCTCAGCCTGTTTCGCCCGCAAGAGTTCGAACACCTTGTCCGCAGGAGCGGCTTCAAGCGGGTCGATCACGCCGGGTCGGATGAGCTTGTTCAGCTCTACCTTGCAGATCGGCCGGACGCGCATCTCACGGGAATCGAGCGGCTGGCCACGGCGTACGTTTAGCCGCGCGTTGCCGAAATTTGTTGCGCTGCTGCGGGGAATCAACGTCGGCCGCAACAAGCGGGTTGCAATAGGCGACCTGCGCGAGATCGTGGGTGGCCTTGGCCACGCCGGTGTGAAGACTCACCTGAACAGCGGCAACGTCGCCTTCACGAGCGAATGTGAGAATCCGCACCAGCTCGCGCGAGAGATCGAGCAAGCACTGAGCGAAAAGCTGGGCATGAACGTCCGGTGCGTGGTTCGGACGGGCGCGGAGTTGAGAGCCGTGATCGATGCCAACCCATTGATCGAGGTGGGCACCGACGGGTCGAGGATGCTGGCTCTGTTTCTATCCGAGCAGCCGGACGCCGCGACGCTGGCGGCGCACGATTCATCGATGCTCGGACCCGAGGAGATTCGCGTCGGCGACCGAACGGTCTACCAGTGGTGCCCGAACGGGAGCCTCGCCGCACCTGACGTCTCCGCTTTCGTGGAGAAGCATTGGAAGGTCGCGGTCACAGCGCGCAACTGGAACACGGTGACCAGGCTGGGCGCCCTGCTGCAGCAGGCCTGATTCTTAGACGGGATGGGCGACCGGTCCGCGGACCGGCCATCCCGACGGGTCGAGCATGACCTTTTCGACAAAGCACCAGCCCCATTCCTCGCCTGGCTCGAACGACCTCATGATCGGATGCCCTGAGCGCTTGAAATGTGCGGTCGCGTGCTTGTTCTTCGAGCTGTCGCAGCAGCCTACGTGGCCGCAGATCATGCACAGACGCAAATGGACCCATGAGTCTCCGACCCGCAGGCAATCTTCGCAGCCCGCGGCGCCGGCCGTGACCTCTCGGATCTGGTCGAGATGGCTGCACCCGCTCATTGCCAGCCAGCCTACGACGAAAGGGCTGGAATTTCACCTCCCCGCTCGCCGGGGAGGTCCGGCCGCATCGCGGCCGGGGTGGGGGGACGGAGCTGGAAAATTTCGGGATCAATCTTCGTCGGGGTGGCCCGTGTTGCCGAATGCGATCCGATCCCGGACCACCTTGGCCCGCCCTAGAAGGCGGGCGCGCTGCACAGCGTCCTCGCCGAACCGGTCGCGGATCGCGTCCATGGCCGTTTCCAGCCGCTCGTTGCGGGTACGGGTGATCTCGCCACTGAACAAGGCCATCTGGCCGGACTCCGCGTCCGTCAATCCGGCGAGACCAACGCCGAGCGTGCCGACCTCGCGGCGTGGCTCGCGCGCGGCCAGCAGCCCAAGCGCCGCTCGATAGATCTCCTCGCCGGTGGAGATCGGGTTCGGCAGCGTCACCTGCTTGGAATAATGTCCCGCCACCGGCCGGTAGACGACGCCGAGCGATACGACCCTGCCCCGCCGCCTGGCGGCTCGCAGCCGGCGGCCGACCATGTCGGAAAGCCTCATCAGCAGCTCTTCGAGCTCGCGCTGCGAGCTGGTCGCGCGGGCCATCACATGAGAGTGGCTGTAGCTCTTGCGCGCTACGCCCTCGAAGTTGCTGACCTCGAAGCCGCGCAGCCTCTGCAGCCAGGCCTTGGCGTGCTCGGAATTCCATCCGGCGCGATGGAGCGCTTCCGGGGTCGACCGCAGGAACTCGAGCGGCGTATGGATTCCGGCGAGCTGAAGGCGGCGAGCGCTTGCCTCCGCGATTCCGGAGAGGTCCGTGAGCTGGAGGCGCCCGAAGATCGAGACCAGGTTGGTGTGGTCGATGCGCTCGAGCCCATCGCGCTTGTTCAGGTTGGATGCCTGTTTCGCCATCCAGATCGAGGTCGAGATGCCAACCGAGCATGTGATGCATTCGCCCACTTCCGCGCGAAGGGCCTTTTTGATGGAGAGGCCCACGCCTTTGGGTCCCAGCCGGGCGAGGTCTGGCGTCCCGGCGAGGTTCAACGAGGCCTCGTCGATGGACATCCGCAGCAGGTTGGGGCTGTGCCTCTCCAGGATCGCCATCAGCCGATCGGAAACGGCGCGATACCGCGGCGGGTTGGGCTCCATGACCAGCAACCGGGGAAAGATCGCCTTGCCCTCGAAGACCTTCATGCCCGTCTTGATGCCGAGGTCGCGGGCTTCGCGGGAAGAGGAGACGATCGTGGCGGCGTTGGTGGCGTAGGCCGCGATCGCAAGCGGCTTGCCGCGGAGGCTCGGATCGTGCTGCTGCTCAATCGACGCGAAGGCGCAGTTCAGGTCGACGACCAGCGTGGTCGGGTCGGCCGCATTCAGGCCCAACTGGTCAGCGACCGCTTGCTGCGCCACAGCGAGCAAATGTTCGCACAGACACGACGCATGTGCCGGGCCGGAGAATGTCGCCGTGAAATCGCGTGAGGTCGCGCGCATCGAGATGCCGGCTCCGCTTCGCCGGGAGGTGCGCTTGCTGGGAGATCTGCTCGGGCAGGTGCTCGCCGAGTTCGGCGGCGCCGGCCTGCTCGAAGACGTGGAGACGCTGCGCCACACGGTCATCGCCGCGCGTGAAGATCAAAGCGATGGCGCTGTGGCGCCTGACCACACCACTCAGGTCGAGGGGACCGCCGCGAGCCTGGTGGCGTCGTGGCCGATCGGCCGGTCGGAGCAGGTCGCGAGGGCGTTCACCTGCTACTTCCAGCTCGTCAACCTCGCTGAGGAGCGGCATCGAGCGCGGGCCCTGCGCGAGCGCGATCACGGCAGCGAGCCGCTCGCCGAGTCGTTGGCGCAGGCCGTGGCCGAAATTCGCTCTCGTTTCGGCGACGAGAGGCTTCGCGAGCTCATCGACGACCTGGTGATACACCCGGTGCTCACCGCGCATCCGACCGAGTCTCGGCGCCGGGCCGTCGTCGCCGCGATCCTGCGGGTAGGCGCCCAGCTCGAGGTGCTTGACGACCCGCGCGTCTCGGGGCGCGAGGAGAGGGAGGCGCGCCGGCGACTGCTTGAAGAGATCGACGTGCTGTGGCGCACGGCCCAGCTTCGCAGCACCCAGGTCCGGCCTCTCGATGAGGTTCGCTCGGTGATGGCAATCTTCGATGAGACCCTGTTCCGCGCCGTGCCCGAGATCTATCGCGACCTCGACGCCGCTCTCGGCCCGGACGATGCGGGCTTGCGACCTCCGTTGGCGCCGGCGTTCATCCGGTTTGGCAGCTGGGTCGGTGGCGACCGCGACGGCAACCCGGCGGTGACGGCCGAGGTGACGGTCCAAGCGATGGAGATCCACGGAGACCACGTGCTCCGCGGGCTCGAGGCCGTGGTCACGCGGATTGGCCGCTCGCTCACCGCCGACACGATGACCACCCCACCCGATGAGGACCTGGGGTCGCGGCTGGCGGCCGCCCGGCTGGCCCAACCCGCCCGGCTCGCTGACATCGCCGCCCGGTCGCCATCCGAGCAGCACCGCCAATACCTTCTATATGCGGCCGACCGGATCAGAGCGACGAGGCTGGCAGACCGCTCGATCGCATACGGCTCACCGGCCGAGCTCCTCGACGACGTACGCGCCGTCCAGAGATCGCTGGCCAGGGCCGGCGCCATCCGGCTTGCGTACGGTGAGCTCCAGAACCTGATCTGGCAGGTTGAGACGTTCGGCTTCCACCTGGCCGAGCTCGAGGTGCGGCAGCAGAGCCACATCCACGAGGTCGCGTTGAGCGAGATCGTGGGCGGCGGCCGGCGATCGGCGCAGACCGAGGAGGTGCTTGCCACCTTTCGCGCGATCAGGCAGATCCAGAAGCGCTTTGGGGCCGACGCCTGCCGGCGCTACGTCGTGAGCTTCACCCGTGACTCCCGGGACGTCGCCAGCGTGTACGCGCTCGCGGAGGCTGCGGGGGACGCGGCGTCGGGACTCGAAATCGATGTCATCCCGCTTTTCGAAACGGTGGAAGACCTCCGCCATGCGCCGGACGTGCTCGACGGAATGATCGAGCTCGAGCCGGTGCGCCGTCAGATGAAAACCTCCGGGCGCCTGGAAGTGATGCTGGGCTATTCCGACTCGACGAAGGAGGTCGGGCCCGTTTCCGCCAGCCTCGCCCTGTACCACTCGCAGGCCGAGCTCGTCCTCTGGGCGGCGCGCCGAGGCGTGAGATTGACGCTGTTTCACGGTCGCGGCGGTGCCCTGGGTCGCGGAGGTGGCCCGGCGAATCGGGCGATTCGCGCGCAGGCTCCAGGGTCGATCGGAGGCCATTTCAAGGTCACCGAGCAGGGCGAGGTCGTTTTCGCGCGCTACTCCAACCCCGCCATAGCCCGCCGCCACCTCGAGCAGGTCGCCTCTGCGGTCCTCCTGGCATCGGTGCCCGGCGTCGATGACGTGGCATCGCGCGCAGAGGATCGTTTCCGCGACCTCGGATCTCGACTCGAAAAGCCGGCGCGCGCGGCCTATCGCGGCCTGCTCGAGAGCGACGGCTTCGAGAAGTGGTTCAGCCGCGTCAGCCCCATCGACGAGCTCGGCCGCCTCAGGCTCGGCTCGCGGCCGGCGCGCCGAACCCAGTCGAGCAAGCTCGAGGACCTGCGAGCGATCCCCTGGGTTTTCGCATGGTCACAGATGCGGCTGAACCTGCCCGGGTGGTATGGGCTCGGAAGCGGAATGGCCGCCGCGGACCTTGCGGAGCTGCGCGAGGCTTACGACGAATGGCCGCTGTTCAACGTCTTGCTGGACAACGCGGAGATGAGCCTGGCCAAGACCGATCGCCGGATTGCCGAGCGCTACCTCGAGCTGGGCGGGCGCGCAGACCTCACCGCACGTGTGCTTGCCGAGTACGACATCACTGTCGATCGGGTGCTGGCGGTCACCGACCACGCGCGCCTCCTTGAGAACCATCGCGTCCTGTCATGGGCCGTCGAGCTCCGCAACCCATACGTCGACGCCCTCTCTCACATCCAGCTGCACACGCTGGAAGCACTCCGCGGCGAATCAGTCGATCAGCTGGAGCGGGCGCGCCTTGAGCAGGTCTTGCTGGTGACCGTGAACGGTGTCGCCGCCGGACTGCAGAACACAGGCTGAGCTCTGGCCTCAGATCGAGGAGTCGGTCGTCCCCGACGGGTCGCGTCCGACCACCATGAATATTCCCGCCAGAACGATCGCCAGCGCAGGCGGGCCGTAGTCGGCGATCACTCCTTGGGGTGTGGCGATGCGGATGATCGTCGAGCCGGCCACGAAGACCCCGCCGAGCACCAGCATGATCCGAAACCGGCGGGCGACAAATCGCAGCTGCTTACGGATGCCCCCCGGACGCAAGGACAGCACGGTCACGCTCAGTCCGATAAGAACGACCAGCCCAAACGCGAAACCGCGCATCACATCAGTTTGTCAGACGAGATCGGCGCCAAAAAGCGCTACTGAAACGTCACCTCGATCTCGCCAAGCGGGCTGATCTCGGCCCGCAGCAGCTGCCCGGTCGCCACTTTGACCGGGGGAACGAGGGAGCCGGTGATGACGATGTCGCCAGCCCGGAGCGCCTCACCATTTGCCTCCAGCGCCTCTGCGAGTGCCTGCAAGATCACCACGGTCTCGCCTGGGAAGTCGGCCGGACCCGAGGCGCCCGCGATCTTCTCGCCACCCCGGAACACCCGGGCCTCTAGGCCGGCGATCGAACCGCCGGCGTGCGACCGATCGACCGGGCCGAGAAGCACGTGCCGGTGAAATATGTCGCACGCGAGGATTCCCTCGACGTCCTGGACGTCGGGATCGAAGTCGGCAATCTCCACCGCGGGCCCGAGGCCGGAGATCGCGGCTCTGACCGAGGCTTCGTCCGTGCCGGCCGCCACGTTGGATCCCAGGTGGACCGCAACCTCTGGCTCGAGGATGGCCCGTGTCCAGCCGGCGATGGAGAGGGCGGAGCCCGGCTTCAGCAGGCTGCGGTCCGTCATGAAGCCGAACAGGGGCGCGCTGATGCCCATGCGATCCATCGCCGCCCGGGTGCTGAAACCGACCTTCCATCCGAGATGTCGCGCGCCAGACGACAGCTGCCGGCGCCGCATCGACATCTGCGCGGCCATGCCCTTCGTGACGCGCTGGTCAGCGATGGCCGTGCCCAAAACCAGCTGAAGGAAAGCTGCGCATTGCGGTGAGTGTCGGTTCAGTTGTTAAGGCTGTCAACACATAATTTTTGCGGGGAACTCCGGCGTACGCTGCGCCGATGATTGGGCGCATTCGATCCCACAACACGGTGAACGGAATCGCCTTCGCCATCGTTGAGTTCGCTCTGATGGCCCTTGTCGTAGCTCCCTTCGGCGTGGCCTATGCGCTCACCGCAAGGCCCCTCCAGGCGCTCGTCGCGGCCGGAATCGCGGCCAACTGTCTTTGCGTGGTCGCGATCGGCCTCCAGGCGTGGCGCGCGGGTGAACGAGGTTCTTCGCTGCGATTCCTGTTCAGCGGCGCGCATCGCGCCACGCTGGTAAAAGAACATCCCCACATGTCCGCGGATACGCTCGCGATCCTGCTGGGTACGTTGATTCCCTTCGGCCTGACGATCCTGACCTTTGTCGACTACTCCCGCTCCAGGAGGCGATAGCCCCGCGCCGGGTTCCAGGCGGGAGCTGATGAGTTCACGGCAGCCGTTAGAGGCTCAGCCGGCCCAGCTCGAAGTAGGTACCCTCGAGCTTCCAAGCCATCGCTTTCCCATCCGATTGAGCCCGGACTGAATTTCATAGAGGGTAGGTTCAGGGGGTCGGGTCGTCAAGGCTGCCGGCCGGCCAGGACTTTTACGGCGGCGTAGATGGTCTGGAGGTGGGGGACGGGCACACCGAGCCGGCCGGCCAGCTCCACCACCGAACCGGTGATCGCGTCGATCTCCAGCGGGCGTCCCGCCTCGAGGTCCTGGAGCATCGAGGTCCTGTGATCGCCGACGCGCGCCGCGCCACGGATGCGTTGATCGATCGAGACCGGCATCTCGATCCCAAGGCGCCCGGCGACCGCCTCGACCTCTTCCATGGCGGCCCGCACGATGGGGGCCAGCAGCGGAGATTCGGCCATGCCGCCCAGAGTCGCTCGCGTGAGCGCGCTGAGGGGGTTGAAGACGGCGTTGCCCATGAGCTTCACCCACAGCTCTTGCCGGATCCTGGGCTGGACAGGCGCCTTGAGGCCCGCGCCGGCGAGCGCGGCGGAAAGGGCGCCGATACGCTCGGTCTGGCTCCCGTCCAGCTCTCCGAGCGAGAACCGCTCGCCCTCGACGTGGCGGACGGTGCCCGGTCCGACCACGCTGGTGGCCGGGTAAACGATGCATGCGATCACGCGCTCGGGGTCGATCGTCCGCGCGATCAGCCCTCCCGGGTCGACCGTCTCGAGGTGGGTCCCTTCGAGCTCACCTCCGTGGCGCTGGAAGTACCACCAGGGAATGCCGTTCTGGGCACTGACCACGGCGGTCGCCTCGCCGAGATTGGCCGCCAGGTGTTCCGCCATAGCCGGCAAGCTGTGCGCCTTCAGCGTGACGAATACGAAGTCCGAGCCGCGCACGGCCTCGAGGTCCTCGGTGGCCTCCACCTGCACGGTCGACTCACCATCCGGTGTGATGAGGCGCAGCCCAGATTCGCGCATGGCCCGGAGGTGTGGACCTCGCGCGATGAGGACCACATCGGCGCCGGACCTCGCCAACCGGGCACCGAGGAAGCCACCGGTCGCGCCGGCGCCGAGGATCGCGATTCTCACTGCCGGATGAACTGCTCGGCGACGAAGCGGCGCTGGATCTTGCCGGTCGGGGTTTTCGGGATCGAGTCGACGAAATGAAGATGCCGCGGCACCTTGAAGTCCGCCAGGCGCGACCTGCAAAACGCCAGCAGCTCTTTCTCGGTGACCGGTGCGCTTACCACGACCGCGACGCCGACCTCCTCGCCCCAGGTCGGGTGCGGGACCCCGAAGCTCACCGCCTCCTTTACCGAGGGATGGGCCTCGAGCACGTCGTCGATCTCACGCGGCGCGATCTTCTCGCCGCCCCGGTTGATGAGCTCCTTGATGCGGCTCAGCAGCCGCAGGTAACCGTCCGCGTCGAGCACGCCCAGGTCGCCGGTCCGGAACCATCCCCGCGTGAACGAGCTCGCGTTTGCCTGCGGGTTGTTCTCGTAGCCGTCGATCACGTTTGGCCCACGCACGGCGACCTCGCCGCTCGTGCCGGCGGCCAGCTCATTACCGCCATCGTCGAGAATCGCGACCTCCACGCCGGTTCCGCGCCCGACGCTGCCGGGCACCCGGCGGCCGGGGGGAAGCGGATTCGACGCCATCTGGTGGCTGGCCTCGGTCATACCGTAAGCCTCGAGCACCGGGACGCCGAAGCGGTCTTCCATCAGCTCCATCTGCGCCGGCGCGAGCGCGGCGCTGCACGAGCGGACGAACCGCAGGCGCTCGCATCCGGGCGGGCGCCTGTCCTGGAGGCGGGCGAGGATCAGCTGGTGCGGGGTGGGCGATGCGCTGAACCACGTCGGCGTCGTCGCCTCCATCAGCGGGCCAAAGCCGAGCGGACCGTAGCGGCGCGGCACGACGACCGTTCCGCCCGAGGCGAACGTCGCCAGCGTCGAGGCCACCAGGCCGTGCACGTGGAACAGCGGCATGATGCAGAGCGACACGTCATCCGGCGTCAGCTCGTATGACCGAACGATGTTGGCGGCGGATGTGAGCAGGTTGCGGTGGCGCAGCGGCACCCGTTTGGGACGGCTGGTCGTGCCGCTGGTGTGGAGGACGAGCGCAGTTGCTTCGGGGTCGGCGGCGTCGATTGAATCCACGTGACCGCCCCCGGGGTTGTTGAGCTCCAGCCGGCCGGTCGCATCCAGCTCGGCCTCGATCACCTTTCCGTCGGCCGGCAGCGCCTGGCGCGCAGCGGCGGCTTCTCCCGGCGGCACGAGCAGGAACCGGGCACCGGTGTCCTCGAGGTAGAACCGGAACTCGTCTTCCTTGTAACCAGGGTTGAGCGGACAGCTGACACCGATCATCGACGTGGCCAGGAACAGCAGGATGGCTTCCGGGCCGTTGGGAAAGACCATCGCTACCCGGTCGCCCGGTGCGACTCCGTGGGACATGAGCCCTAACGCCACCTGCTCGGTCAGCTCGCGCAGCCGGCCGTAGGTCAGGGTTGGACCATCTGGGACGAGCAGCGCGGCCTTGCCGGTGGCACCCTGGTCAAGCAAAGCGGCGATGTTGGTGCTCTGTTCGATAGTCATGGATCAGCTAAAAGAATATCCAGCCTCGCCGGGAGGTAAGGGGTTAGCTCTTCGCGCTGACTAACGCCATCGCCTCAAATCGCTCGCCCTCACCCGATCGACAAGGCATCGAGCGAGCACGAGAAAGCTTGGTTCGATTCCGCGACGGGGCAAGGCAGCACTTTCACACTGCACTTGCCTGTGGCCGCGCCGTCGAGGCAGGACCGGTTTTCCTCGACCGCCTGCAGCTCCACTTGAATCGCTGCCTAGCGCCCAGGACGGTGATTTCATCGGAGTACGATGCAATTCTCTATGGCGGGTCCGGCGCTCGATGAGGTCATCCAAACGGCCGAGCTCCGCGCGGCTCTTCGACATTTCCTGCGCGAGAGCGAGCGTGTCGCGATGCGGTACGGGCTGACCCCGCAGCGCTACCTCCTGCTTTTGATGATCAAGGGAGCCCCGGACCGCAGTGAACGCTCGACCGTGACCGAGTTAAGCCGGCGACTGCAGCTGGCTCAACACACCGTCACGGAGCTGGTCGGCCGCACGGTTCGGGCGGGACTCATCCGGCGGACCGTGTCCTCTGAAGACCGGCGCGTGGTGTACCTGAGCCTGACCGCGAAGGGCGAACGCAAGCTCGCCGACTCCTTCAGAGACCTCGAAGGCGAGCGCCGGGCGCTCATCGAGGTGGCTCGGACCGGCCCTTGAATTTCGCCGCTCCGCCCGTGGTAATAAATCGTAGTACGATGCAACTGCTGGGCGTCTTGCGATACCCGGGGCCAGCTGGCCTGGCCGCTAGGAGGTATGGGGATGGCTGAAGTCAGAACATCTGCGCCGCCGCTATCGGCGATCGCGAATCCCGCCGCTCTGGGCCTTGGCGGTTTCGCGCTCACCACGTTCGTGCTGAGCACGCACAACGCGTTTCCCGGCCAGGCGCCGGACCTGACCTGGGTCGGGCTGGCCTTTTTCTACGGGGGACTCGCCCAGTTCGCGGCCGGCATGTGGGAGTTCAAGACCGGCAACACGTTTGGCGCGACGGCTTTCTCGACCTACGGCGCGTTCTGGATGTCGCTGGCGACCTTCGTCCTCCTCGCGCTCAATGGCCATATTCCAGCCGGCGATACCCTCAAGGATCTCGGCTGGTTCGTGCTCGCGTTCGCGATCTTCAACACGTACATGCTGGTCTTGAGCGCGCGAACCAACGTGTCTATTTTCTTGGTGTTTCTGACTCTTGAGATCACAGAGATCATTTTGTTCATCGGTTATTTCAACGGTAATGGAGCCGGCCAGGGCCTTGTGGCATTGGGCGGCTGGGTGGGAATCGTCACTGCGCTCGTAGCGTGGTATGGGTCAGCAGCTGTAGTCGCGAACAGCCAGCGCGTGAAGCCCGTCCTCCCGGTGGGGAGTGCCCTCTGGTAATAGCGGGAATGGGTCATTAGTTGAATCCACGGCCAGCCGACTCGGCTGGCCGTGTTCGCAGTCACGGAGGTCAAACGATGAGTGAAGTCCAGGTCTCAGAGGCCGAGATAGCGGTTCACTGGCGTGAGGAGGAGTTCTTCCCGCCGCCGCCAAAATTCATCGGTCAGGCCAACGCGAGCGACCCCGCCATCTTCGAGCGGTTCGCAGAAAAGAACTTTCCCGAGTGCTTCAAGGAATATGCCGACCTGTTGACCTGGGACGAGTACTGGCACACGACCCTTGACACGAGCAACCCACCGTTCTGGAAGTGGTTCGTCGGCGGGAAACTGAACGCGTCCTATAACTGCGTCGATCGCCACCTGGCCAAGTACCGGAATAAAGCCGCATTCATTTGGGTGCCGGAGCTGGAGGCCGAGGCCACCCAGGTCATCACCTACCAGGAGCTTTACAAGCGCGTCAACGAGTTCGCCGCGCTGCTAAGGGACTTCTGTGGGCTCAAGGCAGGTGACCGTGTCACATTTCATTTGCCGATGGTCCCCGAGCTGCCGGTGTCGATGCTCGCGTGCGCCCGCCTGGGCGTCATCCACAACCAGGTCTTCGGGGGCTTCAGCGGCGCAGCCTGCGGCGGCCGGATCGCCGACTCGGGCAGCGAAGTCCTGGTCACCATGGACGGCTACTATCGCAACGGCGAGTTGCTCGACCACAAGGTCAAGGCGGAGGAGGCGATCGAGGAGGCGAAGAAGGAGGGCCAAAAGGTCGACAAGGTCCTGGTCTGGCGGCGCCACCCCGGCAAGTACTCATCGAAGACGGAGATGGTGAAGGGTCGCGACTACTTCGTCGACGAGCTGCTTGCCGACTACCGGGGAAAGATTGTTGAGCCGGTCTCCATGCCGGCCGAGGCGCCGCTCTTCCTGATGTACACGAGCGGTACTACGGCCAGGCCCAAAGGCTGCCAGCACAGCACGGGTGGCTATCTCGCGTATGTCGCCGGGACCTCGAAGTACTACCAGGACATACATCCCGAGGACACCTACTGGTGCTTCGCTGACATCGGCTGGATCACCGGCCACTCCTACATCGTCTATGGGCCGCTGGCGCTAGCAGCCACCAGTGTCATGTACGAAGGCGTGCCCACCTATCCGGACGCCGGCCGCCCATGGAGGATCGCCGAGCGACTGGGAGTCAACATCTTCCACACCGCTCCGACGACCATCCGCATGCTTCGGAAACTGGGTCCCGAAGAGCCCCGGAAGTACAACTACCACTTCAAGCACATGACCACTGTTGGCGAGCCGATCGAGCCCGAAGTTTGGCGCTGGTACTACAAGGAAGTCGGGAAGGGAGAGGCCGCGATCGTGGATACCTGGTGGCAGACCGAGAACGGTGGCTTTTTGGGCAGCACTCTGCCCGCGCTGCAGCCGATGAAGCCCGGAAGCTGCGGCCCGGGCGTACTGGGCATCTTCCCGGTGATCCTCGACGAGGCGGGCAAGACCGTGCCCAAGGGCAGTAAGAAGGCCGGCAACATCTGCATCCGCAACCCCTGGCCGGGCATCTTCCAGACCATCTATGGCGACCCGGAGAGATTCGTTTCGACCTACTACGCCAAATACAACAAGAACAAAAACAGCAAGAAGTGGCAGGACTGGCCCTACTTCGCCGGCGATGGGGCCCTGCAGGCGGAGGACGGGTACTTCCGGATCCTTGGACGCGTGGACGACGTCATCAACGTGGCTGGGCACCGGCTCGGCACCAAGGAGCTCGAGTCCGCGAGTCTGACGGTCGAGGAGATCGCCGAGGCGGCCGCGGTGCCGGTGATCGATGACTTGCGAGGCCGGGCGGTGGAGATCTACGTAGCGCTGAAGCCGGGTCTGAAGCCAAGCAAGGAGATCGAAGAGAAGGTTTCAGCCGCGATCGAGCGCCTGATCGGCAAGATCGCCCGGCCGAAGAACGTCTGGATCGTGCCTGACATGCCCAAGACCCGCTCGGGCAAGATCATGCGCCGTGTCATCGCCGGCATCTCCAACTTCACCAGCCCGGGCGACATCACCACGCTCGCCAATCCCGAAGTCGTCCAAACCATCAAGCATCACGTGGAGTCGGAAAAGGTCAGCCGCGGCCAGAGCCCGCGTGAACTGTCAGAGAAGGAGCTTGAGGAGATCAAGGCGTTCGGGCGCGCCGAATAGCGAAGAAAGAGGGAGGGTGAGCCGAACTCACCCTCCCACCGCCGCCGAACATGCACCCGGACGATCGTTCCGGACCCCAGGATCACCCTGGGATTCAGTTGCCCGGTGCGCCGGCTGCCGGGGTCGCACCACCGCGACCTCCGCCGCGACCGCCGAAGCCGCCGCCGCCCAATCCCGTCGTGCAGGTGCCCGAAGGCCCGGCGGGCGTGATGGTGATGGAGGTCGCCAGGACATTGCCCGCGGCGTCCCGAGCCCCGGTAGCGCGCAGGCATTCACCCGTCTGCAGCTCGCTCGCGGACGCAACCACGGTCGTGGTGACGGCCGACGTCGTCGGAACGGTGATGGTCTGGCTGCCCGACGCGGTGGTCAGCACCGTGATCGCGATTCCGGCGGCGCCGGTCACCTCGCCGCTGACAAAGGCTATCGCCGGTTGGCCGGATGGGGTCGGCCTGGGTGAGGCGCCGACGGGAGGTGACGCATTTGGTCCGAACGGCGCGCTTGCCGCACAGCCGGACGAAAGCTTCGGCGAAAGGCGGACTGTCGTTGCGGTCAATGCACCGCTCGAGTCCTTCTGTCCGGTTGCGACGATGCAAACTCCCGGCACGATGTCCGCCAGCACGGCGGTGGACGTGCGCGTGAACGTGGTGGTGCCTGAGATGGTCACGGTGAGGTCGCCGCTCGGCCCCGTCAGGATGAGAGTCTGCCCGTTGACCTGCACCAGCTGGCCCGTCGCCCCGTTGCGGAATTGGGCTGCACCCGCACCGCGCCCAGGGCTGGGCGAGGACGAGGCTGTATTCGCGGCGGTCGCCGCGCTCCCGCAAGCGGCAGCCACCAGTCCGGCGGTCGCGGCCACCATCAACAACATGCGATTCATCACGTCCTCACCTCCCCTTATTGAGCCCGCAGCGCTTCGATGGGCGCGAGCCGAGCCGCGCGAAGCGCCGGATAGACACCGAACACGAGACCGACGACCACCGCGACGCCGACCGCAACCAGTACGGGCAGCGGCGTGATGGTCACCGCGATGTTGGCGGCCCGTGGGACGACATAGCCCACGGCCAAACCTGTTGCGACGCCGAGCAATCCGCCCAGCGCCGTCAGCATTCCCGCCTCGATGACGAACTGGCGGAAGAGGTCGACCGGAGTCGCACCTAGCGCCTTCCTCAATCCGATCTCGCTCGTCCGCTCCGTGACCGAGACCAACATGATGTTCATCACCCCGATCCCACCGACCAGCAGCGAGATCGCCGCCACGCTCGCGAGCAGGATCGTCAACGTCTGAGTCACCGCCGACGCCGTGCTCAGGACCTGGGTCTGCGTCGTGATCGTGAAGTCGGCCTGGGAGGGATCGGAGAGGTGGTGGGTCTGCAGCAGGATCTGGTTCGCCTCGAGGTAAGCCGAGCCAATGGTGCCGGCGCTGGTTGCGCTGAGCAGGATCCTCTGCACGCCGCCGCCGAACAGCTCGTCCTGGGCCGTCGTGATCGGGACCACGCCGAGATCGTCCTGGGTGCCGAATCCCTGGCTGCCTGTCGGCGCGAGCACGCCGATCACCTGGTATGGAATCTGCTTCACCATCACGATGTCACCGACGCCGGCTCCAAGGTTCGATGCCGTCGTCGAGCCGAGCACGATCACTTGCGCCCGTGTAGCAACGTCGTTCGCGCTGAAGAAGATTCCGCTGCCCATCGTTCGGGTGTTTGTAACGAGCCAGCCGTCCGTGCTCCCCGAGACGGTCGTGCTCCAGTTGGCGGCGGCGCTCACGATCGATTCGCGGCCCTGGGAAACGGGCGCGACAGCCTGGATGTCAGGGGCGCTCTGCTTGTCCTGCAGTCCCTGGACGTCCGACATCGTCAAAGTGTTGGCGCTCCCGGCGCCGCCGAAAACCCCTGCCGAAACGGAGCTTCCGGCAGAGATCGTCAGCAGGTTCGTGCCCAGTGAGGTGATCCGGGCGGTGACGCTGTCCGACGAAGCCTGGCCGATGCCGACGGTGGCGATCACGGCCGCCACACCGAACAGGATGCCGAGGGTGGTCAGCACCGATCGCAGGCGGTGGCCCAGGAGGCTCCGCAGCCCGGTTTCGATGGTTTTGAGGAGGCTCATGCCGCAACCTGCTCGACCAGGCGGCCGTCTCTCACGTGGACGGTGCGCTTCGCCACCGGAGCGACCTCCGGATCGTGCGTGATGATGATGATTGTCCGTCCCTGCTCGTTCAGCTCTCGAATCACCGCGAGCACGTCGCGGCTCGACGCTGTGTCGAGGTTACCGGTGGGCTCGTCCGCGAGGATGAGATCAGGGTTGGTGACCAGCGCGCGGGCGATGGCGACCCTCTGCTGCTGCCCGCCGGAGAGCTGGCTTGGCCGGTGGTCGACCCGGTTCGTGAGGCCCACTTGCTCGAGGGCCTGGAGCGCCAGGCTGCGCCGATCGCGCACGTTGCGATAAAGGAGGGGAAGCTCGACGTTTCTCCACGCGGAGAGCTTCGGCAGCAGCTGAAACTGTTGGAAGACGAAGCCGATCCTCCGGTTCCGAACGTGGGCGAGCTCGGTCTCGTTCAGCCGGCTGACATCCTGGCCGGCGAACCAATATCGCCCTGAGGTTGGCGTGTCCAGGCAGCCGAGGATGTTCATCAGCGTCGACTTGCCCGATCCGGACGGGCCCATCACGGCAAGTGATTCGCCCGATGCGACGCTCAGCGAGAAATCCTGGAGGGCGGCGACTGTACCGTCTCCCGTGCCGTAGACCTTAGTGATCGATTCGAGATGGATGAGCTCATCGGAGGCCGGCACCCGTTAGCCGCCAGCCGGGGCGCGGAATCCACCGCCGCCACCGGTTCCGCGCGTACCACCGCCGCCGAGCACGCTGGCCCCGTTGCTGCTCGGCACGGAGCTCGTGACGATTGCGATTACTACAACCTCGTTGAGCTGGAGGCCCGACGTGATCTCGATCCGGGTGGGGTCGGAGGCGCCGGTCTGAACGGTGACCGATTTCGGAAGGCCGTTCACGAGCACTGTGACCGTGCTGCCCGTGGCGGTCGTGTGCACCGCGCTCGTCGGCACGGTGAGCACGTGAACGACCTGGTTGATCACGACGTTGACCGACGCTGAGATTCCCGGCCGGATCGAATTGCTCGTGTCGGTGAGCTGTGCGGTAACGGCGAAGGTCGCCACGCCTGAGCTGACGGTGGCCGCAGGCGCGATCGACGTGATCTTGCCCAGCAGCGCCTGGGTCGAGCCGGCCGGTGTCACCTGCGCACCCTGTCCCACCGCGACGAGGTTCACCTGGGAGTCGCTCACCGTTCCGGTCACGTCATAGGAGCCGGGCGAGAAGATCACGATCGCGCTGGTCGTGCCTCCGCTGGTGACCGATTGGCCGGCCTTGATGTTCACCTGGGACACGATGCCGGGGATCGGCGAGGTGAGGGTCGCGCCGTTGACCTGCTTCTGCGTCGAGTTGACGTTCACCTGGTCGATCTGGATCTGGGCGTCGTCCATCTCAACGGTCTGAGGCGACGTGCTCGTCTGGAGGGAGTACAGGGAGGCCCTGGCGGCGGAGTACTGCTGCTGCATCGAGGCAAGTTGCGCCGCCGCCTGGTCGTTGCTCTGCTGAGCTTTCGCGGTCGCGGCGGCGAGGGCGCTCTGGGCGCTGGCGAGCGCTGCCTGGTCCGCCACGATCGGCAACTGGGCAGTCGTCAGCGTGTTCTTATCCGTAGTGACGGTTGCCGTGGCGTTGATGCAACCGGTCGTGGTGGGATCCGGGGTGCACGCCAGGTTCATGGCCGTTGTGTCCGTGTTGAGCTGTGCGATGTCCAGATCGATTTGCGGCTGGTCGGCGGTTTGATCTGCGGCCAGCTTGGCCTGTGCGGCGGTCACCGGGACCTGGGCGGCAGCCACCGACTGGGCGTTGAGCGCCTGCGTGTCGGCGAGGCTGGTCTGGGCGTTGTTCATGGAAACCTGGGCGGAGCCCACGGAGTTCTCGGCCGAGGTCAGGCTCTGGGTCGTCGGCCCTGCCCTGTCCTGAGAGAGCTTCGCGTTCGCGCTGTCCAGCGTCGCCTGCGCCTGTTGAAGCTGGGCGGAAAGAAGCGACGTGTCCAGGGTGGCGAGAGGCGTCCCCGCGGCCACGGTCTGTCCCACCTGCACGTACAGGTTCTGCACTGTGCCGGCGGAGGCGAAGTTGAGGTCAGCCTCATTGACGGGCGTCAGGTTGCCCGCCATGCCGATGCTCTGGGTGATCGTTCCGTAGGTGACGAGGGCCGTGCGGTACGTGGTCGTCAACTTCGACGCCTGGGCGTAGACGATCGCGCCGCCGAGGATGGCGGTCACCAATACGAGCGCGGCGAGCACTCTCCTTCGGAGGAGGTTCCTCAGGGGCAGGTTTCTAAACCGGTACAAGGCTTAGCAAGGTTGCTTCCGGATCCTTAGAGAACCCTGGGGGAGCGCTCACAGATCACTGGGACGCAGGCTCATCGAGGTAATAGGCAACTAGAGTTGACAATGGCGAGATAGGCAACTACAGTTGCTTGTATGACTCCATCGCCTCTTGACGGCCCGGCCGACGGCCTCGCGGCTGCCTCGGCGTTGCGAGCGATCGCAGACCGGCTCGAGGACGCCGAGGTCGAAAGGGCGATGCGGGCCGGCTGGTCGTGGTCGCAGGTGGCTGAGGCCCTTGGCGTCACACGTCAGGCCGTCCACAAGAAGCATCTGAGGCGCCTTCTGATGGCCCAGATCGAGCTGCGGAGGCGGAATGGCGAATAGGCTTTTCGGTGCACACAGACTGGCTCCGCTGCTGGTTTCATGGGAGATCTCATCACACGTCGCGCTCCAGTTTGAGATCGAGGCGAAGCGTGACGGTGCGAAGTTCATCGAGGCCGAGCACATGCTTCTCGCCCTGGCGGCTGACCCCGAAAGCGACGCCGCGAGGCTGCTGAAGGAGTCCGGACTGGATCACCAGCGATTGGCTTCCTCCTTATACGAGGAGCGTCGGCGGACTCTGGCCTTTGCCGGTATGACCGCCCCGGACAAGGAGCTCGTGGAAGCGACCGAGCTCGAAAGCTCGCCGTCGCTCGGGACGTCGGCCAAGGCGGCGGTGAGGCGCGCCTTGATCGCTTCTCGCCAGGATCGACCGCGGCGACCACGCCTGCGAAGCACAGACCTCCTCTTCGGTATTCTTCAAGCGGAGCTGGGCACCGTCGCGCGCGCCCTCGCCATCGCGGGGATCGATCGGGCAGCGCTGATGTCGCGCGCCAGAAGCTCCGAATGACAAGACACCAATGCTGATCAAGCTGCTGCGCACGTACCTCAAGCCGTACTCGACGCCGTTGATCGCGGTGGTCGTTCTGCAGCTGGTCGGGACTATGGCCAACCTCTACCTACCGAGCCTGAACGCCGACATCATCGACAAGGGCGTGGCCAAAGGCGACACCGGCTTCATCCTCTCCACCGGTGGCTGGATGCTCGTCATCACGCTCGCTCAGATCGCCTGCTCGATAGCGGCGGTCTATTTCGGCGCTCGTACTGCAATGGCATTCGGCCGCGACCTCCGGTCGGCCATCTTCCACCGCGTCGGAACTTTCTCCGGCCGCGAGGTCGCCCGGTTTGGGGCGCCTTCGCTGATCACGCGCAACACCAACGATGTGCAGCAGGTGCAGATGCTCGTCCTGATGACCTGCACGCTGATGATCGCCGCGCCGATCATGTGCGTCGGCGGAATCGTGATGGCCCTCCGCCAGGATGTCGGTCTGTCGTGGCTGATGCTTGTCAGCATCCCGGTTCTGGTGGTGTCGATCGCACTGATCGTGGTCAGGATGGTGCCCCAGTTCCGCGCGATGCAGGCCCGCATCGATGTCGTAAACCGGGTGCTGCGAGAGCAGCTTTCGGGAATCCGGGTCGTGCGCGCCTTCGTCAGGGAGCCCTACGAGGCAGAGAGGTTCGCCGACGCCAACGCGGCCCTGACGCTGACCGCGCTGCGAGCCGGGCGGCTGATGGTCCTGATCTTCCCGACCGTGATGCTCATCCTCAACGCATCCAGCGTTGCCGTGCTCTGGTTCGGCGCCGCGCGAGTCAACAGCGGCGAGATGCAGATCGGTGCGCTGACGGCCTTCCTCATGTACCTGATGTTGATCCTGATGTCCGTGATGATGGCGACCTTCATGGCGATCATGATTCCGCGCGCAGCGGTGTGCGCGGACCGCATTGGCGAGGTGCTGAACACCGAGTCCTCCGTCACCCCGCCGCTGCGCCCGGTTACAGAGGTGCACTCGCGAGCTGAGCTGGAGCTGCGTGGCGTCGAATTTCGCTATCCAGGCGCGGTGGCGCCGGTCCTGCGCAACATCTCTTTCAAGGCGGGAGCAGGTCAGACCACAGCGATCATCGGCAGCACCGGAGCGGGCAAAACCACGCTGGTATCTCTGATCGCCAGGCTGTTCGACTCCACCTCCGGAACGGTGCTGGTCGACGGTATCGGCATCCGCGAGCTAGACCCTGAAATGCTGTGGAACCGCATCGGCCTGGTGCCGCAGAAGCCATACCTGTTCACGGGCACCGTGGCAAGCAATCTGCGTTACGGCAACCCCCAGGCGACGGATGCGGAGCTGTGGGAGGCGCTGGAGGTCGCACAAGCCGCCGACTTCGTGCGGGCAATGTCCGATGGGCTCGAGAGTCCAATCGCGCAGGGAGGTACCAACGTGTCCGGCGGACAGCGCCAGCGGTTGGCGATCGCACGCGCGCTGGTCCGGCAGCCCGAGATCTACCTCTTCGACGATTCGTTCTCGGCGCTGGACCTTGCGACCGACGCGAGGCTCCGCGCCGCCCTCCGGCCGCACGTCGCGAATGCAACCGTGGTGATCGTGAGCCAGCGTGTATCGACGATCACAGACGCAGACCAGATCGTCGTCCTCGACGACGGAGCGATCGTCGGACTCGGCCGCTACGAGGAGTTGCTCGAAACGTGCCCCACATTCGTGGAGATCGTCCAGTCGCAGCTCGCGGCGGAGCCCGCGGCATGAGCGATCGATCCACGGCCACCGCTCAACCGACAACGACGGCGGCTCGCCCGCGCCCACCGATGCGTGGCGGTTTTGGGAGAGGCCCCTTTGGCGGCTCCGGCATGCCCGCGGAAAAGCCGATGAAGTTCGGTCCGTCGGTGCGCCGGTTGATCAAGCGCCTGGGCCCCGAGAGGGTAAAGCTCATCGCAGTGATCGGCCTGGGCGTGACCAGCGTGGGGTTCCTGGTCGTCGGCCCGAAGATTCTTGGTCGCGCAACCGATTTCATCTTCGCCGGTGCCATCGGCAGGCAGCTCCCGGCCGGGCTGACCAACGCGCAGGTGGTCGCGGCAGCCCGGGCGTCGGGCAACACCAACCTTGCCGATCTGCTCGCGCGAATGGGCGTGATCCCTGGCCAAGGCATCGACTTCAATGCGCTGGGCGGCGTCCTGATCCTGGCGCTCGGGCTTTACGTCGCGTCAGCGCTCTTTAGCTGGATGCAGGGTTACCTTCTCAACGATGTGGTTCAGCACACGGTGTTCAAGCTGCGCGCGGACGTCGAGGACAAGCTGAGCCGTCTTCCGCTGCAGTTCTTCGACGGGCAGCCGCGCGGTGAGCTCCTCAGCCGCGTCACCAATGACATCGACAATGTCTCCCTGTCCCTGCAGCAGACCATCAGCCAGGTGCTGACCTCGCTGCTGACGGTCGTCGGCGTGCTGGTGATGATGTTCGTCGTCTCGCCCCTCCTCGCGCTGATCGCCCTTGTCACGGTGCCGATCTCCATCGTCATCGCCACGCAGGTCGCGAAACGCTCGCAGAAGCTCTTCGTCGCTCAGTGGACTAACACCGGGGGCTTGAACGGCCACATCGAAGAGGCGTTCACAGGGCACGAGCTGGTCACGGTGTTCGGGCGCCGGCGCGAGGTGGAGGAGGTGTTCCGAGAAAGGAACGAGGAGCTGTTCAAAGCCAGCTTCGGCGCCCAGTTCATATCGGGCCTGATCTTGCCGGCGATGACGTTTATCGGGAACGTCAGCTATGTCGCCATCGCTGTCATTGGGGGTTACCGTGTCGCCACAGGGTCGATGAGCCTGGGCGATGTGCAGGCGTTCATCCAGTACTCGAGACAGTTCACCCAACCTTTGACCCAGGTCGCGTCCATGGCCAACCTGCTCCAGTCCGGTGTCGCGTCAGCTGAGCGGGTCTTCGAGCTGCTCGACGCGGGTGAGCAGAAGGCCGACCCGGAGAACCCGGCGGTGCCCTTGGTTCGGAGCGGTCGGGTCGAGTTCGAGCATGTGTCGTTCCGGTACCAGGCGGATCAGCCTCTGATCGACGACCTCTCCCTGGTGGCCGAACCTGGGCATACGATCGCGATCGTCGGGCCCACAGGCGCCGGAAAAACCACGCTCGTCAACCTCATCATGCGGTTCTACGAGCTGGACGCCGGACGAATCACGCTCGACGGCATCGATATCACGACCATGCGCCGGGACGACCTTCGCTCACAGATCGGTATGGTGCTGCAGGACACGTGGCTTTTCGGCGGGACCATCCGCGACAACATCGCGTACGGAAACCCGGGCGCGAGCGAGGAGCAGATCCGCGCCGCGGCGGAGGCCACGTTCGTCGATCGGTTCGTGAAAAGCCTGCCCCTCGGATACGACACGGTCATCGATGACGAGGGAAGCAATGTCAGCGCGGGAGAGAAGCAGCTGCTGACCATCGCCCGCGCCTTCCTCGCCGACCCGTCGCTCCTGATCCTCGATGAAGCGACCAGCTCGGTGGACACGCGCACCGAGGTCCTGGTCCAGCACGCGATGGCCGCTTTGCGCTCAGACCGCACGAGCTTCGTGATCGCCCACCGGCTGTCCACCATCCGCGACGCCGACCTCATCCTGATGATGGAGTCCGGTCGCATCGTCGAACGCGGCACGCACGAGCAGCTCCTTGCCGCCCGAGGGCCGTACCACCGGCTGTACGCGGCACAGTTCCGCGGCTCGGCCGAGAACGCCGCGGACGAACGTCAGACTGTGCCGGCGACTGTGGCTTAACCCCAGCCGGGGGCTCGACACCACCTACTCAAGACTTTGCAGGACGGCGATCGAGCGGGCTGAGGTCGTGATCCTCGCGGCCACGTCTTTGGGGCCATCCTCGGGCTGACGCCTTCGCGTATCCAGGACGAGGCGCCAGGTCGCCGCGTACTCGGCGGGAATGGTCCACCGCACGCCTCCGGTGTGGGCGTTGAACAGCAGGATGAAGGAGTCGTCGGTAACCGGACTTCCACGCTCGTCATGGCCCGGGATCCCCTTCCCGTTCAGGAACACCCCGAGCGAGCGGGCGTAGCCGACGTCCCAATCATCGTCGGTCATCGATTTCCCGTCGGGCTTGAACCAACCGACGTCGAGGGTGCCTCGAATCGGCCGCCCCTGGAAAAACCTGCGGCGGCGAAACACCGGGTGATCGCGACGAAAGGCGATGATCCAGCGGGTGAAGCCGAGGAGGGACTCGTCGACCGCGGTCCAGTCCACCCATGACAGCTCGGTGTCCTGGCAGTAGGCGTTGTTGTTGCCTTTCTGAGTCCGACCCAGCTCATCGCCCGCGAGCAGCATCGGAACGCCCTGGGCCGTGAACAGGGTGGTCAGGAAGTTGCGCTGCTGTTGGGCTCGGCACTGGAGGACCTCCGGGTCCTCAGTCTCACCTTCCGCGCCGCAGTTCCACGAGCGGTTGTGGGAGTCGCCGTCCGCGTTGTTCTCGCCGTTAGCCTCGTTGTGCTTCTCGTTGTAAGAGACGAGGTCGCGCATGGTGAAGCCATCGTGGGCGGTGACGAAGTTCACGCTCGCGAAGGGCCTCCGCGTGTCGTTCTGATACAGGTCAGAGCTGCCGGTGAGGCGCGAGGCGAGCTCGGCGACGGTGGATGGCTCGCCGCGCCAGAAGTCACGCACGCTGTCCCGATAGCGGCCGTTCCACTCGGACCACAGGGGAGGGAAGTTGCCTACCTGGTAGCCGCCCTCGCCGATATCCCACGGCTCGGCGATCAGCTTGACGCGGCTGACGACCGGGTCCTGCTGGATGATGTCGAAGAAGGTGGAGAGCCGGTCGACCTCGTGGAACTCGCGCGCCAGGGTCGCCGCGAGGTCGAAGCGAAACCCGTCGACGTGCATCTCGGTGATCCAGTACCGAAGCGAATCCATGATCAGCTGAAGCGGGTGCGGGTGCTGCACGTTGAGGCTGTTCCCGGTTCCCGTGGTGTCGTAGTAGAACTCGGGCTCGTCGGCCACCAGCCGGTAATAAGCGCGGTTGTCGATGCCCTTGAAGCAGAGCGTCGGGCCCAGGTGGTTGCCCTCGGCGGTGTGGTTGTAGACGACGTCGAGGATGACCTCGATGCCCGCCTGGTGGAGGGTGCGGACCATCGCTTTGAACTCGTTGACCTGCTCCCCGCGCTGGCCGGTGCTGGAGTATTCGTTGTGGGGCGCGAAGAACCCGATCGTGTTGTAGCCCCAGTAATTTCGCAGGCCGCGTTCGACCAGCCGTTGATCGTGGACGAATTGATGGATGGGCATGAGCTCAACCGCGGTCACTCCCAGCGAGGTCAGGTGATTGATCACGGCCGGATGGGCGAAGCCCTGGTAGGTGCCGCGAAGAGCCTCGGGCACGTCCGGGTGGCAGCGCGTCAAGCCCTTGAGATGGGCCTCGTAGATGACGGTCTCGTGCAGCGGCCGGTCGGGCGGCCGGTCGCCGAACCAGTCGAAATGTGGGTGATGGACGACGGACTTGAGCACGTGCGGCGCGCTGTCCTCGATATTGACGGCGCCTGGGTTCCTGAGGTCGTAGCCATAGCAGGAGGAGTTCCAGTCGATGTGGCCTTCGATGGCGCGCGCGTACGGATCGAGCAGCAGCTTTCGTGGGTTGCACCGGATCCCTTCGTCGGGCGCATATGGACCGTGGACGCGATAGCCGTAGCGCTGCCCAGGTCCTATTTCCGGCAGGTAGGCATGCCACGAAAACGCGTCGACCTCCTCCAGGCGGACCCTGCGCTCAGTTCCTCCATCGTCGAACAGGCAGAGGTCGACCGCCTCCGCCACCTCCGAGAACAGGGCGAAGTTCGTGCCGGCTCCGTCATAGCTCGGGCCTAACGGATAAGGCCGGCCAGGCCAGGCCTCGATCCTGTCTTCAGTCACCTGCGATGCTGCTTTCGAGAATCACGACGCTCGATGGTGGCACGCAGAGGCTGCCGCCGTTTGGCCTGATCGCCGCCTCCGATGCCATCAGGAGCCGGTCGCCGCCCGAGATGGGGCACACCCAATCGTGCACGCCGAGGTTCACCCTCACGCTGATGCCGTCGCGCTCGAAGGCCACGGTTTGCGCCTCGGCGTCGACGCGCACCTGGACGCTCTCGCCGGCGGACGCGCGGGGCGCCGCCAGGCGCCGGCGAAGCCGGACGAGCTCTCGATACCAGTCGAGCATTCGCTGGTGGAATGGCTCGTCCAGCTCGCCCCACACGAGCTTCGAACGATCGAATGTGCGGGGATCCTGCGGATCCGGGACACGGTCCGGATCCCAACCAAACCTTGCGAACTCGCGTCGGCGCCCCTCACTCACCGCCTTCCCCAGGCCAGGGTCGGCGTGGTCGGTGAAGTACTGGAAGGGGCTGCTCGCAGCCCATTCCTCGCCCTGGAACAGCAGTGGTGTGAAGGGACTCGTCAGCAGCAGGGCCGACGCCGCTTTGAGGGCGCCTTCCTGGACCAGCGCCCCGAGGCGATCCCCCGCCGCGCGGTTTCCGACCTGGTCGTGGTTCTGGAGGGCGATCACGAACGCGTGGGCGGGAAGGCCGGACGTCGACCCGCCGCGAAACTTCTGCCTGTGAGCAGACCACTCGCCGTCGTACGCCCACCCCTGCCGCAAAGCCTTGGCGAGAATCTCGAGCGAGCCGAAGTCCTCGTAATAGCCGGTTCGTTCTCCAGTGAGTGTTGAATGCATGGCATGGTGCCAGTCGTCTGACCAGGCGGCGTCAAGTCCGTATCCGCCGGCGTCGCGACCGCGAACGAATCGTGGATCGTTGAGATCGGATTCCGCGATGACAAAGGTCGCACGCTTCAGTTCTGTGCCCAGCGCTTCCACCTCATTCGCCAGCTGCTCGAGGACGTGAACCGGTGTCAGGTCGGCGATCGCGTGCACCGCGTCGAGGCGCAGCCCGTCGATGTGATAGTCGCGGATCCACATCAGCGCGTTGTCGAGCACGAAGCGCCGCACCTCGTCGCTGGCAGGCCCATCGAAGTCGAAGCCCGCGCCCCAGCCGGTGTGGTGGCGGTCGCTGAAATACGGACCGAACTCCGCGAGGAAGTTGCCCGCCGGGCCGAGATGGTTGTAAACGACGTCCATCACGACGGCCAACCCGGACCGATGGCACGCATCGACGAGCCGTTTCAGGCCCGCTGGACCTCCATAAGCGTGATGAGGCGCGAAGAGATCGACGCCGTCGTAGCCCCACCCGCGATCGCCCGAAAACTCCGCTACCGGCATGAGCTCGATCGCATCGACACCAAGCGCGACGAGGTGGGGGAGGCGTTCGATGATCCCGTCAAAGGCTCCCCGGGGCGTGAACGTGCCGGTGTGCAGCTCGTACAGCACCGCGCCGGCCAGCGGCATGCCCTTCCAGCCGGCGTCGGTCCACACGTATGCGCCGTGATCGACGACTTCGGACATGCCCAACACGCCATCGGGTTGTGACGCGGAACGCGGGTCGGGACGGACTTCGCCTCCATCGAGCGAATAGCCGTAACGCGTGCCCGCGCGTGCATTGTCATCCGAGACTTCCCACCAGCCCCTATCAACCGGCGTCATGGCCAGCCTGCGACCGTCCGCGACCAGGTCGACCCGACCGCGCCCCGGCGCCCACACGCTGAACCTGTGCATCAGCCGGGATCTTGGGCCAGGACCGCGACCGGAAACGCGCGAAGCAACTCGCTGAGTTCGATTGGAGCGCCACCGTTCACCTCGCCGCCGGTGAGGAGGTTCGTCCAGCGACCCGCCGGAAGCTCGAGCGCCGTCCCGGCCCAGTCATCGGCCAGGCCGATGAGCAGCCTGGGCACGATCACGGCCAGCCTGTCGCGGACGAAGGACACGGCGTGGCGCGCCTTGGCCCCAACCGCCGTCAGCGGCGCATAGCTCGTGCTTTCGAAGAGCTCGGGCCGGCGCAGGCGTTGCTCGAGAAGCCGGGCGATCAACCACAGCTTCGGCGCTCCGTCATCGGCGCGCGCCATCGCCTGCACCGGGTCCATGTCCCGCACGTCAGACAGCAGGCGCTCGCGGCGCTCGTAGTCGACCTGCCGGCGGTTGTCCGGGTCGACAAGGCTCAGGTTCCAGACCTCGGTGCCCTGGTACAGATCGGGGACACCCGGACAGGTGAGGAGGAGGGTGACCTGGGCCAGCGAAACCGCCCTGCCCAACGCGACGATGTGATGGCGGCCGATGAAGTTCTCCAGGTCGCTCACGAAGTCGGGGTCGGCGATGACCTGGCTGCTGAACCGCGCCAGCGTGTCCTCGTAGGCGGCCTCGGGATTCAGCCACGATGTGTGGGCCTGGCCCTCGCGAGCGGCCTTGAGAAGGAACGCCGTCAGGCGCGAAACGTCGACCGGCCAGGCCCCTACAAGCGTCTGATACATCAGGTACTCGATGTTCCGATCGGGGTAGCCCTGAGATCGATAAAGCTGGTTGTGATCGGCCCACCGCCGGACCGACTCGCCCCACTCGAGCGGAATCTCCGACAGCAAGCTGAGCCGGGCGCGGACGTCTGCACTCCGCTTCGTGTCATGGGTGGAAAGCGTCAGCATCGTCGCGGGCCACTCGGCGGCGATGCGCGCGCAGCTCGCGTGAAATTCTTCGACCGGCCGGCCGAACCGGGCCGGATCACCGCCCACCTCGTTCAGCGAGACCAGCCGGTTGTAGCGATAGAACGCCGTGTCCTCGACGCCTTTCGCCATGACGGCGGGGGTGAACTGCTGAAAACGCGCCGCGAACTCTCGTTCCAGGTGGCCATCGTGCTCGATCAACAGGAGTTCGCCGACGAAGCCGAGCAGCTCGGGGTCCACTTCGGTACGGCGCTGTCCAGCCTCGGCAATCGCAGCCGCCACGCGGCGCCGATCCTCGTCTCTTGCGGTGCCAGGTCGCACGTAGGTTCGGTAGACCCTCAGCTCGGCTGCGACTTCGCGAATCGCCTCCTGCAGATCGCGGCGCGTGCGATCGCGCTGGCCGCGGTAGCGCTCACAGATCTCGACGAGCAGGCTGGTCAGGCGCTCTAGATCAGGTGCAAGGTCAGTGACCATGATCTCCTGCTTGCACGCTCTGGCGACCTCGGCGAAGGTCAGGGACTCGCCGCTGAACTCGTGATAGAGCGCCGTCATCGGCTCCTCGTTCTGAGAGTCGACGAACAAGCCGTCGACGCGCGCGATGAAGTCATATCCAGTGGTGCCCTGGACAGGAAACTCGCGAGGTAGCTGCTCGTCGTCCTCGAGCACTTTCTCTACGACCAGGTACGCGTCCGGCGCCGCCCTTCGAAGAGTCGAGAGATAGGTTGCCGGGTCCAGCAGGCCGTCCACGTGGTCGACTCGAAGCCCGGCCACGTCGCCGCCGGCAAGCAGCTCGAAAACCAGCCGGTGGCTGTCCTTCAAGACCTGCTCCAGCTCGACTCGCAGGCCGATCAGGCTGTCGACCGTGAAGAAGCGCCGGTAGTTGAGCTCCTCCTGGGCGGTGCGCCAGTAGGCGAGACGGTAGTGCTGGCGCTGCAGCAGCGCGTCGAGCTCATCGAGGTCGCGGCTCACGGCATCGATCTGCTGCCCGTCGAGGCTATCCGGCGAGATCGGGAACTTGTCGTCGTGATAGCGGACGATCACCTCGTCGCCCTCACGATCCAGGGTCAGCAGGCCCGACTCCAGCTCGCGTCCGTAACGGTCGCCGAGGACGCCCAGAAGCACCTTGCCTTTCAGGTGCGACATGGGCGGATCCCAGTCGATGTCGAAGTAGCCCGCGTACGCGCTCGACTTTCCGTGCTTCAGCAGGTCCCACCACCACGGGTTGGCCCGGCCGGCGGTCGCCATATGGTTGGGCACGACGTCCATGAGCAGCTTCAGGCCATGCCCGGCGAGCACGGCGGTGAAATGACGAAGCCCAGGCTCACCGCCAAGCTCCTCGTTGATCCGCTGCGGATCGACCACGTCGTACCCGTGGCTGCTTCCGGCCGCGGCCTGTAGAAAGGGCGAACAGTAAACGTGGCTGATTCCGAGTGACGCCAGGTACCTGGTCCGCAACGTCGCGGCTTCGAACGAGAAGTCTTTCGAGAGCTGCAGCCGGTAGGTGCAGCGCGGCGCCCGGTCAGGCACGTCGGTCGATGGCGTCGGAGACGACGTGGGCCATGGCCTCGATGAATTCCGGCCGTGTGTTGAACGACGCCGTGCGTCGCAGCTTGATGTCGCGCGCGCGAGCGAAGGCCTGGCCCTCAACGTCCAGGTCGTACAGGATCTCGAGGTGGTCCGCGACGAATCCGATCGGGCACACCAGCACGTCGCGAGCGCCCGACAGCTCGATCGCGGTGAGCAGGTCGGGACCCAGCCACGGTTCGCCCGTCGTGCTTGCGGACTGGAACGCGAACTCCCAATCGGGCAGCTTCATGCCCGCCTCGATGAGCCGGCAGCTCTCGAGCAGCCGGTCCTGGTACCCGTCGCCCTCGGCCACGATGCGCGCAGGAAGGCTGTGCGCCGTGAAGAAGAGTCGTTCGGGCCATGACTCCTCCAGGCTTTCCGCAACCAGTCGCTGGACCGCATGAATGAAGGCCGGGTGGTCGTGGAAGCCGCGCACGAAGGTCAGCTCACCATGCCAGGCCTGTTCGAGCGAGCGTTCGTACCCTCCCAGACTCATGTCGGCGAAATGCGGAGCGAGGGGAAGGCCGATCAACTTGCCCAGGCCGGCGCTCGATGCCTCGGCCGCGCCGTCCGCGATGAAAGGCGACGCGTGCTTCATCCCGACGAACACCGGCAGCCCGAGGCGGTCGCCGATCGCGGCCGCCTGCGCTTGGGTGATCGACGTGAGGGGCGAGCCCCCGATGGCCCGGTAGCGCGACTTCAGCTCGGCAAGAGATTCCGGCGAAGGCTTCCTTCCGCCCCGGATGTGCGTGAAGTAGTCCTCGATGCCATCGTCACCCGCAGGGCTGCCATACGCCATGCAAATGACGCCCACCCCCCCGAACTTTGAGGACCCGCGCAGCGGCGCGCCCTGAGTTCGCGGGGACCCCTTCACGATTCGCTCATGCGACACGCGCGACCTGCCACTCGTGCACGGTCTCGACGAGAAGCTGCAGATTCTCGAGCGGCGTCGACGGAAGGACCCCGTGCCCGAGGTTGAAGATGTGACCCGGCCGGCCCCCGGCACGGCGGAGGATGTCGAGCGCGCGCTCGCGTACGAGCTCGGGCGGCCCGAGCAGCACTGCAGGGTCGAGGTTGCCCTGGATGCCGCGGTCATGGCCGACCCTCTTCCAGCCGGCATCCAGCGGCACGCGCCAATCGAGCGACACGATGTCCGGCCCCGCGGAGGCGATCGATTCGAGCAGCCCGGCCGTGTCCGTGCCGAAGTGGATACGCGGCGTGCCGGTGGAGCGAAGCGCGTCGAAGATGGAGCGAGTGTGGGGGAGAACCCGCGATTCGTAGTCGTCCACGGCCAGGGCGCCGGCCCAGGAATCGAAAAGCTGGACCGCGCTCGCGCCGGCTGCCACCTGCGCCTGGAGGTAGGCCGCCATGGTCGCCGAGAGCTTCGCCAGCAGCTGATCGAACGCTTCCGGTTCCGAGTACATGAATGCCTTCACGCGGGCGAAGTCGCGGCTGGGCCGTCCTTCGATCAGGTAGCTGGCGAGCGTGAACGGACCGCCGGCAAACCCGATCACGGGGACCGGGGATAGAGCGACGACGTGGCGAACCGCTGCGATCACCTGCGGCGCGGCCTCCTCCCCGGACGGCACCGCGAGCCTTTCGACGTCGGCCGGCGATGCGATGGGCCGGGCGATGACAGGCCCGACGTTCTCCACGAGCTCAAACTCGACGCCCATCCCGCGCAGCGGAAGCATGATGTCCGCGAACATCACCGCTGCGTCGACGCCGAGGCGGCGCACCGGCTGCAGGGTCACCTCTGCGCACAGCTCCGGCTGCGCGACGATGTCGACCAGGGTCCAGCGTTCGCGCAGCTTTCGATACTCGGGTAGAGATCGGCCCGCCTGTCGCATGAGCCAGACCGGCGTGATCTCGACGGCCCTGTGGTGCGCCGCCTCGATAAACCGGCTCACCTCGCGCCGTTCGTGGCGCCGAGCAGTGCGGTGATCTCCTCGATCGGCCGGTGGATCGCGGTGAGAATCGGCGTGTCGCGCACGGTGGACCGGCGGCTGTCAGTTCCGCGCAGCGCGCGGACGAGCTCGCTGAACTTCGGCAGGTCGTCCGTTTCATACGCGACCAGAAAATCCATGTCGTCCAGGCCGAAGCTGTTCGCCAGCAGCTGGCGCACCTCGGGGTATTCGTGGCCGACGCGCATGTGCTCGTTCATGATCCCCTGCCGCGCCTCTTTGCCCAGCAGGTACCACTCAGTGCCTTTGGTGAACGGGTACACGATCAGATAACGCGCCCGCTCGCCGCTGAACAGCGACTGTTCTTGCGGAGTCGGCTTCTTGACGTACTGCGAGGGTTGGATCACGCCGAGGAAGCTTTCCTTCACGCTCATCCAAGCACCCATGCCTGACCGCAGCACCGACGCCGCTCGCTGTTCGAGTGAGTCCAGGGTTGGCGCGAGACTCCATAAGAGCAGATCCGCGCCGGGCTGGAGCCCGACCATCGAGTAGGAGTGAGTGACCACATCGGATTCCTGGCTGACAGCCGCTGAGAGTTCCTCGGCTGTCTCGCAGCGCTGCGCGGCCGGGAGGCGGCGCCACGCCGGATCCAGGCCGAGGGCGAGCGCATGGACGAACCTCGCTTCGCTCATCGCTCGTTCAGCCACGCGGCCGCGTCGGCCGCGAAGTAGGTGACGATGACGTTGGCGCCGGCTCGAGCGATCGAGGTCAGCGACTCGAGGACCGCCCCTCTCCGATCGATCCAGCCGCGCTCCGCGGCCGCCTCGATCATCGCCGCCTCACCGCTGACCTGGTACGCGGCGAGCGGCACATCGAACCGTTCACGTGCCTGCGCCAGCAGGTCGAGCGAGGTGATCGCGGGCTTGACCATCAGGATGTCGGCTCCTTCGCTCGCATCGAGATCCAGCTCACGCATCGCCTCGCGACCGTTGGCCGGGTCCATCTGGTACGACTTGCGATCGCCGAAACCCGGCGTCGAGCCGGCCGCCTCCCGGAACGGTCCATACAGGACCGAGGCGTGCTTGGAGGCATAGGCGATGATCGCCGTGCCATGAAAACCGGCGGCGTCGAGGCCCGCACGCAGGGCGGCGACTTGGCCGTCCATCATCGCGCTCGGAGCCACGACGTCGGCGCCGGCTTCGGCGTAGGCGATGGCCGCATCCGCCAGCAGCGGCAGAGTCGCGTCGTTGTCGATGCGATCGCCGTCGAGGACTCCGCAGTGGCCGTGAGTCGTGTACTCGCACAGGCAGACGTCGGCCGCCAGCGCCAGCGGCACCTTCGCGGCTTTAAGCCTGCGCAGCGTTTCCGGCACCGGGCCGGTTTCGTCTGCCGCTCCCTCGCCCCGTCCGTCCTTCGAATCCGGTATGCCGAAAAGCAGTACGCCGCCCACGCCGAGGCCGGCCAGGCGCTCGGCTTCGGCCACCGCGAGATCGGGGCTCAGTCGGGCATGGCCCTTGAGGGACCGGATGTCTTCGCGACGGCCGCGGCCTGAGACGACGAAGATCGGCGCCACGAGCTGTGCCGGGTGGAGCCGGGTCTCTCGCACCAGCTCCCGGAGGTGCGGATTGGCCCGAAGCCGTCGCGGCCGGTCGCCGGTCGGAATCGGAACAGTCCGGGTTCGAAGCAGCTCACGCACGTTTGTCGCCCTCCATCGGTAAAGCGTGTACGACGGCATCGGCGAGGCCGGACACGCTCGGGGCGTCCGCCTCTGAGAGGACCACGAAGCCTCGCGAGCGCGCGCTGTTCGTGGTGCGAGGCCCGATTGTGATGGCGGGCATTTGCGCTGTGCCGCCCAGCTCGAGGAATCCTCGCACGGCCGATCCCGAGGCGAAGACGACAGCCCGCAGGTCGGGATCGGCCAGCGCGGCACGCAGCTTTTCCGCCGAGCCGGCCGGCCCCTCGACTGTGCGGTAGGCGGTGACCTCTTCGACGGTCGCGCCCCGACGGCGCAAACGGTCGGGCAGGTCCTCCCCTGCCGCCGACGCCCGGACCAGGGCGATTCGCTTGCCCTGGACGTCGGGCAGGGTGTCCCCAAGGTCCGCCCCGTCGGCACGACCCGGCACATGTGACGGTTCGACGCCGCGCGCTCGGAGAGCTCGGGCTGTCTCGGGCCCGACGGCCGCGAATCGCGGCCCGGACGGCAGCGCGGCGAGCGCCTTGACGCCTCGCGCGCTGGTGAGCACGATCCAGTCGCAGTCCGCCAGCGGGCCGGCGTTGAATTCCACCGGTTCTGTCTGCACCATCGGCACGGCGTGCACCCGATAGCCTCGCCGGCGCAGCGCGTGCACGAGAGGATCGGATTCCCCGTCGGGGCGTGTGACCAGGATCGCGATCATCGCAGCGCCACCTCGGCGAGCAGCCTCCGGCCGAGCCTGCCGGCCAGGTCCGTGCCCTCGGCGCGAGCGCCCTTCAGACGCTCCACCAGCTTGCCCGAGCCATCGCTGTTCACTCCGCCCGCGAGCAAGGTGAGCTCGTCCCCGCTGATCGCGGCGAGCGCTCCTACCGGCGCCCGGCACGTTCCTCCGGTCGCCCTGAGCACCTCGCGTTCAGCCTCCACCGCCAGGCGTATGTCCTGGTCGTCGATTTCTGAGACCAGCTGCATCAGCCGGACATCGGATCGCCGCACCTGCACCGCCAGCGCTCCCTGGCCCGGCGCCGGCGCGACGACGTCAGGCTCGAACCTCTCATCGATCCGCGAATGCCTGCCCAAGCGGTCGATCCCGGCAGCTGCCAGCACCAGGGCATCGGCTGCGCCTTCGTCAAGGCGGCGCAGGCGCGTCTCCACATTGCCGTGCAGCGGAACCACCTTCAGGTCCGGTCGCGCGGCGAGAACAAATCCGGCTCGGCGCGGGCTGTCAGTGCCGACGATCGCGCCTCGGGCCAGCGATCCGAGGGAAGCCCCGCCGTACCTGGTGATCAAAGCATCGCGGGGATCGGCTCGTTCGGGGTAGGCGGCGATGACAAGGCCGGGATCTTCCTCGAGCGGCACGTCCTTTGCGCTGTGAACCGCGATGTCGATCTCCCCGGCGAGGAGGGCGCGGGCGATGGCGGCGACGAATACGCCCTCGCCGGGCGACATGTCGACCGGCCGCACGTCGCCTTCGGTCACGATCGGCACCAGGTCGACCAGGTGACCCGCGCGGCGCAACTGCTCCGCGATGAGCTCGCTCTGAATGAGCGCCAGCTTCGAGCCGCGCGTCCCGAGCCGTATGGCTGTCACGACCGTTCCGCGGTGTAGCCGCTGGTCAGCGCCACCAGGAGGCGGTCCACGGCGCCTTCGCCTTCGACCAGCAGCGCGGTGGCCTCGCGCGTGTCGAGCCTCCGCCGCCGCGCGATCGCCGCCAGCTCAGCGGTGAACGCTCCGCGAAACCTGACGAAGGCCTCGAGCGTGCCGGAGAGAGATGCCCCCAGCGCCGCCGCGCGACGCCCGTACTGCGCAGCCTGGTCTTCCGCCTCGACGAGCTTGACCGCCGACGTGCGCGGCGCCTCGTTCAGATGATCGAGGAGCAGAAGCAGGAGCCTGCGGCCGCGGTCTTTCAGGTCCGCCCGTTCGGCTTCGGTCAACGCCGCGATTCCGGGGTCGTTGGCCGGGCGCCCCGGTGGCCGGGTCCGCAGATACGCGCGCGTCACCCTGGATGCGCTCGCGGTCAGGCCGGTCAGGATGGGACGGCGGCTGCGGGGCTGCGGCACCAGCGACTCGATCGCGCTGCGAGGGAACCGCCGGTGACCGCCCGGCGTGACGAAGGCGGCGACGTCTCCGTGGTCCGCCCACCTGCGCAGGGTCCCGGGCGTGATGCCGAGGAGCCTGCTGGCCTCGCCCAGGCTCAGCCAGGGCGAGCGGGCATGCGACGTAAGCGACCTCACCGTGGAGAAATTATGGCGAAACCTGACGAAAGCTATCGATCCGGCGCACCGCAATCAAGGCTTCGGTTTCCTCCATGATGGGTGCATGCCGGTGCTGATCTCCGAAGACGGCCGCTGGTGGTGGGACGGCACGCGGTGGCGTTCGCGTTCGGTGGAGGGCCGGCTCGACCTGTTCTGGTTCACGAGCACGCCCGAATGGACCACGCGCGTGATCGTCACGGGCCTGATCGGGCTGATCCCAATCGTCGGGGCGATCAACATGCTCGGCTGGGTGTTGACCGCCACAGACATGATCCGCAGGGGTTGGAAGGAGCTGCCGCCGGCGGGCTTCCAGCACCTCGAGAGGGGCGTCGCCCCATTCGTGGTCGGTTTGATCTACGGAGTCGCGCTGGCAATCGTCCTGGTCGTGCTGATTGTGTTCACCGTGCTTTTGGCCGTGTCCGGTCGGACCCACCTCGTGGTCGCGATCGGCATCGGCGTGCTGATCCTGCTGCTCCTGATCGCGTGGTGGCTGGCGGCCCTCTATCTTTTCGCGGCCGTGCTGATCGGGTCCGACCGGCTCGGCATCGCCAAGGCGATTGACCCGGCGCGTCTGTTTGCGCTGGCCAGGGCGAACCACGACGTCTCCCTGCACGTGGCCCTCCTGTACGCCGCGGCGACCATCGCGCTCGGCGCGATCAGCGGTTCGGTGAGCTTCTTCTTCCCGCTCGCCATCTTTCTCACCTTCCTCATCCTCCCCGCCATCTACGCGATCCTGGTCCCAAGCCTCGCCGCCTTCCGCGTGGAGGCCCCGACCGATCCAAAGCCGGCCTGATTTCGATGTCGGATAGTGCAGACATTGGTGCATAAAGCGAGGAAGATCCGGGCAGGGGTTTCGGCAGGGAAGGGATTGGGCGCGGTGGCGGTAAGCGGCTTGCGGACCGCCACCGATTGACTCTTCGCAAAACCGACAGCGCTCCCGCCGGCTATGCCCGGCGCGCCCCAATCCGTTGAGTGACTCGACCCGCTCGTGCCAGTGGGTCGTCGCAGTCCGGTTCTTGCTTCAGAGCGCACCCAATGGTGCATGAGTGCAGATGATCTCGTTCAAGGACCAGCTGCTCGGGCGAATGCGCGTGCAGGTCCGGACCCTTTCTCCCGCCGCGCGCCAGGAAGTGATCGTCAACGACGTCAGCGTCCTGGAGCTTCAGCTGAAGCGATACCAGAGGAGGATCGAGTTCTGGTACGCGCGCCAGTGGGAGCTCGAGGGTCTGTCGGTCGACGAAAAGACGCGTACGATCGGCTACCGCGAGCACGCGATCCATTTGACCAAGAGGGAATTTCAGCTGTTCGCACGGCTGGCCGACCGGTCGCCTGCATACACCAGCGCCTAGCAGCTGCTGTCCGACGCCTGGCGCGATCCAGGACTTCCGCAGGAGACGGTCAGAACCTACATCGTCCGCCTGCGGCGAAAACTGGCAGAGCTCGACGCCCCGGTCCAGATCGCGAACCGATCGAGACGCGGCTATTCGCTCGTTCTCGACGACCGTCCTTCAATGAACACCTACGACTCGGCGACCTGACCCCGCTACGTCCTGGACGTCTCGTCCCATTCCGGGTGCTTGCGGAAAAGGCCGCCCCACCCGAGGTGAAACCAATGCTCTTCGCGATAGGGAGGCAGCGCCGTGACGTCGGCCTCCGAGAGGTCGGTCACGATGTGTTTCTCAGTGATCTTCTTGATTCGCACCGCTGCGATCTCGAGCACATGGCCTCCCGGCTTTCGCTTCACGACGATGCCGTGAAAGATGTCCTCCGCCTCGTCACCGAGAAGGGATTCCGCAGTCCCGATCTCGGAACCGTCGGCCGCCACCACCGGCGCCCGATACGGCATCGCGCGCCACGCCACCGCTGTCTCGTCATCGAACATGAGGACAACGATACGCACGGCGAGCTTTACTCGCTGAACAAGGGCGCGTACAACAAGCATTGAGATGAAGGACGATTCGATCCTCAGGCCCGTGTATACGTTCGCGCCCAAGCTTCGTGCCGCGTCGAACAGGGCTTTGAGCGTCTACCTGCCCGTGCGTGCCGAGGGATTCGACATGCGTCAGTACGACATCGAGCTCGGACAGCTGAGGCGTAGGTACAAGGACCGCCTCGACGACGAAGAACAGGAGATCATGGAGCGAGAGCTGCGGCGCCTTAGCGCGCACCTCGAAGTCGTGAAGCCAGCCGGATGTCCGGCGCTTGCCGGATTCGGCGACGAACCGGTGGGTTTGCTCGAGCTGGTCAAGCTCCCGATGGAGACGGAGGCGAGGTTGGAGGTGGGCCCCTTGCTGCTCGCACCGATCGAGCGGCAGCTGGAGCGGTTTCCACCGGCGCTGATAGCGGTGGTCGACAAAGAGCACGCGAAGCTGTTCGCCGCCGTCCTCGATGAGGTGTATCCGCTCGAGCAGCTTCACGGAGTAGAGGTCAGGCGAAACAAGGCCGGCGGGACCTCCGCGCCGAGCAACCAACGCAAGGCGGACAACCGCACGAAGTCCAACCTCGAGCGGGTCATCGACGTCATCGGCCACGAAGTGCAGTCGGGCGCCTACAGGCGGATCTTCGTCGCAGGGCCGGAGGAGGCGCGCACGGAGCTCGAGCGCCTCATGCCGCCACCCCTGAAGCGCATGCTGGCCGGGCACCTGTCGGCATCCATCCAATCGACTCGACTGCAGCACCAGCTGCGCCAGGAGCTCGTGCTCGCCAGGTCCCATTGACCCGACGCCGCACTGACAGAAAACTCTCATGCTCTCGGGCGAAGCAACATCTGCGTTTGCATCACTGATTAGATAGGCGTCTCTCATGTCGAGGCCATCCGACTCCGCGATCGAGGTGACCGCCCTGCGGAAGACGTACGCGAGCCATCGCGGCACATTCCGTCGAACCAGGGTGGAGACGGTCGGGCTGGACGGGATCGACCTGGCCATTCAGCCCGGGGAGCTGTACGGGCTGCTCGGACCGAACGGGGCCGGCAAAACGACCACGGTCAAGATCCTCACCACCCTGCTGCTGCCCGACTCAGGCGAGGCACGAGTACTCGGCCTGGATGTGGTGACGCAGACCGACGCCGTGCGGCGCCGAATCGGGTTCGTGTTCGGCGGCGAACGCGGACTGTACTGGCGGCTTTCGGGCCTCGACAATCTGCGCTACTTCGCCGACCTCTACCGGATCCCGCCCGATGTCTCGCGGCGGCGCATCGCCGAGCTGATCGAACGGTTGGGCCTTTCCGGCCGAGAGCGTGACAAGGTCGAGATCTACTCGCGAGGAATGAAGCAGCGCCTGCATCTGGCCCGAGGCCTGCTCAACGACCCCGAGGTGCTTTTCCTGGACGAGCCCACGATCGGCCTCGATCCGGTCGGTGCGCGCGAACTCCGTGTGCTCGTCAGGGAGCTTGCCGACGCCGGCAAGACGATCTTCCTGACCACTCACTACATGTTCGAAGCAGATTCGATCTGCGACCGGATCGCGGTGATCAACAAAGGCAGACTCGTGGCTGAGGGAACGCCCGCCAGCATCAAACGGCTGGTCGAGGACCAGGGCGTCGTCGAGGTTGAGGTCGAGGGAATCTCGCCCGATCATCTGGCGGGACTGCGCAGCCTACCCGGGGTCACATCCGTCTCAGTCGGTGACCGCGAGCTGGCGCAGGTCGTCACAGTCCGGTGCACGAGCCCCACCGACCTCATGACGCACCTTGGCGTGGTCCTCGCCGGAGTCAAGCTTCAGAAGGTGAGCTCGCGAGAGCCCACCCTCGAGGACGCATACGTCCAGCTCATCGCTGAATCATCGTGATCACGCTCGTCCGCGCGGCCTACAGCGCCTTCTACATGAGCATGCGTTTGCGTGTCGTCAGCCCATTCGCCGTCCTGGCGTGGCTGTTCTTTCCGCTCATCTTTGCGGTCGTCGGCCTGTACGTGCTCGCCCGCCCGGGGACCGCGGGCCCGCAGCTCGTGTATGGCGTTCTGGGTGGCGGACTTGTCGGGTTTTTTGGCGTCGCCTATTTGGACGGTGGCCTCAGCATCCAGAACGAGCGCTGGAACGGCACCCTCGAGCAGATCTTCGCCGTGCCGACGCCGCTGTGGGTGATCCTGCTGGGCAAGGTCTGCGGCAGCATCCTCTGGGGAATGCTGTCATTCGTCCCCACGATTGCGATCGCGTACTTCGGCTTTCACGCGCTGGTGCCGCATCTCGACGCCGGCCGGTTCGCGATATCGTTCGGGGTCCTGACTTTATCGATGCTTGCGATCGCGCTCGCTCTGACGCCGCTCTATGCGTTGTGGCGCTGGGCCCTCCCGATGTTCAACGGCTTTGAGTTTGGTTTTTGCATCCTGTGCGGCTTCATGTTCCCTGTGACGGTGCTGCCGGTGTGGGCCCAGGGAGTCGCGGGGGTGCTCGCGCCAACCTGGGCAACGCGAGCCCTGTACGCGTCGACCACGAACGATGGCTCGCATGACTTCGGCGCCTGGTGGCTTGCCGCGATTGGCCTCAGCGTCCTGTACATCTTCGGCGCGCTGTTTCTCTACCGACTCATAGACAGGCGTGCCAGGATGTCCGGGGAGCTGGCCCTAGCATGAAGCGTCTCGCGGCTGAGGCCGGCGTATTCGCCCGCTCGACGTACCTGCAGTACGTCGCCCTTTTCCAGTGGGCGACAATCCGCGGCTATATCGCGTACAAGGTGCTCCTGCCGGTCACTCAGATTCTTTTCTTCGTCGAGCTCGGCGTGTACGGCACCGGTCGCCAGAATGCCCTCTACTTCGCGCTCGGCAACGCGCTCCAGGTCACGGCGCAAGCGGGCCTCTACGGCGTCATCTCGACGGTTGGCAACGAGCGTCAGTTTGGAACGCTGCCGATGCTGCTTGCATCACCCGCTAACCGGCTCGTGACGTTTCTCAGCCGCGCTATCGTGAACGTGCTCGACGGCATCGTCACGGTGCTCTTTGGGCTGGCCGTGACAGTCCTGATCTTCGGGCTCGACCTCCACCACGCCAATCTCTGGCTGCTCGGGCTTTGCGTGCTGTTGATCTCGTTGACCACGGCTGGACTCGGATTGCTATTCGGCAGCCTGGCGCTGATCATGCGCGACGCGATCACCATCGCGAACGTCGTTTATTACCTGCTGCTGGTCCTGTGCGGAATCAACTTCCCCATTAGCCGCCTTCCAGGTGCCGTCCAGGTCATCTCGTACGGCCTGCCTCTCACGCGTGGGGTGGAGGCCGCCAGACAGGCGGCGGAGGGAGCATCGATCACGCAGATCGGCGGACTGCTCGCGGGCGAGCTGCTCGTCGGGGTCCTGTATGCGATGTGTGGCTACGCACTGTTTAGGTGGCTAGAGGCTTATGCTCGCCGAGGCGGGCTTCAAGACGCGTACTGAAGCCTTCGACCGCATCCGGGTCTCGACTCCGGGTCTACTGAGAGGCCCTCTCGAGGGTCATTCGGTGAAACGAGCTCACCTATTCGCCACCAGCAGCTCCAGCGAATCGACGAGCCTCGGACCGGGCCGGTTGAAATAGGCGGATCCATCGAGGACGACAACGCGCTGTGCGCCCACCGCTTCGATCCGCTCGCGCACTCCGTCGGCTTCCGCCTTCGCCCGGGCGAGGTCGAAGCCGCACGGCGCCAGGATCAGCAGCTCCGGCCGCGCAGCCATCACCTCGCTCCAATCCATCGCCACCGACGGGACGCCAGGCCGCGCCAGGCGATCGTCGATGCCGGCCAGGGCCAGCAGATCCGGCGTCCAGTGCCCGGCTCGATAAGGTGGATCGAGCCACTCGAGAAAAACGCCGCGGACTCTCGGAAGCAGGCGCACCTTCTGAGAAGCGGCCTCGATGCGCCGGCGCAACCCCTTCATCAACTCCGTGGGGTCGGCGCGACATGCCTGGGCCAGCTCTTCGATGTCGGTGAGAACGTCCTCGAAGGAATGAGGATGCTGCCGGATCATGCGAATTCCAGCCAGGTCCTGCGCGACCTGGTCGGCCGGAATCGCGCAAACGTCGCAGATGTCCTGCGCGACCACTAGGTCGGGCTCGAGCGCGAGGATTGCGTCGGTGTCGACGGAGTAAAGCGATCGGCCCTCCATCGCGGCCAGTGACACCTCCGCGTCGATCGCACCGCTCGGCTTGTCGAAGAGCCGGAGCGTCGACCGCGTGACGATCGGGCGCGAGGCCGCCTCAGGTGGGTAGTCGCATTCGTGGGTGACGGCAACGACCTGGTCCCCCAGCCCGAGTGCGAAAAGTGTTTCGGTCGCGCTCGGTAGAAGCGACACGATCCTCATCCGGCGCCGCCCTCTTGCCGCAATCGTTCGAGGACCTGCTGGAAGGCTTCGTACGGCTGGGCGCCGAGCACCAGGTAGCGCTGCCCAAAAATGTGCGCGGGGATGGCGTTGATTCCGACCGACTCGGCCTCGGCGCGATTCTCGTCGATCACGAGCGCGTAGCGATCCTCATCGATCGCCTTCCTCAGTTCGGTCGCATCCAGGCCGACTCCAACCCCGATCCGCACGAGGTCGTCCGTGTCCTCGAGCCGTCCGCTCCCCTCCCAGTGCGCCTTGAACAGCGCTTGGTGCATCGCCTCGAACTTTCCGTGCTCGCGCGCGAACTCCGCGGCGCCCAGCGCGCGGCGAGAGTTGATGATCACGTCGCGCTGCTGCATGGTGAGGCCGACCTCTGCCGCGATCCCCTCCAGGTGTTTTCGCATCTGTTCAAAGCGCGCGCCACCGAAATACGCTTCGCGCGGAATTCCTTCGAGAGGAGCCTCGGGGTGAAGCTCGTAGGGCAGCCAGGTCACGTGCACGAGGTTCTCCCGCTCGAGCTGCTCGACTCGGACCGAGTCGATGTAGCACCAGGGTCAAACGTAGTCGGAGAAAACGATCAGCTCGGCCGGCGCGGGTGGATTCATAGCCATCTGGAAACTATCCCTGAACCGGGAGGAGCGGGCGGGCCTGGTGCTCTCCGGCGCCGTCAAGACCCAGGCCCATCCGCAAGAGCTAGACCCGGGCCGCCGCCACCTGAGCCGCGACCCGCGCGTTGTTGACCACCAGCTCGACGTTCAGATCGACGGATCGCCCTCCTGAGAGCTCCGCCATCCGCGCGAGCAGTCTAGGGGTGAGCTCCGATCCCGCGACGCCGGCGAGCTCTTGCACGGCGCGCTGAGCCAGCTCTTCCGCGCCGTCGAGCTCTCCGGGCGGTGGGACGGCCACGACGATGCCACGCGTGCCCGTGTCCCAGGCGGCCACCAGCACGCGTGCCGCTTCCTGCGGCCCGTCAACTCGAGCGCTAACCCGGCAGCCGCTATGCCGCGTGTAGAACGCGGGGAACTCGTCGCAGCCGTAGCCGAGCACCGGGACGGAGAGGCTCTCCAGCCGCTCGAGCGTGAGCGGGAGGTCCAGCACGATCTTGGCCCCGGCGCAGAAGACCGCCACCGGCGTTCGACCCAGTTCCAGCAGGTCGGCCGACTGGTCTTCCGGATGCCCGCGGTGGACACCGCCGATTCCGCCGGTGGCAAAGAAGCGGATCCCGGCCATGGCGGCAGCGCGCATCGTCGCGGCCACCGTTGTCGCACCGACCGCGCCCCTGGCGATGGCCGGCCCGAGATCGCGCGAGCTCACCTTGACGGCTCCCGCCGCCACCCGCTCGAGGTCACCGGCGCTCAGTCCGATGCGCAGCTTTCCATCGAGCACGGCCACGCTTGCGGGAACACCCCCTTCCGCCCTTATCGCGGCCTCGCATTCGAACGCGGCTCGCAGGTTGTGCGGCGCCGGCAGGCCCTGCCCGACGATCGACGTCTCGAGAGCGACCACCGGGCGTCCAGCTGCTATGGCGTCCGCGACCTCTCGCGATATTTCGAGGACCAAGGTCAGCCCGGCCTCCCGCCGGTTCGCGTGACGGCTTCCGAGGCGATGATCACCGCGCGCTCGGCCGCTGCCACCGGCGTGGCGCCGCGGAGCCACGCAGAGCAGAAGGCCGCGGCGAACGCGTCACCGGCGCCGGTGCCGTCGACGTGCTGCACCACCGGAGCGGGTATGAGACGCCCGAACACGCTGCAGCCGAGGGAGCCAAGCTTGATCACGGGCACCTGCGCCATGTGCTCGACGGAAATTCCGATCGCCGCCACCTCTGCCTCTGTGCCGAAGAGCAGCTCAGGCTTGAGGCGCGCCAGGTCGTAAGCCATTCTCGTGGGGCCGTATTCCTGCAAGCCGGCGACCGATGAAAGGTCGATCGACAGCATTCCGCCGCCGTCGCGAACGAGGGTGATCGCGGCGCGCGTCGCCTGGCCGAGCGGATTCAGGAACAGCGAATAGGCGGGGACGTGGATCAGCTTCACGCCGTCGAACCAGGCCTCGACCAGGTCGTCCGGGCGCAACCCGACGCTGGCTCCGCGCTGGGTGGCCATGGCGTTCGCACCGTCGACTCCAACCAGGACAGCGATCGCACCGGTCGGCTCGTCGGCCCAGACCGGGCACACCTCGACGCCTTTGGCCTCGAGGTCTGACACCAGGCGCCTGCCGCGGTCGTCGTCTCCGACCCTCGTGACCAGGCGCACCGGCTCTCCCAGCGCGGCGGCCCAGGCGCAGAAGTTGGCCGCCTGGCCTCCACCGCCGACTCCTATCTTTGCCGATCGATCATCGTCAGGCCGCAGCGGGCCGTCGGGGACGATCGTGATGTCGAGGAGCAGGTCTCCGATGGAGAGAATCATTCGGCAACGAGGATAGCTGCGGCGCGCGCGCGGCTGCCGCGAGATGCTTCAGCCCGAGTGGACCTTGAAGATCAGCGCGTAGCCCTTGCCGGATTTGTTCACCACGTGGGCGCCCGCATCCAGCTCTTTCAACTTCTTCCGCACGCGGCTGATGTACGTGCGGAGCGATTCCTCAGGGAGCCGAATTGGTGCTGAAATTAGTGCGGAATACCGCCAGAGCATGGCTCCAGGCAAGGCGCCCCGAGCCAGAGCAAGCGCGTAAGGCTCAGCGCGGCATTGCGGGTGTGAGGAGACCCCACGCCTCCAACCGATCCCGGAGTTTGGCTTCGGACCGGTCGTCGAGCGGCTGAACCGGGGCGGCGCACCAGGGCTCGCAGATTGCCTGCACATGACAGGCGGCCTTGATCGCTGCAGGGAAGACGCCACCGCGCAGGAGCATCACCAGCTCATACAGCCGGTCCTGGCCGTCGCGTGCAGCGACGAGGTCGCCGCTTTGGAAAGCCTCGAAGAGGCGAACGATCCAGCGAGGTGCCACGTTGGCCGCGCCGCAGATGGTGCCCGCGCCGCCCATGACGAGCGACGGCAGCAGCATGGTGTCGCTGCCTGTGAAGATGCGGAACGCGGGCATGTCTCGGGTGGCGAGGGCGACCGCCTCGAAATACTCGAAGTCCCGGCTCGAATCCTTTATGCCCGCGATGGTTCCCTCGCCGGCGAGGGTGGCCACGGTCGTGGGCTGCGCCACCACCTTGGTGTACTGCGGGATGTTGTAAAGCAGGATCGGGATCGGGCTGTTCCTCGCCACCTGCCGGTAGAAGGCGAGCAGGGTTGCCTGGTCGATGAGGTAATAGAAGGGAGGAGCGACCAGCGCGGCCGCCGCGCCGAGGCGTCCCGCCGCCTCCACCTCGATGCGCGCCGCCGAGAGGTGACTCTGCGCCACCCCGCAGATCACGGGGACGCGCCCGTCAGCAGCCGCCACGACGCTCGAGAGAAGCGCTCGCCGCTCGGTTTCATCGAGCGAGGCGGTCTCGCCGGTCGATCCAAGCGCCAGGAGTCCGTGGACACCGCCCTGGATCACGTGATCGACCAGGCGCCCCACGGCGGGCTCATCCACCTTCCCATCGCTCCGCAGGGGCGTGATGAGCGCCGGCAGCACCCCAGTCAGCTTTTCGACCTTGAACATTTCAGGTAAGGCTAACCGGCCGCTCGGCTGTGTTCAGCGATACGGACGACCAGGTCGCGCTGCTCGTGCGTGAAGAACGGCACATCGCCCGCCGAAGCGTTCTCGCGAACGTGGTCTTCCTGCTGGGTTGCGGTGAGGACGGCGCTCACCCGCGGGTCGCTTGCGACCCACTTCAGGACCGCCTGAGCCCAGGTGCTCACCCCAAGCTCCTCGAGCTGCGCGGGCGACGGACGGCGGTCGAGGATGCCGTGCTGGAGGGGGCTCATGACCAGGACCCCCAGGCCCATCGATTCCGCCAGCGGCAGCAGCTCCCGCTCCGCGGTCCGGCGCAGCGGGTTGTAGGGGATCTGCACCATGTCCAGGCGCTTGCTCTTCATCAGGGCGGCCATGTCTGGAAACGCCGACTCCTGGTAGTGAGTGGCGCCCACCGCCCGCACCTTTCCCTCTCGTTTCAGGCGTTCGAGCAGAGCGAGCTGCACCGGCACGTTGAGAAGGTTGTGAACCTGGTAGATGTCGACATGGCCGAACAGGCGCAAGGCGTGATCGGCCTGCCGCTCTCCCTCTTCCGCACCGGCGGTCCAGATCTTGGTCGCGACGACCACGCGCTCGCGGACGCCCTCGAGCGCTCGAGAGAGGGTGGTCTCAGCTCGCCCGTACATGGGCGACGAATCGAACAGATCGACGCCGGACTCGATCGCGACCTCGACCAGCGGACGGCGGTCCTCGTCGGTATCGAACGTGCGCCAGGTCCCCATGCCGATCGCGGGGACTTCGACCGACGTGCGGCCAAGGAGGCGGCTAAGTCGGCGGCGGTCCACCCTCAGACCTTAGCGACAACTAGCATTTACGTCGCATGACGCTGATGGCAAAGCTTGTAACGGAGCTGGTCGGCTCTTTCGTTTTCATGACCGTGATCGCTCTATCCGGCGGGATCGGTTCGCTCGCCCCGCTCGCGATCGGGCTTGCCCTGACAGCGATGGTCTACATGGGCGGGCATGTGTCGGGCGCCCACTACAACCCCGCGGTCTCGTTAGGGCTGTTCTTACGCAAGGTCATAGACGCACGGACGATGGCGGCCTATTGGGGCGCGCAAATTCTTGCTGCGTTGCTCGCCTTCACGTTCGCCTACCTGCTCACCGGTCGGGCCGCGGGCGTCCACCCGGGTTCAGGTGTCTCGTGGCTCTCTGCCCTGGCCGCCGAGGTCGTATTCACGGCCGCACTCGTCACCGTGATCTTCAACGTCGCCGCGACACGCGCGACGGCCGGCAATTCCTTCTACGGGATTGCGATTGGCTTCACCGTGGCTGCCGGCGCGTTTGCCGTGGGACCCATCTCCGGCGCGGCATTCAACCCAGCGGTCGGCATCGGGAGCACCTTGGTCGGTGTGGTCGCCGGCCACGGTTCGTGGGCAGACCTCTGGCTGTACATCGTGGGACCGCTGGCCGGCGCTGCGTTGGGCGCGGGCATCCACGCGATCCAGACGCCCGCCGAGCCGGTCACCCCGGAGAGTTCGGAGAGGCGCCTGGACTCGGCCGTCTGACCGCCGCCTCTAGCCCGCGGCGGCCACGAACCGGTTGCGCAGAAGGCCTATGCCCCGAACCTCCGTCTCCATGACGTCGCCCGGCTTGAGGAACTCAGGCGGAGTGCGGGCGAAGCCCACTCCATCCGGCGTTCCGGTTGCGATGAGCGTGCCGGGCAAGAGGGTCATGCCCTTGGACACCCACTCGAGGATCGCGTCGACGGGGTAGATCATGTCGCGGGTGTCACCTTCCTGCTTCACGGTGCCGTTGACCCGAAGAAAGAGCTTGAGCGCCTGCGGGTCTTCCACCTCGTCCCTTGTCACCACCCACGGACCGGTCGGGCAGGAACGGTCGAGGCTCTTGCCCTTGAAGTACTGGCCGCCCCATCCGCTCTGGATGTCGCGCGCGGTGACGTCGTTCAGAACGGTGTAGCCGAAGACGTGATCCAGCGCACGCGCGCGCTTGATGTTCGCTCCGGGCTTGCCGATGACGACGGCGAGCTCAACCTCCCAGTCGATTTTGTCGCTGATGCTCGGGTCGATTGCGATCTCGGCGAATGGCTCCGTCAGCGACGTGATGGCCTTGGTGAAGATGGTGGGCGGGGCGGGCTCGCGGCCGTCCATAAATGCGGTTTCCTCGGCATGCTTCTGGTAGTTGCGTCCGATCGCGATCACGTTGCCTCGCGGCTCATCGAGTGGCGCCAGGAGCTCGAGGTCCGCGAGCCGCCGAGATTTCGAGTGGGAAGAGGACAGCGCGGCTCGGACGCGGGCCAGGCCCTCGTCACCCGCGTCGATCAGCGCCCGCATGTCCGCGGGCTCCCTGAGCTCCACGACCTCGTCGTTTTCATCGTTGCTCCCCGGCCGCAACGCGCCCAATCTGCGATCACTGCCGACTTTGAACATCAGAAGTCTCATTTCTTGTCGTCGTCCTCCTCTGGCGAAGCCGGGGTGCTGGTCCCGGCTCCTAAAAACAGCTCCTCAAAGTCCTCACGCCTGAGGAGCTCGTCCGGGCGTCCTTCCAGCCTGGTCTGCCCGGAGACCAGGACGCTTGTCCAGTCGGCGATCTGCAGGGCCGCCCGCGCCCGCTGCTCAACCAACAACACCGCTTTGCCTATGCTCGCCAGCCGCTTCACGTGCTCGGTCAGCAGGGCGTCGGCGAGCTTCGGCGACAGGTTCGCGGTGGGCTCGTCGAGGATCAAGACCTTGGGGTCCAGCATCAGGACGCGGGCAATGGCCAGCATCTTCCGTTCGCCACCACTCAGCTTGTCCGCGCGCCGCTTGAGCATGGGTGGCAGCTGCGGAAACACGTCTCCGACCTCTCCGACCCGTGTTCGGACCTGTGCGGAGGTGAGCAGGTATCCGCCCATCTCCAGGTTCTCCAGAACGGTCAGAGGCTCGAAGATGTCGTTGACCTGCGGCACATATCCGACGCCGCGCTTGGCCAGGTCTTCGGGTGGGTGATTGGTGACGTCGTCCTCGCCCAGCAGAACCCTGCCGCCGGTCACCCTCAGGATGCCGACCAGGCTCTTCAGAAGGGTGCTCTTGCCCGCGCCGTTGGGTCCGATGATCGCGACGATCTCTTTCGGCCCGACCGAGATCGACACGTCGCGTATGACGGGCACGCCGCCGTAGCCCGAGGTGACGTGCTCGGCTCGAAGGCTTGGTGCCGGCCGGCCCTCCACGCGCTGCTGGCTATCCAACGAGGTAAGCGTCAACAATCTCCTGCTGCTTCCTCAGGCTCGACATGGTCCCGCTGCCGATGACCTTGCCCTGGGCCATCACGACCACCGTGTCGCACAGCCGCTCGACCATGTGCAGCTCGTGCTCGACCATCAGGATCGTCAGGCCTTCGTGGCGCAGGTCCTGGAGGTAGTACTGAATCTCCTGCACGATCTTCGGATGCACGCCAGACATAGGCTCGTCGAGCAGGAGGAGCCGTGGCTGAAGCATCAAGGCACGCATGATCTCGATCAGGCGCTTCTGGCCGCCGCTCATCGTGCCGGCGTAGTCTGACTCCTTCGCCGTCATGCCGAAACGCTTGAGCAAGGTTCGTGCCTGCTGTACCAGCTTGCGCTCGTCCTCGATCCAGTAGCGCTTTCCCATGAGGGCTCCAAACAGCGAGTCGCCTCGGTTGTGCTGCGCAGCCACGAGCAGGTTCTCGAGCACGGTCAGCCGCGCGAATTCGGAGGGCAGCTGGAACGTGCGGACGAGGCCGAGCCGCGCCCGCCTATAGGCGGGGAGCCGGGTGATGTCCTTGCCGTCGAACACGATCGTTCCGCTGGTCGATGGCAGGGTGCCGGCGAGGACGGCCATGAAGGTGGACTTGCCGGCGCCGTTCGGCCCGATCAAGCCGGTGATCTTTCCGGGCGCGACTTCGATCGTGACTCCGTCCACTGCGTGCATTCCCTCGAAGTGCCGGTGGATGTCGGTGGCCACGAGCATCGGCTGGTCGGACCGAGACGTCATTGGGGAGCTCAATCCGGGGCGCCCTCGAAGACCCTGCGCGGCTCCGGCCGCACGCCCTCGGGCCTGAACCAGAGGAAGCCGATGATGAGCAGGCCGATCGCGACCCACTGCAGCGCCGGAATCAGGCCGGGCGGGCCGATCGAACTTGGAATGAACCTCGTGACCTCCTCGAAGCCGACCGGGACGAGCAGCGCGCCGAGGACAGCGCCCAGGTTGTTGCCGCGCCCACCCACGATTACGGCGGCGAACAGGATGATCGTCTCGGGGTAGAGCCATACCGAGGGCGCCCAAAACGTGATGTAGCCAGTCAAGATGCCGCCGGACAAACCGGCGATGACCCCGCCGACGATGAAGATCGTCATCTTCAGGGCGACCGGGTTCTTGCCGATCGCCGTGGCGGCGACCTCGTGCTCTCGCATGGCCCGCAGGGTGCGGCCGTACGGCGAGTTGACTATCCGAAAGGCGACAAGGGCGACCAGCGCGGTGCATACAGCGGTCAGGCCCACGTAGAAGTACCCGTAGGTAGCAGGGTCGAACAGGTCAGCTAGAGGAGCTGGCACCAGTGCAAGACCGGCGGCGCCGTTAAGGAATGGGCGCGCATTGGTGATCACCGTGTTTGCGATCACGGACAGCACCAGGAGAGCGATCGCCTGATAGTCGCTGCGCAATTTTCGGAGTACGACAAATCCAACCGGCACGGCCAGGAGGCCGCCGGCGATCGCGCCTCCGATCCACGGGATCGGGAAGGGAAGCTGCAGTCCGCCGACATAGATCTGAAACGAATAGTCGGGAGCTGTGTCGGGGGGCATCGAAAGCACAGCAGCTGTGTAGGCGCCCACCGCCTGGAAGACGATGAAGCTGAAGTTCACGATCCCAGCCACGCCGAACTGTAGGTTGAGCGCGAGGCAGGCGATGATGTCGACACCCGCGTAGATCAGCAGGTTGATGGCGTAGTAGGAGTTCATCCGGCCGCCGCCATGGCGCCTCGCTTCGCGAGGAGTCCCTGGGGCCTGAGAACCATCACAAGGACGAGGACACCGAAGGCCACGACCTCCTTGTACTCAGGCGACCAGGCCGCCGCGCTGAGCTCGGTGATCAGGCCGATCAGAACTGCCCCGATCATGGCGCCGTAGGGCTGCCCGGCTCCGCCGAGCACCGCCGCGGCCAGGATGGTGATCAGAAATGCGGCGCCGTTGGCGATGGCGAACGAGTCGGAGTTCAGCGCGGCGACGACGCCGGCAAGCCCACACAGCGCGCCCGTGATCAGCCAGACGGCGTCCACTACGCGTTGGGTCGGAATGCCGCAGTTGCGCGCCAGCGTGGGATTGGCGGAGGTGGCTCGCATCGCCTTGCCCAGCCGCGTGTACTTCAGCAGGCCATGGATGAGGAGCATGACCACGACCGCGATGCCGATGATCAATATCTGATTCGTCGTCAGGATGATCGCGCCAAGCCGGATGAGACCGCCAGTGCCCTCCTGGTACGAAACGCTGTAGTACCCGACGATCGGGAGCAGCAGGTTGGCCATCATGAGCGAGATCGCCAGGGAGACGATGACCATCCCGAGATACGACGTGCCTTTCCGCTGGAAGGGTGCATACACGATCCTGTTCAGGAGAAACGAGAATGCCGCTCCGAACAGCGCGCCGACCACCATCCCGATCCAGATCGAGATCCCGGCCTTGTTGAGGTAGTAGGCGACGTAAGCCGAGGAGATCATGACCTCGCCGTAGGCGAGGTTGATCATGTTGGTGATCCCGAACTGCATGGTGAACCCGACCGCGGCAATGGCGATCACCGACATGCTCACGAGGCCGAAGCCGAACGCCGCTACGAAAAGACTCACGGCGTTCGACTCCTACCCTCGTGTTCTATTAAGCCTCTAGATACCGCCCGCTGCGCTGATGTCCTGCGTCTGCTGCGGGGTCATCTGCCCGACCTTGACCTCGTTGCCCTGGTTGTCATAGGTGACCCAGATGTAGCCCGACTGTGAGTTGTTGTACTGGTCGAAGGTGTTCTCTCCGCCAGCGCCTACGAAGCGGATCGACTTGCCGGCCTTGATCGCGGCCACGCCGTCCTTATATGTGTTGACGACCGTGGCGCCGCTGGTTCCGTTGGCGATGTCCTTGATCTTGGGGTTGTAGACGGTCGGGTCGGCGCTGTTGGTGGCGACCATGGCCAGCGCGGTCATGATGATCCCGTCGTAGAGGTGAAGGGTCGATCCACGCTGCTTGTACTTCGGCGCATCCGCAAAGGTGGACGCCGCCGCGTTGAGATTGGTCTGGAACTCGGTGTAGGCCGGTCCTGAGAAGCTGTATCCGAGGTCCACGCCGCCGTAGTACTTGGTGAGGTCGGCGACGCCGATCGCGTCACGGACCTGCTGGAACCACGTGGGGTCGATGGTGGCGGAGGTGCCGATGAACGGAATCATCTGCCCGCCGTTCTGCGTCTTGACTTCCTTGAGGTAAGTGCCTGCAGAGCCGAGGGCTTCTGTGAGGATGACATCTGGTTTGGTGAGGAGCATGGCCGCGACCTCAGTCCGGTATGACGCCGCGCCAAGCGTGATCGGCTGGTTGATCACGATGGTGCCGCCCAGCTTGGTGAATGCGTTGGTGGCCGGAGCAACGAAGGCCTGAGACCCGATGTCGTTGCCGAACACGAGCGCTGCCCTCTTGTAAGGAGCGTGGCCGGGTCCGTACAGGGCGCTTCCGACCATGGCGTACGCGTCAAAGATGTCGGCCGGCACGAGGCGGTGGAAGTACGGCAGCGTCGTCTTGTTGAACTCCGTCTGCCCGGTCATGCAGAACATGGGTATGTGGGCGCGGTTGATGATTGGCGCGACGGTCGCCGCCTCGTCCGAGGTGCAGCCGACCACGGCCATCAGGTTGGAGTTGCTGGCGATCATCTGGTTCGCCGCCGGCACCGCGTCGGCGGGTTCGCCGCGAGTGTCGAACTGCTGGCAGCTGACCTGCCGGCCGCCGACGCCGCCGTTGTTGTTGATGGACGGAGCAGCCGCCAGGCAGGCGGCGTAATAGGCTGGACCAAGTGCGGCGTCAACGCCGGTGAAAGGAGCGATGACACCGACCAGCAAAGCTCCGCTCCCGAGCCCGCTACCGCTGGATGAGCTGCCGCCGCCACACGCGACGAAAAGGACGAGTGCGCCGACCGCAGAGACGACCTTATACCGCTCGAACCCTCTCACAATCGTTCCTCGCTCCCTGAGTAGTAAGGCTTGACCACGGACAGATTGTCGACATTATTGGGGATAATCTGTCCGATGGCAAGGACCCCGCTTCGGGAGCCGGTCGCGCCGGAGGCCGGAAACACATCGTACCGGCGCCTGCGTGAGGGCATCGCGAGCGGCCAATTCCATCCCAACGAGCGGCTGGTCGAGGCCACGGTCGCGACCAGGTTGGGCGTCGGAAGGACGGCAGTCCGCGCGGCGCTGGTAAGGCTCGACCAGGAAGGCCTCGTGACTCTCGAGCCGAACCGTGGCGCCCGCGTAAGGCTTATCTCCGACCGCGAGGCCCTGGAGATCGAAGAGGTGCGGGCCACGCTGGAGGCGATGCTCGCACGCAGAGCCGCGGCCAAAGCGACCCCCGCCGATCTGCGCGACCTGCGACAGGTGATTGTCGAGATGCGCCAGCGCGTCGAGAAGAACGACGCGATCGGTTACTCGGACCTCAACGCTCGATTCCACCAACGCATCTGGGCGGCCGCCGACCACGCGACCGCCAGCCGTCTGGTGAGGAGCTTGAAGTCCCAGAGCATTCGCCTTCAGTATCAGACGATCTTGCGGCCGGGGCGGACCGAGCGGTCCCTGCGCGAGCACGAAGCCATCTTCGATGCTTTGAAGGCGCACGACCCCGACGCGGCGGAGGAGGCGATGCGCGCGCACCTCGCCGAGGTCCAGGAAACCCTGAAGTGGGCTATCGAGGGACTCCATCGCGCGTCAACGTGGCTTCCCGGCTAACACCCGGTCATCGCAATCGCGTGCGATAGCGTATGCCGGCCATCAGCGACAAGGAAACGCGCCCAGCGCTCGCCCATTCCGAGCCGCTGATCCGCAGCCGGAGCGGCGCCCTAATCGCCGCGCTCACGTTTTCCACGCTGGCCACCGGGCTGCTGCAGATCTGCCTGCCGCTGGAGCTGAGACAGCTACGGGCCAGTCCCAACGAAATCGGGCTGACCCTGTCGATGTACGGCTTCGGGATGTTCGCCTTCGAATGGCTCTGGGGCGTCCTGGCGGATCGCGCCGGCTACCGCGCGCCGCTCGTCACTTCCCAGCTGTTGTATGCGGCCAGCATCGTGCTCCTCGCTCGCTCCAACTCCATATTCCTGATTGGGGTCAGCTACTTTCTCGCGTCCGGGATGTTGGTGGCGGTAGGGCCCATCGCGCGGTCGTATGTCGGCACCGCGCTGCATGCCCGGCTCCGCGCCACCGGGCTCGCGCTGCTCGCGGCCTCGTGGGTCATCGCCGAAGCAATCGGGGCCGGAGCGGGTGGGCAGCTGATCGACCACTTCCCGATCCGCGGCGTATTGCTGGCGGCTGCCGCCCTCCCGGCCGTCTCCGCGCTGCTGGCGGCGTGGGTTTTCCGACGCTATTCCCACGCCGAGCATCGCGGCGCTTGGACGGCAGACGACCACGCGCGTTCTGAGGAGTCCCGGGCCGGGGGCGGCGTGCTTCGAATCCTGGCCGTGACGGCATCCATGGTCCTGCTGGTGCAGGTTGGCGCCGGCGGTGAGCTGGCCTTGCTTCCTTTGCTCGTCACGACCCACCTCCAGCTCTCGGCGGCGAGCGCGGGGACCGCGATGCTCGCCGTCGGCTTGATCGGAGGCCTTCTGCTGATTCCAGGCGGAAACGCCTCCGACCGATGGGGTCGCAGGCCCACCATGGTCGCAGGCGGGATCCTGTCGGCGATCGGATTCGTCATCTATGCCACTTCCGGCACCTTCGTCCAGGTCGTCGCCGGCGCCGCCGTCCGCGCGCTGGGCGCATCTCTGATCTGGCCGGCCGCGACTGCGTGGATGGCCGAGTCCATGCCGCGCCGGCGGCACGCCCTGTTCATGGGCCTCTTCGGCGAGTTTGAAAATGTCGGTATCACACTCGGCCCGATCCTGGGCGGCGTGGCGTGGTCGCTCGCCGGAATCCAGGCGGCCTTCTACACCTATGCGGCGGCGGCCCTGCTTGCCTCCGTCGTCGCCGCCGTATTCGTTCAGCGGCGGCCGCCGTCCAACTCCGGCTGAGTAGCGCATCCAGCGACAATTCGCAGGTGCGCATCGCGCTCGGAGACATCTTCTCCTGGCTGGTGACGGCCCTTTTCGGCGTGATCACGCTCCTGCTGGCTTTCGAGAGCTGGGCGCTGCTCACCGGTCACAAGCCGATCACCGATTACGTTCGGCCCGCCGTACACACCTACCCGGGCGTGGCCTTCGCGATCGCGGTCGTGGTCGGCATCCTGTTGGGCCACTTCCTCTGGGGTCCGGCCTACGGCCGGACGTCTCCAACGGATCAACCGAAATGAACTTCAGCCCTGAGGCCATCCTGTCGCTGATCGCGACCGCCGGCGCGTTGGTCGCATTTCTTCTGATGCTCGAGGAGTCGATCGCGCTCAGGCAGGGAAGAGATCCGATGACCAACGGGGTGCGCTCGGTCGTGCGCCGCTTCCCTCGCATCACCTATGCCCTCGCGGTCGTCATTGGAATGCTGCTCGGCCACCTCCTTTGGCCGTAGAACACTCCAGCAGCGTGGCGCCGGCGGCGCCAAGAACCCAGTGGGCCGGAACAGGCATGGTGCTTGGGTCGGCAACCGCATTTGGGACGCTGGCCATCTTCGCCAAGCTTGGCTATGCCTCCGGCCTGGGCACGGAACAGACGCTGGCTTTTCGATTTCTCCTGGCGGCGATCGGTATGGTCGCGCTCGCGCTGGCGCTCGGCCAGAACCCTCTGCGCCTCCAGCGCAAGCCACTCCTCATGCTCTTCGGCCTGGGCGCGATCGTCTATACGGGCCAGTCCCTGACCTACTTCGTCGCCCTCAGATCGCTGCCCGCGTCGCTTGTGGTGCTCATCGCATACATCTACCCGAGCCTGGTGGTCGTGGCGGCATGGCTCTTCCTCCACCGCGCGGTCTCGGCCTGGCACGGCGTAGCGCTCGCGATGAGCTTCGCCGGGGTCGCGCTGCTGGTTGGCGGCGCACAGTTCCATCTGTCGTGGGCGCTCGTCTGGCCACTTGTTCTGGCTGTCGCCTCGCCGATGATCTATACGGGCTACATCCTGATCGGCGAGCGCGTCATGGTCTCGGTGCCCGCGCTGGCCGCGAGCGCTGTGATCATGAGCGGAGCCGCCCTCGCTTTCTGCCTGCTGGCCGCGCTCACCCACGAGCTGGCGCTGCCGCGGAACTCGGGCGGATGGGCGGTCGCTGTCGGCATCGCGCTGATTCCCACGATGATCGCCATCTCGCTGTTCCTCGCCGGGTTGCCGCGCATCGGCGCCGCGCGTGCGGCGCTCCTCAGCACCTGGGAGCCGGTGGTCACCGTTTTTCTGGCGGTGATCGTGCTGGGCGACAGGTTGACGCTGGTTCAGCTGCTGGGAGGCGTGCTCGTGATCGTCGCGGTGATCGTCGTGCAGGCGGCGCACCTGTGGAGGCCTGGGCTCTCGAACGCGCTGAAGTAGGGGCCTAGCTTCGCTTGATGACGATCACGGAGATGTCGTCGGCGGCGCGGTCGATTCGATCGGCGGAGTTCTTGATGTGCCTGTAGATCTCTCTCGACTTGAGGATGTGGCTGATCTCGTCCCCGCTGTCGAAGAGGCTTCCGACCGCCTGGTGATACAGGCTGTCGATGCGGTTCTCCGACCGCTTCGCCCTCACGGCGTGCTCGGAGGCGACCCCCGGATGGTCGAGCAGCTCGCCGACCGACGCTCGTATGTGGCGAGCGCCTTCGACGAGCACGACCGCCATCTCGTGAAGGCCCTCCGGCGGCGCGATCTTGTAGATCGAAAGCTCGATCGCCGTCTCGTTAGCCGCGTCCAGGATGTCATCGATCGCGCGTGAGAGGGCGAAGAGGTCTTCGCGATCGAAAGGTGTCGCATACGTGTGGGCGAGCTCGTCGATGAGGATCCGTCGCTTGGCGTCGCCCTCGCGCTCGATCTCCTTGATCTCTTCGATGAACTCGTCGTTGGCGGTGGGTTGGCGGCCGAACTTTTCGAGCGCCTGCAGCGCCCGTATCGTCAGGTCGGCCTGCTCGGACAGCAGCTGGACGAACCGCCGGTCGTTCGACCGCCCGAGGGCTTTGATCGTGCGGCCGATGCTCAAGGTGCCATCCCAAAAAGCCTGACAGCAAAGTGAAGAGCCGCCGCCACCGCGACCGCCAGCGGCAGCGTCAGCAGCCAGCTGAACAGGAGCTCGCGGACGATTCCCCACCGCACCGAAGAGGCGCGCTGCGCCGCGCCGACGCCGACCAATCCACCATCGATCGTCTGCGTCATACTCACCGGCGCGCCGGCCACGGCGAGCACGGCCACCACGGTGCCCGACGCAAACTGCTGCGCAAGCGCTTGCATCGGGCGGACCTTGAGGACTCCAAACCCGATCCGGCTAGCCACGCGCCAGCCGCCGACAAGCGCACCCACGTAGAAAAATCCGAATGCGCCAATGATAGGCAGCGGACTTGAAAACGCCACCTGCTGATGTTGATTTGAGAATGACATGCCGACCGCGATCAACCCGACCGACTTCTCCATGTCGTTCGCCCCGTACGCGAATGACTGCACTGCGGCTGTCAGCAGCTGCAGCCGCGCGACTTGCAGCATCGCGGCATGCGCATGGGTGCCGAGGAAGCGCCGGATTGCCCAGTAGAGGGCCAGCGCCAGCAACCCGCCACCGAGGACCGACACCGGCATGCCGACGAGGACACGCGCAACGCCGGCCCAATGCACGGCCGAGCGGCCGCCCGAAGCCAGGACCCACCCGAGCATTCCGCCGACGAGGGCGAGCGTCATGCTGGTCGGAATGCCGAATCGCCAGGACATCAGGACGACCGTGAGTGGCGAAAGGACGATCAGGACGTAGCCGAGCTCTCCCTGGCCGCGCAGGTCGATGACGTTCGTGCCGATCGTCCGGGCCACCGCCGTACCGATGAGAAGCGGTCCCGCGAGGCAAAACAGCAGCAGGACCGCAGCCATGGGCGGCGCGATCACGCGGCCCGACGTGAATGACGCAAGCAGGTTGCCGCCGTCGTTGAACCCGGAGACCAGGCCGAACAAACAGGGTGCGAAAAGTGGAATGACCGCTTCGAGACTCAAGTCGGGCTGCATCGTAAGCGCGCACCTGGAAGAGGTGCGAGTTGTCGTTTAGATGGCATGCCGTGCGATGCAGAATGGGCCGATGGCACACACCATCGACATCAAAGCTGGCGTGAGCTCGTTTCTCCAGCTGGACTATCTCTACACGCCCAGCAGCGATGTCGCGGCGGACGCGCGTTACTTCATCGACGTGCTCGGCGGGCGCCTCGGCTTTGCCGTCGAAGGCATGGGAGCGCGCGTCGCGCTGGTGGAGTTGACGGACGGCCCACCGCATGTACTCCTCACCGATCACCTGGAAGGCGACCGGCCGGTCTACATCTACCGCGTCGACGACCTCCGGAAGGCGACGGCTGAGCTGAGGAAACGAGGCTTGAAGCAGCAGCACAGCCTGGAGATACCGATGGGTCCGTGCACGTCGTTCGTGACGCCGGGCGGTCATCGCATCGCCCGCTACGAGCTGGCCAGGCCGGGCGTGCTCGACCATTTCATGGGCCGCGCGGACTTCTAGAGTTGACGGGATGACGACCAAGCGCTGGATCCTGGTCGCCGCCGTCCTCGGCTCCGGCATTGTCTTCCTGGACTCGACCGTGGTCAATGTCGCCCTCCCTCGAATCGGTCGCGATCTGCCGCGCTCCTTCCTCGGCGTGCTCGAAGGCCAGTCGTACGTCTACAACGCCTATCTCCTGACCCTGAGCTCGCTGCTCATCCTCGCGGGCGCCCTCAGCGATTTCTACGGCCGGCGCCGCATGTTCCTCTACGGCCTCGTCGGCTTCGGCGCCACGTCGGTGCTCTGCGGCCTGGCTCCGAGCATGGAGCTGCTCGTCCTGTTTCGCATCCTGCAGGGCGCGGCGGGCGCCTTGCTCGTCCCGGGGTCCCTGGCACTGCTGACGGCCAACTTCTCGGGTGAAGAGCAGGGGCGCGCCTTCGGCACGTGGGCGGCCGCGTCCGGAGCGACCACGATCCTCGGACCGGTGATCGGCGGGTTGCTCGTCGACACCATTTCCTGGAGAGCGGCGTTCTTCATCAACGTCCCGCTCGTGGTCGTCGCCGTGTGGGCGACCTTGAAGCACATCCCGGAGAGCCGCGACGAGGAGGCGACGCCACATTTCGACTGGCTTGGTGCCGCCGTCGTCGCGCTTGCGGTCGGCGGCCTTGCCTTCGGCGCGATCTATGGGCAGCAGCGGGCCTGGCGCGACCCGATCGGATACGTCGCGCTGGCCGTCGGAGTGGTGGCGACGATCGCGTTGCCGATCCTGATGATGCGGTCGGCGCATCCACTGATCCCGCTGCACCTCTTCCGGTCGCGGAACTTCTCGGTGACCAACATCTCGACACTTCTGATCTACGGCGCCCTGTACGTCACGTTCTATTACCTGACGCTCTTCCAGCAGGGCACGCTCGGCTATACCGCCGCCGCCGCGGGGGCCGGCGCGATTCCCGGCTCCTTGCTCCTCATCTTCTTCTCGCGCCGTTTCGGAAGCCTTGCTGCGCGATTTGGCCCGAGATGGTTCATGGCGCTGGGTCCCGCAATCATGGCGCTGGGAGTCCTGTGGTACTCGCGCGTCCCGGCGACGAGCGCGCCGTGGCGGCTGCAGCCCGCCGACCCGAGCACCTACCTGCCGACGCTGTCTTACCTGATCGACTTCCTGCCCGGCTCGATGGTCTTCGGTGCCGGTCTGACGATGATGGTGGCTCCGCTCACGACCGCGCTCATGACCTCGGTGCCAGTGCGGAACTCGGGGGTCGGGTCCGCGATCAACAACGCGATCTCGCGCGTCGGCCCGCAGCTCGCCGGCGCGCTCATCTTCATCTTTCTCACTGCGAACTTCTACTCGGCGCTTGCCTCCAAGCTGCCAGGCGTCGACGTTTTGTCGACCAACTTTCGCAACCAGGTGAGCCCACTCAACACGCCACCCGATCCGCACCTTGTCGCGGTCGTGCGCGACGCCTCGACCTCTTCGTTTCACCTCGCGGTTCTCGTGGGCGCGGGCCTGCTCCTCGTCGGGGCATTGGTGAATGCCATTGGCATCCGCAATGCCGACAGCCTCGAACGTCAGCAGCCGGTGGCCGAGAGCGATCCGGTCCTGCAAGCCGGCGCCTAGACTTGCAGCCTTGATCTTCAAAAGCCCGCATCCGGACGTCGTGATCCCCGATGTCGCTCTGACCCCGTTCGTGTTCGGCAAGGCGTACCGGCTCGGTGGCAAGGTCGCCATCGTGGAAGCGGGAAGCGGCCGCTCGTACACCTATCGGCAGATCGTGGACGGCGTCCGCTCCCTGGCCGCCGGCCTTCACTCTCGCGGGTTTCGGAAGGGCGACGTGCTTGCGATCATGTCTCCCAACCTGCCCGAGTATCCGATCGCATTCCACGGTGTGGCGAGCGCGGGCGGTGTGAACACCACTCTGAACCCGACCTACACGGCCGACGAGATCGCGTTCCAGCTGAACGATTCGCGAGCGCGATTGCTGATCACCATCCCGCCGCTGGTGGGCAAGGCTCAGGAGGCGGCGGCCAAATCGAAAGTCGAGGAGATCATCGTGTTCGGCGAGGCGGAGGGTGCGGTTCCGTTCGCATCCTTGCTCGTCGACGGCGACGCCCCTGACGTGCGCATCGATCCGGCCGAGGACCTGGTCGCTCTCCCGTATTCGAGCGGCACGACCGGGTTCTCGAAAGGCGTCATGCTCACGCACCGGAACCTGGTCGCCAACCTCGTCCAGATCAGCGCTGGGCTTGAGGTCTCTGAAGACGAGGTGATCCTCGCGTTTCTGCCCTTTTTCCACATCTACGGGATGACGGTGATCATGAACATGGGCCTGTACAACGGCGCGACGCTGGTCAGCATGCAGCGATTCGAGCTCGAGCCGTGTCTCCAGGCGGTTCAGGAGCACCGCGTGACGCGTTTCTTTCTCGTCCCGCCGATCGTCGTCCTGCTGGCCAAGCACCCGGCGATCGACAAGTACGACCTCTCCTCGGTGAAGCGCGCGTTCTCGGGCGCCGCGCCGCTCGATGCCGACCTCGCAAGCGCGGCGAGCAAGCGCGTCGGCTTCCGGCTGAGCCAGGGCTACGGTCTCACCGAGACCAGTCCTGTGTCGCACATCGTTCCCGACAGCGTGGTCGAGGTCATATCCGGATCGGTCGGCTCGGCGGTGGCCAACACGGAGTGCAAGATCGTCGATGCAGCCACCGAGCAAGAGCTCGACCGCAACCAGGACGGCGAGATCTGGATCCGCGGCCCTCAGGTGATGAAAGGCTACCTGAACAACCCGGAAGCGACCAGGAACTCCGTCGATTCCGACGGCTTCTTCCACACCGGCGACATCGGGCACATCGACGACGACGACCAGTACTTCATCGTCGACCGCCTCAAGGAGCTCATCAAGTACAAGGGATTCCAGGTGGCGCCCGCCGAGCTCGAGGCGCTGTTGCTGTCCCATCCGAACATCGCCGACGCGGCGGTGATTGGAGTGCTCGATGAGGAAGGGGAGGAGGTTCCCAAAGCCTTCGTGGTGCTCAAGGAGCCACAGCCACCTGAAGAGATCATGGAGTTCGTGGCGGCGCAGGTCGCGCCGCACAAGAAGATCCGCCGTGTCGAGGTGGTCGAGCAGATCCCCAAGTCAGCGACCGGCAAGATCCTGCGCCGCATCCTGAGAGACCGCGAGAAAGCCGCCACCCATTAGTTCTCACAGATGAGTCGCTTTCGAGAAGAGATCGGTGAGCAGCCGCTGCTTGCCTCGCGGATGCTCGCGGACAGCCGCGGAGCAGTCGCGTCGATCGCCGCGCGGGTCCGCGAGTCGAGGTCTCGCGGTCTCGTCCTCGCCGCTCGCGGCAGCTCGGACCACGCCGCGCTCTACGCGAAATATCTCTTCGGAGCTCGCAACCACATGCTCGTGACGCTTGCCGCGCCGTCACTGTTCACGAGCTACGGGAGTCCACCCAACCTCGACGGTCAATGTGTGATCGGCATCTCGCAATCCGGCTCCTCTCTCGATGTCGTTGCCGTGATCGAGGAGGCAGCGCGACAGGGCCGGTTGACGATCGCGCTGACCAACGACCCGGAATCGCGCCTGGCGCATGCCGCCGAGCTGCACCTTCCGCTGGGGGCGGGACCCGAGCGCAGCGTGCCCGCCTCGAAGACTTACGTCGCGAGCCTTCTCGCGCTCGCGTTGGTGTCGCAGGCGCTTGACCCGGACCCGTCATTCGAGGCTGCCCTCGGCCAGGTGCCGCCTGCGCTGGCCGCTGCCCTGGAGCAGGAGGAGGAGCTGGATCGTCTTGTCCCAGCGCTCCTCGGTCCGCGGGCGATCGTGCTCAGCCGTGGTTTCAACTTCTGCACGGCGGAGGAGATCGCGCTCAAGCTCACAGAAACCAGCTACGTGCTCGCTCGCGCTTGGTCGGTGGCGGATTTCGAGCATGGCCCCGTCGCGGTGGTCGAGCCCGGGTTCCCGATCGTGCTCGTGGACGGGCGCGGACAGGTGTCGGCCGGCATGGAATCGATCGGACAGCACCTGGCCGGCCTCGGGTGCCGGGTGGTGCGCTTGCTGGATGGAGCCGGCGACCAGGTTGCAGGAGAGGCGACGGTCAGCCTCGACTCCGGGTTGCCCGAGGAGCTGACCCCGCTCACGCTTACGGTGCTCGGACAGCTGCTCGCGCACCGGGTGGCCCTCGCCCGCGGCATTGATACCGACCGCCCGAGAGCCCTCAACAAGGTGACGCACACCTGGTGAGGGGCCGGGGTTGGGCGTTACCCACTTGACGATGACCACCGTCGAGCGGTACGGCCCGGGTGAAGAGGCACACGATTGCGTGCCCGGCGACTTCATCCTCGCCCACCGCAATCACTTCCTGGCCAGGCTCATCGGCCAGGCGCAGAAGCGTCGCTTCAAGGGCGCCGATTCCGCCTTCGCGCACTGGACTCACACCGCATTGGTGGTCGAGACGGACGGGGCCCTGGTCGAAGCCGAGATCACGGGCGTGCGGCAGAACCCGATCTCCAAGTACCGCGCCGGCGAGTACCACCTGATACGCCTGGGCTCGGAGTTTTCCTCCGACGGCAGGGCTCGCGCGGTCGGCTACGCCAAAGCACAGGTCGGTCAGGGGTTCGGCTTTCTCGACATGTTCGGGGCGAGCCTGTACCTGCTGTTCGGCTGGCCGGTGCGGCTCATCCGGCGCGGTCACGAGATCTGCTCGGGCCTGGTGGTGCGAGCGCTGCAAGCAGGCGGCCTGGTGCCCCAGCTCGACCCCTTGCTGACCCTTCCCGCGGACCTGGCAAAGCTCTATGACGTGCGTCCATGAAGCCGCCTAGGATGGAGCCCCAGTGGCGATTCTGATCGATCGCGAGGAAGTCCAGGCGCTGGTCAAGCGGGGCGCACAACTGGTCGAGGTGCTGCCCGCGAAGGAATACGCCGAGGATCATCTTCCAGGAGCTGTGAGCCATCCGCTCCGGCAGCTGGACAAAGAGGCCAACCAGATCGATCGCAACCGGCCCGTGATCGTCTACTGCTGGGATGCCGCTTGAGACATGGCGCCCAGGGCCGCGGCGCGGCTCGAGAGTCTCGGATTCGACAGAGTCCATGAGTACAGGGCGGGCAAGCTCGACTGGCTGGCCGCCGGGCTGCCGGCCGAGGGCGAAAACTCGAACTGCCCACGCGCGGGCGAAGCGTCCCGCAAAGACGTGGTCGTCTGCGGCTTGAAGGACCGCTTGGGCGACGTCCGCGAGCGCGCGAGACAGGCGGGCTGGGACGTCGCAGTGGTCGTCGACGAAGAGCACGTCGTGCTCGGGCTGATGAGGTCGAAGCAGCTGGAGATGGATCCCAACCTGGCGGTCGAGCTGGCCATGCGCCCGGGTTCCAGCACGTTTCGTCCTTACGTGTCGACCAAAGAGATGGCCGACTTCATGGTTGAGCACGACCTCGACAGCGCTCCGATCACGACCTCGGACGGAAAACTCGTCGGCGTGCTGCTGAAGTCAGACGCCACGCGTCTGGCGGCCGACCGCGCGGCATGCGCGCGAAAGCTCATCACGACCGAGCCGCCTGACAGCACCTAGCGGCGAAGCTCAGGTTTGCCGTCCTAACCCGGCAACCCGACCGGGACTCCCTTCACCTGCTGGTCCTGGTCTGCTGAGCCATTGGATTGTCCGGGCACCGAGAAGTGGAACTCGGAACCCACCCCTGCCTTGCTCTCGAACCAGATCCGGCCGCCGTGCATCTCGACGATCTGCCTGGCCATCGGCAACCCGAAGCCCGTGCCCATGACCTTGGTCGTCGGGTTGTTCGCGCTCCACTGGTAGCGAGCGAACAAATTCTCATCGAAGCCAGGCGGAACCCCGACGCCGCGATCCTTGACACCGACCACGACCTGGCCCGGCAGCCGGTGCGCCGAAACCGTGACCTCGCTGCCATCCGGCGAGTACTTGAATGCATTGCTGAGGAGGATCTCGATCACCTGTGCAAGGCGGCCGGCATCGCCCGCGACAGGTGGAAGATCCTGGTCAATGTCGGTCTTGATGGTGTGCTTCGCGTCTGAAATGTTCGCGCGGGCGACCGCCTCGCGCAGCGCGGCTCCGAGATCGACGGGAACGAGGTGAACCTGGACCTTGTTCGCCTCGATCCGATCCACGTCGAGCATCCGATCGAGCATCTCGTCAAGGCGATGCGCGTCGTTGTAGATGTCGCTTGCAAAGCCTTTGACCGTAGGTAGATCCAGCCTGTCCTCGTCTCGCAGCAGCTCGCTGAAACCCTGTATTCCGACCAGCGCGGTCCGAATCTCGTGGCTGACCATGGTCAGGAACTCGCTCTTCAAGCGGTTGAGCCGCTCGAGGACGTTGACGTTCGCCACCGCCGCGACCTCGGCCTGGTGCCTGGCAGTCGTGTCGTCGAACATCGCGATGAAGTAGTCGACCTCGCCATTTGCCTGATGCACGGCGGTGGTGCTCCAGTGCAACCACACCCTGGTGCCGTCACCGCGCTCAGCCTCGTTTTCGGACTCGGTCGCGGTGGCTGTGCCATCGGACAATGCACCGAACTGCTTCGCGGCTCTGGTCGCCTCCTCGGGCGGCAGGTACGAGGCGAGCAGCGTCCCGAAGATCTTGCCTTCCGGCCGGCGCAGCAGCTCCGCAAAGCGAGGGTTGGACTGGACGATTGTCATGTCCAACCCGATTCGAACCACGCCGAGGGGGGCGTACAGGATGATCTCGTTGAGGGTCGCGGCGTACTGCTGGGTCTTGATCAGCAGCGACCTGGACTCGTTATGCGCGTAGACCTGGCTGATCATTACCAGGATCGCGATGGCGCCGAGGAGGAAGGTCCGGACCGGCCCAATCGCAGTGCCCGTGAGCGCCATCCCGATGGCGGTCACGCCGACTCCGAGGATCGCCACCCAGGGCAGGACGAGCTGCCAGACGTCGACGGCATCCTCCTCGACGACCTTGCGCCTGGCCCTCGCCGGCCACAGCGCTGCAAGCCCGATCATCAGGTAGCCCGCCACCCAGCCGACGTCCAGCACGCTACCTACCGCTCCGAAAGTACCGTTGGCCGTCAAGAAGGCAAAAGCGCTGTCAGCCAGCGAGTTGGCAGCCAGCCCGCCGAGGAGCAGCAGCAGCCTGCCGTGCGCTTCGTCGTTGGCGCGCCGAATGGCCAGCACCAGGATCGTGCCGATGATGATGTCGGTCACGGGGTAGGCGAGGTCGAGAACGCGCTCGAAAAAAGGGTCCCCCGCGTCGCCATAAACCGCCTTGAGGCCGAGCGTCCAGGCGACGAAGAACAGGGCGAGGAAGACGATCGCGCCGTCGAACCCCAGCCGCAGCCGTGTCGATGTCCCTCGGGCCGGTGAGAAGAAGCAAATAATCCCCGCTGCGGCGAGGGGGATGGCACCGAGGAAGCCTGCGTCGGCCGCGGAAGGATACGGCACGCTGATGCCCATGCCGACCTCGTAGACGGACCAAACGATCTCACCGGCGCACCAGGTGCCGGCGGAGGCCGAGAGCAGAGTCCAGCCCAGCCGGGCCCGCCCCGTATTTCTCCTCGCGGCCATGGCGCAGCAGGCGGCCGCGACGAGCGCCGCGACAGCTTCGCCGATGTCGTCGAAGGCGGTGACGCCCCGGTCGCCGCCGATCGCCAGCTCCACCCATACGACAAAACCGACCACCGCGAGGATGGTGGCCGTCGCCGCCCAGAAGAAGACCTTGTAGTCCCTGGCTCCGCTCCACGGAGGGGGCCGTCCCAATCTCACATTCGTGTCCGGGTCCAGCGTGTCACGCTGTGCCGCGCCCGTCGCCGTGCCGTCGGCTGGGGACCCGCCCCTCAGTTCATATGGGCGTCAGGCGGCCGTGGCCTTGGTTAATGTGTGGTCATGACTGAGCACGAGATCGGGGTCGTCGGCCTCGCCACCATGGGCGAGAACCTGGCGCGCAACCTCGCGTCGCACGGCGTGCGCGTCGTCGTCTACAACCGAACCCGGAAACGAACCGACGACTTCATGGCGGCGCATTCGTCCGGAGGCGACTTCCGGCCGGCCGGCTCGTTGGAAGAGCTGGCGCGGATCCTCAAGCCGCCGCGCGCGATCCTCCTCATGGTGAAGGCCGGGTCCGCGGTCGATGAGGCGATCGATTCCCTGTCAAAGGTGCTGGAGCCTGGCGACACGATCATCGATGGGGGCAACTCGCTGTTTCACGACACCCGGCGCCGCGCCGAAGCCACGGAGAAGGCCGGCCTGGGGTTCATCGGCGCCGGCGTGTCCGGTGGGGAGGAGGGGGCCCTCCGTGGACCCAGCATCATGCCGGGCGGCACGCGCGCGTCCTACGAACGTGTCGCGGAGATGCTGACCTCGATCTCGGCCAAGGTCGATGGAACGCCGTGCTGTACGTATATCGGACCGGACGGGGCCGGCCACTTCGTGAAGATGGTGCACAACGGGATCGAGTACGCCGACATCCAGCTGATCGCCGAGACGTACGACTTCCTGCGCGAGGCCCTTGGTATGACACCGACGGAGCTGGCTGGTGTCTTTCGCGAGTGGAACCAGGGCGAGCTGCAGTCCTACCTGATCGAGATCACGGCCAACGTGCTGGCCAAGGACGACGGCGCGAGTGGATCGGCGCTCGTCGACGCGATAGTCGATCAGGCCGAGCAAAAAGGCACAGGGCGATGGACGAGCGAATCGGCGCTGGAGCTCGGCGTGCCGCTGACGGGCATCACCGAGGCCGTGTTCGCGCGCATCCTCTCGAGCCAGAAGGCGCAGCGGGTCAAGGCTGCAGACATCCTGGCGGGACCGACGGGACGCGGATCCGCCGGACCCAACCCCGGCCTGGTCGATGATGTGCGCGAGGCGCTCTACGCCTCGAAGATCGTCGCTTACGCCCAGGGCTTCGAGCACCTGCGCGCCGGATCAAAGGAATTCGGATGGAACCTCGATCTCGGCGCGCTCGCCACGATCTGGAGAGGTGGCTGCATCATCCGGGCGCGCTTTCTCGACCGGATCAAGGATGCGTACGCCGTGTCCCCGGACCTCCCGAACCTCATGCTGGCCCCGTTTTTCCAGCAGGCGCTTGCGACAGCGCAGCTGCCATGGCGGTCCGTCGTGAAGCAGGCCGTGGACCGCGGTGTGCCAATCCCGGCATTCGCCTCATCGCTGGCGTATTACGACGGCTACAGGCGGGCGCGCGGCCCCGCCAACCTCATCCAGGGCCTGCGCGACTACTTCGGATCGCACACCTACCATCGAATCGATCGCGAGGGCTCTTTCCACACGCGCTGGGCGCAGGATGGAGCCGAGGTCCGGACCGACTAGGCGGCTTTCGCC